>Ga0137368_10007705_pt1 | contig 11166 bp, 10 predicted proteins | sample SagtaG_13_FD_104917 | JGI IMG/M metagenome (GOLD analysis project Ga0137368, IMG submission 104917) | Vadose zone soil microbial communities from Sagehorn Ranch, Mendocino, California, USA - Sage1_L_100_16 metaG | ecosystem: Environmental > Terrestrial > Soil > Vadose zone | place: USA...
TGAGCGGACTTGTCAGCTAACTGAACACTTGTCTTAACCACATTAACGGTTGAGGGCTGGATCTGCGCGCTCCCACGTTCCGCTTGGGCTAGGATGAGAGAAAGTAGGGTGAATGCGGCGACAGTCGGAACTCGTTTCATAGTGGCTATTCCGTGTGCGGTCTAACGCTCAGCGGCGCGCACCTGGCGTGATGGATCAGAGGTCGTCTGTGGCGCGTTCCGCCGCATGCCGCTGTTTAGGCTGCCCATTGGCTCATCCGCGATTATAAGGATAGTCGCTCAACGTACCCTCTTGGCTCTAAGACAGTAGGCCAAGCGGTCATGCTTAATTCGGCCGAGCGCCTCGCAAAACCAGTTGCGTCACCGGAGACGCCGACCGTAGGCACGAAGCTCTGCCCACTCCCAGACGACTTGCTTGACTTCTCCGGCTTCAGGCTCGAACCGCAGCCGAAAGTCCGTCGGGCGTGCCGTCGCGAATTCGCGGCCGCCCTGGTAAATGAGCCGCGTCGGAGCCCCGGCCGGCGGGACGTCGATGAAGAGCTGCGCACCACTCCTGAAGATCCGGAACTTGAACATGTCATCGTCGTAACTGCCCGCCACGCGCTCGGCCTCCCGCGGGTCGATCGGCAGATCCCGCAAGCGAGGCGCATGAAGCCCCAGCAACTCACGCGCAACGTCCTTCACGAGCTGTTCGAGATGGGCGCGCCTCGCGTTCGCAAGAGTGCAGATTATGAGATCGTGCTCGGGGAAGTACGCCAATACCGCCGTATAGCCGGACAAGACGCCACCGTGCCAGACCGCACGCTGTCCTGCGAGCGGGAGTAGTGAAACTCCGAACCCATACGGCGGTGTGAACCCGGCGCTGACCGGGACTGCCGTTGTCATTTGCTTGAACGAGATGACGCTCACGACCTCCCCGTCGACGAGAGCCCGCATCCAGGTGGCGAGGTCCACTACGTTCGAGCAGAGCCCGCCCGCTCCGGTGAAGGCCCTGGCCTTGACCGCCGTCACCGGTCGCAGCGCATATGACCTGCTGTCCTGGTAGCCGACGGCCCGTTGACCACCTGAAGCCGAGCGCGATGACGCGCACCCTCCCATCGATCGAAGGCCTAGGCGGTCGAAGAAAGCGCCGACCAGGTACTCGTCGTGTCGCATGCCGGTGATTCGCTCGACCACAGCGGCCAGGACCGTGTAGTTGGAGTTGCTATACGACCACCACTCCCCGGGGCGGTAGAACAGCGGCTGGCGAGCGATGACGTCGACCATCTTGAAGAGCTCGAAGCGGTCCGGGTTGCCCGTATCGACGTCCTGAAACTCGGGAAGGTCGTCCCATGCGGGAAGGCCTGAGTTCTGCTGCAGCAGGTTCCGGATCGTTGGGACCGGCGTCTGCGTCGCTCGATATTCAGGCAGGTACTTCGTGACCGGCTCGTCAAGTTGGAGCCGGCCCTCCTCGTAGAGCTTCATGATCGCGGCCGCCGTGATTTGCTTGGAGAGCGATCCGATCGCGTAGATCGTGTGTGCTGTTGCTGGCGCGCCCGCCGCGCGATCCGCGAACCCATATCCTTTCGCGAGAACAAGCTTATGCCCTCGCATAATGGCAACGGAAACGCTGGGGAGGTTAAGTTCACGCCGGCTAGCCTCCACGATGGCATCGATCTTTCGAGCTAGAGTCGCACGCGAGGTCACGCGTCTCGCAGGTGTGGACGACTGGGAGTAACAAGGGGTGATCAAGGTCAGGGCGGTAATCACCGCACCGCAGGTGGCAGTGATGCTGCGACAGCTCAGACGTGTCTGGAACAGTGTCTGCGTGCCGGTATTAGGCGCTCCACTAAATGTGACGGAACTCTTCATAACGCAGCATTCACCTCCCGTGCCACACGGTTGCCAGATTCGAGCGCTCCCTGCATCCACCCTGGCCACGCTGATGTGTGCTCGCCTGCGAAATGAACTCGTCCTTCTGCTTTTCCTATGCGTGGGAGTAATTCTGTCATCTGTCCTGGCCTATACCAAGTATAAGCGCCGCGCGCCCACTCATCTTCGTCCCAGCATTTCGACACGCCGCCCTCAAAGTTCTCCCGAATGTGTGGATGAACTAGTTCCATCACCTTCAACACGGAGCTTATTCGTTCGCTCTCTTTCATCGCTGCCATGTGCCGTGCCTGAGGCCCGCCCATGCTGGCTCTCAATATGCCGCGAATGCCTGGCTGATTGAAACTACCATCAACAATGCTCACTCGCGGGAAGTCTGTAACAGCCCTACCCTCCAAGCCTTGGTTTAGCCAGAATCTCTTTCTTGATTGCAAATAAACTCGCGCGTAAGAGTTGTATGGCAACTGTTCTATGGCCTTCTGTTTCTCAATCGAAAACTTGGGAGAGATTTCAACCTGCTTCAGAACCGAAAACGGAATCGTACAAATGAGATGATCCGCCGAAACTGACTGGTGAGCGCCAGCTTGCAGGAAAACTACTCGCACGCTTTGCGCGTTATACTCTATTTTGACGACGGGCGTAGCGTACAGAATTTTGTCTGCAAGCCGTGCAGCAAACACTTTCGGTAGAAGATCATTTCCGCCTCTGATCATGTACTCCTTCTCACTATGGCTAAGAGCAAGATTGCGAAGCATGTAGAGAGCCGAGTAGCTGTCAACCCCATCACCTATTAGGTCAAAATAGCCAAGTCTCAAAAGTGCTACTGCGCCTCGAGAAGCGCCCTGTATGCGCAGGAATTCTGAGAATGTCATCTGGTCATATTTTTTGAACTGAGCGAATGGCCAATCTGGATCGGCGGCATTGCTTATTTGTTTCATCACAGACTCTACATATTTCTCTCTGATTCCAGCCAACCCCAGTCTCTTTTCTTCGGGGGTGAGATCAAGAGGCCATCCAATGTTTTCGCCCGGCCTAACCTCGATTCGGTTTCCTCGGATGTAAAAAACAGAAGCCAGTTTCGAGGGCATAATCGGGTCAAGCGGCAGATCGAATAGTTTGATGTACCTCATCGTCCAGTTGTGGCTGTCTGGGATGTAGGCGGCACCAGCTTCGTTGTAGAGTCCATCTGAGAAAGGCTCACGCATAGTGAAGACGCGCCCGCCTGGACGAGTGCGAGCCTCAAGGATGGTAACGTCGTGACCTGCTCGCGTTAGTTCATAAGCGGCCGATAGCCCTGCCAGCCCTGCTCCAATAATAATGACCTTCTTTGGAGGTCCCCTTCTCTGTAGGCTCTCTTGGGTTGAGAGAAGTTTGTTGTGTGAAGAGATAGAAAGCGCGGCCACCGCAAACGAACTTTGCTTCAAGAACTCTCTGCGCTTTATGCGGTGTTTCATACTTCTTCCCTCAAGATGGTCTGAGCGATGTCGGCCTAACGCCAGGCATCACCCGCCCGCCCACACGAGATTCATGAGAGACTTGCTAGAGGCGGGTGCATCCGTTGTTAGACACCGCCGCGCGATAAAACGAAGCCTAGTTCCTGTTCGCGGCGGATTCAGCGTCAGCCAGCATCTGACGCAACTCCGATTTAGTGATAAGCCTGCCGTTCACGACGACAGCGGAGATCTTTTGGGTATTACTGATCTCGTCGAGCGGGTTGGCGTCGAGTAACACCAGGTCAGCAACTTTTCCAAGCTCCACAGTACCAAAGGCGTCCGTCATCCCGAGATACCGAGCCGGCTTCAGCGTGGCGGTCTGCAATGCTTCCATCGGCGTCATGCCTGCTTGGACAAAGACTTTGAGTTCGTCGTGGAGGCTGAAGCCCGCGAAGGAATACTCGTTAGCCCCTGCGTCCGAACCCGCCAGGATGCCTACGCCCGCCCGGTGCATGTCCCCCACCAGCTTCAGCAGCCACTCGTAATAGACTTTGAGCCTCGCCACGCGCTCCGGGCGCTTCTCGTCTTGGAGGCTCACGCCTTTCCAATATTCTCTGAACGGCTTCGGGTAGTAGTGAATCCGCGCGTCATCCATGAGCGCCCGGTCGGTGGTGTGGGCGTGACGCCATTCGTTGTACAGCGTCGGCACTTGCCACGTGCCGTTACTGACGAAGCGCGCGAAGAGTGAGGCGCATTTCTCTTGGCTGTAAGTGTTCAATACCTTCGGATTGCCACGGACTAACGGATCAATCGTCTCCGTGCGCTCGGCGTACCCTCGCTCGATCTCCCTCCTGAATGCCTCTTCTTCGGTGGAGCACGCCAGCATTATGCCGTCCATATGTTCCATGCTCTTCTGCCCGGCATCGGATACTTCTGCCGCGCTGACCAGATCCTGCACGTGACCCACGAAGACTACGCCCAACTTCTTAGCTTCGTCGGCAAGGCCGAAGAACGCCGGTCGGGGTAGTCGCGAGTAGACCTTGATGAAATCCGCGCCGCGCCTATGAAGGCTCCGCACCGCCTCACGGGCTTCTGCTTCTGTTGAGACGCTGAAAGAGCCTAGCCACCTCGGCGAGGGTCCATCAACAAAAGGGCCCGCCGCGACGATCCGGGGCCCGAGCATCTGACCGAGCGCTATCTTCTGCTTCCACTGCTGCAACTGTTCCAAACTGCCGGCCATGTCGCGCACGCCGGTCACGCCATTGGCGATGAGCAGCGGGAAAACCTTCTCCTTGTCTTCGCGCGAAGGCATTATGGGCCACATCTCATTGTCGTCCAGATGGATGTGCATGTCCCATAGCCCTGGTATTAAAAACTTGCCAGTCGCATCGACCACTTGCGCGTTACTTGGGAGGTTCAGCTTCGCGCTGGAGTCAAGTGCGACGATGCGGTCCCCGGCAATCACCACGGTCATATCTGGTTTTGGCGCCGCGCCAGTGGCGTCAATGACTGTGACGTGCGTGAAGGCAAGAGGCTTCTGTTCGGGTAATTGTTTACGCTGTGCAAACAGCAGTGCGGACAGTAAACAAACGAGCACAAGAGATGCAAATAATTTTCTCATCTTCTCCTCCAACGAGAAGTGTCTAACACCAAGCTCATCCTCTGCCGGAGCGAAGCGGAGGCAAGAACGTCGGCTGGAGCGCCTTGTTGGGCGGCAGCTATTATAGTGCACGGATCGCGCTGTCGACGTTAAGAAAAGCGAACTGCGTTGTTATAGAAAATGTCCTGTTTCTCTTTTTGGCTGAGAAAGGGCGTAGTCTCGATTGCTTCGATCGCGGTGCGGATAAACTGTCTGCGCCATTCGAGAACTTGACTCATGTCTTGTGGTTTAGTCCACATCTCGCGGACGCCGGTGACACCGTTGGCAACAAATAACGGAAAAGGATGCGGGTGTTGATTTCGTGAAGACCTATTCAAATCTTTCGCGCGAAGCAGCTAACTTGATTGAAGATATGAACGTGCATATCCCAAAAGCCCGGAATCAGAAACTTGCCCGCGGCGTTTACTATATGCGCATTCTTGGAATACGAATTTCACCTGTCTTGCCGAGTGCGGTGATATGCTCGCCCATAATTACGACAGTATAAATAAAAACTGCTACACCCAAAGACTCATCGCTCCGGATGCGCCAACGCCCCGTTCAGCAGGGTGACCACAGCGGTTGCGCAAGTTCTTTGTTCCATCGCTGCCAGTCGGCAGCCAATTCCCTGACCTTCTCCGGATGTGCCGCCGCAAGATTCCTTGTCTCCCCGATATCTTCTGCGAGATTGTAGAGTTCCGCACTTGATAGGTCGTTAAATGTGGAACGATCGGCCTCTTTCAACGGACCCTCCCTGGTCTTCACCAGCTTCCAGTCGCCTTTGCGGATTGCCATGTGCTCGCCAAGACGCCAATACAGAGTTTCATGCGGCCGGCCCGATTTCTTGCCGGTGAGAAACGGAAGCAGATTAACGCCATCGAATTTCCACTGCGATCGCGGTGTCACGCCGGCTGCCGCCAGCGCGGTGGGCAAGACATCGAGTTGAATGATTGGGCGCGCTTCAATCTTGCCCTCGGCAAGGTGCCCTCTCCAACGAATGATGAACGCCACTCGGATACCGCCTTCCCAAGTCTGACGTTTCGAGCCTCGGAGAGGTGCGTTGCTTGAGCCATTGATCGTCGTGCCCGCCATGGTCGGCCCGCCGTTGTCGTTGAAGAAGACAACCAGCGTATTCTCTTCGAGCCCTTCCGCCCGCAACGCCGCGACGTGCGCCGCTGCTCGTCGGCGATGTACCGGAATCGCGCCAGGTACTTATCTGCCGCTTGCATCGGGGCGTGCACGGCGTTGAACGCCAAGTAGAGGAAGAACGGGTGCGACTTCTGTCGCTTGATGAAGGCTACCGCACGGTCGGCGAATGCGTCGGTTAGATACGGCGTTTCCACGACGACCTTTCTGCCGTCAAGGACAGGATTGTGACTCGCACTCTCGGGGTCAAGGTATGAATGCGAATGGCCCAGGAATCCGAAGAACTCATCGAACCCGCGCGCCATCGGATGAAATTTTCACCGAATCCAAGATGCCATTTGCCAACCAGCGCCGTCCGGTAACCGGCGGCCTTCAAACGATCTGCCATTATGGGTTCACTGAGAGGCAGGCCGAAATCACTATAGGCTTGAGACATATCAAGGTTGAACTCATGGCCGAACCGCTGCGGATAACGACCCGTTAACAGTCCTGCTCTAGTGGGACTGCAGTATGGGCCGCTGACGTACGCGTCGGTGAAGCGGATTCCAACTTTGGCCAACGCATCGATGTTTGGCGTAGGGATGTCCTTGCTTCCGTGGATGCCAATATCTCCGTATCCCATGTCGTCGGTGACGATGACGAGGATGTTCGGGGGCCTACGCTGCGCCTCGGCCGCCGAGCGACTAAAGCACAGAAGGCTAAATACGATGGTGATCGCTGCGAGTATTTGTGGAACTGCTTTCATCGCTATCCCCCGCAAGATTATGCGCACTCATTGAACAAGATCGAAACCGGCTTCTAACTGCTGCAGCTCCGATGAGATTTATCTTACCCCGCCGGTCGCTGGTTCTGAGAGAAGCAGGTCGCTGATGTTAAAAACGACAACACTACAAACTTTAAGGCCGCGCTTTCACGGCGAGCGGATGCGCTCGATCCGCGCTTCGTTGAACTATTCTGCTTGCACCGGTGCTATCGGGTAAACTTATCGATTGATCCAATGTTTGCCTTGATTCTCCTCACCTCAGGATCTTTGATCGTTTTTTAGTGAATGGGTGCAGCAAAAGGCCTAGCGGGCCAGAAATGTGTTCACCTCCTTCGCGACCCGCTCCGCCTCGCAATCGTTAGCGAAATGTCCACAGTCGCTATCCAACTTCACAATGCGGGCCGCGATGAGTCGAGCGAATTCCGTAGCTGGTTCCGGGCGCTGTATATGATCGTTGGCAGATATGATAATCAACATGTCAGCTTTTACTCGTTTCGCTGCTTGTTCAAGGCTGCCGCCGAAGGGGCCTGCCACATCGTGGACCATCTTCGCTCGCATCTGGCTCTTCAGATCTTCCGGCCGGAAATCCTGACGCTCCTCGTCCGTAATAGACTTCAGAAAACGGGGAAACCCTTCCCGCGGCGTTTCTTTCACGCGGTACTCCGGAGTCTGCAAGACAAGATAGATCAACGGAGCGAACACGCCGACAGGGTCACAGTCCTCACATTTCTGACTAGTCTCGATTGCGCGAATTACCGTTTCCCACAACAGTAGATCATAGGACGTGACCTGCGGTGAGCCGACAATTGGCACTACCTTGTCGACGAAATCAGGGTAGGAGACTGCCCATTCGAAAGCCTGCATACCGCCCATTGATATTCCAACGATCGCATGTAGATGATCCAGACCCACCACTTCGCTGATTAGACGATGCTGTGCTCGTACCATGTCCCGGATCGTGAAGCGGGGAAAGCGCTTACCTGGCTGATTCTTGCTGTTCGAAGGTGAGGTTGAAACGCCGTTACCGAACGGATCGACGGCGATGATGTAGTATTTGGTTGAATCGAACACATTCCCAGGGCCGACCTTGGGACGCAGCTGCTCAGTTTTCCCGGAAAACCACATGGGCACCAGCACGGCATTTTTGCGTTCCGGGTTGAGACGGCCGAAGGTTCGAAAGCCGACTCTGCAGGGATCAATGGCCTGGCCGTTCTCGAGTACACACCGACCTAGGTCCGCAACACGGAGTTCGTCCTTCGTCTGGGCAACAGATGCAGAGGCGAACATGCAGATGAGGGTGAATTGCAAAAGGAATCGATACATGGCTTCGCTCCAATTCTGATGTCCAGAAGCTACTGGAGATGTCACGGTTCCAAAGATGGCCAGAACGTCTCATACAAAGTCTCATACCAACCGAGCAAGAACTCGTTACCGTGTAATGCCGTTAGGCACTGACACAGCCACCATTAGCGCCGTGCGATTCGGCTCTGGTGATTAGCCACAATCTGCCATCGACCGCTCTGATTCACGTACACACGGGTGAAGTAGAACTAGCCACCGATGTCCTCTTCTTTCACGAGCTTTTTGGGTAGAGAGGCCGGTCACGACAGCCGTATTCCCGTAGAGCCGCACCTTACATTCATCGAGAATGAATGACTCGTACTTGAGGTTACCAGACCTGAAATCCTGCATCACGTCGGCCTTGTTCTTCACCAGGCCTATAGTGCTCATCACGGTGTAGTCATCGGAATAGATGCGGTTGAGAGCGACTGTGTCACCTCGAAGAAGAGCTTGGACTCGCTCGGTCTCTAGTCTCAGCACCTCTCGCTGAGCCTTGCTTTTTCTGACTGCCCTTTTGCTGGCTGTCTGACATACGACGATAGGTGAGACTGTAATGATCAATACAGCAATGGCGAGAATGCTTTTCACTTGATGTCCTCTTGAGGTTTTCGCTTCACCTTCAAGAATCGCTGCTCTCAAGGGAGCACAGTGCAAGAGCTTGTAGGACGGCGGCGCGAGATATCAACAGCCCGCAAACACCGCTTCATGTCGTTGTTAGGCGGTGCGTTGTGTGAGCGGGATCACCTCAAAAGCTCTTCAAATCCTGCTTGCACGGCAGAACGGGGTGAATGGTCGACGCCGTATGCGATTCGCAAGCGCCACGCGAGGGCGACCTTTAGAAGGTTTGCCTCTTCGGTCGCGATCGCAAAAAAACGAAGGCCCCTCGCGAACCGATTGCTGCCCTGCGACATGGCTTCCGTTTCGCGAACCCTGTCGTCAGTATCCCGATCACCGAGCACTAGAACGAAATCTCTGGAAAAGGCCCGTGCAAGAATTGAAGAATCCAGCAACGTTCCCTTGAAGCCATAGGGAAAGCTCTCAGACATCTTAGGTAACGCGTACCTGCCGGGGCTGGAGGCGACCGCGCGCCGAAAACGCAGATGGGGTGCGAACAAAACCAAGCGGTGAACTAACTGGCCGCCGGCAGAGTGTCCCACAATGTCATACGTCGCCGTCCGCAGTCGGAGTTCTTCCCGCACCCTGTCGAAGACGCGCTCGATTGTAGCGAATGCCCACATCGACTCGGGAAGGAGTTTTCCGTCAGGGCCAAGCATGTTGCCGAAAGCGTATGTATCACCGGGATAGTTCCTCTCGGAAAACTCAGGTGCGAGCAAGATGAAGTTGTGCTTCTTCCCGTAAACGGCTCCAAGGTCTCGCGCTTCTTGAGCGGTGCGGCTGCTCCCGTGCATGAGAAAGACGACGCGAGTCCCGGGATCGATCTGATTCGGCCGGTAATAGTAGACGGTAATCGGCGGGGCTGGATTACCAAGCGAGGCGTCGAAGACGAAATTACCAATCGGGTCCTTGAGTAATTTTTGGTTGCTGGATGACTGCGCTCGCGCACCGCTCGATATGAGCGATAGTAAAATGCTGACAATGATGCATCCGCAACCGCTCAATTGCCGCAACATACAATTCTTAAAACTGCGAGTCCCAGACATCCAACGCTGCGCTTAAGAGGCGAGCCCACTCACCTACCAAAGAAGCCGCCTACCGGCCAAATCCGCTGCAAGCTTTTGTCGGCGGCGACTCACAGCGACGTGCTAGCCGCTGTGTCTAGCGAATGCGCTTCGCCTCAACTTCGCTATCGCCTATCGTGTACAGGATCGCAACGACACGCCCGCTTGTGTCGCGCACGAATCTTTCCAGTACTGGAAAACCGGGCGTGAAAAACGTATCGAACTTGCCAGGCAATATTTCCACTGGACGATCATTGCCCCAGCTCTCGTAGAGCTTATCCCCTCTACGCATAACCTTGATCGCGCCGCCCTCGCCGTTCGCGCCAAAGCGATAGTCGCCCACGTATTCGTCGAAGTGAGCGATCGCCGCCATGAAAACCTGTCGGTTCGGGTTAGGCAGAATCGTCTCCTGAAACAGCAGAACCTTCCAGACGCCACCGCGGCAAACGAAGACCTCTGTCATACGGGAGGTCGCACCAAAGGATGCGCCCGATGGTTTGTGAGTGAAGCTCCAGCGCTTGGTGAAGCTCAGAATCGCAGTGTTGCCAGCGAAGCGGGCGCGAACATCTGCCGGCTGCTCTGCAGATCCGAATGTCACGGTCCCTTCCGGCGCGCGAAATGGCGTCAGCACCTGTGCCTTAGACAGGACCATGCCGCTCTCGGAAATAAACAGCAGTTCGTCGTCCAGGATCCTGGCCTGAGCGGCAACATCTCGCCGGTTATGGGCAGCCCAATATTCGTGTGCGACAGCCCGCAGTGCTCGCTCGCTAGAAACGCACGGGCGTAGCGGAGAACGGCCCTGCGCGCGCGCGCCCGCCATGAGGAGCAGAATCATAGTAATTGCACTTAGCACCGTCCGCATGTTGACCTCCAATGCGTCGGGATATTTGCGCTACCGAACGCTGATGCGCTTCAGCGGCGAGCGATTCCACGAATCTCCGATTCACATTACAACTAACCGAACGCGCCCCGAGTCCGCTGTAAGCGCTTATAGGCATCGCCCTCCGGGGGACATTTATTTCTTTCTTTCAGCAGCTTCAACTTCCGTGAGCATCTTTTGTAACGACACTTTTGGTAATAATCTACCGTTCAGTACTACCGCATAAATCCTCTGGGTGTTGCTGATTTCTTCGAGAGGATAGGTATCCGCCATCAGCTTGTCATATGCGATGGTCCAATCCTTGCCCGGAACTCGTAACAACTCCTGCTCCTTGCTTGAGCAGGTTTCCAGAACTTGGTTGAGGTGCTCCATGCTTCTCTGACCGACATTCGAAGCCTCATCCGCCCCGACCGCGAA
>Ga0137368_10007706_pt1 | contig 11166 bp, 15 predicted proteins | sample SagtaG_13_FD_104917 | JGI IMG/M metagenome (GOLD analysis project Ga0137368, IMG submission 104917) | Vadose zone soil microbial communities from Sagehorn Ranch, Mendocino, California, USA - Sage1_L_100_16 metaG | ecosystem: Environmental > Terrestrial > Soil > Vadose zone | place: USA...
AAGGCCTCGGCGCTGCCGCACCCGGTCTCCGGGCGCGACCGGGTTCTGCGGCTGCTGATGGGATTCTCCCAGTGGATGGAGCAGCTGCGCGCCGACGGGATGCGGCTCGCGGAGGTCAACGGACAGCCCGGGGCGGTGCTCTTCGACCGCGACGGTCGGGCCGTCCTGGTGATCTCGCTCGACATCGCCGACGGGGTGATCCAGGCATTCCGGGGCATCAGCAATCCGGAGAAGCTTCGCCACCTCCACGCGGCCGGCCGACGTCCCCGGCCGCGTGATACCTGAGGAGCCCCTTACCTGCAGGAACGAGTTCACCCCTCGATCGGCGGCCACAACCTCGATGTCACATGGGGAGGCCGTGCGTTGTCTGATTAGGAGGACCACGACCAAGGAGGTTGCCATGAAGATCTTCGTCGCCGGGGCGACCGGAGCTCTGGGGGGTCGGCTCGTCCCCATGCTCGTGGAGCGCAGCCACACGGTGGTCGGCACCACCACCACGCCCGCCAAGGTAGAGGGACTTCGCAAGGCCGGCGCCACGGCGGTGGTGCTCGACGTCCTCGACCGCGACGCCGTCATCGGTGCCCTCACCGAGGCCGAGCCCGATGTGGTGGTCCACCAAGCGACGGCGCTCTCGGGGTTCACCGACTTCCGGAAGTTCGACGAGGGGTTCGCGGCCACGAACCGGCTCCGGACGCAGGGAACCGACAACCTGCTCGAGGGGATGCGACGGGTCCCCGTTCGCCGGATCGTCGCCCAGTCCTACGCCGGTCCGGGCGTCTTCGCCAGAACCGGCGGGCTCGCCAAGACCGAGGAGGATCCCTTCGACCCAGATCCCCCCGCGGCGATGCGCCGAACTGTGGAGGCCATGGCGTACCTGGAGCGCGCGATCCTGGATGGCGACGGGATCGAGGGCACGGTCCTTCGGTACGGAGGCTTCTACGGACCTGGTACGGGGCTCGGCGAGGGAGGGCTCCAGCTCGAGGGCGTCCGGCGTCGCCGCTTCCCCATCGTCGGTGGAGGAGCCGGGGTGTCGTCGTATATCCACATCGACGACGCTGCGGCGGCGACCGTGATGGCCATCGAAGAGAACAAGCCGGGCCTTTACAACATCGTGGACGACGAGCCGGCGGCGGTCGCGGAGTGGCTCCCGGCTCTGGCCGATGCGATCGGAGCCAAGCCCCCCGGGCGAGTGCCGGTGTGGCTGGGTCGTCTCTTCGCCGGAGAGCTTGGGGTGGTCATGATGACGGAGTCCCGAGGCGCCTCCAATGCCAAGGCCAAGCGGGACCTCGGCTGGCGGCCGTCCTATCCGAGCTGGAGAATCGGCTTCAGGACGGGGCTGGGCAGTTCTGGAGCCACCAGGGCGGCTTGAAGACACGCCGTGACGGGCCTGACGAAGACGGCAGATTTGAGAAGGGGCCAATGCCGGGTCGAGGAGGGATCAGGTGGCGGTTGACGGATCCACGAGTGTCTGTGTGACGGAGAGGAGGCGATCGGGATGAAGGCACACGTCAGCGGCATCACGCTCGGGGCCGAGGACGTCGAGCGGTCCAAGCGGTTCTACGGCGAGGGCCTCGGCTGGCCCGTGGCGATGGACACGCAGGGCTACGTGGCGTTCAGCATCAATAACGGCTCGGCGGTGCTCGGGCTCCTGTCCAGGGAGGCCCTGGCCGGCAACGCCGGCGTCCCGGCCGAGGGGAGCGGCTTCGGCGGGGTCGTCCTGTCGTACGTGGTTTCCTCGAACGAGCGGGTGGACGAGATCCTGTCCGAGGCGGAGGCAGCCGGGGGCCGGATCGTCGAGCCCGGCCACGACAAGTGGGGGAGCTACGGCGGCCACTTCGCCGACCCGGACGGCTACCTGTGGAGCGTGGGGGTCGGGGCCGGCCAGCCCATCGCGGCCGAGTAGTCGGGGCCCCGAGGGCGGGCTCTCCGTGGCCGGCCGGCCCGCTGGCCGACGTCTGCTCGGACGGCAGCTCGCCGTCGAAGGGGAGACGCTCATGAGGAACTCGCTCGCCCGAGACCGCGAAGGCGGCCCCCGCCCGACAGATGGAGACACGATGAGCATGGCCACGAGGACGGACACACAGTCGCCCGCGCTGCACGTTGCCGACGGCCACGATCTGATCCGCGTGCACGGCGGGAGAAGAACCTCAAGGACATCAGCATCGAGATCCCGAAGCGCCGGCTGACGGTGTTCACCGACGGCTCCGGCTCGGGCAAGAACTCTCTGGTGTTCGAGACGATCGCCGCGGAGTCGCAGCGAGCTGCGCTGATCGTTCGGCGATCGCACCGGAGGTCAAGCGGCTGGCGCAAGGAGGTGGTTGGCAATGGCTGAGAGGAAAACGGCAAAGAGGCGCACGCAGAAGTCCGCCAAGAGCACCACCGCGATCAACAAGACGTTCAAGGGATTCACGGACGAGGAACGAGCCGCGATGAGGGAGCGCGCCCAAGAGCTGAAGGGGGCCGCGCGCCGCGGCCCGCGCGGGAAGAAGGACAAGGCGGACGGGGAACGCGACGTGCTCGCGAAGATCGCCGAGATGCCGGAACCGGATCGCGCCATGGCCGAGCGGCTCCATGCGATCATCAAAGCCAGCGCGCCAGCCCTCTCGCCGAGAACCTGGTACGGGATGCCCGCGTATGCGAAGGACGGCAAGGTCGTCTGCTTTTTCCAAAGCGCGCAGAAGTTCAACACGAGGTACGCGACGTTCGGCTTCAGCGACGAGGCGAACCTCGACGAAGGCGCCCTGTGGCCGGTCGCCTTCGCGCTGAAGAAGTTGACGGCCACCGAAGAGGCAAGGATCGGCGCGCTCGTGAAGAAAGCGGTGAGCTGAGGACTGATGTTGCCACCTCGACGAGCCGACCACCGGCCCGCACCTCGCCGACGTCGAGCAGCTGCTCGGCCTGCTCGACCGGCTCGTCGACTCCGGCAAGTCGGTCATCGTCATCGAGCACCACCAGGCGGTCATCGCGCACGCCGACTGGATCATCGACCTCGGCCCCCGGCGCCGGCCACGACGGCGGCCGGATCGTCTTCGAGGGCATACCTGCCGACCTCGTCGCCGCCCGCTCCACCCTCACCGGCGAGCATCTCGCGGCCTACGTCGGCACCTGACCGAGGCCCTCGCGGAGACCGTGAGACGAGTCCGGGTCCGACTGTACGGATGGGGTGGATCACCTCGCATCCGTCATGAGGCTGGAGCTGTGAGCGGCCGCATCCGTCGGCCGGGCTCGCCGAGGCGCGGGCGGACCGGATACGGCAAGTTGACGGATGCGAGGCGCAGGGAGCGATCGTTTGGACCGGGTCCATGAACCTCGCGCCGTACCGAGCGTTGCTCCGCGAGCGCCGGACTCGTCGCCTGCTGGTCGGCCTCGGCGTCTCCGCGCTCGGCGACGGGATGAGCACGGTGACAATTGCCTGGCTCGCCGTGCGGCTGGCTCCCGCCGGCGAGCTCGGGGTGTTCGTCGGCCTCGCCGTCGCCTCCTACACGTTGCCCGGGGTGATCGGCGCCCTCGCCTTCGGTCGGCTCCTGCGAGCTCGCCCGGCTCGGGCGCTGGTGCTCGTGCACTGCCTGCTGCGGGCGGGGTTCCTGGGCGCGGTTGCGGCGCTGTGGAGAACCGGGGCGCTCGCGCCGGCTGCGTACGTCGCGCTGCTCGCGGGATCCTCCCTGCTGTGGGCGTGGGGCAACGCCGGACAGTACACGATGCTTTCCGAGCTGGGCGGGCCCGAGGGCCGGCTGGCCATCAACTCCCTGGCGACCGCTCAGGTCTCGTTCGCCGTGATCGTCGGCCCGTTGGTGGCGGGCATCCTGATCGGGTGGATCGGGCCGGGGTGGCTGATCGCGCTCGATGCCGCCTCGTTCGCCTTTCTCGGCGTCCAGGCCTGGCGGACCCCAACCGGCGAGGCGGCGACGGAGCAGCCGGTCGACCCGGCGGCCGCCGAGTCGGGGTTCCGCTTGCTGGCGCGTCGCCGCGATCTGCTCGGCCTCACCGCGCTGACGTGGGTGTTCTTCTTCCTCTACGGGCCCGTTGAAGCCGCCCTGCCGGTCTACGTCGCGCACGACCTAGGCGCGGACGGGGCGCTGCTCGGCGCGTACTGGATGGCGTTCGGCATCGGTGCCCTCGCGGCGACGCTGGTCACGGGGACGCTTCGAAGTGGCGACATCAGGCGGGCCACGCTGCTGATCGTGGCGGGCTGGGGAGCGTGCCTGCTCCCGTTCGCCTTCGCTCCGGTCGGCGTCACGCTCGTCTGCTTCGCGGTCGGCGGGCTCATCTACGGGCCGTTCATCCCGCTCACGTACGCCCAGTACCAGTCAGCGACCCCGCCGGCCAGCCTGCCCTCGGTGCTGGCCGCCCGAAGCGCGATCGTCCTGCTCTCGACCCCGCTCGGCACCGCCATCGGTGGTCCGCTCGTCGGCAGGCTCGGCGCGTCGGAAACGCTCGTGGCCTCCGGGGCGCTGACCGTGTTGCTCGCCGCCGCCGGCCGGTTCCTATGGGCGAAGACGTGGGCCCATCGGTGAGGAGAGCCGGTGCGGTCGAGTCGATGGGAAGGAGATGAGTTCGCACATGATTCCCCTTCCGCCATCGGCGTGGCCCGAGTCCCTGCGCGTGAGCCTCGGCATAACGAGAGTCCGCTGGTCAGCGAGTTGCGGAGAGAAGGGTTACAGCGTACGAACACCGGAGCCGGGTCCGGAGCTCTGGGTAAGCACCCGCTCCTCGGGACGGGTGGCCTGAAGAGGGCCCGATCCCGATAGCCCGGGGTGGCGGGTAATCCATCACAATTCCATCAGCCCTGATAGCCGCCTATCTCGCCTCGCGGGGCACGACCAGGCCTGATTCGTAGGCGCCGATGACCGCTTGTGTCCGGTCGCGTAGCCCGAGCTTGCTCAGCACATGGCTAATGTGTGTCTCACCGTCTCCTCGGTGACCACCAGCTGGGCTGCGATCTCCTGGTTGGACAGGCCCTCGGCTAGAAGGCGCAGAACCTCCGTCTCGCGCGGGGTGAGCGTGGCGAGCGCTCCCGTGGACGGGGCATCTGGCTTGGGGAACAGCTGCGCGAATTCGCTGATGAGCCGGCGCGTGACGGCGGGCGCGAGCAACGCGTCGCCACCGGCGATGACCCGGACGGCGTCGAACAGCTGCTCGGTGGTGACGTCCTTTAGCAAAGCGGCTGGCACCCGCGCGAAGCGCGTCGTACACGTACTCGTCCAGGTCGAAGGTCGTGAGGATGAGGATGGGTGGCGCGTGAGCTCCGGAGCCGGCCAGATGTCTGGTCGCCTCGATGCCGTCCATGCCCGGCATGCGGACGTCCATGACGACGACGTCGGGTCGTCGGTCGCGGCAGATCCGCACGGCCTCTGTCCCGCCAGACGCCGTGCCCACGACAGTGAAGTCTGGCTGGCTCTCCAGTAGCGAGGCGAAGCCGTCGCGTACGACCTGTTGGTCGTCCACGACGACGATCCGCACCTGCGCCGGCTTGGCGGTCATCCGGGCGCCTGGGCCTTGGCGGGCAGCGTGGCCTCGATGAGAAACCCACCTCCGGCTGCGGGGCCGGTCCGCAGTTTGCCACCGACGGCTGCGGCCCGTTCTCGCATCCCGGACAACTCGTGGCCGCCATCCGGCGGGCCCGAGGGAGGGCCGGGTCCATTGTCGCGGATGCGAAGCCGCAGGGCGTCGTCGGTGAAGTGCAGCTCAACGTCGACGGCCGCGCCTGGCGCGTGACGCCTGGCGTTGGTGAGTGCTTCCTGGACGATGCGGCGGCGAGCTCCACGCCCGGATCCAGGGTGACCGGCGGCCCGCGGAGGATCAGGCGAGCCCCCGCACCGGACGCGTCCCGGGCCTCGTCCAGCAACTCGTTGAGCTGTCCCAGGCCGGGCTGGGGTCGCCGCTCGGCGAAGTCGGTCGGCACGTCCTCGCGGAGCACGCCGAGCAGCCGCCGCATCTCGGTCAGCGCGGCCCGCGCGGTGTCTCCGATGGCGGAGAGCCTTTGCGACCCGGCGGCGGGCATCCCGGGGGTGGTGAGCCGCGCGCTCTCCGCCTGCACGGCGACGATGGAGATGTGGTGGGCGACCACATCGTGGAGCTCGCGCGCGATGCGCGCCCGCTCGCCGCGAGCGGTGTGCTCGATCAGCGTTTGGGCGATGACTTCCCGCGCCGCCCTGTTCTCCATCGCCTCCTTTCGCACCCGCGCCGCGATCCCCGTCAGGGCGGTCGCCGGGGCCAGCGAGGCCAGCAGCACGGTCAGGACCCCTCTGTCAGAACCGATGGGGCGAGCACCCACAAGCGCAAGCACCAGGAACGGGACAGCCAGCCCCACGGACAGCAGTGCTGTTACGTCTCGCCGTGAGCTGCTGCGGCCGAGCCGGTACAACACGATGAGCTGTGCGCCCAGGCCCGCCACGGTCAGGGCGTGAAACCCCGCCAGCGACAGCACGGTTGCGGCCGTGATGGCTATGGCGGCTCCGGCCGGATCCAGGAACGCGAGCGGCAGCGTGGTGGCCAGCGCGACCAGGGCGAGCGAGGCCGAATTGCGCGGTGGCGCCGGTGACCGCCGCCCGCGCGATCGACTCCGCCAAGGCGAGCAGCCCCAGCGCTGCTCCGGCGACCGTGAGCGCCTGCTGGGCCGGCGCCAGCTGCCGCCCTCTCTCCGCCCACCCCTTCCACCAATCGCGCGCTTCGCCCACGGAGCCATTGTCACCCCCGGTTGGGCTGCCGTCGTCGCTCCCGCGAGGGATGCCGCGCCGCCGATATCGCTCTTGCGATGGACGGCGAAGATGGCTCCCCGGCGTGACGACAACCGGGCTCCTGCTCCCTAGCCTTCGAGACATGGAAGCGACCATCGAAGTGGCCGACCTTCGCAAGCGATTCGGGCCTTGGGGGCCCCTAGGGCCGGAGGCGTACGGGCGGACGATCCGGATCGTCCCATAGGTAGTTCACGTACTTCCATCTCAAACGATCCTGGAACTCCGTAAAAACCAGCGGGGCGGTCAGAACGGAGTAAGCGAGGCTTCCCCTGCCCTGAGGAATCTGGTACAGATCGCCGAGCAGCCTGCCGTACGACGCCATCAGCAGCGCTTCGGGGGCGTTGCCGATGACCAGGACCTTGGCGACTCCGTCGTCAAGGAGCGAGGCCAAGACGTCGTCGGCGCCGGGGGCCGGCGTAGCGTGTGTCCCGAAGCCAGCGTGGACGAGCACGGCAGTTTTGCCCGAACGCTGAACGACTGTCCCTCCTCCCGGAAGTCATTCTGGGGGGAAACCCCAAACTCGAGGCTCAGCGAGAACGGCCACTCATACGTGGAGTACATCGTCCCGACCAAGAGGTACGCTTCATCCGTCCCGTCGCGAACTCCCTGGAGAAGGGACGCGGCGTCCACTCGTCGCTCGACGCGGAGGTCGTGCGCAGTCAAGAGTGATTCGACGAGCTCTACGAAGAAGTCGGGCTCGAGATATCCGAGTTCGCAGCGCAGAGGAATCGAAGCGATGACCGAGGGGACGTCCCCGCCACGAAGGGCCGTCGATCCGCATCGACCTGTGGCGGAGCATCGAGCTCATCCGCTCCTCGTCGATGATCGCCTTCGTCGGTACGTGCAGGGTCACGGTCCTCTGAGAGAGTCCATCCATCTTCGACGTGAAGCTCCCCCTGTAATCGGCGAACCTCGCATCGACGAGGCCCCTGATGTCCTCGCCGACGAACTCATCAAGGGCCTCTAGATAGACCACGATGTAGATGGCCTCCGGAGCCGCGTACCATTTCTTCACGTCGTCCACGTCGAGGTCGACGGGAACGGAGTCGATCCTTTTCAGCGCGTACGCGCTCAGGGTCTGCTCGTGCACACCCTTCAACTGGAACCAAACCCGGACGCTCGACAGCTCCAAGGAACCGGGAGCGGTGAGATGGAACCCCATGTCCCTCGCCGCTCTGTCCCGCTCGTACTTGACGAGCAGCCCCCGGCCAGTGAAGCGGTCCTTGAAGGCGCTCGTGTACTTGTCTCGAACACCTCTTCTGGTTCAGAGTCTGGGGAGACACGTGAATCCTTGTTCAGGCCGTTGATCCGGGACGTAGTAAGACAACGTACCTGGCATGGCGGCGGCCGCCCCGATCAGGAGGGCCCCGTCACCTCGATACCCTTCGAGCTCGCCGCGGCGGCGAGGCGCCCGTCGTACGCGCACACGACGCCGAGCTCGACTCGCAGGGACAACGCTGAAGCGAGATGGATGGCGTCGAGGGTCCGAAGCGTAGGTGGATCGAGTGAGGCGGCGGTGCGAACCACCTCCTCGTCGAGCTCCATGAGGGCGATCCGCGACATGACCGTCCGCGCCCTACGCATCGCTCCACCGCCGATCCGCCTCGCCACCCGCTCCACCTCGATCAGTGCGACGACGCTCGACAGCCGCTCGGGCCACGATCGCAGGAAGTCCCGAAGCGCCTTCGTCTCGGGTTCGGGGACGACGAGCTTCACGAGGGCCGAGGAGTCGAGGTACAGGAGTCGCCCGGCCACGGACTACGCGCGGTCTTCCCGGAGCTCCCGGAGGGCGTCCGTGCCCTTGGTGGTGACCGGCCCCTTCGGGGGTGCGAGGTCGAGGAGGTCCCCTTCGGGCGGCGTGGCCCGTCCCGAGGCCACCAGCTGCCGGAGGGCGGAGCCGGACTCATCGACTGGACCGAGCACCGCGACCGGCTTCCCTCGCTCGGTCACCTCGAGTCGCTCGCCCCGCTCCACCCGGCGTAGGTACCGGGAGAGGTTCTGGCGCAGCTCTCGAACGCCCACTCGTTCAGTAGCCATGTGTACACACACTGTAGCATCTTTGGCTTAGAACTCTTGCCCCACTGAGCCGATCTCACGCGATCTCAGAGAACCTCAGGACACCTGTGAGCAGCGAAAACGATCGGAGGGCACCCGGATCCCGTCGACTCATAACCCAGAGGTCACGGGTTCAAATCCCGTCCCCGCGACGAGGCTGAAAGCGCAGGTCCGTGACCTACGGCTTCTTTCGCGGGGGCAAGAACTCGGTCTGATTCCGCCGAGCTACAAACCGGTGATGCGCGGCTTCGTATCACTCGCGCGGCGCCGTTCCGGGGTTGGCTAAGATGCCTGGCATGGATCTCCTGGTGGAGTTCTTCCGGCACAACGCCATGATGAACCGGCGGCTGATGGACGCTTGCCGGCAACTCTCGCCCGAGCAGCTCCGTGCCACGGCCACCGGAACCTACGGGAGCATCGGCGCCACCTTGGTCCACATCGCCAATGCCCAGGAGGGATACGCGGCGCGGCTCCTCGACTCCGAGCGGCCCGAGCGGCTCCCGGAGGACCCGTTCCCCGGGTTCGAGGCCCTGGCGAAGCGGTTCGCCCACGGCGACGCGCAGCTCGAGGAGGCCGCGACGCAGGCCGGCCGGGATCGGAAGGTCCAGGTGACCGGTGACGACCCACCTGGCACTTGGTGGATGCCCGTGTCCCTGTTCCTGCTGCAGGCAGTCAACCACGGCACCGAGCACCGCTCGCAGGTGGCCACGATCCTGACGCAGCTCGGGCTCGAGTCCCCTGAGATGGACGGCTGGACCTACTTCTTCGAGAGCGGCCATATGGTCGCGGTCTAGTAGTCGAGGGGCCCGGCTGGTGCCGGGCCCCTCGGGTATGGCGGAGTGAGCTCGACTCGCTCAGGCACCTGTTCCGTTCGACTGTCCGGAACGGGGTCCTCCGGCTCCGAAGCCGGACTCGGTGCTCGTCACCTTGAAGTCCTTGTCGATCTTCACCGTGACGATGCTGCCGTCGGACTTTCGCACGTGCGCTTCGTACGGCGACCCGGCCGAATCCGTCTCGACCCGGATGATCGTGCCGCCCGGTACCGCGGCGATCGCCGCCGCCTTCACCTTGTTGGCGGTGCCGTCCGTGAGCAGCGTTTCGCCCGGCCCGTGGCCTAGCTTTGCCGGATCCGTGCTTCCGTTCGCCGGCGGAGCCGACGTCGTGGCCGAGGGGGTCGATGTAGCGCTTTGCGCGCCGGCAAGGTGCGTGCCCGCCAGGATCGCCCCTGCGAAGAGCCCGGCGGCGACGAGGCCGGCCGAGGCGAACCGCCTTCGTCGTGAAGGCGTTGCCTCCTTGCCTGTCGCTTCTTTGCCGTCCATCTCGTCCTCCTTCCTCCGCGGCGTCCGTTTCGCCGCTTCGGACCACATCCTCGGCGGCAAACCCGTGACCAGGGTCAGGCCCACCTGGGAGCCAGCCAAGAATCGATTGCAGAGATGAGGGCGCCACCGCTGGAACGAGCGCTACCCGTGTCGGCCCGTGCGCTCGGGGTCCGCTGAGGAGGACCTTCATTGGACGAAACGGTGCTGTCGGACTCGGACACGGCCGCAGGACTCCCCTTCACGGGTCAACATGCGTTGACACACTCGGGCTGTCAATGTATATTGACCCTCCCATGAGCGAGGCGACGAGGCTGGCAACGCGGGCGAGCAGCCACGACCCCAGGGTTGGGCTGCGGGCGGTGGCGGCCCTCCGCCGGTTGCTCGAGCAGCTCGAGGCGCTACAGGTGGACAACGCCCGCGGCCTCGGGTGGTCGTGGCAGGAGATCGCCGCTGAGCTCGGGGTCAGCAAGCAGGCTGTCCACAAGAAACATGCGGGGCGCTGGTTCCGCCGAAGGAGACGGTAGCCCATGTTCGAGCGATTCACCGATCGGGCTCGGGAGTCCGTCGTCCAGGCGCAGGTCGAAGCCCGAGAGCTGCGACACGGTTACATCGGGACCGAGCATCTCCTCTTGGGGATCCTTCGTGAGGGGACCGGTGTGGGCGCGCGGGTGTTGAACGGTCTGGGGATCGATGTGGGCACGGCCCGAGCCGACGTGGTGGCGCTGATAGGGGAGCCGCTCAAGACAGACGAGAACGACGCGGAGGCCCTGCGGGCGATCGGGATCGATGTCGAGGAGGTGCGCCGCCGGATCGAGGAGACCTTTGGGCCAGGAGCTCTGGATCGTCGGGTGCGTCCGCGATGGAGGAGTCTGGGCCGAGGTCGATGCGCCCCGATCTCGGGACACATCCCCTTCACCCCCAGGGCCAAGAAGGTGCTGGAGCTGTCCTTGCGCGAGGCGGTTGCGCTCGGCCACAACTACATCGGGACGGAGCACATCCTCCTCGGTCTGGTCAGGGAGCGCGAGGGGATCGCTGCCCAGCTCCTCCAGAATCGA
>Ga0137368_10007713_pt1 | contig 11161 bp, 10 predicted proteins | sample SagtaG_13_FD_104917 | JGI IMG/M metagenome (GOLD analysis project Ga0137368, IMG submission 104917) | Vadose zone soil microbial communities from Sagehorn Ranch, Mendocino, California, USA - Sage1_L_100_16 metaG | ecosystem: Environmental > Terrestrial > Soil > Vadose zone | place: USA...
CCCGCGGGTCGGCCGTCTCGTCCTTGGCGACCGGCGGCCAGTAGCCGCCGAACCCCTGGTAGTTCTTGCGTCCGAGTAGGACCGTGGTGGCCGGCTGGTAGAGCCGGGTCAGGTGGTCCCGGGCGGCGTCGCTGATCGCGTGCGGCACGATCCACCCCATGTCGTACTCGCCGCCCAGGCCGGACACGCGTCCGTCGAGGGACAGCGCGAGGCTGCCGATGACCGTACGGTCGGTGCGCTGCGGTGCCATGAGTGTTTCCTCCTTGTTCGTACCGAGCTGTGGTTGATAGGGGAAATCCTCCGGCCGGTGGGGGCCGGTAACATCGGCCAGGTGGGCGACCCGGCAGCTGTGGGGGTGGCCAGTTCTGGTCATGTCCCCGTGGAGCGTGACGTCTCCGCGGAGCCCTGGACCGGCAGCCTGCCGGCCGAGTTGACCTCGTTCGCCGGTCGCCGCGCCGAGCTCCACTCGATCCGCACGACACTGAGCGCCGCGAGGCTGGTTACGCTCACCGGCCCGGGAGGCTGCGGGAAGTCACGGCTGGCCGGACGGGCGGCGCGGCAGCAGGGCGGCCAGTGGCGTGACGGGGCCTGGTGGGTCGACCTGTCGTACGAGACGGACCCGGCCGGCCTGCCCGGCCGCCTCGCCGCGGTGGTCGGGGCGCTGCTGGTCTCCGAGGTCGACGCGACCCCGTCGCTGGTCCGCCAGCTCGCCGACCGTCACCTCCTGGTGGTCCTGGACAACTGCGAGCACCTGCTACCGGCGGCCGGCGACCTGGTGGGCGCACTGCTGCGCGGCTGCCCGCACGCGACCGTGCTGGCGACCAGCCGGGAGCCGCTCGGCATGCCCGGCGAGGTGGTCTGGCGCGTGCCGCCGTTGGACAGCCACGACGCGGTGACGCTCTTCACCGACCGCGGTGAGAGCCTGCCGGCCACCGACGAGGCCGCGGCCGCGGTACGCCGGATCTGCGAGCGGCTGGACCGGATGCCGCTCGCCCTGGAGCTCGCCGCGGCGTGGACCGGGACGCTGTCCCCACAGGAGATCGTCGCCGAGCTGGACGACCGGTTCGGCATGCTGGTCACCGGCCCGCGGAGTGTCCCGCCGCGGCACCGGACGCTGGAGGCCTCGATGGCCTGGAGCCACGGTCTCCTGCTGGAGCCCGACCGGATCCTGTTCCGCCGGCTGAGCGTCTTCCAGGCCGGGTTCACCCGCCAGGCCGCCCAGAGCGTATGCGCCTTCGCCGGCCTCGACAACGCCGCGATCCTGGCCGGCCTGCGCCGGCTCATCGACAAGTCGATGCTGATCGCCGAGACCCGCGAGGGCGTGGCGCGCTACCGGATGCTGGAGACGGTCCGCCACTACGCCGCCGAGCGGCTGGCCGACGCGGGCGAGCACGCGGCCGTCCAGCGCCGGCACCTGACCACGTACCTCGCCCTTGCGGAAGCGGCCGCGCCGCTGCTGGACACCGACAAGGACGCCTGGCGGGCAACGATCCACGTGGACTACGCCAACATCCGCGCGGCGATCGAGTGCGGCCTCTCGCTCGATGACACGGACGCGGGACGGCGGCTGGCGGCCTCGCTGGCCTGGCTGTGGCACCTGGAGGGGCGGCGGGCGGAGGGGCTGGGCCTGTTGGGCCTCGCCGCCGAGCAGGGCAACGGCGAGCATAGCGCGCTCCAGGCCTGCGTACTCACCGGTCTCGCACTGGTCGCGGACACGACACACCCCACCGGGTACGAGTTCGACGCGGCCGAAGCGGCCCGGGACATGGCCCTCGCACACGGCGACCGCCGGACCGCTCGCCTGGCGGGGCAGCTGGTCACGATCGGGCTGCTCGGCCGCGACCTGGACGCGGTGTACACGGAATCGGCCCGGTCGCACGAGGAGGCGACCGAGGCGGGGGACGGCCTCGTCGCCGACGGGGCGCACGTCCTCATGGGGCTGGTGTGCCACCTCCGCGACGAGCACCGGAAGGCGCTTTCGTTGCTGGCCCCGGCAACCGTCGGGCTCACCCGGCGGGGTGACCGCGGGATCGCCTCCATGGCGCTGTGGTTGATGGCGCTCAGCACCGCGTACGGCGGGGATCTGCGGCGGGCCCGCGAGCTCGCCGAGGAAGCGGTCAGTATGGCGGTACCTCTCGCCGACTACCACCGGGTCGGGTCGGCCCGCAGCGTCCTCGCGGTCGTCTGCGCGCTGCAGGGCGAGGTGGAGCAGGCGCGGGACGCCCTCGACCCGGTCGTCCGGCTGGTCGACCAGGCCGGGTCACTGCCCTTCATCCCGGGCCTCGCCCGCACGGTCGGACAGCTCCACATGCGGGAAGGGCGACCCGATCTCGCCATCCGGTGGTACCGCAGCGAGGCGTCCTGGAGGGGCGAAGCGGGGTCGGACGACCGCCTCGCCCCTGAGACCCGCATCGCCCTGGCGGCCGCCCTCCGGGCGACCGGCGACGTGGCCGCGGCCGACCGCGTCTGTACGGCCGCGCTCGCCACGGCTCGCGCGTTGCGGATGCCCCGGCTGATCGCCGATGCCCTGGAACAGAAGGCCTTCCTGACCAACGGCGCGGACGCCGACCGCGCCACCGCGCTGCACCACGAAGCCCTCGGGTTGCGGATCGCGCACGGGTTGCGGCTGGCCTGCGTGGACAGCCTGGACGTCCTGGCGGCGTCCGGCGCACGTCGGGGATCGCCCCTGACAGCGGCTCGGCTGCTCGGCGCCGGCGACCGCGCACGCGAGGAGACAGGGTATCCGCGCGCCCAGCCGGACCTCGCGTTGCGCGCCGAGCTCGCCGAGTTCCTGGGCACGGCCGCTGGCGAGGACGCCATGGCGGAGGGCCGCCGGATGAGCCTCGACGAGGCGGTCGCCTTCGCGCGCCGGGCCAGGGCCTCTCGACGCCGTCCGGTGCAGGGATGGGCCAGCCTCACCTCCACCGAGCAGGAGGTCGTCCGGCTGGCCGTCGCCGGGCTGACCAATCCCGAGATCGGCAAGCGGCTCTTCATGAGTCGCAGCACGGTCAAGACGCATCTGGCCCATGTGTACGCCAAGCTCGGCGTCGCCAACCGTACCGAGCTGGCCACGTCGGCGGCGGGAGAGAACGTCGACGGGTAAGCTGGCCGGGCGCTCTCAGCGGATCGCGTCGGCCAGCGCGTTGGCGACAGCGACCGTCCCGTAAGGAGGGAAGGGAGCCGCCGTGTCGAAGGACACCGTGGGAGCATCCGCCGACGAGGCGCCGGCCGGGATGCGGCGTGAGGTGCTTGTCGTCCTGCCCGGACTGCTGATGGCGATGATGCTGGCGATGTTGGACAACTTCATCGTCGGTACCGCGATGCCCCGCATCGTCGGTGAACTGGGCGGCCTGGCGCACCTGTCGTGGGTGGTCACGGCGTACGTCCTGGGTACGACGGTATCCACACCGATCTGGGGGAAGATCGGTGACCTCTTCGGCCGCAAGGCGATCTTCCTCATCTCGATCGTGATCTTCCTGGTCGGCTCCGCGCTCTGCGGCGCCGCCGGCTCCTCCCTGTTCGGCGGCGTCCACGACGGCATGACGGAGCTGATCGTCTTCCGCGTGCTGCAGGGCCTGGGCGCGGGCGGCCTGATCGTCAACGTGATGGCGATCATCGGCGACCTGGTGCCGCCCCGTGAACGGGGCCGCTACCAGGGGATCATGGCGGCGGTCATGTCGCTGGCCATGATCGCCGGCCCGCTCGTCGGCGGGATCATCACCGACCACCTCAGCTGGCGGTGGGCGTTCTACGTCAACCTGCCGCTGGGCGGCGTGGCCCTGCTGGTACTGGTCGCCACGCTGCACCTGCCCCGGCGGCGGAGCAGCCACCGCATCGACTGGCTCGGCGCCGCGCTGCTCACCGTCGCGATCACCGCGCTGGTACTGATCACCACCTGGGGCGGCAACCAGTACGCCTGGCGGTCGACGCAGATCCTCGGCCTGGCCGCGCTCGCCGCGCTGGGTCTGGCGCTGTTCGTTCTGGTCGAGCGGCGCGCCCGGGAGCCGATCATCCCGCTGGGGCTGTTCGCCAACCGCAACTTCAGCCTCATCTCCGGCATCGGTTTCCTGCTCGGCTTCGCCATGTTCGGGGCGATCACCTTCCTGCCGCTGTACCAGCAGACCGTGCAGGGCTCCTCGGCGACCAACTCCGGCCTGCTCCTGCTGCCCATGATGGCCGCCGCGATGGTGGTCTCCCTGTTCGTGGGGCAGACCATCACCCGCACCGGCCGGTACAAGGTCTTCCCGCTGGTCGGCGGCGTCGTGATGGCTCTCGCCATGTACCTGCTGTCCCGGCAGGACGCCCACACCACCCGCGCCCAGACCGGGCTGTTCATCGCCGTGCTCGGCGTCGGCATGGGTTTCCTCATGCAGACCACCATGCTCATCGCCCAGAACAGCGTGGACCAGAAGGATCTGGGCGTGTCCAGCAGCGCCGCCACGTTCGTGCGCTCGATCGGCGGCTCGTTCGGCGTGTCCCTGTTCGGCGCGCTTTTCAACCACCGGTTCACCGCCGAGATCAGCCACCGGCTCGGCGCCGCCGGTGGCCGGCTCACCGGCGGCAGCGGCCGCGTCGACCCGGCCACCCTCAAGCAGCTGCCCGCCCCGATCCGCACCGGCGTCCTGGAGTCACTGGCCTCGGCCATCGCCCATGTGTTCGGGTGGGCCATCCTGTTCGCCGTCGCGGTACCGCTGCTGGCGGTGTTCATCAAGGAGATCCCGCTGCGCGGCCGGGACACGCAGGCGCCCACCCCGGGTACCGCTGCGGAGATCGCCGCGCAGGACGCCGAAGAGAACACCGCCATCGCCGCCCTGGAGTAGGCACCTCCTGCCCGGGCTCCGGCTGCGCAGCGCGGATCGGCGGGGGCGGCTCACTGATCGACGCACTGATCTGCCGATGACAGCGCGTTTGTTCTCAGCCTCCCGACGGCCTCGCGCTGGCTCAGGGGTGCGGCTGGTCTGGCTGTACGGGCCCGCGCTCCGCCGTCCGCGCGGCACGTTGCGCGCCACGACGGCGGTGTCCTGGCCCGGGGTCAGCGTGATCAGCAGGCACCGGCCAAGAAATGGGGCGAGGCGGGTACCGGTTTGTCGCGTCGCCCGCCGACATTGACCATGGGCGGGGTCCGGGATCGCCTCACGTTCGCGGCGGCGGTCTGGGCGCTTGCGGTGAACAGCGGCGAGGCGGCGCCGCCATGACCGCGGCACAGACCGAGCCGGTGACCAGGCAGCCGCACCCGCGGCGCGACCGGGGCGCGCTGGCCGTGGTATCCGCTGAGAACAGTCGTTACCGCGCTGGCGGTCGATATCTTCCTCCAGTCGGTCTTCGCCGGCCGGTTCCTGTCCGGCGACTATCCACAGCTGCTGGTACACCGAACCAACGCGATTCGTGGTGGCTGCCATCGCCGTCGTCGTGGTCGTCGCCTCGGCGCTCGCGCTTCACCGGGTACCCCGGTCGGTACGTCATGCACTGCCACAACCTCGAACACGAGGACATGGCCATGATGGCCACCGTCATCGTCCAATGAACCCCGACGTTTCGCCACGCGCCCGGGCGGGCCGCGGAGCCGATCACGGTTGCGTACCAGGCGCGCCCGTGACAAGACCACGCCGTTCGCCACGCCGCCTCGACCGTTCATCGTGGCGCAGGTCGTCGACGCGGATACCCCACTGCGCGCAGCCCTGGTTCTCCCGCCGCACCACCAGCACCTCGCCGGTGGTGTCCAAACACAGCTCGGTCGGGTCCAAAAGCCGGTCCTGGTTGCTGGTCAGGTCTGCGCGGCGACCCAACAGTGCGTACATCTCAGCCAACGCAGCCGGCAGCCCCGGGACGGTAGGGAACCGTGCGCTGAGGTCACGCGCCGCGGCCCGCAACTCCGACCGGCTCCAGCCGTCCATGGCCACCAGTGGCTTGTGCCACGCGGCGACAAAACGCCGGATGAACTCCCACGCCCGGTGCTGATCCTCAAGCGCGGACGCCAGAGCGTCCACCAGGTCGAGCTCGCCTGCCACGGGAACATGCTGCCACGTCAGCGCCAGGCGACGCTTATCCGCCAGCCGCACACGGACACGCGACGGTGCGCGCGTTCGCCGCGCACTCAACTGCCGCCGACTGCGCCCGCACCTCTGACCGCCGTCACGTGAGGACGGCGGCAACGTCGAGGAACTTGCCCCATTCCGGCGGGGCGCCGCCGGGCTCCTCGCCTGCGTGCTCGCCCACGCGATCCGTCACCCCGCTTCCGACGCCACCTGCCGACGAGGATCGGCGGGCCGGTTGACACATGACACCGCGGGTCCCGAGAAGGCGCCAACAGATCAGACGGAGATGTGTGCTTCGCTCGTCGTTCTGCCGGGACAGAACGACGACTAACCCGAGCCTGTGGCGGCTGCCAGCTCCGTTAGCCGGCGTTCGAGGAACCGCCGTTCGGCACCGTCGTCGGTGAGTTCCCTCGCACGTCGATAGGCGTCACGCGCCTCGTCGGTCCGCCCGAGGCGCTTCAAGAACTCCGCCCTGGTCGAGTGCAGGTAGCGGAAGTCGTCCAGACCAAGTCCGTCGACGATGCGCAGGCCGGCCTCGGGGCCTTCGGTCTCGGCGATGGCGATGGCGCGGTTCAGCTCCACGACGGGTGAGCGGGTCAGGCGGGTGAGCTCGCCGTACAGCGCCGCGATCTGCGCCCAGTCGCACGGCACCGCGGCGTGCAACGAGGCGATGGCGGCCTGCAGGACATAGGGCCCGCGGCCGCCCAGGGCGAGCGCCCGGTCGAGCTCGGCGCGTCCGTCGGCGATCTGCTCGGTGTTCCAACATGACCGGTCCTGATCGCCGAGCAGCACGAGCTCGCCGTCGCGAAACCGCGCCTCGCGACGGGAGTCGTGCAAGAGCATCATCGCCAGCAGCCCGCGAACCTCGGGATCGTCCGGAAGCAGTTCGGCGAGCGCGCGTCCCAACCAAATTGCCTCTGCCGCGAGCTCGTCGCGGCCGCCGTAGCCCTCGTTGAAGATCAGGTAGACGACGGCAAGAACGGCGTCGAGACGCTCGCGGAGCAGGTGAACCGGTGGCACTCGAAACGGGATCCCCGCAGCTTTGATCTTGCGTTTGGCCCGCACCAGCCGCTGCGCCATCGTGCGCTCCGGTACCAGGAAGGCGCGGGCGATCTCGTCGGTGCTGAGTCCGCCGAGAGTGCGCAGGGTGAGCGCAACCTGCGCCTCGATTGCAAGCGCCGGGTGACAGCAAGTGAAGATGAGCTCCAGGCGCTCGTCCGGAAACGTCGTATCGTTCATGGGCACCTCAGCACGATTGCCTGCGACGAGCAGCCCAGACTTGGCGGCCAGGGCCCGGTCGCGGCGGATGCGATCCGTCGCTTGGTTCCGAGCCGTCGTCATCAACCAGGCGCGCGGGTTGCTGGGGACGCCGTCGCGAGGCCATCGCTCGGCGGCGATGGCGAACGCCTCCTGCGCGGCTTCCTCGGCGAGGTCAAAGTCGCCGAGGAAGCCGATCAGGGTGGCCAGGACGCGGCCCCATTCCTCACGGAAGACCTGATCGAGCGTCGCTACCAATAGGTCTCCGCGGGTCGAATCTCGACGGCGCCACCATAGCGTGCTGCAGGGACGCGGACGGCCAGCTCGATGGCCGCGTCGAGGTCGTCGGCCTCGAGGATGAACCAACCGCCGACGGCCTCCTTCATCCCGACGAACGGGCCGTCCGTTGTCAGGGTCTTTCCGCCTTCGACCCGCACGGTGGTCGCGTTCTGGGGGAGGCCCATCGGCAGCCCGGGGGTGACGCCCGGCGTCTGGTTGATCCCTTGGTAGTCGGCGTAGACCTGCTTCTGCTCCTCCTCGGGGAGCGCGGCCTGTCGCTCAAGCGCGGTGCCCTGATATATCAGCATGACGTACTTCATCGCTTCCTCCTCGTCACTACCAGATGGTCGCGCAATAAGACGAACGGCGAGCCACGAAATCGACAGGTGGACACCGGAAATCTTGAGCTTCCCCGTATTGCGTGGCCGTCCAAGCGTGGATCTCGCCCCGACGAACTCCTGCTGAAGCTGGCTCTCGTCGTGGCGCTAGGTGCGATGCCAAGCAACACGCTCGAACTGTCTGGGGAAGTGTCCGTCGGCGACGTCATCGAGATCGAGACCGGTTCGCACAGCCAGTGGCTGGCCGGTGACCCATTCACCTGGCGGCCCATTGCCGAGCCGTCCCACCTGTCCGGCGTATCGGACTCATAGACGCGCTCGGTGAACTTCCAGCCGTCGCCGGTGCGTTGGTAGCGGTCGTGGTAGATGGCGTAGTTCAGCCTCTGGCGGCTGTCGCGGGTGCGCCCCAGCTCTGAGATGTACGCGCGGCCGGACGCGGTGTCGCCGTCAAGCGCGATCGTGCCCGGGTGCGTGTTTTGCAGCAAGAAGTCCACAAGATCCGGTACCCGCTCCCCCAGGCGCGGATCTGCTCCTGGCCGACGAGTCCACCCGGATGTTGGGCATCCGCAGCGCGCCGTCCGGGGTGGACACCGACGCAAGGCGGTCGCAATCGAGCATCATCGCCGCGTCGGTGAACTCCCCGCGCAGCGCCTCGATCTCGACGCGATCCGCGATGGTCTGAAAGTTACAAATCGGTTTCCTCCCTGTCATATCAAACACGTCACGGCTGCATGGACCTGCTGTTGGCCAGGCCGCCCCCGGGCGGGGGCAGCCAGACCCCGCGCTGGGTCAGCCGGTGAAGGACTCGGGGCCGAAGCGGCCCCAGGCCACGAAGACGGCCATGGCGAGATAGACCAGGTCGCCCACGATCGTTACCTTCTCGCCACGGCGGAGGCGCATGATCACCGCGCCAACAAACAGCAACGCCACACAGGTAGCCGTCACCGGCACCAGAACCGGCGCGATGTCGAGTACGGCTGGCAGGATCAGGCCCGCCGCAGCCAGGATTTCGAGGGCTCCGATGGCCCTGAGGGCGCCGGGGCTGAAGTCTAGGACCCATCTCGTTGCGGCGCCCATGCCAGCCATCTTCTCCCTGGGCACGAATATCTTGGCGCTGCTGACCAGGAGGACAGCGGCCATCAGTCCGGTAACGATCCATAGAACGAGGTTCATGAATATTTTCCTTCACGGTTGTGGGCGTTCCCGTTTGTCGGGTAGCCCGGGGACTCATGGCGGTCATGTTGGTTAGCGGTTCAGCCGTCGCGGGGTCGGCAGCCGGCGCGCAGCAGGCAGCGAGGTCGTCGACCCGGTCGAGGTGGCGTAGCTTGTCGGGGTTGGCGATGGAGTGGATCGTCTGGATCTGGCCGTCGGCGATGTCGAGCCCCATGACCCCGACCAGCCGGTCCTGCGCGTCGATCGCCATCGCGCCGGGCTGGCCGTTGACCTCGGTGACCTGGATGCGCACGCCAAAGCGTGCCAGCGCGGACATTCCGGCCGACAAGGTCCGCGCCACCCGCTCCCGGCCGTTGATCGGCCGCGCCAGCGCCGGCACCTTGCCGCCGCCGTCAACGTGCAGCGCCACATCCTGCGCCAGCAACGCCTCCAGCGCCCGCAGGTCGCCCTGCTCGGCAGCGGTGAAGAAGCGCGCAGCCAGCTCTTCTCGCTGCCGCCGGGAGGCGTAATAGCGCGGCCGGCGCTCCCGGATGTGGTGGCGAGCCCGCGCGAGCAGGTGCCGCGTACTGTCCACATCGGTGCCGATGAACTCGGCGACCTCCGCATACGGATACTCGAACACCTCACGCAACAGGAACGCGGCCCGCTGCTGCGGCGACAAGCTCTCCAGCAGCACCAGGAACGCCAGCGACAGCGAGTCGACGGTCTCGGCGTGCTCGGCCGGCGTCGGATCGGTGACCAGCGGCTCGGGCAGCCACTCACCGACGTACCGCTCCCGCCGCACCCGCGCCGAACGAAGCTCGTCGATGGCCAGCCTGGTGACCAGCGTGGCGATGTACGCCCGCGGCGAGGCGATCGGCTCGTCCCGCTGCAGAATCTGATGCATCCGCAGGAACGCCTCCTGCACTATGTCCTCGGCTTCGCCGACGCTGCCCAGCATCCGGTAGGCGATGGCAAACGCCCGCGGTCGCAGCTCGCCGTACAGGTCCGAGGTGGACATGTCGAGTCAGCCCAAGCCCTCGGCGAAACCGGTGCGCCAGCTCGGATACCGCGGCGTCCAGCCCAGCTCGCGTTTGGTCTTCTCGCTGGAGATCCCAACCGCCCGCGTCATGATGTCCACCGCGCCCTTGCCGGCGAGCAGGCGGGCCACCCAGGCCGGCACCCGGCGCGGCGGTTTGGCGCCGAGCACCCGGGCCAGCTCCAGCAGCACCTCGCGCACCGGCGCCGGCTCGTCGTCGGCGACGTGGTAGATCCCGGGCTTGCCGCGTTCGATGGCCGCGACCGTGGCCGACGCGGCATCGGTGATGTGCACCATCGACCACACCCCACCGCCGCCGCCGACAATCGGGAACCTCCGCTTGCGGATCAGCCCGGCCAAGACGGCGTCCGGCGCGGCCTCGATGCCGGTCCCCGGGCCGTAGAAGCCACCGTAGCGAAGCACGATGCCATCGGCCCAGGCGATGCCGGTCACCGCGTCCTCCACGTGGCGCAACGCGTCCACCGCCTCCTTGGCGTCCTTAGGCGGGTTCGGCTCGATCCGGCCGTTCTCGTCCACGACCGGCCCACCGGTGCGTTCCAACCCGGCGTAGTTGCTCTGCGCCACGACCTTGCCGACGCCGACGGCGCGTCCGGCGGCCAGCAGGTGATCGGTGCCCTCGCTGCGCAGCCGGTTGGTGGCGGCCGCCATCCGCTTGACGTTCCGCACGTTTATCGGTCCGTTCAGCGCGGTGGCCTGATGGACGATCACCTCGGGCTCGGCCCTGGCCACCACGTCGGCCACCGCGTCGGGGTCGAGCACGTCGACGATGACCGCTTCGGCGCCCAGCGCCCGCAGTGTCCCGGTCTTGGCCGCCGAGCGGGTCGTGCCGACGACCTCGTGGCCGCGCGCCACGAGTTGCGGAACGAGATGGCCGCCGATCGCGCCGGACGCTCCAGCAATGAAAATCCTCACGACGTCTCCGTTCGTTGTGCTCACCAACAACAGACGAGACGCCCCGGCACCCCATGACTGACAGTGACCCAGCTCACAGTATGGCGCGGTGGTGCCGCCGGGCGCTCCGAATCGTCGGCACCGCCAGC
>Ga0137368_10007715_pt1 | contig 11159 bp, 13 predicted proteins | sample SagtaG_13_FD_104917 | JGI IMG/M metagenome (GOLD analysis project Ga0137368, IMG submission 104917) | Vadose zone soil microbial communities from Sagehorn Ranch, Mendocino, California, USA - Sage1_L_100_16 metaG | ecosystem: Environmental > Terrestrial > Soil > Vadose zone | place: USA...
CACGTTGTCGAGCGCCTTCTTGAAGATCTTGAGCGGATCGTCCTTGAGCTTCTGCTCGACCTGGTCGAACGCGCCATAGATGATGCGCTCGCCCGTCGACTTCTTGCCCTTGCGCATCAGGTTATTGACGAACTTCGCCACGATCCGGTCCTGGAACTTGGGATCGGGGAGGATCTTCCGCTTCTCGACTTCGCGACGACGAGGCATCTAAATTTCCTTAGCTCGGGCGCTTGGCGCCGTACTTCGAGCGGCTCTGCTTGCGCCCCTGGACGCCGACCGCGTCGAGGGTGCCGCGAACGATGTGGTAGCGCACGCCCGGGAGATCCTTCACGCGGCCGCCGCGGATGAGGACGACCGAGTGCTCCTGGAGGTTGTGCCCGACGCCGGGGATGTAGCTCGTCACCTCGAAGCCATTGGTGAGCCGGACGCGCGCCACCTTGCGGAGCGCGGAGTTCGGCTTCTTGGGAGTCGTCGTGTAGACGCGCGTGCAGACGCCGCGCTTCTGCGGCGACTCCTTGAGCGCGGGCGCCTTCTTCTTGACCGCGAGCTTCTCGCGCCCGCTGCGCACCAGTTGGCTGATCGTCGGCATCGAACTCTTTTCCCAACAAAAACGCCCCTGCGAATTGCTGACGGGGCGAACCGGAGGACAACCGTCGTAAGGGCGGCGGATTATACGGACGCGCCCTCCCCTGTCAAGACGATTCGCGAGGTTACCTGCGGATCGCCGCCCCGGCCGCTCGCCGGGTGCTGCAGAGGGGGCACCATCTACACCAGAACGCGCCCGCGTGCACGCTCCATCCCCCGGGCGCGTCAGATTCTCGAGAGGAGCTCGCGCACCGCGGCCGGGATGCCGAGCTCGGCGAGACCGCCGGGCGCGACGAAGCGCAGCTCCGCGCCCTCCCGGACGCGCCCTCGCACCTCGCACGCGAACGCGCGAAGCGTCAGCTCGCGGTGCGTGAGCGTCCGCTCGCACGCCGCGAGCTCCGCGCCCGGACGCGCGCGCAGCGCCGCGCCGCGCAGCGCCCGCGCGAGCGCGCGGGCCGGCGGCTCGTCCGGCCCGAGCTCCGCCGCGGGCGGCGCCCACAGCCGCGCGAACAGGCCGCCCGCGGGCCGTCGCGCGAGCAGGATCGAGGGTCCCCGCCTCACGATCGCGCACGCGAGCGCGAGCGGCCGGCGCGCCGGGCGCCTGCGCGGAGCCGGCACCTCGCGCGCGCGCCCGGCGGCGCGCGCCGCGCAGAGCGGCGCGACCGGGCACCGCCCGCACGCGGGGGACTGCTTCCCGCAGACGGTCGCCCCGAGCTCCATGAGCGCCTGGTTGAGGTCCCCCGGGCGCTCGGGGTGGACGATCGCCTCCGCGAGGACCGTGAGCCGCGCGCGCGTCCGCGCCGCCGCCGGATCTCCCTCGACGAGGAAGAGGCGCGCGAGCACGCGCGCGACGTTCCCGTCCACTGCGGCCGCGGGGATCGCGAACGCGATCGACGCGACCGCACCCGCGGTGTACGGCCCGAACCCGGGCAGCGCCGCGAGCGCCTCGCGCGACGCGGGCAGGCCCCCGTGCAGCCGGAGCGACTCGCGCGCCGCGGCGTGCAGGTTCCGCCCGCGCGCGTAGTACCCGAGGCCGCTCCACAGCGCGAGCACCGCGTCCTCGCGCGCCGCCGCGAGCGCCTCGAGGTTCGGGAACGCGGCGACGAACCGCTCGTAGTACGGGATCACCGCGCGGACCTGCGTCTGCTGGAGCAGCACCTCGGCGATCCAGACCCGGTACGGATCCGCCCCGCGCTGCGGGAAGCGCCACGGAAGCGCGCGGTGCCCGGCGTCGTACCAGGCGAGCAGGCGCCGGCGCAGCGCGGCGCGGCGGGGCGCGGCGACGACCATCGCCGGAAGCTACGCGCCGCCGGGCGGTGTCGACGCCGCGGCCCCGCTGGAGCGCGCCGCGCGCTTCCGGCGCCAGGTGACGAACCCGGCCCCGAGTCCGACGGCCGCCCCCACGAGCGCCCCGACGAGCCCATCCCTCGCCACCGGGCCGACGATCGAGACTCCACCGTCCTCGCGCGCGCCCTCGATGCGGGCGACGTGCGCCTCGAACGCCGGCCGAAGCGACGCGAACTGGTCGCGGAGCGCGGTGTACGTGACGACCGCAGTGTTCGGCACGCCCGGCACGAGCACGGCCATCTGCCGGAGCGGCGTCCCACCCATCTCGGAGTCGTACACGATGCGCAGCGACTTCACGCCGCCCACCTCCACGATCCCCTTCTCGACGAGCGCGGCGCCGGCCATCTGCTTCTGGATCGGGCCGAAGAGCGCCTGCGCGAGGTCCGCCTCGTTCGCCTCGGTGACGCGCGTCGGCGGGTCCATCGCCACCGCGTTGAAGTTCGGGGTGAACCCGCGCTCGGTGTGCGCGACGTCGAACGCGAACGCGCGGAACTGCCCACTCCGGAGCGTCTTCACGAAGTCGGGCGCGAGGCCCTCGAAGTTCGCCGCGGGTGCGCCGGGCGAGAGGTCGACCCATCCCGGCGGGACCGGGAACCTGAACTCCGCGCGCGCGAGCAGCGGCGCCGCGACGATGGCGAGCACGACCAGGGACCGTCTCATCACCCCTCCTCGCGGGCCCAGCCCGCGCACGGAGTGTACCAGGGTCCCGAGACGGCGCGGGGGCGCGAGGGGAAGCCCCTCGCGCCCCCGTGCTCGACGCCGGTGCAGCCGCGCCGCTACTTCAGGCGCTTGTCGATCGCTTCCCAGGCGACGTTCTTCAGGAACGCGTCGAGGTACTTCGCCCGCTCGGTGGCGAGGTAGTCGCGCATGAACGCGTGCTCCCACCCGTCCATCACGAAGAGCGGGTGGAACCCGACGGGCACGTTGTCCTGGTGGAGGGAGATCCAGTGATTCGACAGCCAGCCGGTCGAGGGATCCTGGAACGTCATCGCCCAGCCGATGCCCGGCATCGTCGCGACCGCGCGGAAGTCGGCGAGCCAGGTGTCGTACTTGCCGAACGAGGACTCGATGGCCTTGCGGAACTTCGAGCCCGCGGGCGCCTCGGCCTGCGCGCCCGGCGCCATGTTCTCGAAGTAGTACTCGTGATTCACCATGCCGCTGTACTCGAACCCGAGCCGGCGGGTGAGCTCCGCGTAGACCGGATCCGCGCCGGACGCCTTTCCGTCGTTGCAGAGCGCGAAGAGCTTCTCGGTGAGCGCGTTCGTGCGCTTCACGTAGCCCTCGTAGAGCTTCAGGTGCTCCTCGATCTGCTTGTCCGAGATGCCGGTGAGGCCCCGGAGCTTCGAGTAGTCGCGCGGGCTGTATTTCTTCACGTCGGCCATGTTCCCTCCCAAGGGGCCTCGCGGCCCCGCTGCGGTCGTGGTGCGTGCCCCCGGGAGTACTCACCGGCCGCGCGACCGTCAAGGCGCCGAACGGGGCCCCCGCGCGGGGCGTGCGTTCACGGACAGGAAACGTCGCGGCGCCCGCGCGGAGGGGCGTTTTTCCGCGCGGCCACCCCGGTGCTAACGTGCGCCCCGTGCGCCGCGCTCCAGCGTCGAACCCCGTCCGCCGCGCCGCGTGGATCGCGCTCGCGGCCGCGTCCGTCGCTGCCGTCACGGTCGCGGGCCTGTGGGTCGCGCTCCCCGACCCCTCCCGCCTCGCTCGGGAGACCCCGCGGACGACCGCGCTCATCGAGCAGCGCCGCGCGGAGGCGAAGGAGCGGCGCCGCGCCTTCCGGCCGCGGCAGGTCTGGGTCGGGCTCGACCGGATCTCGCCCCGGCTCGTGCAGGCGGTCCTGTTGTCGGAGGACGCGAACTTCTTCGGTCACGAGGGGATCGACTGGATCGCGACGCGCGACGCCGCCGAGCACGACCTCCGCGTCGGGCGGTTCGCGCGAGGCGCCTCGACCATCACCCAGCAGCTCGCGAAGAACCTGTGGCTCGGGACGCACAAGAGCCTGTGGCGAAAGCTCGAGGAGGCGGTGCTCGCTGCGAAGCTCGAGCGCGCCGTCGGCAAGAAGCGGATCCTCGCGCTCTACCTGAACGTCGTGGAGCTCGACGACGGGGTCTACGGCGCCGAGGCGGGCGCGCGCCACCGCTTCGGCCCGAGCGCCGCGGACCTGTCCATCGCGCAGGCCGTCGTGCTCGCGTCGATGCTCCCCGCCCCGCGGAGTGTCGACCTCTCGCGACCGTCGACGTGGTTCCGCGGCCGCTCGCGCCGCCTCCTCGACCGCATGCGCGACACGGGGCGGATCTCCGCGGACGAGCACCTGCGCGCGAGCGCCGAGCTCGAGCGGATCCTCGCCGGGCCGTCGCCGGCGGACGATCGCGAGGAGCCGCCGGACGACGATGCGGCCGGGATCGCCGGCGCGCCGGCGGCGGCCCCGATCCCGACATCCGCGCACCCTGAGCCTAGCGAAACCGAAGGCGGCGCGGAGTCGAAGGCCCCGAACGATCGCTAGAACGGCGCCGGCGGGGGCACCGCGACGCAGGCCGCGAGCGCGCCGCGCGTGCACGCGCCCGGGCCGCAGACGAAGCCGAACGGGTCGTCGAGCCAGGAGAGGCACGCGGCCGGGTCCCAGCACTCGTTGAAGCTCCCGGTCAGGCCATCGGTTGCGCGAGGAGAACGTGGGGCGAGGTGCGCCTCGCCCCGATCTCGTGATGGCGTCACGGGAAGTGCGGCTGAGTGCGTGATGGCCGTCACGCGGGACGGCCGCGCCGGGTCAGCGCGCCCGCGCCGCGAACCACTCGAACGTGCGCGCGAGCCCGTCCGCGAGCGGGACCTCGGGGCGCCACCCGATCGCGCCCGCCGCCGCCGTCGGGTCGATGCACGAGCGGCGCTGCTCGCCGAGGCGCGCCGCCGCGTGCTCGGGCGGTCGCGACGCGCCGGCGGCGCGCGCGAGGTGCCCGTACAGCGCGACGACGTCCGTCTCGACGCCGGTGCCGACGTTGAGCGGCCCGTCGAACCGCCGCTCCGCCGCGAGGAGGTTCGCGCGGGCCACGTCGCCCGCGAACACGTAGTCGCGCGTCTGCTTGCCGTCGCCGTACACGGTGCACGGCTTCCCCTCGAGGAGGCGCCCGCAGAAGATCGCGACGACGCCGGCCTCACCGTGGGGATCCTGCCGCGGCCCGTACACGTTCGAGTAGCGGAGCGCGGCGACCGGGATCCCGAAGTTCGCGCGGTAGACGCCGAGGTAGAGCTCGCCCGCGGCCTTCGCGGCGCCGTAGTGCGAGAGCGGGCGCTGCGGGTGGCCCTCGGGGGTCGGGATCACCTCCGTGTCGCCGTACGTCGCGCCGCCGGAGGAGGCGAACAGGACGTGCTCGACGGAGCGCGCCTCGACCGCCGCCTGCATGAGGTTCAGGAGCCCGCCCACGTTCACGTCGGCGTCGAAGCGCGGGTCGGCCATCGAGCGCCGCACGTCGATCTGCGCGGCCTCGTGGCAGATCACGTTCGGCCGCTCCTTCGCGACCACCTCGTGCGCCGCCGCGCTCCGGACGTCCACCGGGTAGAACCGCGCCGCGGCGGGGACGTTCTCGCGCTTTCCCGACGAGAGGTCGTCGAGCACCGCGACGTCCCATCCGGCCTGCAGGAAGACGTCGGCGATCGTGGAACCGATGAAGCCCGCGCCCCCCGTGATCAGGATCCGCTTTGCCACGTCCGCCTCCCCTTTCCCGCCCCTACACGCGCTCGCGGAACCAGGCGATCGTCCGGCGCATGCCCTCGTCGAACGCGACCTTCGGCTCCCAGCCGAGGACTTCCTTCGCCCGCGCGATGTCCGGCCGCCGGACCTTCGGGTCGTCCTCCGGCAGCGGCTTCTGCACGATGTCCACGCGCGTCCCGACGAGCCGCTGCACGGCCTTCGCGAACTCCAGGATCGTGAGCTCGTGTGGGTCCCCGATGTTCACCGGGTCCTGGAAGCCGGAGCGCAGCAGCCGCCAGATCCCCTCCACGTTGTCGTCGACGAAGCAGAAGCTCCGGGTCTGCGAGCCGTCGCCGAACATCGTGATCGCCTCGCCGCGGAGCGCCTGGGCGACGAACGTCGGCACGACGCGGCCGTCGTCGAGGCGCATGCGCGGCCCGTAGGTGTTGAAGATCCGGGCGATCCGGACGTCGACCTTCTCGTAGCGCCGGTACGCCATCGTGATCGCCTCGGCGAACCGCTTCGCCTCGTCGTAGACGGCGCGCGGGCCGATCGGGTTCACGTTTCCCCAGTACGTCTCGCGCTGGGGGTGCTCGAGCGGGTCGCCGTACACCTCCGAGGTGGACGAGAGCACGAACGGCGCGCCGGCGCGCTTCGCGAGCCGCAGCGCGTTCTCGACGCCGATGGACCCGACGTGCAGGGTCTCGAAGGGGTGCTTCAGGTAGTCGATCGGGGAGGCCGGGGACGCGAAGTCGAGCACCGCGTGGACCGGTCCCGCGACCTCGAGCGCGTCGCAGATGTTCGCCTCGACGAGGTCGAAGCGCGGCTCGCGTGCGAGGTGCTCGACGTTCCGTCGGGTGCCGGTGATGAGGCTGTCGACGCCCGTGACGCGCCAGCCCTCGGCGAGGAAACGGTCCACGAGGTGGCTGCCGATGAAGCCCGCGGCGCCGAGGATGACGGCTCTCTTCTCTGTCATGTCGGGGGCAATCTACTTCTTCGACCCGAGATCATCGAGCGTGAGCTGGCCCGGCAGGTTTCCGCGGTAATGGTCGAGGACCATGTCGATTCCCTGCCGGATGTATTCGGCGACCGGGACGCGCGTGCGATCGTGCAGGAGCTTCAGCCGCTCGCTCTGCTCGGGGGTGATGTAGACGGTCGTCGAGATCTTCTTCCGCGCCATGGCTCCAGCCCCGAAGCTATGTGACGACATGTATAGTGTCAAATACAGCCACGCGCGTTGCTTGAGCGCCCGCGCCCGCCACGGCTACAATCGCGGCCCCTCCGAGAGGTCCTCCATGCGCCGACTCCTGCTCCCCCTCGCCGCGCTCGCGGCGATCTCCTGCGCGACGGCGCCGAAGCACGAGACCCGCCCGACCGCCGCCCCGGTCGTGGCGGCCCCCGTCGTCCCGCTCGGGTTCGAGAAGCAGCCGGGCGAGGCGCTGAACGAGTACGACCTCACGCACGACGGCAAGACGGACGTGTGGAAGTACTCGGTGAAGGACGCGTCCGGGAAGGAGGTCCTGCTCCGCAAGGAGAAGGACCTGAACGGGGACGGCAAGGTGGACAGCTGGGAAAAGTACGGGCCGGACGGGACGCTCGTCCGCGTCGTCTTCGACCTCGACTTCGACGGCAAGCCCGACGTGACGCTCTTCTACGAGAAGGACCAGCTCGTGCGGAAGGAGATGGCGTTCGGGTTCGACGGCCTCCCGCGCGCCTGGAACTACTACGAGAAGGGCAAGCTCACGCGCAAGGAGCGCGACACGAACGGCGACGGGAACGTCGACTCCTGGGAGTACTGGGAGAACGGCGAGATCGACCGGATCGGCGTCGACCTCGACGGCGACGGCCAGGTGGACCGGTGGGAGGCGCGCAACAAGAGCGCCGGGACGACCGCCGCGGCCGCCGACGCTCCCCCGCAGCCGCCGCGCACTCAGAAGTAGGCCGCCAGGCCGAGGACGAGCTCGGTCGAGAGCGACCCGCCGACGCCGCGTAGCGCGGCGCGGGCCGATGCCGACAGGTCGCGCGCGGGGAACCACTCGATCCCGACCACCGCGCCGAACGCGAGCCGGTCCGCCGTGCCGGACGGCCGGTCGACACGCGCCCAGCCGAGCTCGAGCGACACCTGAGGCCGGAGGGGCTCGGGCAGGAGCGAGAGGCGCAGCCCCGCCGTCCCGGTCACTGCGCCGTCCAGCCCGCGGCCCCCCGTCTCCGGCGCGGCCCCGAAGGCGACCCGCGCGACCGCCTCGAGGTCCGCGTCGAGCCAGGCGGTCGCCGCGAGCGCGAGCGCGGCGCTCGGCCCGCGCTCGCCGTCGATCGGGGCGGACAGGCCCGATTCCACTGCGATCGAGCGGTTCGACAGCTGCGCGGCCGCGGGCGACGCGGCGGCGAGGACGGCGGCGGCGAGGAGGACTCGGGGCGTGCGCATGCGGCACGAGCAGAGCAAGAAGCGCGCGCATGCGAGCGCTCACCTCCGCCCTCCTCGTCTCCACCATCCCCCTCCTCGCCGCCTGCGCCGGGCGCGCGGCCATCCACCCCCGCGCCGCAGAGGAGCTCGCCCGCGGCTGGGCCTGGCTCGAGTCCGGCGACGCCGAGCGCGCGGAGGTGGCGTTCGAGCACGCGCTCGAGTTCAGGCCGGACCTTCCCGAGGCGCTGAACGGCCTCGGCGTCGTCGCCCGCACGCGCGAGGACCTCGCCGCCGCCCGGGCCCGCTTCGAGCGCGCGGTCCGGGTCGCGCCGGGCTTCGCAGAGGGGCACGCGAACCTCGGGGAGACGCTCCTCGCCCTCGGCCGGCACTCCGCGGCGGAGGCCGAGCTCCGCGCCGCGCTCCGCATCGACCCCGACCTCGCCGACGCGCGCCAGAACCTCGCGCGCGCGCTCGTCGGTCACGGGCTCGCGTCCGCCGAGGCGCGCGCCGACGACTGGCGCCGCGCCCGGCGCGAGCTGCTCCACCTGCTCGAGACCGATCCGGCCCGTGCCGCGGCCCACCACGATCTCGCGTTCCTCGACTACTCCGAGGGGCGGTTCGCGCGCGCGGAGGCGGCCTACCGGCGCGCGGTCGAGCTCTCGCCCCGGTCGCACGAGGCGCTCCACGGGCTCTGCATCTCCCTCGTGCGCCTCGGGCGCTGCGCCGAGGCGGCGCGCGCGTGCGAGCGGTGCCTCGAGCTCGCGCCCGGCGCGGCGGCGTGCCGGACGAGCCTGCGGGGCGCGCGCGCCTGCGAATGACACCGACGACTGTCGCCTTCGGGCGACAGTCGTCGCGGCTGCCGCCCGCCCGTGCGTTGACGTTCGAGCGTCGGTTCCGCGTTCCCCGCCCGCGCTCGGAAGTGCGACTCGAGACAAACGCGCCGCCGGTCTCCCGGCGGCGCGTCGTGTCCTGCGAGGTGCTCGCTAGTTCTTCTGGAGCAGCTTCTTCCCGTACTGGAAGCCGCGCTCGAACGCCTTCATGTTGAGGTCGATCGTGTTCGGCGGGACGGAGTCCTTGACGGCCTCCTTCGCGGCGGCCTCGGAGACGAGCCCCGTCACGGCCGTGAAGAAGCCGACCATCACGATGTTGAGCACCATCTTCCGGCCGAGCTCCTCCGCGATGCGCGTCGCCGGGACGGCGAACACCTTCACGGTGGGCGGAAGCCCCTCGGGCTTCACGAGGTCCTCTTCGATGAGGAGGATCCCGTCCTTGCGAAGCTCGGGCGAGAACTTCTTGAACGCGTCCTGCGACATCGCGACCATGATGTGCGGGTTGTGGACGTACGGGTACAGGATGGGGTCCTTGTCGACCACCACCTGTGCGCTGCACGCCGAGCCGCGCGCCTCCGGGCCGAACGCCTGCGTGAGGCAGGAGTGCTTCCCGTCGAACAGCGCGGCGGCCTTGCCGATGATGATGCCGCCGAGGATGACGCCCTGGCCGCCCAGGCCGCCGACCTTGATCTCCGTGGGACCCATGTTGTCAGTCTCCCTTGCGATCACGCGCGCGGCGACATCTTGCCGGGCTGCTTGTAAGGAACGTACTTCGCCCCGAGGGCCTCGGTCATGCGCTTCTCCATCGACTCCTCGAGCGTGGGGCGCTCGACGTCGACGAACTTCCCGACGGGGATCTCCTCGCGGTAGTCGAGGGCGACGTCCTTCGGGTCCGCGCCGTTCTGGATGACGCTCTTCTCCCGGTAGAACTTCATCTCCTCGAGCCCCTCTCCGAGCCGGTTCCGGCGGAGGTACAGCGTGGGGCACGGGGCAATGATCTCGATGAAGCGGAAGCCCTTCTTGCTGAGGGCCTCGCCCATCGTCTTCGCGAGCTGCTTCACGTGGTAGGTCGTCCAGCGCGCGACGAACGTGGCGCCCGCGGCGGCGACGATGCCCGGCAGGTTGAACGTCTGCTCGTAGGCGCCGTACGGCGTCGTGGAGGCGATCGCCGGGTATGGCGTCGTCGGCGTCACCTGGCCGCCCGTCATGCCGTACGTGAAGTTGTTCACGCACACGACGAGGAGGTCGGCGTTGCGGCGCGCGGCGTGGAAGAGGTGGTTGCCGCCGATCGCGGAGAGGTCGCCGTCGCCGGAGTACACCACCACCTTCAGCTCGGGGTTCGCGAGCTTGAGGCCGGTCGCGAACGGGATCGCGCGGCCGTGCGTCGTGTGGAACGAGTCGAGGTTGAGGTAGCCCGCGACGCGTCCCGTGCAGCCGATGCCGGAGACGATCGCGACCTTGTCGAGATCGAAGCCCGAGCCGTCGAGGGCGCGCGCGAAGCAGTTCACCGTCGTCCCGATGCCGCATCCCGGGCACCAGATGGACGGCATGCGCTCCGTGCGCAGGTACTTGTCGACCGGATTCTCACGGACGCTGCTCATCGAACCGCCTCCTGGATCTTCTTGAAGATGACGCTGGGGTCGTGGACGGTGCCGCCGACGTGCGGGACCGGGATGGTGCGGCAACGCCCGTTCGCGAGGCGCTCCACCTCGAGCACCATCTGGCCGAGGTTCAGCTCGGGGACGACGAACGCCTTCACCTTCTTCGAGAGCTCGATGATCTGCTTCTCGGGGAACGGCCAGGCGGTGATGAGCCGGAAGGAGCCGACCTTCACGCCCTGGTCCTTCGCCATCTGGATCGCCTTCTCGGCGATGCGGGAGGTGATGCCGTACGAGATGACCACCACGTCGGCGCCGTCGAGGTCCTTCGCGTCGAAGCGGACGATCTTGTCCACGTTCTTCAGGATCTTGTCGAAGAGGCGCGTCTGCATCTTCTCGTGCGCCGGGATCGTCATCGCGGGATAGCCGCGGTCGTCGTGGGTGAGGCCGGTGACGTGGATGCGGTAGCCGTCGCCCGCCTTGACCATGTCGGGCACGAGCCCGCCGTTCGCGTCGAAGGGCTTGTACTCGCCGGGCTTCTTCGTGGTCCAGCGGCGCTCGGTGACCTTGAGCTCGCTGGCCGGCGGGATGACGACCTTCTCCGTCATGTGCCCGACGACCTCGTCGAGCATGACGATGACCGGGACGCGGTACTCCTCGGCGAGGTTGAACGCCTCGAGCGTGAGGTCGAAGGACTCCTGCGGCGAGTTCGGGCA
>Ga0137368_10007716_pt1 | contig 11159 bp, 7 predicted proteins | sample SagtaG_13_FD_104917 | JGI IMG/M metagenome (GOLD analysis project Ga0137368, IMG submission 104917) | Vadose zone soil microbial communities from Sagehorn Ranch, Mendocino, California, USA - Sage1_L_100_16 metaG | ecosystem: Environmental > Terrestrial > Soil > Vadose zone | place: USA...
AAGCAACTGCAAACTCTACTGGCTCCCTTTTGCTCCGCCACAGTGGACTACTTTTAGTCCGCCCTTGACAGGACGAGCGATTCCTGCCAAGTGGCATCCTTCCGGAACCATCCAGCGATATGTGGCAGCACGATTTCCGTGTGTAGTTCCTCTCCTGCCCGGGCTGACACTGTTCTGGTGACCTCAGTGTTGATTCCTGACCACTTTGCATACAGCATCGCCAGCAGTGAAACGGCAACCGCCGCCCGCGAAGAGGCGCTGCGCGGATTCCGATCAAGAATCCTTGACTCACTGCTCGCGTGCGTCAGGCTGAATTTTGCTTGATTCTTTCGACAGTTCTCTGCCTCAACCCGCGGAGAGGCTAACCCAAGGGTAGAAACAAGGTCGCTCGGCGCTTTGCAGCTGACACCATGGATCTCGCGCAGTTCCCCTAGAAATTCTTTCGAACACAACCGAGAGCCGGCACCGGAGGCGAAATATTTCTCAAAAAGAGCAGAATCCAACAGCGCGAGGTTTCGGTCCTCACCTTGCTAGCGTAGGGCGACAATAGCCCTTTCCGGACAGCCGGAGCTGAAGCCGCATTCGAGTGTCTGCGGAAATTTGCCCGGGCCAACGAGACGCAGTGGCAGTTGTCTGTTGAGATCGCTCTGTAGATGCTTTACCGAGTTTTTCCAGACGCGCATCGACTCCGCCACTGCGCTCAATTGGGGCGCTCGCGGTCGGCCGCAACGTTGTCTGTTCCGGAAACGGAACAGAGCGTGCCTCGGACATTGGCTCGCTGTATTTGTCGGCTGGCCGTTGATTCCTCATTTTTCAAACAATCATTCCCGCCAATAAACAGTCGCATCAGTCAAGTCAATGCTTTTGATTCTGAGGAACTTCGATGCGTATCTTTCAACGCGCCGTGTAAGCACATCTGTCCCCCAGTGCACCAGCCGCACCAGAATCCGGCGTACTGCTGGACGTTGCAGAATGTGCCAAACGGCCACCCAGCGCCTTGGTTCCAATGCAGTTTGCGCGGGGTCCTCAAATTAGTTCGAAACACAGCGCCGTGCTATGAGACTATCGTTTGCTTTCCAGCCTTGCCCTGGGTGGTTGCCTTTCATGCTGCGGCGACTGTTGTTCATTGCCGGAGAAGTAGATCTCTTCCATCAGACGGGGATCTCCAGATATCTTTCGCGAGAGCGCGGCTTTGACTGCAAGGTGCAGCGTTGGGATCCTGCCACGCCGCTGAATGAGTCACCGTACTCGGTCGAATTGATCCTGGTGGCTGCCGGAGGACAGTCTATGGCAACGGACGTCCTTTGCCGATGGTTGCGAACGCAGATCACGAATGTTCCTGTCGTGGCGATCCTCTCGCGCGACTGCGATCACGAATCGCAGCGGCCGCTCATCCGCGTGGCAGACGATTTCATTTTCACTCCGGTTGATGCCAGAGAGCTGCAATGCCGTATCGAGGGCATACTCGGCGCACCAGCAGAGCAGGAAGCCGTCTCGCGTCAGCGGCTCAAAAAGGAGCTCGGTCTCGCGCAGTTCGCGGGCGAAGACCCGGAGTTTCTGAAGGCGATCTCCCAGATTCCGCTGCTTGCTGCGAGTTCCGCCCCGGTGTTGCTACTCGGCGAGACGGGCACGGGAAAGGAGTTGTGTGCCCAGGCCATCCACGCGCTCAGCCCCCGACATGCGGGTCCCTTTATTCCTGTCGAATGCAGCGCAATCCCAGAGAATCTGATCGAGAACGAGTTATTTGGCCATGTTCGCGGCGCCTTTACCGACGCGCACAACGAGCAGAACGGCTTGGTAGCTCTGGCCGAAGGTGGCACGTTCTTCTTGGACGAAATTGACTCGCTGCCTGCCACTGCACAGGCGAAGTTACTGCGCTTCGTGCAGGAAGGAACCTACAGGCCATTGGGAGCGCAGAAGTTCTTGCGTGCCGATTTACGCGTCATCGCCGCCGCGAATCGCGATCTCGGCAAATGCGTGCGCGAGGGGCATTTTCGCAGCGACCTGTACTTCCGGCTGAACGTGCTGCCGCTGCATCTGCCGCCGCTCCGTGAGCGCCGCAGCGACATCCTGAAGCTCGCAAAGTACTTTCTGCGGGCGCTGCTTCCCTCGGAAGCAGTTGAGAAGAAGCTCTCGACCGCCGCAGCGCGCAGTTTGGAGGCGTACTCCTGGCCAGGAAACGTTCGCGAGCTCTATAACACGATCCAGCGCGCGGCAACATTTTCGCCGGATGCTTCGATCCTTCCCATTCACCTGGGACTGCCGGACACCGGCGCGGCAGCGCGTGAGGCCGGCACCTTCGAGAGTGCACGTTCCCGAGTCATCGAAGATTTCGAAAAGGCATACGTCGAAGACATTCTGCACAAGAATAACGGCAACGTAACCCGCGCGGCCGCAGCTGCCGGCAAGGATCGACGCGTCTTCGGCCGATTGATGAAGCGCTACGGCATTGAGCGTAGTACATATCTCTGAACGCGGCCTGTTTCGAATCTGCCTCCGAACTCGTCATCACGACCTCGTTTCGTATCTGCTTTTTGGTCGTTCAGGTTTGCAGCATTCCATCACTGATCCTTCGATCAAGTGGGACTCCCCGGTCCCACTCCCGACACTCGCCAGTCCCGGTGCTTTCAGGCCCGACTTTCCAATCAACTCAAGTCGAATGTCATGCCGCGACTGTGCCGGCGAAGTCCCATGCCTCACATGTCGCGGCCACGATAAACCCTTGTCGATTCACACTCCAGGACGTGGCCCTTCGCTTGCGATAGCACACCCAGGGTCCTTCAGTGCCCAGTGATCCTGATGAAGATTTCGACGTCGCTTGGATGATTCTGCGCTACTTCGCTCGTAATCCCGATGCTGCGGATACGGTGGAAGGCGTCGCACGCTGGCGCCTGTTGGATGAGCGCATCCGAAGCTGCATCGAGCAGGTGACGCGGGCGCTGAAGTGGCTGTCAGCGCAGGGCCTGCTGCTGCAGGATGAGCTCCCGGGATCGAGAAGCACGTTTCGCCTGAACAAGCAGGCGAAGCAGCGGATCGAGAGCTTGCTCCAGCAGGAGGAATGGCGCCGATTAGAAAGGCGCAGGAAACACTGAACGCATAGGACAGACGAAAGCACCGCGCCGCAGAGATAAGGGATTAGGCGATGTACACCGCATTGCTTGCAACGAGTCAGACGTTGTCCGATTTCCTCCAGCACCGTCTGGAGACGGACCCGAATCTGCGCACGTTCTTCAATGCCGGTCTGGGCGGAACCATGGTTGTGTCGTTGCGAAATCCGGAAGAGATGTCGGAGAACAACGATCAGGGTCTCTCAATGTGGCTCTACAGGATTACGCGCGACGAGGACCGCCTCAACGACCCACCGGTCCAGATCACGCCATTGCTGGCGCAGGCGCCGCCGCTCCCCTTGCGCCTGCATTACCTGTTCACACCTGTCGTCGATCCCAGCACCGCCAACAACGCCGAAATCGAGCAGCGAGTGCTGGGCAAAGTTCTCCAGTCGCTCTACGCACACCCGCTCTTTCGCGGAACGGATCTGTCAGGCGACTTCTCAGGCACGGACACAGACCTGCGCGCCCGCCTGGAGCCCATGAGCCTGGAAGACATCACGCGAATCTGGAATGCGTTGGAGCAGTCATATCGGCTATCCGTGTCTTATGAGGTCACGCTGGTGAAGATTGACTCGGAGATCTTCGACAGCAACAACATTGTCACGGAAGTCATACCCGAATACGGCGTGATCGTAGGGGAGAACTGACCCATGGCGCTGGCCAGCTTCAATGCGAACAACCTTACATATACGGTCTCGCTCGAGCCCGAGTTGCCCGACGGCATGAAGACCTGGGCAGTCGTACGGGGGCGCGCCATCGACGAGATCACCGGTAAGCCGCCCGCCAGCGACGTCAGAGTTGAGAGCCCGACATTGGGCGTAAGCCCGCGTGCCGGCCCCGGAGGACAGCTCGGCCTAGTCGCCATCCCAAGGCGGGCATTTCCGGATCTGCGGAACAAAAATTATCCGGTCGCAATCACGGTGGAGGCAGACGGCTATCTGCCAATGTTCCGGAACCGGCAATTTCTCGCCGACCCGACCTTTCCAACCACGTTCTCGCCGATCGACTTGGGCGATCTGGAGCTGCATCGCGTACCTACGCTGGTCTCGGGCCGCGTCGTCTTGAATACTGGCACGGATTTCCAGGCTATCGCGGGCGCGACGATCACGCTGACCGGGATCTGGCTCACGCCTCCGGCCGCAAGCACGACGGTGCCCCCATCGCCGCCCGACTTGGTATCGGTGACTCCCGGGTTGTACTTCGATCGCCCGCAAGCCGGCACGCAAGTGCAGCCATTGACTTTTTTCGGGGCGCCTGGTCCCGACAAGCGCCTGCTGGAAGCGGCTCGGACGGATGAAACTCTATTGCACATCAGCGATCGCTCACAGATTGCCAACGGCGACATCCTGGCCGTCGACACGCAAGACCCGCAGCGAACCGAGTACATCAGCATTCTATCGATCACCGGTGCCAGCAGCGATGATCAGCCGGCCCGTGTCGCGCTAGACGCTCCGCTGCGCGCGATGCATGCGCAAGGCGCGATCGTTCACAGGGTTCAGTTCCAGAACGTAGGCGTGCTGAGTCTGCTCTCTCGCGACGCAATCGCGGGTGACGTCTGCCTGTTCGTCAATGCGGTCGCGAACCTCGCCGCGGCGCCAATGCTTTCTTTGCAGGGCGGAGGCAATCCCACGGAATTTCACGCCACGGCCTATTTCAATGCCGTCAGCGACGCCCAAGGCTTTTATCGTTTGCCGCCCATTAGCCGCGTGGCCCACTGCGCCATTCGCGGACACGACGGCGCTCATCCCGATCTCGACCAGTTGTACAGCCCCGAATACGGGCAAGAGGCAAGCCGTCTTGACTTTGTCTATCAGTAATCGCGTCTCGAAGTGCGCGCAGGAGATGAACCATGCCTGAATATCTGTCGCCAGGTGTTTATGTCGAAGAAATTGATACCGGCAATAAGCCCATCGAAGGCGTCAGTACGAGTACCGCCGGAATGCTGGGGGTGACCGAACGCGGTCCGGTGAACGTTCCCATCCTCATCACCAGCTACGGCGACTACAAGCGATGGTTTGGAGAGCGGCTGGCGCTTTCGGACTTCTCTAGCCTTGCGACCGGCCCGCACTGTTTCGTGCCGCACGCGGTGGAAGGTTTCTTCCAGAACGAGGGCAAGCGGGTGTACGTTACCCGCGTCCTGGATATGGAAGGTGCGGTCAATGCCTTCGGCCAATTGTTTGATCGAGGCGCCGATGCAGCTCCAAGCACGGTCCTGCTGCGCACCGTTTCTGAACAGACTGGTACCGAGGCGGCGCTTCCGCGGCTGTACGTGCTGGATACGACCGGCCTTGCCCACGACACCTGGATTCGAATTGGAGACGGCAGCGCCGCTGAGTACCGCCAGGTAGATGTGGTTGTCCCGCTCGCGTCGAATACACATGTGGCACTCGATTCCCCGTTAAGCCGTCCACACGATGCTGGCGCTACGGTTGAGGAGTTCGCACGTGCAGCCGATGGTACATTCGTTGGCCCCATCACGCTGGTGACGCCGCTCAATCCCCAGGGCCAGCACCTTCCCGTGCTACCTGGCGATCAAGCCGTTACTGTCACGAGCGCGACTGCTGCCGACATCACTGCACTGATTGGTGGGACCGGCCATCTGTTGGAAATTGGTGTGGCGCCTACGCGCGAGTTCCGCTTCATCGTTCAAGCCACGCAGACTGCACCCGACCAGGTGATGCTGCATCTGGATAGTCCTCTCACGCTCACTTACCAGAACGGGGCGGTGGTGACTCCGCTGCAGATCATTCCAGCCACGGCGGCAATCCAGACGACGGCACTGGAGACCTCTGCCGGTGCGGGCGACCCGATAATCTTCGTGAACAACCGTGGCGGCAATTTTGTGAATCCCGCCGACCTCGTCATTTTTGACCGCGCCAACCAAGCAGTGCGGGAGGTACGGAGAGTGAGTGCGCTTACGACCCTGGCCGTCCCGCGAGGGGCGTATGGGGATTACGCCGCAGGCTCGCTCGTCGAGAAGATTACCCTTGACGACGACACGCGACACATCACTGCCGCCGTCGCATCGGGAGTAACCAGCGTCAACATCGATGACGTGACCTCGCTCCTAGCCGGCCAGAAGGTTCTGGTTGGCCCGCTGATCGGCGCCGAACTCATGGTGATCCAAACCGTTACTCTTGGCGTGGCGCCGGCTGGAACCGTCGGATTCACTGCGGCTTTGGCAAACGCCCACCCGGCCGGAGAGCTCTTCCGTCCAGATGCCAAGTCCATAACCGCGGCCGCAGCCGCCGGCCAAAGCGTCCTCTCGCTCGATGACCGCCTCAGCCTCTCTCCTGGCGATATTCTCCGCGTGGACACAGGCGCGGCCCAGGAATTCGCGCAGATCGAAGCGATCCCCAACCGTGCGCCGGTCGGCTCGGCTCCCGACCCGGGAATCGTGGTTCTCACTTCTCCGCTCAGGGTGGCACATCCGGCAGGAACCCAGGTCTGGCGAGAAGTAAGCGCCGCGCCCGCCGTTCCGCTTGCGCCAACTGTGCTGGCTCTCGATGCACAGACTGGTGCTGCTGCATTGCAAGTTACGGACGGTTCCGGTTTCGTATCGGGCGACAGTATTCGGGTCACGCCGCCCACCGGTGGCCTCTTCTTTCACCTGGTGGGCACGGTAAGCCCTGTCGCCAATGCCAGTGAAGTTTCGGTGCAGGCTCCGCCTCTGGAGCGGGCTCATCATCTTGGTGCAATTGTCACCGGAAGGAACCCACAGATCGAGGTAGAGGCCATCGATCCAGGCGCGTGGGGCAACCGCTTGCGTATCTCGGTCGAAGACGAAGTCGCCGGTCTCGTCGCCCGTACCCAACTCTCCACCATCGTGGACCCAACCCACATCCGCCTGGCTTCTGCAGCGGGCGTGGAAGCCGGTACCATCCTTGAGTTCCTCGATCCGCTGAACGGCGACGCCGTCATCGGCCCGCTCCAGAAAGTTGTGTCGGTCAACCGCACGACTAACTTCACGCTGACACTCGCGGGAACAGGACTAACGCCGGCACAACAAGCCGCTCAGGTCGCCGCCATCGGAGCCAACACCTGGCTGGGAGTGCGCTCGCGCGAATTCCGCATAACGGTGCTGCTGATGCACCAGCCCGATCCCTCCCTGCCCAGCCGCAGCGAGCAGGTGGTGGATAGGGAGCTATTCCGCAATCTCTCGATTGATTCGCGTCACAGCCGCTACTTCCAGACCATCATCGGCGATATCAATGGACCGCACCGGCTCGAAGACCACCGGCCCGAGGGCGAGTCCTGGTACGTGCGCGTGCATGACCTGGCTCAGGACCTGCAGGAGCCTAACCGAACTACATCGCTCGAGAGCATTCGCCGCGGCCCCGAGACTCTTCGCGACATCCTCCCAAACGGCCGCTCGCGCCCCGCGCGGCACGCCCTGGAGAGTGGCGACGATTCGATTGCGACGCTCACCGACGACATCTACATTGGCGCGGACAACGTTGATCCCGAGCAGCGCACTGGCCTCTTCAGCTTCGTCAATATTGACGAGGTCAGCATCATCAGCGCGCCCGGGCGCACCAGCCCGCTGATTCAAGGCGCGCTAATCGATTTCTGTGAGAACAACCGCTACTGCTTCACCGTGCTCGACGGCCCCGTGCCGCGGATCGTGTGGCAAACCTCCGATGACTCAATGGCCGATGTGCAGCAGCAGCGGCAGCAGTTCGATACCAAATACGCAGCCCTGTATCACCCTTGGCCGGTCATCCCCGATCCTTTCCCCATCAGCCTGGCGAAGATCGCAAACTTCCCCATTCCGCCGTCCGGTCATGTCATGGGCGTATACGCCCGTACCGACGTCGAACGCGGCGTGCACAAAGCGCCCGCCAACGAGGTCGTGAACGGCATCATCGGCCTCCAACGCATGATCAACAAGCCCGAGCAGGACATCCTCAACCCATACCCGGTCAATATCAATGTGATTCGGGATTTTCGTCCCAACAATCGTGGCATTCGCATCTGGGGCGGCCGTGTGATCACCAGCGACACAGACTGGAAGTACGTGAACGTACGCCGGCTGCTCATCTTCATCGAGAAGTCTATCGACCGCGGTCTGCAATGGGTCGTCTTTGAGCCCAACGCCGAGCCGTTGTGGGCGCGCGTGCGCCGCACTATCGGCAACTTCCTCACGACCGTCTGGCGTAACGGTGGACTTGAAGGCACCAAGCCGGAGGAGGCGTACTTCGTGAAATGCGACCGAACCACCATGACCCAGACCGATATCGATAACGGCAAGCTCATCGTGGTGATTGGCGTGGCGCCGGTGAAGCCGGCGGAGTTCGTGATCATTCGCATCGGCCTGTGGACCGCCAACTCGGGCAGCTAGTCAGGAGGAACCTAAATGCCAACAGGAACACGAGTCGATCCCTTTCGCAATTTCAATTTCCGGCTGGAAATCGACGGTCTCTCGGTCGGCAGCTTTCGCGAATGCAGCGGGCTCGCCGCCGATGGCAACGCGGTGGATTACCGCGAGGGCACCGACATCCCGCGCTCGGTACGCAAGCTCATCGGCTTGCAAACGTACTCGAATATCACGCTCAAGCGCGGCTACACGCAGAACCACGAGCTGTGGGATTGGTACAAGAACATCGTCAACGGCATTCCCGATCGCCGCCATGGCGCGGTGATCCTCATGGACGAGCAGCGCAAGGACGTACTGCGATGGAATGTCGAGAACATGTGGATCAAGAAAATCGAGGCACCGAGTTTCAATGCCACAGCCAACGAGATCGCGGTGGAATCGGTAGAGATCGTGCACGAAGGACTCATCCTGGAGAGCTAACCCGTGGCCGCTTACACCACTCCCGGAGTGTATTACGAGCGCATGGACGCGACCTCGACCGCGATCACGCCCATTCGTACCGATGTCGCGGGATTTGTCGGCATTGCCGCCTCCGGGCCGCTTGACACGCCTGCGCCCGTGCAGTCGTGGAAGGACTTCCAGGCGTACTTCGGCGGATTCATCGGCAACGGCTTTTTGGCATACGCGGTGCGCGGTTTCTTCGAGAACGGAGGCCGCCGCTGCTGGGTGGTGCGCGTCGCCTCCAACGATCCGGCGGGCGGTGCCTCGTCAGCGGCACTTGAGGTGCTGGGCGCGACGACAGCAAAGCCGGTCTGGAAGATCGCCGCATCGAGCCCTGGAATCTGGGGAAACAGCGTCACGGTCTCACTGCGTGCGACCAATAAAGCGCAGACCAAAGGCTGGCTGGAGAAGCACCATCCCGAGCGAATACTGGTCGAGAGCACCGCGGGATTCGAGCGCGGGACGCTGGTACGCCTCTCGCAACCGGGCAAAACGGCGTTGCGCGTTGTCGCCTTCGTCGATGCCACCTCAGATTCGGCGGCAAACAAATATCTCGTGTGGCTGCCGGACAAGCCTGGGCTACGTCTTCCTTACGACACAACACCGCTCACCTTGGCGCCTGATGAAACCATCCAGGTGCAAAGCGTCGAGTACACGATCATCGCGAAGCAGGCGGGATTCCCGTTGGCCCTGTATCAAGGGCTCTCGCTCATCCCCGAGCATCCCAGCTACGGCCCAACTGTTTTGCCGCCGCTTCGGATTCCCACCGATCTCAGCGGCCGTCACCTGCTTCCGCCGGTCCCCGCGCCGCTCGTGATTACGGTCGCCAAATACCAGTTGCTCGAAGAAATGGCGCTCCCGCCCGACAACAGCCCTCTCACGGGAGGCCGCGATGGACTGCGCCTGCTGACGGCCTACGACTTCATCGGCGAGCCGACGGACCCGTTGGACAGTGATTTGGTGAAGGCCAGCAAGATCCGTGGGGTGCGCGTGCTCGAGTACGTCGAGGAAGTTTCCATTCTCGCCGTTCCGGACATCAACATCCAGCCGATCGCCATTCCACCGACCGAGCCCTTGCCTCCGTGCATTCCGGACAAATGCCTGCCCATCGTCACACCGCCAGAAGCGCCGGCGCCTCCACCGCAGGACCTCGAGATGCCACCGACGTTCAGCGAAGCCGATATCTACCGCGTGCTGGCAACGATGATCGAGCAATGCGAGCAGACAAAGAGCCGCGTTGCGCTCATCGATCCGCCGCTGACCGCGGTGCGCGACCAGCGGCTGGGCATCGCGGCCATCCAGACCTGGCGCAGCCGCTTCGACTCCACCTACGCCGCACTCTACTTCCCTTGGCTGCGAGTCGTGGACCCGCTGCGCGGCGCAGGTGCAATCACACGCGACATCCCCGCAAGCGGCCACGTCGCCGGCCAATACGCCCGCACCGACCTTGCGATCGGCGTGCACAAAGCGCCCGCCAACGCGCCGCTCGCCTGGGTGCAGGACGTCACCATCGCCGTCAACGATGCGCAGCAGGGAGTGCTGAACCCCCGGGGCATCGACGCGATCCGCATCCTGCCCGGCCGCGGCATCCGCATCTTCGGAGCGCGCACCGTCAGCAGCGATCCAGACTGGCGCTTCATCAACATTCGGCGCCTCCTGATCATGATCGAGAAGGCGATCTACCGCTCCACGCAGTGGGCAGTCTTCGAGCCGAACGACGCAATTACCCAGGCCAAGCTCCGGCTCTCGCTTACCAGCTTCCTGCTCGCGCTGTGGCAGCGAGGCGCGCTGGCCGGCAGCACAGCCGAGCAGGCCTTCTTCGTCCGCTGCGACGAAACGACGAATCCCCCATCGCAGCGCGCCAATGGCGAGTTGCTCGCGCTCGTAGGCGTCGCTCCGGTGAACCCGTTCGAGTTTGTAGTCATTCGCGTGGGGCGCACGGCCAACGAGTTTGAAATCGCGGAACAGACTTTTGGAATGAGGGTGCAGTAATGGCGGCCATCGGCGCAGTCGGACTACGGACAGACCCATTGCTCTCGCACAACTTTCTCGTGAGCCTCATCGACAGCAGCAGCTCGCTCGCGTCGAACGTCGTGAGCGCCGCCATATTCGACGTCGCGCTCGGTGGCTTCAGCGAGTGCACCGGACTCGAGATGTCGCTCGATGTCGAGGAGTATCGCGAAGGAGGTCGCAACGGGGAGACGCTGCAATTTCCCACCCGCGTGCGCTGG
>Ga0137368_10007726_pt1 | contig 11149 bp, 7 predicted proteins | sample SagtaG_13_FD_104917 | JGI IMG/M metagenome (GOLD analysis project Ga0137368, IMG submission 104917) | Vadose zone soil microbial communities from Sagehorn Ranch, Mendocino, California, USA - Sage1_L_100_16 metaG | ecosystem: Environmental > Terrestrial > Soil > Vadose zone | place: USA...
CGCCGAAGGGATCGGTGTCCTTCATCCAGGGGCTGCGCCAGTGCAGCGGGATCTTGGTGGGGTAGTAGGCGACACATCCGCCGGCGCTGAGGCAGGCGGCGTCCGAATGTGTGCGTTTGAAATAATCGATCCAGAAATTCGGATCGTACTTGCCCGGATCATCTTCCACGAGCGTGAGCTGGGCCCAGCGCATCGGCCGGTCGCACCAATCCGGGTCCGGAGTAGTTGCTTGCGCCGCCGAACGAAGCGGCAGTCTCCCCAGCGCGACGGCGGCGCCCGCAACGGCCGCGCGGTGCAGGAATTCCCTGCGGGACAATGGATGATTGCTACCTGGTTTCGTCTTCTTCGTCTTCAAGGATTCAACTATTGTTAACTCTTTGGGAAGACTATTCCCAACAGCAGTGTATTCCTATTCAAATTCCTGGCCCACCTCCTGCCCCATCCCTGTCAATTCTTCAGCGTCGGCTAATGGCTTTCGGGCGAGGGGAAGCTTGGCGCATGCCCCGCAACTGCCACCGCGCAATGTAGGGATCCAGTTTGGCGAAGAAAAAGTAGGCCCAACGCTCTTTCAGTTTGTTCCAAAAGGTGCGCGACTTGCGCCACGCCGCGCGCTCGATCTTCCGCGAGCGAGCCAGATCGTGCACAAAAATCTCCCGCGCTTCAGCCGCCAATTCGCCGTTGGGCAGGCGCACCAGCAGTTCGTAATTGATGCTCAGGCTCCGGGTGTCGAGGTTCGACGATCCGGCGTAAACAACGTCGTCGGTGACGATGAGTTTGCTGTGAAGGATTTGGGGCTGGTATTCGTAAATCTCCACACCGGCGCGCAACAGCCGCTGGTAGAGGCTGCGCGCGGCGAGTTGCATCAATGGCACATCGGATTTGCCCGGCAGAATCAGTTGCACGGCGCCGCCGCGTCTCGCCACCCGGACCAATGCGCGCCACAGTCGTCGTGGCGGGAGAAAGTAGGCGGCGATAATCTGCACGCGCTGCGCGCGGTTGATGTCCCTGCGCAGAGCCCGCTTGATGGTGCTCCGGCCCCGTCCTGGGCCGCTGAGGAGCAATTCGCCGTCGCCTCCAAAAAAGTGTTTTCGGGCGCTGGGGCGTCGCCAGCGGGCGAAACGCCGATGCCGGAAATCGGCCCGGGCAAACAGGTCGTCGAAGGAAACGCTCAACTGACGGACGAGCGGTCCGTGCAATTCCAGCCCCAAATCATGCCAGCCCCGCGTGGCGCCGTCGCCTTCCCACTGGGTGGCGATGTTGAACCCGCCGACAAAGGCGACACGATCATCGCAGGCGAGTAGCTTGCGGTGGTCGCGAAACTCGAATCGTTTTAGCGTGAGGGGATTGAACCAGCGCGCCTGGCCGCCCGCCTGCCGGAGCGGCTCCCAGAAGCTGTCCAGCAGCGTGATCGAACCAAAGGAGTCGATGAGGACCCGCACGTTAATCCCGCGTTTGCACGCATCCACCAGCGCGTCCCGGAAACGGATCCCGATCGGACTCGAGTCGTAAATGTAGCTTTCGAGCTTGACGATCGAGCGCGCGGTCTGGATGGCGGCGAGCATCTGCGCGAAGGCTTCGTCACCGGTACGCAACCAGCGGAATCCTGTGTGGACGGCTTCCGAGGACATTGGGCCGAGCTTATTTACCCAGGCACGAAAATGCAATTGGTAGCAACGTGGCGGGTGTCCCGCGCAAGGTGAATTCAAGAAAGGGCGGGGATTCGTCCCCGTGTTTTGTCAGAACCACGCCGGGCACGGTTCGGCTTCGAACCCGTTCCAATCTCAATTGCCCATGTCCTCCAACGACCGCCACAAGTACCACGATGCGATGGTGCGATAGGGCCGCCACCGTTCGCCGTGTTCGAGCAATTCTGCGGGAGCCGGCAAAGTGTCGCGGCGATACGTCCTGGCAAAGCCCTTGCGGACGCCGTAATCCGTCACGGGCAAAACGTCCATCCGGCCCAGGGTAAAAATCAGCAGCATTTCCACGGTCCAAGGCCCGACCCCGCGAATCGTCGTGAGCCGTTCCACAATCTGTTCGTCCGACAGCCGCGCGATGGCGCGCGAAGTCGGGACCAGGCCCTCCAAGGTCTTCCCGGCGATGTCTTTGATCGCCGCGACCTTGGCCCGCGACAGGCCGGCGCCCAGCAAGCGCTCGTCCGGAGTCCCGAGCAAGTCTTCGGGTGTTGGGAAGGTTCGATTCGGAAAAAGCGCCTTCACCCGTCCGAGGATTGTGGCTGCGGCCGTCCCGTTGAGCTGCTGGTAGGCGATGGATCGCACCAGCGATTGGAAAGGACTGCGCCGCGCTCGGGGCTTCAAGTTGCACGGACCGACTTTGCGGATCAGCCGGGCCAGCACCCGGTCCGACCGTGACAGATGATCGATGGCTGCTTCGTGCATCGGCTACTATGGTTCTGCGACCATGTGTGAGAGTCTTGACCCGCGACATCTTTGCGGCCGGTCGAGTTTTCGGAGCGCGACTCTCTGCGCGGCACGGATCGCAGTCCGCTCCCGGATTCAGAGCTGGTCAGCGGCGGCGGAAACCGAGCTCGGCAATGACGAACCGAGCCGCGCATCCTGGTAGCGGTTCGGCTGCGAACCAAGCTGGCCAAAATTTCAACCTGACGCTAACAACAAAGGCCATGAAAAAATCTCCCCCGGCGACACTTTTGCTCCTTGGCGTCCTGGCTGCCTGCTCGACGTCGGTCGGCAAACTACAGACCAAGACGTTGTTCAACGGCCGCGATCTCGCCGGGTGGGTCGTCATGCATGGCGGTGAATGGACGGTGGAAAACGGCGTCCTGGTCGGGCGGAATGGCCTCAATTGGAGCACCAATCCGGAGAACAGCGGCTCCTGGCTTCGCAGCGAGAAGCAATATGGAGACTTCATCCTCGAACTCGAATACGCCATCAACCCAGGCGGCAACAGCGGTATTTTCATCCGCTCGGCTCTCGAGAAGAATCCGGCCTTTACCGGCTACGAAATGCAGATCCTCGCGGACCGCGGCCGCCCGCCTTCCAAAGGATCGGCTGGCGCGCTTTACGATGTGGTGGCCGCGGCGAAAAATATGTCGAGGCCGGCTGGCGAGTGGAACCAGGTGCGGGTCGAGGCGCGCGGCCGTCGCATTCAAATCGTGTGGAATGGTGAACCGACGATTGACTACGAGGCCGACCGCTCGCTGCAGGGTTACCTCGGTCTGCAGAGCCACGACAGCCGCTCGGTGGTCAACTTCCGGAACGTTCGGATCACGGAGCTCTAGAGTCTTATCCCGGGATGGATGAAAAGAAGCCCGGCGTTTCCCTGCCGGCAGACAGCGGATCTAATCTCCGCTTTCATCGGCGTCGTCTGCGAACAGCCGCGTGCTGAAATAACGCTCGGCACGGTCGCAAAGAATCGTGACGACCGTGGCGTGGGCTCCGATTTCCTTCGCGGCACGAAGAGCCGCGCTCGCATTGGCGCCTGAGGAAGTGCCAACGAGCAGGCCAAACTCGCGGTGTAATCGCCGCGTCATATTCATCGCCTCCCGGCTCCCAACTTTCACTTCGCCATCGATCGGGGCCGAGGCAAGCAACGGGGGAACAAATCCGTCGGCTACGCCTTCAATGAAGTGGCAGCAGGGACACTCACCGGCCAGAAGCGCGGCTTCAGCCGGCTCCATCGCCAGGATTCTGGCCCCGGGATAACGCGCCTTGATCGCCTTGCCTACACCGGCCAGCGTGCCGCCGGTGCCATAGCCCGCTACAAAAGCGTCGATGGGCCCCGGTTTCTCCTGCAGGATTTCCTGCCCCGTGCCCTGTTCGTGGTCCTCAACATTGAGTGCATTTTCGAACTGGCGCGGCAGAAAATAGCGCGGGTCTTTCGCGGCCATCTCGCGCGACATGTCGATGCCGGTTTGATATCGTCCGGCGCTCTCAAACAGGATTAACTCGGCGCCCAGCCGTCGAATGAGGAGTCGTCGCTCTTCGCTGGCGCCTTGCGACATCAGGATCGTGACGCGGTAACCCTTCGCGGCCCCGACCATCGCGAGGGCAATGCCCGTGTTGCCGCTCGTGCATTCGAGAAGGATCGAGTCGGCTTTCAGCAAGCCGCGTTTTTCGGCGTCGAGGATGACGCATTTTGCCAACCGGTCCTTCACGCTGCCGCTGGGATTGAGGAACTCGCACTTGGCGAAGATCGTCACGCCTTCCGGCTCAAATCGGAGCGGAACCAGCGGCGTGTTCCCAATGAGCGACAGCATTGCCTCGGCCCGCGCCGGCGTCCGGGTTGTAACCGCGTCTGTCATAGTCCTGGCGTTTTACCCGAAGATTCAGCACGGACAAAGATGAATCCATTTCATCCATTCGGACTCTCCGCGACATATCATTGTCCGTCCCGAATCTTTGGGCACTTCCTGATACCGCGTCATCTCAGTATGGTGAGGCCGCGTTCATGAAGAGGAGACGGTGTCATAGCGGTCGGGATTCAACAATTCGATGTCGATGGGAGGTTTTTCCCCCGCGAGGATTCCAGCGATCAGTTTGCCCGTGATGGGGCCCAGGCTCAGGCCCATCATTGCGTGGCCCGTGGCGAGCGAGAGATTGTCGTAGCGGGCGGTGCGGCCAACATAGGGCAGGCCATCGGGCGAACAGGGCCGCAGTCCACACCAGGGCTTGACGCCGTCAAAGTCTTGAGGAGTGAAGTCGGGGTAGTATTTCGGTACCGCCTTGAGGATACCTCGAACCCGCGCCGGATTGATCTCTTCACTCAATCCGGCGATTTCCATGGTGCCGCCAAACCGGAGGGATGAACCCATCGGCGTCACGGCCACGCGCGCTTCGGTAAGGATGGCGCTAAGCGCCGGCCTTTGGCGCGGCTCGGGCAGCGTGAGGCTGTAGCCCTTGCCCGGCTGGATCGGAAAATGGAGGCGCAATTCCCGAGCCACAACCGGCGACCACGAGCCGCCGCAGAGAACGAATTCGTCGGCCGCGAAATCGCCCTGCGTCGCCTGCGCGGCTTCGATGCAGCGGCCGTTGACGCGCCAGGCGGTGACCTCCGTGGACCAGGACAGGGCGACGCCGAGCCGCGCCACTTCTTCTTTGAGCGTTGCCATGAACCGGGCCGGCGTGAGGTGGCAATCGTCGCGGAAATAAACCGCGCCCACGATGTCCATGCGCACGTTCGGGTCGAGCTCGGCCGCCTGGCGAGGAGTGAGCACTTCGGCATTCAAACCAAGCTGCCGCGCGTGCTCGGCTGTTCGGGCTTCCTCCTCGAACCGGTGCCCGGTCTGGCACAGAGCGAGCAGGCCTTTTTTCACGAGGCCAAACGCATTGCCGGTGAGTTCGGCGAATTCCTCGAAGCAGGCCCGGCTGGCGAGGTTCAAGTCGCGGAGCACTGGTGCCGCGCGACGAACGTGGTCCGCGTTCGCCGCGCGCCAGAACTTGAAACTCCAATTCAGCAAATCCAGGTTCAACCGCGGCTTGATGTAGAATGGTGATTCGGGGTTCCACATCCACTTCAACCCCAGCGCGACCATGCCCGGCGCCGACAGTGGAATGAAATGGCTCGGGACCACCAGGCCCGCGTTGCCGTAGGAACAGCCTTCGTGGTCCGCACCGCGACGATCAAGCACGGTGACGCGAAAGCCTTTCTTCGCGCAATAATACGCGGTCGAAAGGCCAACCACGCCACCGCCGACGATGAGAACGTGTTTCATGGATCCCATCACTTCGTCTTTCGGGTGCCCACCCGGAATTTCTTCATCCGTGTCTATCGGTGGTTGCCTTCGAGGTAAAAGTTGTAAAACCAGCCATCAAGCCAGCGGAGGCAATGAGGCGCGGAATAACGGTCCTTCGCGTAGTTGCACTCCGGCGGCAACGACACGCCCACGAGCGTCGCAACGAGCAGCCTAACGAAGCCGGGTCGCGCCGCGTTATCGGCCGCCGAGCCGAAACCGAAACGGAGCACCGGCATCCTTCCGGCGGCGGGAGCAACACCGATACCCGGGCTGACGCCGTGCTGACGGCGAGTCGGCATGAGTGAAACTGCGGGACTCCGGGCAAGGAGCTCGCGACGTGAACGCGCCTGCTTCATTGATTACTGGTGGCGTCGGAGAAATTGAACTCCCGCTGCGCGAAAAAGCAAGACTGGCCTAAGCGCGTTTCGATTGCTTTACTCCGGGAATGCAAACCGCCAATCGCCGTGATTTTTTGAGGGCCTCCTGCCTTGCCGCTGTCGGCGCCGGGCTGTGCGGAGTCAACCCGTTGCTCGCCCTCGAGCCGTTCAAACGCTCCGGCGCCCCGCGTCTGTCGCTCAGCCTCGCCGCTTATTCGTTCCGCGATTACTTCAAAGACAGCAACCACAAGCGCGACACCGAGAGTGATCCGGCCAGACGAATCGACCTTTTTCAATTCATCGACTTCTGCGCCGAGCACGGCTGCCAGGGCGCGGAACTTACCAGCTACTACTTTCCTCCCCACATGGATCACACCTTCCTCATCCGCCTCAAGCGACACGCGTTCCTGCGGGGCATCGAAATAAGCGGCACCGCGGTCGGCAACACGTTCACACTGCCGGCGGGCCCGGATCGTGATCAGGAAGTCGCCGGCGTGAAAAAATGGATCGATTACGCGACCATTATGGGCGCGCCGCACATCCGCATCTTCGCGGGCGCCGCCCCTTCAGGCATGTCGCGCGACCAGGCAAGAGAGCTTTGCATTCCGGCCCTCGAGGAGTGCTGCGAGTATGCGGGCGGCAAGGGAATCTTTCTCGGCCTCGAAAACCACGGCGGAATCGTCGCCACCGCCGAGGAAATTCTGGACATCGTCCGCGCTGTCAAGAGCCCGTGGCTCGGCATCAACCTCGACACCGCCAATTTTCATACCGACGATCCCTATGCCGATCTCGCCAAGATCGCCCCCTACGCCGTCAACGTGCAGATGAAAAGCGAGATTCAACCGCGCGGCAAAGGTGCCGAACCGGCTGACTTGAAACGGCTCGTGAAAATGCTCCGCGACGCGAATTACCAAGGCTACGTCGCGCTCGAATACGAATCGAAGGAAGACGCATGGACTGCGGTGCCGCGGTTGCTGAAGCAGATGAAGGAGTTGTTCGCGGGATAAGCGGTTCAGCGTCCGGGCAGATGACTCTCAGAAGAAACACCACGTCGATCAAGTGGGCTCGGGGTGTCAGGATGCCCGCGCTGGACTTTGGACGTTGTCTCCGGGTCTGGCGGAGCGAGACAACGATCGTGGTCTTGGGCTTGAGTCCATGGACCGCGGCCAAGCATACGATGCGCCGTCGCGAAGCGACGGCTCAACGACTCAACAGGACGGTGGCGTTCAACCGTCGCTCCGCGACGCGTGACCGCAATACATCTCATCCGTGGATTTCCGCCGTCGCGCCGAAGGGGCGCTTTGGCGCGCCGCGAAGGCGGAAAGTCCACGGCTTACCATCACGGCCTCGCTCCGCGAGGCCTCCGTGGGCGTTGCCCCAGGTTGGTATGAGCTGAAGTCCTTGGCGCCACCCGGTGCGTTCAACGGCAAATGTGCAAACTCCATTGCGTTGCGGACAGAATGCCCGCTCTCCTTCGACTCCGCCGGCGCCGCGCTGAGCCTTTTCTGAGGCTTCGCGTGCGGCAACGTCCCGCGATGGGTCGTTGGCTGGCGCTGGCGCTCGTGACAGTAGCTCTGCTTAACCGGGATGCCTTCGCGGCCGCCGGGGAGCCACTCGGACCGTCAACGCGCCGAACCGGACTGACGTTCTCCGAGATCATGTACCATCCCTCCCCGCGCCCCGACGGGAAAAACCTCGAGTTCATCGAAATCTACAATTCTGAAGCGATTCCGGCCGACGTGAGTGGCTTCCGTCTCTCCGGTGATGCCGATTACACCTTTCCAACCAACAGCGTCATTCCGGCATTCGCTTTTCTGGTCGTCGCCCCGGTTCCAGCCGATGTGCAAAGCGCCTACGGGATCGCCAGCGTGCCGGGCGGTTTTGGGAACTCGACCAATGCCCTGCCCAATGACTCGGGGACAATTCGCCTTCGGAACAAGGCTGACGCCGTCCTGCTGGAAGTCAACTATGCGGACGAACCCCCGTGGCCCGCATCCGCGGACGGTGCCGGACACTCCCTCGTGCTCGCGCGGCCGTCTTTTGGCGAACGCGACTCTCACGCCTGGGCTGCCAGTGCCTCGGTGGGCGGTTCGCCGGGAAGGATGGAGCCGGCAGTCAACGATCCGTTGAGCAACGTGGTGATCAACGAGTTCCTCGCGCACACGGATGAACCGGGACTGGACTACGTCGAACTCTACAACCACAGCAATGAAACGGTGGACATCTCCGGATGCGTCCTCACGGACGATCCGTTGACCAATAAGTTTGTCCTTCTACCAAGGACGTTCATTCAGCCGCGGGATTTTGTTCGTTTCACACAGACGAACATGAATTTCGCCCTCAACGCCGCCGGCGAAACGATCTATTTCAAAAATGCGGCCCAGTCGCGCGTGATCGATGCCGTTCGCTTTGGCGGACAGGAGAACGGCGTGGCGACCGGACGCTACCCCGATGGCGCCGACCAATTCTATCGGCTCGTGAGCAAGACCCCCGGCGCGCCCAATGCCGGAATTCGCGTGACCGACGTCGTGATCAACGAACTCATGTATCACCCCGCCACCGGCGACGACGATGATCAGTATGTTGAGCTTTACAATCGCGGCGCCAGTTCGGTGAACCTGGGCGGTTGGAAACTCAATGAAGCCATCAGCTTCACCGTTCCCAACAACACAGTGATTCTGCCGGACGGCTACCTGGTGATCGCCCGAAACGCAACGCGTTTGATCACGAATTATCCGAACCTGACCACAACCAATACGTTAGGCGATTTCCGCGGGAAGCTGTCGCACGCCGGCGAGCGGTTGGCGCTGACCATGCCGGATACCATTGTCGCGACCAACAGCGCCGGTGTGGCGGAGACAAACACAATTCACATCACGGTGGACGAACTGACCTACGGAACGGGTGGACGCTGGGGCCAGTGGTCGGACGGCGGCGGCAGCAGTTTGGAGCTGGTCGATCCTCGGAGCAACCATCGCCTGGCTTCCAACTGGGCCGACAGCGACGAAACCGCTGCGGCGCCCTGGACCGACATCGAAGCCACTGGGATCCTGGATCTGGGCAATAATGGCTATCCGATCAACAATCTCCAAATCCTTCTGGCGGACGCCGGCGAATGCCTGCTCGACCAGGTGGAAGTCATCGGCCCAGGCGCCACGAATCGGATCGCCAATGGGGATTTCGAAAGCGGCGCGGCGGGTTGGTTCTTTCAAGGGACACACTCCCAGACGAGTTGGGAGGCGCGCGGCTATAACGACAGCGCCGGGAGCCTGCACATTCGCGCCTCGGGCAAGGGCGATACCGGCGCCAACCGCGTTCGCACTGCATTGACGAGCAGTTTGGGAAGCGGACAGACTGCCACGATTCGGGCCAAAGTCCGCTGGCTCAGAGGCCACCCGGAAATTCTCCTTCGCGTCCACGGAAACTATCTGGAGTTGCCCGGACGAATGGCCCTTCCGGCCAACCTGGGTACGCCGGGGGCCCGCAACAGCCAGGCCGTGGCGAACGTTGGACCCGCCATCCATTCCGTAACACACGCGCCCGCTCTGCCAGCGTCAGATCAATCGGTCGTGGTCACCGCTCGAATCGACGATCCAGAGGGTCTGTCGTCCGTGCTGCTCTGGTATCGAAAAGACCCGTCCAGTGCCTACACGAGTCTCAGCCTGGCTGACAATGGGATGGCTGGCGACGCCCTCGCCAACGACGGACTGTTCAGCGCCACGATTCCCGCGCAGACCAACGGGACGCTGATTGCATTCTATCTCCAGACCACGGATGCCTCCGGTGCTGACAGGACATTTCCCAACGATGCCCCGAGGCGCGAGTGTCTGGTCCGCTTTGGCGAGTCGGTACCGACAAACAGGTTCGGCACCTACCGCATTTGGATCACTCAAGCGACGCGCAACCGGTGGACCACGCGGGAAAAGTTGAGCAATGATCCTTTGGACGCCACCTTCGTCTATGGCAACGATCGTGTCGTTTACAATATCGGCGTGCTCTACAGCGGCAGCCCCTACCACAGTCCGGGTTACAACTCACCCACCGGCAACCCGTGTGATTACACGTTTCTTTTCCCGCCGGACGACGTTGGGCTCGGCGCCACGGACGTGCATCTTTCCTGGCCGGGCAACGGAGGCGATGACTCGACCGGGCAGCGCGAACAGACGGCTTACTGGATCGCCGGCCAGCTTGGATTGCCCTTCAATTACCGTCGTTTCATCAACCTATACGTGAACGGCGTCAGGCGCGGCTACATTATGGAGGACACCCAGCGCGCCAATTCCGACGTGATCGAAGAATGGTATTCGGACGACTCCAACGGTGACCTGTTCAAGATAGCGGGTTGGTTTGAGTTTGACGACGCCGCCTCCGGCTTCAATACCGTTTGGGCCACGTTACAGAATTTCACCACCCCGGACGTGGCCACTGGCCAGCGGGTCAAGAAGGTGGCGCGCTACCGATGGAACTGGGAAAAACGCGCCGTCCAGAATGCCGCGAACGACTTTACCAACCTCTTTTCGCTGGTCGATGCCGTCAACACGACCGGCACCGATTACGTTTCTCAGGTCCGAAGGCTCGTGGACGTGGACCAATGGATGCGCACATTCGCGGTCGAACATCTGGTCGGGAATTGGGACAGCTACGGGAACAACAATGGCCAGAACATGTTCGCCTACAAACCCGAGCACGGCACCTGGAAACTGCTCATCTGGGACCTGGACATCGCCTTGGGCGGCATCGCGGACGGTCCGACCAGCGGCCTCTTCCAGGTCGCCGACAGCCTGATCTCGCGGATGTACAACACGCCGGCGTTTCGGCGTGTTTACTGGCAGGCGGTGCAGGACGCGGTGAACGGCCCGTTGAACAGCGCCAGCGTCAACCCGATGCTGGACGCCAAATACGCCGCCTTCCAGACCAACGCAATCGCCGCCACATCCCCGGTTGGCATCAAGAGCTACATCAACTCCCGCCGCACGTCGGCGACGACTCAACTGAATGCCATTGCCGCCAGCTTTGCCGTCACCAGCAATGGCGGCAGCGACTTCAGCACGGGCAGCAA
>Ga0137368_10007736_pt1 | contig 11142 bp, 5 predicted proteins | sample SagtaG_13_FD_104917 | JGI IMG/M metagenome (GOLD analysis project Ga0137368, IMG submission 104917) | Vadose zone soil microbial communities from Sagehorn Ranch, Mendocino, California, USA - Sage1_L_100_16 metaG | ecosystem: Environmental > Terrestrial > Soil > Vadose zone | place: USA...
CTGGGGCGTAAGCCCCAGGAGAGCGGCAGCAAAGCGATCAGAGCCCACGAAGTGGGCGACAGCCAATGGCTGCCGCCCGTTTCACGGGCTTGATGGCGCTCCGAACCTGACCTGGGGTTTCGCTTCGGCTCCACCCCAGGCTTTACTCTGCCGCCCGCTCCGCGGGCTTGAACAATACCAAAAAACTTAATTTACAGATTATTGATTACTCCGTAAACGAAGAGATTCGCGCTTTTCCTGGGAAAAACGCGAATAATCAGATGAGGCGCTATGAAAAGCATCCTACAAGGAATTCAGGCTGATCTCCGTGACTTCATCGACAGGCCGAGTCTGTCTCTGCTCATCGTTTGCTGCAAGATTGAGCATTCGGCTCTGCTCCTTAAAAGTTTGGATGCGCTTGAGCAAGATCCCGCCGTGCCGGACATCTTTCTCGCCTTCAGCCATGAATTCGATAATCAATCGTCATACGTTGAAGGGATACTCGCTCCGCTCCGCTTAATGGCCGGTCTGCCGTCAGAAGTGGAAGATCAATCGACGCCGCCAGCGGCCAGGCTCGCGAAATTATTGTGTCACGTCAGAAGCGTAATCCCGAACGAGCGTCAGGTCATCTGGGTCTTCTACCCTCCGGAAGTTATTGACCCTCAGCAATATTTTCAATTAATCACCTATCTTTTGGGCGAGATGGAAAATTCCTCTTTGAATGGGGTCAAGCTCATTGCCGGAGATGAAGATTTGTCTCCTGCGCTCGCGCCACGGCTCGAAAGGCATCCCAGGGCGAAAGTGTACCGACCCAAACTGGATCCGGATTCATTCGAGAAACTGCTCAAGGTAAGAGCTTCTGACCCCGCTGTTCCCGCCGAAGAACGCGCGCAGATGCATATGATGTTAGCCGGGTACGACGTGGCCCATCAGAGATTCGACATTGCCCTGGCCCGGAACAAGGAGCTTCTGGCTTATTTCACGCATGTGAATCAGCCGTACAATCGGTCGATCGTGCTCAACAACATCGGCGATTTATACTACGTTCAAAATAGATGGTCGGAGGCGCGAATCTGGTATGAACGCGCCCTCAGCCTTTCAGCAGAACTCAAGTCTCAACCGCTTGTTTTTAATCAGTCTGTGAATCTGGGCAATGCGCTGTTGATGCAGAATAACTTTGCCCAATCCCTGATCTATTATCGCGCCAGCGAGAAATATGCCGAGTCGTCAGGGATGCTCATTCAACAGATTCAGATTTTGGAGCGAATCGGGTTCGCCTGCCACAAAACCGGCGAGCTTGAAGAGGCCGCGGAGGCTCTGGAAAAGGCGGCCAGGCTGAACGAGAAGATAGAAAACATAGAGGGGCGCCAGGCAAATCTCGAACAACTGTGTCAAATCTATTCTGAGATGGGCGACAAGAGACGTTATTGGGAAAGCCAGTCGGCGCTTTCGGAGTTGATTGCCAATGAGCGCGCTGAAGAAGGCGAAGGAGAGGAAGGAGAGGTATGAGCTACATACAAAGCCTGACCAGGCTTCCAGGCGAGGATTCGCCTGAGGCTTCTACTGAGGCTACCACTCCCCCCAATCCCGCCCGAGCGGCGCAGGAGGTTCTCGCGGCGCCTCTGGTCGCTATAAACTCCGTAACAGAAAAACTCAATTACGGCGTCGCCAAGCTGACCGGAGGGATTTCCCGGGCGCTGCCCAGTTTCCCGGCCGCCCGGCTTTGGGTCGACATGGTTTTCGGATGGCCTCATTATCACATGCATCCTCCGAACCTGACGCCTCCGGCTCCTCCCATCTTCCTGCCGAGTATCGGACCGGCCATCTTATCAGGGGCGCTGAATGTCCTGATCAATGGATTTCCTGCGGCCAGATGCGGAGATGTCGGGTTTGGGGCATGGTGCGGCGGCTATTATCCGCTCTTCGAAGTGTTTACCGGCTCCTCGAACGTCTTTATCGGAGGCGCTCGCGCGTCTCGGATGCTGATCGATTTTACCCGGCACTGTTCGACGTCGTTTTTTAAGAATAAGTATGTTGGCAAGCATCGGGCTAAACCCGGAAAACACCGAGCCAGCCCTGGCAAACACAGGGCTAACCCCGTGAAGCATCGTAAACCGCCGGATATGGAGAAAATTGGCCTTGCAATAGCGGGGGGCATGGCAGGGTATACGGGTTTGATGGGACAGATGGGAGTCGCGGCCGCAGAGACCGACGTGGCGAATGACCTTCAGGCGGCGGAAAACGCTGAGACAGAATCGGAAGCGGCGGCGGCGATGGCTGATGCGGAAGCCCATTCGCTGGAAGCAGCCATGACTGCGGCTCAGACTGCGGCGGACCTGGCGGCCATGGCCTTGTCATTCGGAATGGGGATGGACCCGGGAGTTCCGCCGCTGCTGTGCCTCGGGAACTTCATTACAGGCAGCCACAACGTGTTGATCGGGGGAATCCCGATGCCCGGGTGGGATACCATTTTTGGAGGGCTGGGCAAAATGCTCAGGGGGCCAGCTCTCAAGATCAAGCCCCTATTGCCAAAGCCTCTGCGAAATGTCTGGTGCATGTTGTTCGAGCCGATTGATGTGGTGACCGGGGCCAATGTCGATGATTTCATCGACTTCACATTGACCGCCCCACGGTTTGTCTGGCGGCGGTGGTACAACTCGCAACAACAGCAGCAGGCGGGTCCGCTAGGCTGGGGATTCAGGCACGAATATCAACTGGAGCTGAGATACGATCGCCTAACATCGCAATACACTTACATTGATCAGGAAGGAAACTCCATCCCGTTTCCGCCTTTCTTCACGGAAAACCCAAGTGAGCGTGTCGTCCAGAGCGGCTATGTGCTGAAGCGTCTGGCAGAGCGACGGTTCGAGTTGACCGCGCACGATAAACCGGCAATAGAGTTTGAATTCACCGAGATCAGTGAGACGGGGAGGCCCCTCGCGCTGCGCGATGAGGAGCGGAATTTCAGCTTCGACTATGACGCGCGAGGGCGACTCATCGGAGTTCGGATCGATGAAGGGAGAATGGTTCGACTCATCTATTCTCCGGCAGGATTGGTCAGTGAGCTGTTGCTGGAGCAGCCCGGGCGACCTGGGCAGGAGACCGTCTATGTGGCGAGGTATGAGTATGACGATGACGGGCGCCTGATCGAATTCCGGGATGCGCTCGACAGGACAGCGCGCTACGAGTACGACCGGGCGCGCCGGATGACGCGCAAGACCGACCGGCGCGGGTACAGTTATCGCTATCAATACGACGACGAGGGGCGCTGTGTCTACACGAGCGGCGAGGACGGGATGTACGAGGGGTGGTTGGAGTACCATCCCGAAGACAGGGCGACGGTGGCGAAGTATTCCGACGGCGGCAGTTGGTTATACGAGTACAACGAACAGGGAACTGTCACGAAGATTACCGATCCTTATGGTGGGACTCAACACCGTCTGATCGATCCTGATACTGGAAGGGTGACGCGCGAGTTGGATCCAGCCGGCAATCCGACGGAGCTTCTCTACGATGAACACGGGGCGCACACCGGGAGGCGGGACGTGTGGGGATACTGGACTCCGCCGCTGGATGTGGAGCCGCATCCGGCGGATCCGCTGGAGCACAAAGTTCCAGAATCGCCGCTGGAATGGGAGTTCGGGAATCTGCTTGACAGGAATTATGTCGGCGCGGTTTCGCCCGATGATCCGATGCTGAAGGACTTTCCTGAATTTGCGGCGGAGATCGGGCAATCGCGGCCTCCTGGGAGCGCAGGCATCCCTGCCTGCGTGGTTCCCGGCAAGAGCCAACTGACCGAAGCAGGCAGGCAAGGACGCCTGCGCTCCCAGGAGGAGAAGCATGACCTTTTGGGGCGGCTCGTCCAGCGGCGGAACGCCGACGGATCGGTCGAGCGGTGGGAGTATGACGCCGAGGGCAACGAGGCGCTGTACGTCGACGGCGACGGCTGCGAGCTCCGCAAAGAGTACGCGTCGTGGAACCTGCTCAGCCGCGAGATCGATCCCGCCGGCGCCGCCTGCACGTTCCAATACTCGCCGACCGAAGAGATCACACAGTTTGTAGACGCGGGCGGCGCGGTCCACGACTTCGTTTATGACAAGAAAGGCAGGTTGGTCGAGGTTCGTCGCAACGGGGAGCCATACGAAGTTTACCAGTATGACGAGGCCGACAATCTGATCGAAAAGCTAGACAGCAAGGGTCGAAGCCTGCTCCTTTGCGAACCCGGATACGGCAGGCTCGATCGGGTTCGACGATTCGCTGACGGGGAAGTTTACCAGTACGAGTACAACAAACGCGGGCGGATTACTAAAGCGCGGACTCGTCGTGACAGGATGGTTTTTGATTACGATAGACATGGAAGGTCAACCAGAGATGAGCGCAACGGGTTGGGCGTAGAGAACAAGTTTGGCGCCGCCGGATTGGTATACACTACGGTCTTCGGAAAGTTTATTACCCGATACAGGAGAGGGTACGATAACCGACTTGTCATCACGGATCCGACCGGGCGCGCCCACACATTTCACATCAATGATGATGGGCTGATTCTCAAGGAACTGGCCAACGGAACCAGAGAGTTGATTCAGTACGACGTCGAGGGGCGCTGTTTGCGCAAAGTTGTGAGCGCGGCGGATGGCGGGCGACACGCCAGGAGCCATCGCTACAGCGCGGCGGGCGATCTGTTGCAAGTCGAAGACAGCCGGCGTGGATGGGTCAAATATCATTACGATGCGGCGCATCGGTTGAAAGTCGCAGAGCGCGAGGATGGGAGGAATGAATTATACGCTCACGACAATGCCGGGAACCTGATCTTGCAGCCTGGACTGGATGGCGTGCGGATCGGCTCAGGCAATAAGTTGAAAACGGCCAAAGGCGCGCAGTTCTATTATGACCATCGCGACAATGTCGTCATGCGCGAGAATGAGCGGAAGACGACGGGCTACGAATACGACTCCTTCGATCAATTAGTCAAAATCTCATTGAATGGTCGCGAATGGCGGGCTGATTATGATGCGCTTGGGCGCAGAGTGAGGAAGCGCTGGTCCGGTCAAACGACAGAGTATTACTGGGACCATGATCGACTGTCGGGTGAAATCAGAGGCGCCGGAAGCGTCCGTGTCTATGTGTACGCGGATGAGCGGGCGTTGACGCCGTTTCTCTACGTCGATTACCCGAACCTTGATGCAGAGCCTGAAAGCGGCATGGTGAAGTACCTCTTCACGAATCATCTCGGCGCGCCGGAGCGGGTTGAAGACGATTCTGGGAGAGCCGTCTGGCAGGGGGAGGTCTCGCCATACGGGGCGGTCCGCGTGGAGTTCGGCAGCCAGGATGAGATCAACATTCGGTTTCCAGGGCATTACTCTGATGTCGAAACGGGGCTGCACTATAACCGGTTTCGGTATTATGATCCGTCGCTCGGATGCTATTTGCAGAGCGATCCGCTGGGAATAGCAGGGGGATCAAACCTGTATGCATACCTTGCGAACCCGCTGACTGGCGTGGACATTCTTGGGCTTGCTAAAAAAGGGGGATGCGGTGGGAGTGAGAAACCACATAACGACGATAACCATGAAGTCGATGTAAGACCAAAGGCGCCCTCCCCTCCGTCGTCAAAGCCTCGATCCCGAAAGCCACAGTCGGATGATAAATCTCCCAGATTGACGAGGCGGGAAGCTGAAGACTTGGCTGCGGCCATTGCCGCATCGCGAGATGCATACGATAGAGCGGCGTCTGATGCGAAGCGATTGCCGCGCAGCATGTCTGATAAGACAGTCGCATCGGACGGCGAGAAGACCCTGAGCGGTTGGACCAATAAGCCCCCAGGGTATGCTGACGTTGATCCTGTGCATGTGGTACACCTCTCAAATCAAAATGGACACGAATTAAGGTCAGGCGGAGCTCAGGATCAAATAAACAATGGGGGATTCCCAGGGAAATACAATGCTTCGCATGCGGAAAAACAGATGACGGTCGCCAGTCCTGATGAACCAGTTGGAGTTTCCAAACCAATGTGTAGGGATTGTCAGGACTATTTCGCCGCGCAGGCGCAAGAGACAGGCAGGCCGCAGGTTGTTACGGATCCAGAGGTGACGAGAGTTTTTTGGCCAGACGGGAGTATCGATGAGATACCAAAATAGTTATAAGGAGGGAGATGAAATATCATGGCTTTATCTACCGAATTGATAGCGGCTATACAAAGCGCTTCATCATCGCTGAGTACTAACACGGATGGCGAGTTGATCTTACCTGAGCGCAAGCAGATTTGGAGAGCCATGGGCGAACTGTTGTTAGAAGGGAACCGGGCGATTAAAGGAATCGGATTGAGGCGCCGGACGAAACTGGCAAGATTGTGCGTACAGAAGGTACTTGCGCTTTGGGACGAGGTCTGGCCGGATAATGATGGCCCGCGGCAAATGCTTATAACCGCAGACCAATATTTAAATGGCGCTATTGATTATGATGTTGCTTGGGAAAGGAAAAATTCCTATTGGAGTAAATTGGACGGTCTCATTTATGAGGGGAACCACTTGACGATAGTGAATGTAGGCTTTGCGGCTGTAAAAGTGGTTACGACAGCGCTTGTCGATGAAATATTTGATCCGCAAGATCCGGAGGAGGATATTAGGGATGAATCCCTTGATCCTTATCAATGGGATGCAAGTCTGTATGCGTCTGCGGCTTATGCTGGAGGTTTTACCTGGGAAGAACAATCAGACAAGTTGCGCCGGAGAGAGTTTTGGCAATGGTATTTAAGTGAAGCAGTTCCTTCAGCATGGGAGGCATGATTAAGTGTCGGCGATATAGCCTTCATATGCGCGAAAACCGGTCCGTTTTTTTTCTGTTCCTAATCCTGGTGGTTTTGCTGGCGTCGCCGTCCGATCGTATGTCGTTCATCCGAATGGTCGGAGGCCAGGAGGCGTCGTTGCGAGCGCCATTCTCGCTCGAATTGCCGGACGTCGGCGGTGCGCCGATCACCGAGCCGGAAGTGAACATTCCGACGAGCAATCTCCATAAGCTGCGGCTGCGTGTGCGGAAGCCGTATGCGGACGCGATCAACTACGGGAAAATATACACGAAGGTTAACGGAGAAGCGGCGGTCGTGATCCAAACGCCCGGAAGAGATCGCAACGACCACATCCTGTTGACGTTGGATTTGGACAAATACCCGCGCTTCAAGCTGCGCCCGGGCAGGAACGTCATCGAGATTCAGGCGGTCGACGGGGCGGGCAGTTCCTACTACGCCTCTTATGTGCTGCTCGCCGGCGCGGTGTCGAGCAATGATCCGGCGCAGCTCGCCGGCGCGACGATTGAGACCGCGACCGTGAGCGCAGGCCCCGACCACCAGCCGCCGACCATCTACCTGACGAATCCGAGCGGCGTCGGGCTCGCGCGACGCTTAACCAGAAGCCTAATCGCGCAAGGCGTCGTGACCGATGATTCGGGCGTCGTGGCGAGCGTCACCGTCAACGGCCAGCCCGCGACGCTCGCGCCCGCGACCGGCTCGCGCCTACTCGTCCCGATAGTCACTAAAACCGCGGCGGCGTCGTTCGCCTTCGAGCGCGCCGTCGTCATCGGAGACGCCGTCTCCGCCTTGATCATCGAGGCGAAAGATCAGGCGGGCAACCTGACCCGCCTCACGCTTCCGCTCAATCCCAAGCCTCTGCCGCCGCCCGACGGAGGGTTCGCCGGCCGAAAATTCGCGCTAATCGTCGGCGTGTCGCGTTACCGCGATGATGGCGTCAGCGATCTGCAGTTCGCCGACGCCGACGCGCGAGAGTTGCGCGATTTCCTGCGGCGGCCCGAAGGCGGCGGCTTCAAGCCGGATGACATTCTTTACCTGGAGAACGAACAGGCGACCGTCGAGGGCGTGACCGCCGCGCTCGATCGCATTCTGTCGCAGGCGGGGCCGAACGACTTGATCCTGTTGTTCATCGCCGGGCACGGGGGGCCTGACCCTTACGCGCCGCAGAACCTCTATTACATTCTGCATGACACCAGGGTCGCCGACCTGTCGCGCACGGCGCTGCCGATGACGACTTTGCAGGAGAAGCTCAATCTGGCTCGGGCCAGGCGGGCGGTGGTCTTCATTGACACCTGTCACAGCGCCGGCCTTGGAGGCGCGCAGCCGGCGGTCGCGCGCGGCTTCGAAAACAACCTGATCAATCTCTACTCGGCTAAGCTTTTCAAAGAGGAGGGGCGCGCGGCGCTCACCTCTTCGGACGTCAACGAGTTTTCTTATGAGAACAAACGGTGGGGTGGCGGCCACGGAGTCTTCACCTACGCGCTGCTCGAAGGCCTGCGCGGACAGGCCGACGCAAACGCCGACTCATTCGTTACGGCGGGAGAACTCTTCGCTTACGTCCGCGACCGCGTGCGGCTTGAAACGGGGTTCAAACAAAATCCCCGCTCTGTGTATGATTTCAACAGTGATTTCACGCTGGCTTTCGTGGCCAGAAAATAGACGTTCGGTCAGGCGACTTTTTTATGATCACGATTGCCCGTCATAAGCCGCGACGAGTTCACCGGGAGCGCTGCGCCGCCACGACTCCGTAATCAACTTGCGAAGATCATCCGGTTGGACGGTCGAGAGCCGCACTAACATCGCCGGATAGTTTCGATAATGATCGGTGATGTAAGCAGTGGCGTTCCAACCGTAGCGGAGAACCAGTTCTCGCGCCTGCCGGAGTTGTTCGGAGTCAAAGCCGATTTCGTGTCGCGTCGCAGCCATGCCGCCATATTATATCAATCCGGCTGCTGCCCGGCGGCGCCCGCCCGCGATTTCACCCAGACCGCCGGCGCATTCTGATCACGCAAGAGTTTGTTGAACGCGGGCACGTCCGTGGCCAGGGCCTGTCTCAACTTCTCGAGCTGCGCGTTGATCCGGGCAGTGAGGTCTTCGTAGACCGCGACCTGCTGTTCGGTCGGTTGCGCGTCGGCGGCGGCTATCGCGTTGGCTAGCGCGGCCAATTTGTTGTTCAACCTGATCGGGAAATTTAGAGGGTCCTGATTGCTCCGGTTCTTGGTCTGGTACAGCTCTTCTTCTACCGCGGTCAGCTTGTCGCCCAGCGCCTTTGCCGCGTCGATGATCGGTTGCGCGTTGGGCTGGTCTTTGACGCGCGCGGCGTAATCTTGCGCCTGTTTGCGGACGTCGCGTATGGAAATGATAGCTTCGCTGGTCTCCGAGAACTTGTCGCGGATCTTCGTCAACAGGTCGAACTGCTTCTGGAATTCTTCCTGTGTGGTCGAGACGCGCGGATCTTTCTTGACTTCGAAGGTTTCGGTCATCGTTTTGCCGTCGACCGTCAGCTTGACTTGATACGAGCCAGGCGCGGCCTGCGGCCCCGAGGTATTGCCCGACCAGAGGATCATTCCGGGGAAGCGCCTGGCGTCGGGATAGCGCAAATCCCACACGAAGCGGTTCAAGGCTTTTTCGGCGGGCGTGCGGGCCGGGCCACGGGAGCGTCTGGGACCTTCTTCATCGTCATCGCCTCCTGATGACTCGGCCGCGGCGGCATCCGTCGCTTTACTGGAAAATTTCTTCACCGGCTTGCCGCCGGCGTCGAGAATTTCGATTGTCACTTCGCCTTTCGGCTTCTCTTTCAGGTAGTACCAGATCGAAGCGCCGGCGGGCGGGTTCTCGCCGATCGCCGCGCCTGACGGGATGCGGGAGCTGCTGCCCGCCATTCTGTACGACTCTTCCGGTTTGAAGAGATGAACGTCGGCCTGAGCGATAGCGTCCTTCCACTGATGTAACACCGGCAGATCGTCAATGATCCAGAATGCCCGGCCCTGCGTGGCGACGACCAGGTCTTTGTCGCGTTTGTGTACGGCGATGTCGGTGATCGGGACGACGGGGAGATTCAATTGCAAAGACTGCCAGCTCTCGCCGTCGTTGAACGAAACGTAGATCCCGGTCTCGGTCCCGGCGTAAAGCAATCCGCGCCGGTTCGGGTCTTCGCGGATCACGCGCGTGAAGGCGTCGTCAGGAATGCCGCTCACGATCTTCTTCCAGGTCTTGCCGTAATCGTTGGTCTTGTAGAGATACGGGCGGAAGTCGTCGGACTTATACATCGTCGCGGCGAAGTAGGCCGTCGCGGCGTCGTGCGGCGACGGCTCGATGGAGTTGATTTGAATCCATTCGGGCAAGCCGGGAATGTTTTTGGTGACGTTCTCCCACTTCGGCTTCTCGGCGCCGCCGTCGCGAGTGACATGAACGAGGCCATCATCGGACCCAGCCCAGATGAGGCCCTTCTGCGCGAGCGATTCGGCCATCGTGAAGATCGTGCAGTAATACTCGACGCTGGTGTTGTCTTTGGTGATCGGGCCGCCGGAAGGGCCTAGTTTGGTTTTATCGTTGCGAGTCAGGTCAGGGCTGATGATCTGCCAGCTCTGGCCCTCGTTCGTGGTTTTGAAGAGCAGATTGCCCGCCGTGTAAAGCGTGTTCGGATCGTGCGGCGAGAATAGGATAGGGAAGTTCCATTGGAAGCGATACTTCATGCCCTCCGCGCCCCAACCCATCGGGTTTTCGGGCCAGACGGTGACGTTGCGATTCTGTCCCGTGCGGTGATCCAGCCGCGAGAGATAGCCGCCGTAGTTCCCGCCGAAGACGATGTTTGAATCTTTTGGATGTGGCTGCACCCATCCCGACTCGCTCCCGGCGGTCTCCTCCCAATCTCTCACTGTGATGCCGGGGCCGGTCGTGCGGCTGGCGATCTTGACCGTCGAGTTGTCCTGCTGCGCGCCGTAGACGTGATAGGGGAAATCGTTGTCGAGCGCGACGCGGTAGAACTGCGCAGTCGCCTGATCCTGCTCCGACCATGTCTTGCCGCCGTTGAACGTAACATTCGCGCCGCCGTCATTGGAGTTGATCATCCGATTCGGATCGTCCGGCGCGATCCATAGATCGTGATTGTCGCCGTGCGGCGTCTGGATCGTCGTGTACGTGCGCCCGCCGTCGACCGATTTGTAGAAACTCGTGTTGAGCGCGTAGACGGTGTCGGCGCTCTTCGGGTCCGCGTAGATGTGCGTGTAATACCACGCGCGCTGGCGCAGATTGCGGTTATCGTTGACCTTCGCCCAATTCTTGCCGCCGTTGTCCGAACGGAAGACGCCGCCGTCCTCGGCTTCGATGAGCGCCCAGACGCGCTCCGGATTGGCGGGCGAAAC
>Ga0137368_10007747_pt1 | contig 11131 bp, 9 predicted proteins | sample SagtaG_13_FD_104917 | JGI IMG/M metagenome (GOLD analysis project Ga0137368, IMG submission 104917) | Vadose zone soil microbial communities from Sagehorn Ranch, Mendocino, California, USA - Sage1_L_100_16 metaG | ecosystem: Environmental > Terrestrial > Soil > Vadose zone | place: USA...
ATCCTGGTCGGGATCGGCTTCCGTCCGAACTCCGAGGGGATCGGCTTCGAGAAGATCGGCGTGAAGGTCGGGCCGAAGGGCTTCCCCGAGGTGAACGAGCAGCTCCGCACGAGCGTCCCGTCGATCTTCGCGATCGGGGACCTCATCGGGCCTCCTTTCCTCGCCCACAAGGGCTTCAAGGAAGGCGAGATCGCCGCGGAGGCCGTCGCCGGCATGAAGTCGGCGCGCGACTGGGTGGCGCTCCCGAGCGGGATCTTCACCGATCCCGAGATCGGCATGGTCGGCCTGTCCGAGGACGAGGCGCGTGCGCAGGGATACGATCCGATAGTCGGGAAGTTCCCGTTCGCGGCGCTGGGCCGCGCCAGCGCGATCGGCCATACGGAGGGGTTCGCGAAGGTCGTGGGCGACCGGACGTCGAAGCTGCTCCTGGGCGCGACGATCTGCGGTGCCGAAGCGGCAGACATGGTGGCGGAGGCCGCCCTCGCGCTGGAGATGGGGGCGTACCTCGAGGACGTGGCGCTCACCATCCATGCGCACCCGACCATGCCCGAGGCGTTCATGGAGGCGTGCAAGGCGGCGCTCGGGGAGGCGATCCACGTGCTGAACCGCCCCGAGCGCCCGCGCCGCGCCGAGGCGGGGAGCGCCGCGCGCGCATGAGAACCCTCGTCGTCCACCGGCTGGGCCGCGTCGAGTACGAGGACGGGCTCGCCCTCATGCGGATCGCGGCGGACGCGGTCCGCGCCGGGATCCCCGCCGCGGCCGACCACCTCTTCCTCCTCGAGCACCCGCCCGTCGTGACGCTCGGCCGCAGCGCGGCGCGCGGGAACATCGTCGCCGCGCCCGAATGGCTCGCCCGACAAGGATTCGAGGTGCACGAGACCGATCGCGGCGGGGACGTGACCTACCACGGGCCGGGCCAGATCGTCGGCTACCCGGTGCTCGACCTCTCCGACCGTCCCGACGTCCGCCGCTACGTGGGCGCGCTCGAGGAGGCGATGATCCGGACCTGCGCCGACCACGGCGTCGAGGCTGCGCGCCACGAGGAGCACCGGGGCGCCTGGGTCGGCTCGCGAAAGATCGGTGCGGTGGGCGTCCACCTGTCGCGCTGGATCACCTCGCACGGGTTCGCGTTCAACCATGCCCCCGACCTCGGCCACTTCCGCGTCATCGTGCCCTGCGGCATCGCAGACCCCCGCCTCGGCGTGACGAGCCTGGCCGCTGAGCTGAACGCGCGCGGCGCCGCCGTCCCGACGCGCGACTCGGTCGAGGACCGCCTCGCCCATCATGTCGCCGCCATCCTCGGCCGGAAGCTCGCGCCGTCCCCGGGCCCCGATCTGCGCACGGTCTCGGTGGTGCCGGTCGCGCCCGACGGGCGGATCCTGCTGCTTCGGCGCAGCGCCGCCCGCGGCGGGTTCTGGCAGCAGGTGACGGGCCGCGTCGAGCCCGGCGAGTCGCCCGAGGCGGCGGCGCGCCGGGAGCTGCTCGAGGAGACCGGCGCGGACGCCGTCGTCGAGCCGCTCGGATACCGGCACGCGTTCGCCCTGGATCCTTCGCTCAACCGCGTCCGGCCCGGGGAGCTCGTCGTCGTCGAGGAGACCGCGTTCGCGGCGCGCGTCCCGCACGGCTTCGTTCCGGCGCTCTCCGACGAGCACGACGAGCACGTCTGGGCGACGCCGGACGACGCCGCCGGCCGGCTCCGCTTCGCCGGGCTCCGCAAGGCGGTGAAGCTCGCCGCCGCGCGAGTCGCCGCCGCGTAGGTCGTGGCGTGCGCGGAGCGGCGCCCGGCCCGCTCCTTGCTCCCGCTCCATCCGTGTCCCGACGGCTCGCCCTCGTTGCCGTGCTCGCGCTCGTCGCGTCCGCAGCAAGGACGCGTGCCTGGCTGGAACGTCCTGCGCGGCGAGCTGCCTGTGAGCCGGCGGGACGCGGAGAGCCGCCGCGTCACTTCCTCGGCTGCGCCGCGGACGCAGGGCCGGTCCGCGCGCTCGCCGCGGACGAGCGGCTCGCGCTCGACCTTCCCATCGACCCGAACACCGCCGGCTCCAGGGAGCTGGCGTTCGTCCCCGGCCTCTCGCGCCACCTCGCGGCCGAGATCATCCTCGACCGCTCGCGAGGCGGGCCCTTCGCCGAGATCGCCGATCTCGCGCGGGTCCGCGGCATCGGTCCGAAGAGGCTCGCGGCCGCCGCGCCTCACCTCGCGATCGGCCCGCCATAGCGAGTGGGTCGTCCCTGAGATAGGCTCTCCGCCCTGACGGGAGGGACGGAGGAGCCGTGGTCATCCGCTGCGAGCGCTGCTCGACGATGTACGAGCTGGACGAGGCGCTGCTCGCCCCCGGCGGTTCCGAGGTCCAGTGCACGAAGTGCCAGCACGTCTTCAAGGCGTTCCCTCCGCAGTCGGCGGGACGGACGCTCGTCGGCGCTCCCGCCCATCCGCCCCCCCCCGAGCCGAGCCCGCTGCCGAAGCCCGAACCGCCGCGCGCGCCATCCGCCCCCGCCGCGACCCCACGCGCGCGGACGGGCGCACCCGCTGTCTACCGCTCGCCGGCGTCCGGTCCGGTCGGGCGTGCGCCGGTCCTGAAGCGGGACACCGTGGGCGCGTTCGAGGCGCGCCTCCGGTGGAGCGCACGCTGGCGATGGCTCGGGCCCGTGATCGGCGTCGCGCTCGTCGCCGTGCTCGGGGGATCGTGGCTGCTCCTCGGACGCCGCGGCAGCCCCGGCCCGAGCGGCGGCCATGCCGAGGCGCTCGCGCTCGTCGCGCTCGACGACGGCGCGAGCCTCGAGCAGGCGGCCGCGCACCTCGAGCAGGTGGCGCAGCGCGCCCCGAAGCTCGAGGGCGCCGGCGCGGACCGCGCGCTCGCGCTCGCGCTCCGCGCCGGCTCGCTCCTCGACGAGCGCGAAGCGCTCGCGACGAAGCTCTCCGTCCGGATGGACGAGCGCGAGCGGATTCGCCGCGAGGAGACCGCTGGCTGGCAGGAGGCGGAGCGGGCGGCGGCCGCCGACGTCATCCGGCTCGAGTCGGAGGTTCGGGCGCGCGAGGAGCGGGCGAGGGCGCTCGCGACTTCCGCAGCCGAGCAGCTCCGCGCCGTCCAGGCCGACGTGGGCGACACCGCCGAGGTGGTGCGCGCCGCCGCGGTGCTCCACGCGGTCCACGGCGAGCGAGAGCCCGCCGCGAGCACGACCACCCGCGCAGCACGCGAACGCGCCCGCCGAGAGCCCTGGCTCGACCTCGCCGACGGCTGGATGGATGCCCGCGATCCCGATCGGGCGATCCGCGAGCGGGCGCTCGTCAGGCTCGGCGCGCTCGCGGCGGCCCGCCCGGATCTGTTGCGCGGACGCTACCTGCTCGCCCGGGCCCAGGCATCGCTCGGCCGGCGTGCGGAGGCGCTCGCGACGGTGGACGGCGTCCTCGTCGCGAACCCGCGCCACGAGGGCGCCCGTCGCATGCGCGACGAGCTGGCGGCCCCTCTCCCGCCCGTTCCTCCGGCGCCCGCGCCCGCGCCTGCGGTGAAGCCGCCGTCCCCGCAGAGGAAGAATGTTTCACAGCCCGCCCCCGGAGCTTCCGCGCCCCCGGCCGCCGCGCCGCCCCCGGCGGGCGAGGAGGGGACCGAGCCGGGCGGCGCCGCGCCTTCCGCGCTTCCGCGGGCGGCTCCATCGCCCGATCCGCAGGCTTCCCCCTCGCAGGCAGTTCCCGCGCAGCCCCCGCCCGTCCGGGCGCGGCCACGTCCTGTGACTCCGCCGGAGCCCGAGGGAGCCCAGGGCGGGTAGGAGAGCGTTCGGTGGCGCGCGCCTTGCCTCGTCCTCGGCGCGATGACGGCGATGCTCCTCTGGCTCGCGCTCGGCCTCGTCGCGTTCAGCTACGTGTTCTACCCGCTCACGCTCGCCGTCTGGGGCGGGGCGCACGACCTCGTCGGGGCGCTCAGGTTCCTCGGCGGAGGGCGTGACCGGCGCGACCGCAGCGGCCCGGTCGAGTGGCCGACGGTGACGCTCGTGGTGGCGGCGTTCAACGAGGAGGGGTGCATCCGCGACAAGATCCGGAACTCCCTCGCGCTCGAATACCCGGCAGACCGGCTCGAGATCCTCGTCGGCTGCGACGCCTGCACCGACCGCACCGCAGCCGTCGCGCGCGAGGCAGGCGGCGCGCGGGTGCGGGTCGTCGAGCTCGCGCCGCGGTCGGGCAAGGCGAGCGTCCTCGGCCGGCTCGTGCCGGCGAGCATGGGGGACGTGGTCGTGCTCACGGACGCGAACGTGATGCTCGACCCGGGCGCGCTCCGCGCGCTCGCGCGCCGCTTCGCGGATCCGTCGGTGGGAGCGGTCGTCGGCCGCCTGCGCCTCCAGAACCCGACGAACGGGGAGTTCGAGGAGGGCATCTACTGGAAGTACGAGACCCTCGTGAAGCATCTCGAGGGGAAGCGGGGCTGCGTGCTCGGCGCGAACGGCGGGCTCTACGCGATCCGCCGGATCCTGTTCGGCCCGCTTCCTTCCGACACGATCACGGACGATTTCGTGATCCCCGTGCGCATCGCGGTTCGCGGGTGGCGCGTCCCGTTCGAGCCGATGGCCGTCGCCTACGAGGAGACGACGGAGGACACGCGAGAGGAGTTCGGGCGGCGCGCCCGCATCGGGGCGGGGAACTGGCAGGCGCTTGCGCGCGTCCCGGACGTCCTCGATCCGCGGACCCGGTTCGTCTTCTTCGCGTTCGTGTCCCACAAGCTCCTGCGCTGGGCGACTCCGCTCCTACTCCCGTTCGCGCTCCTCGCGTCCGCTGCCCTCGCGGCTGGGCCGGGTGCCTGGGGATACCGCCTGCTCCTCGCGCTCCAGCTCGGCTTCTACGCGCTCGCGCTCGCCGGGTGGAGCGGGCGCGCCGCGGGGCCGCTTCGCCGCCTCGCCTCGCTCGCGCACTATTTCGTCGCGATGAACGTCGCGCTGGCGGTCGGGTTCTGGCGCTTCGTCCGCGGGACGCAGAACCCCGCGTGGAAGCGCACCGACCGTACCGCCGCCCGCGCGGCGTGACACTCCGTGAAATAGGCTTCGCCTGGGCCGAGACCTCGCGTCGGCCGGGTACCCCGCCGGGGGTCGCTCGACGCATCCCGCTTGGGGAAAGCGCGGACGTTTTGTTGACCTGACAGAGGGCGTGCCCTTGCACGTCTGGTCACGGCACATAGCTTCAAGGTGAAGCCACGGGCGGGCAGGCAGCGCGGGCGGGATGGAACGGTTCTCGGGCTTGCAGGGACGCGATGGGCGTCATGGACCGGATTCGCAAGCTGAGCAGGGAGCAGCAGGACGCGCTCCGCGCGATCGATCGCGAGGAGCAGCAGGCGCTCGAGCTCGAGAACCTCGAGGCGGACCACATCGCGGCGGAGGAGGCGTACCTGCGGCGCAAGGACCGGCTCCTCTGCCACGAGGTCGCGGACAGCTACCAGGAGATCGAGGCCGCGCGGAGCCTGCTCGCGCAGGCGGTCCGGCGTCGCCAGGAGCGCTTCGAGGCGCTCCGGATCGCGGTCCTGACCGGCCGCGCGGCCGAGCCGGAAGGGCCGACGCAGCTCGCGCTCCTGCCGACCTGACAGCGGTGCCCAGTTGGCTTGAGCCCCGAGCCCGTGAACGAGCCCGAGTCCGAGCCCGGCTGTTTTCGGGCGCGGGCTCGGGCGCGGGCGCGTTTACGGGATCAGTCCAACCGAGCAGCGCCATGACTCCGGTGTGCAGCGCACGGTGGACCGCGCCATGATCCGCCGGTGCCGGACCTCCTCGTCGTCGCTCCCATCCTGACGAACGATCCCGCGCGGCCCAGCGCGGAGGCCGCCCTCGTGCGCGAGGGCGTCTTCGCCTGCGTGGGCTCGAAGGCCGCCTGCGAGCGCGCAGCGGGCGCCGCGATGGTCCGGATCGCGGCGGGCGGCGCGACCCCCGGACTCGCCGACGCGCACGGGCACGTGGCGCTCCTCGGGCGCTGGCGGCGCGAGGTGAGCTGTGCGGGCGCCACGAGCGAGGAGGAGTGCGCCGCGCGCGCCGCCGAGCGTGCGCGCACGGCGCCGGGCGGGACGTGGATCCGCGGCAGCGGCTGGGACCAGAACCGCTGGCCCGGCGGCCGCTTCCCGAGCGCGGCGGCGCTCACGGCGGCGCTGCCTCGGCACGCTGCCGCGCTGTCGCGAGTGGATGGGCACGCGCTCTGGGTGAATCAGGCCGCGCTCGCGGCGGCCGGGATCGACGCGCGCACCGCCGATCCACCTGGTGGGCGAATCCTCCGCGACGCCGGCGGCCGGCCCGCGGGCGTGCTCCTCGACGCGGCGCAGGATCTCGTCCTCGCGCGCGTCCCGCCGCCCGGGCCCACGGAGATCGAGGACGCGCTCGTGGACGGCCTGGGCGAGATCGTACGGCTCGGCATCACCTCGGTGCACGACGCGGGGGTCCCCGAGGACGTGCTCGCGATCTACCGGCGCCTCGCGGCGGAGGACCGGCTCCCGCTCCGCGTGCACGCGATGCTCGAGGGCGAGCGGCCGCTCCCGGAGCTCCGGGACCCGATCGCCCGCGCTCGCGCCGTGCCGGAGTCGGGCCGCCTCGCCGTCGGCGCGGTGAAGCTCTTCGCCGACGGCGCGCTCGGGAGCCGCGGGGCGGCGCTCCATGACGACTATGCCGACGAGCCGGGGAACCGCGGCCTCCTCCTCGCCACGGCCGAGGCGCTCGCGGAGAAGATCGCCGCCGCCGCCCGTGCGCGCCTGCAGGTCGCCGTGCACGCCATCGGCGATCGGGCGGTCACCGTCGCTCTCGACGCGCTTGAGGCGGTCGCCGCGGCTGGGCTCGCCGTCATTCGTCCGCGGATCGAGCACCTCCAGCTCGTCCTTCCTCGCCACCTGCCACGGCTCGTCCGGCTCGGCGTGGTGGCCTCGATGCAGCCCGCGCACGTGGCCGGCGACGGCGCCTGGATCGAGGCGCGGCTCGGCACGGGCACCGCGCGGCTGCGCGGCGCGTACGCCTGGCGGACGTTGCTCAGGGCGGGCGTGCCGCTCGCCTTCGGGTCGGACTTCCCGGTCGAGGATCCCGATCCGCGCGCGGGGCTCGCCGCGGCGGAGACGCGCGCCGCGCCGGGCGGCGCGCCGTTCCTGGCGGAGGAGCGGCTCTCTCGCGCGGAGTCGCTCGCGGCCTTCACGAGCGGCGCGGCCCACGCGGTCTTCGCGGAGCGGCGGCGCGGGATGGTGCGGGAGGGGATGGACGGGGACCTGACCCTCTTCTCGGGCGACCTCGCCACGTGCCCGGTGGAGCGGCTGCGCGAGATGCCGGTCACCCACACCATCGTGGGCGGGCGCGTCGAGCACGCCGCGGATCGCTAGAGCACCTTCGCGTACGCGACGAGGAGCCGTCCGGCCGGGATGCGCCCGGCGCCGACGAGCAGCACGTCGTTCAGCGCGCGCCCCGAGTCGGCGCGGAGCTTCCAGGGCTGGGCGCCGTTCACGTGGACGCGCACGACCCCGTGCTCGGTGCGGTGGAGAACGAGGGCGGTCCCCTCGGCGGAGACCGTCGCGACGAGGCCGACGTGCTCGGCCGGGCCGCCGGGACGATCGGCGAGGAAGACGAGGTCGCCCGCCGCGGGATCGCGATGGGTCGCCGCCCGGTCGCGCGCGATCGCATGGAGCGCTCCGGCGTCCCGCGCGCCGACTGGGAACGCGGCGCCCGCATCCGCGAATGCCGCCCGCACGAGGGCGGCGCACCCATCGCCCCAGTGCACGCCGGCGACGACGATCTCGCGCTGCCCGACGAGCGCCGACGCCGTCTCGATGGCGCGACGGAGCACCTGATCGCGCGGGGGGCGGCGCGCCTGCACGGGCCGGTCGAGACCGGAAGCCGGGCCGACACCCGGGTCGCGGGTGCCGGCCCGGCTCACCGGGGCGGGCGGGGGCAGACGGTCGCGCCGCGCCGCGTGCGCCTTGGGAGCGCAGGCCATCGCGAGGAGGCCGAGCGCGAGGACGCTCGTGCGGAGCGGCGACATCGCCCGCGATGGTACGCAGCCGCAGGCGACCGTCCACTTTATAGCGGGGGGACGCGATGAAGCTGCGCCCCCCCGAGCCCCCCGCTCGCTACGGGGCAGCCTCATCCGGCTGCCCCTGCGCTCGCCTCGCCGCCGCCGTCATGGCGTGACGCGATGGAGCTGCGCCCCCCCCCGAACATTGGTGCTTCGGCTTCGCCTCAGCCCGTCGCCGGGCGGAGCCCGGCTCCTCCCCCGCTCGCTCGAGATCAGCACTCGCGGCGGAGCCGCGCTCATCGTCGGGGGCCCCCTGGGGGGCCGGGGGCAGCCTCATCCGGCTGCCCCTACACTCGCCTCGCCGCCGCCGTCAGCGCCTGTCGGACCCCGGCCGTATCCCTGCGACGCTCGCGCCCCATGTCCCGCCGCTACCAGCTGAAGCGCGCCGCGCCCCCCGCCCGCGCCCTGCGCAAGCGCGCCTCGGCCCCGCGTCGAGGCGTGCCCCGTTCCGTGCTAAGGGTTTGGAACCATGGCCGGACCTCGCGAGAAGCCGATCATCGGCATCGACCTCGGAACGACGAACGCCTGCGTCGCGCACGTCCGGAGCCGCGTCCCGAGGGTCGTCCCGACCGACCGCGGAAACCTGATCCTCCCGACGGTCGTGGCGCTCTCGGAGCGCGGCGACGTGCTCGTCGGCGGGGTCGCGAAGGACCAGCTCGTCACGAATCCGAAGAACACGATCTACGGGGCGAAGCGGCTCATCGGGCGCAAGTGGAACTCGAAGGTCGTCCAGGAGCTGCGGAACTACTACTCGTACGACATCGTCGAGGGGCCTGGGGGCGAGGCCGCGGTGCTCCTCGGCGGCAAGGTCCGGACGCTCCCCGAGATCAGCGCGATGGTCCTCGCGCACATCAAGAAGATCGCCGAGGCGTTCCTCCAGAAGCGGATCGACGAGGCGATCATCTCCGTCCCCGCCTACTACTCGGACGCGCAGCGCCAGGCGGTCCGGGAGGCGGGCAAGCTCGCCGGCTTCGACGTGAAGCGCATCGTGAACGAGCCGACGGCGGCGGCGCTCGCCTATGGCTTCTCGCGCGGCCTCGACCAGAAAGTGCTCGTCTACGACCTCGGCGGCGGCACGTTCGACGTCTCCGTGCTCCAGCTCTCGGGGAACGTGTTCGAGGTGCTCGCCACCGGCGGCGACACGTTCCTCGGCGGCGTGGACTTCGACAACCGGATCATCGACTACGTGCTCGAGGAGTTCTGGCGGGAGCACAAGGTCGACCTCGCGCAGTCGCCCATCGCCATGCAGCGGGTGAAGAAGGGGGTCGAGGCGGCCAAGATCGACCTCTCGCTCATCCCCAACGTCCCGATCGACCTGCCCTACATCGAGGAGAAGAAGGGCCGGCCGCTCGACGTGCGCATGCAGCTCTCCCGCCAGCAGCTCAACGACCTCACCGCCGACCTCGTGGAGCGGACCTTCGAGCTCTGCGACCAGGTCCTCGCCGAGCGGAACCTCCGGCCCGACGACATCGGCGAGATCATCCTCGTCGGCGGGCAGAGCCGGATGCCGCTCGTGCAGCAGAAGATCCAGGAGCACTTCGGCAAGCCGCCGCGGAAGGGCGTCCACCCCGACGAGTGCGTCGCGCTCGGCGCGGCGCTCCTCGGCGACGCGCTCGACAGCATCGACTCGGTGACGCTCGTGGACGTGCTCTCGATGCCCATCGGCATCGCCACTGCGGCGAACCACTTCCGCAGGATCCTCGACAAGAACCAGACCATCCCGTCGACGAAGAGCTTCCGCCTGCCGCCGCCTCGCGAGCCCGGCCAGCGGATCGAGATCGACATCTACCAGGGCGAGTCCGATCTCATCGTCGACAACGAGTTCCTCGGCTCCATCCGGCTCCCCGCCGCCGCGACCGGGCGGCGCATCGACTTCAAGCTCGACGAGGAGTGCCTGCTCAAGGTGAGCTTCGACGACCCGGCGAAAGGGATGACCGAGATCGGGCTCGCGACACGCGACACGCCGGAGGCGCTCCGCAAGGCGCTCGCCGAGGACGCGAAGAGGCGCGAGGCCGCCGCGGGCGCCGTCGCCGCGGCCGGCGAGGTCGAGAAGCGGGGAGGGATCTTCGGCTGGTTGAAGCGCGGGTGAGGTGAGGGCCATGCGGTTCGCTTCGCGTGAGTGGGTCGACGCGGTCGCCTGCGCGGTGAACGCCGAGCCCGATCTCGGCAAGGCGCTCGCCGGGCTCCCGCGCGACGCCGCGTTCGTGGTGGGCGAGGAGAAGCCCGTCTTCCCGAGGGCGCTCGCGGTGCACGTCGAGCAGGAGCGCGGGCGCATCGCGCGCTGGAGGATCCTCGCGGACGAGGACGACATCCTCGAGCTCGAGCCCGCGTACGTCCTGCGCGCACCGTACGGCGTGTGGAAGGCGCTCCTCGCCGGCCGCGACCCGGTGCAGGCGGCGCTCTCGGGTCAGGTCCGCGTGGAAGGCGATCTCGAGGCGCTCGTCCGCCGCGCCGGTTACCGGTACGTCGTGGACGCCGCGCTCCGGGCGGTGAAGACCGAGTTCCCCTAGGAGGACGCGATGGCACAGGGCGGCGACGGCGGCGGGTTGGCGGGCAGGCTCATCGACGTGGGCACGCGCTACGTCCTGCGCGCGGCGGAGAAGGTCCTGAACGATCCGCGCGGGCAGGAGGCGGTGGCGCGCGCCGTCGGCATGGCGCAGCGCGGGCGGCGCCGGATGGAGCAGGTGCAGGAGCGCGTGATGGACGCCGCCGGCATCCCCGGCCGGCAGGACTACCAGGACCTCGCGAAGCAGCTCGCGCGCATCAAGCGCAAGGCGCGCGAGCTCGGCGAGAAGCTCCACGCGGAGCGGAAGCGCTCGCCGCGCGATCCCGCCGGCGGCGGCGGCGGCGCGTAGCGCGGAAGCGTGCGGTTCCGTTGACACATCCGGGAGCCGGAGACATACTCCGCCGCCTCGCAGCACCGGGCGCTTAGCTCAGCGGTAGAGCACCGCCTTCACACGGCGGGGGTCGAAGGTTCGAAACCTTCAGCGCCCATTTCCAAGGCCGGAACCTCACGAGAAACCGGCGGTCGGGCCTCTTGTTGGGAACGCTAGAATCGCCTGCGCATGATCGGCATCGGCGAATCCCTCGTCCGCGTCTTTGCCGCCGCCGCTCGCCCTCGCGACC
>Ga0137368_10007754_pt1 | contig 11125 bp, 16 predicted proteins | sample SagtaG_13_FD_104917 | JGI IMG/M metagenome (GOLD analysis project Ga0137368, IMG submission 104917) | Vadose zone soil microbial communities from Sagehorn Ranch, Mendocino, California, USA - Sage1_L_100_16 metaG | ecosystem: Environmental > Terrestrial > Soil > Vadose zone | place: USA...
CCGGTGATGTTGCCCATGGCCAGGGTGTCCTTGCCCTGGCGTACCCAGATGATCGAGTTGAACTTCTCCGGCAGTTCGGTCGCGATCGGGGCGATGACCAGGGCGAGCAGGGCCTCGTCGAAGCCGAACGAGGTGGCCAGATGCTCGACCGCGTCGACGAAGAAATACGCGCCCACGATGATGAGGCCGAGCGCCGCCAGGACCTGGAGGTTGACGACCCGCAGGCGCGGCGCCTCAGGGCTCTGGATCTGGCCGGCCGGGTCCAGGCGGCGGAACCGGAGCGGAGCGAGATCCTCCGCATCGATGTCGGGATCCGCCTCGAAATGGCCCTTCACGTACCAGACGTAGATCGCGACGAGAGAGGCGGCCACGATCCACTTGAGCCAGACCGGTTCGGCCGGCAGGAACGCCGCCCCGACGGCGATCGCATAGGCGAGCGCGAAGTACCGCATGTCATGGGCGAGCACCGTGGTATCGACCGGCATGACGTCCCCGGCCGGCCTCCGGTGGCCCACGGCAAGCACGGCGGCGCCGGTCACGAACATCGCCAGCGTGGAGAGCATGAACGGGGCGCCCAGGATGGCGCCGACGCCGACTCCGTGTGAAGCGGCCGATCCGCCGCCCGACAGGATCGCGATGATCGGAATCATCGTCTCCGGGAGCGCCGTCCCGACCGCCGCCAGGACCGAACCCACCGCCCCCTCGGCCAGCATCAGCTTCCGCCCGAGCCACTCGATGCCGTTGGTGAACAGCGCCGCTCCGGACAGGATGATCACGAAGGCGCCGGCCAGGATGAGGAGATCCATGCGTCAGGCTCCGGTCAGCCGGCCGTCTCACCGAGGGCCACACCGACGATGACGCCGGCGAGCACGACCACGAGGATCGCGACCGACACCGCCACCATGCCGCGCTCGCCGGTGCGCAGGTAGCCGATCAGCGAGGCAACCACGCGGGCGGACGGCGTCGCGATCAGGACCAGCAGGCCGAGCCACAGGACACCTTCCGGATCGCCGGCCAGGAGCTCGCCGGGCGTGCGACTCGCATGCAGGAAAGCGTGCGGTTCGAGAGGCGATCGGCCGGCCAGGACCATGAAGAGAAATCCGATGGCGAGCAATGCGATGCCCGTGCAGGTCCCGATCGACAGAAGGCGCGCAATCGCGAAGTCCAGCCGATCGCCGGTCGGATCGGCCGCTCGGCCGGCTGCCGCAGGGCCGCCCGGGTCCGCTGCGGTGAACCCGCCGGTCGTCAACCGGTCGCCCGTCGGAGCATCTGGAAGGCCGTGTACAGGAGGACGACCGTGAACAGAAGGCGAAGGATTCGGAGGTCGATCCGGTGGACGACGCGCGATCCGAGCGAGGCGCCCAGGAACACCCCGATCGCGGTTAGTGCCGCCACGTACGGGTCGATCCCGCCGCGGAGCAGGTAGATGATCGCCGAGGCCGATGCGGTGATGCCCATCATGAGGTTGCTGGTTGCGGTCGCGACGCGCAGGGGAACGCCCATCGCGAGATGCATGACGGGCACCTTGACGAGCCCGCCGCCGATGCCGAGCAGGGCGGACACGATCCCCGCTCCCACGCTGCCGACGAACCCGATGCCCAGACGGTGAACCCGGTAGCCCTGTCCGGACAGTCGGTCGATGAGCTCTGCGGTCCAGCCCCGGGACCGCGGCGGCGGCGGCGCGCCTGCCCCTTCGACGTTTGTCGTTTCGTGAGCCGGCTCGGCTGCCGCCGAATCGGTCCCACGCCGGATGAGCATGGACACGCCGACGTAGGTCAGGAGCAGCGCGAACAGGCCGGCCAGGATCCGCTGGTCCACGGCGAATGCGATGACGCCGCCGGCCACGGCGCCGATGGCCGTGAACAACTCGAGCGTCATCCCCAACCGCAGGTTCGCGGCGTGGCGCTGCAGGAAGACCGACGCCGACGCGCTGCTGGTCACGATGACCGCGATCAGGCTGACCCCAACGGCCTCGCGCAGCGGGAGCCCGAACCCAAGCGTGAGGAGCGGCACGAGCAAGGTGCCGCCACCGAGCCCGAGAAGGGAGCCGAAGACCCCGGCGCCAAACCCTCCCCCGAGCATCGCCAACCCGATGAGCACGTCAGGTGCCGGCCTCTCGCGCCCGGGAGGCCGGCCCGGCAGGCCAGCCCGTCGGCCTCACCGGCGGCCGGTCAGGGCCGCAGGTGCTGCGGCGCGTACGGCAGGAGCGCGACGAGGCGCGCGCGCTTGAGGGCGACGGCGAGCTCCCGCTGATGACGGGCGCACGTGCCGGTCTTGCGGCGCGGCTCGATCTTTGCCCGCTCCGACAGGTAGCGGCGGAGGCGGTTGACCTCCTTGTAGTCGATCAGCACGGTCTTGTCCGCGCAGAACGCGCAGACCTTGCGCCGGCGGCTGTCCCGGAAGTAGTCGTTGCGCTTCTTGGCGCGGGCGGCAGGTGGCATCTGGTGTCGTTCTCTCCGTTCAGCTCATCAGAATGGCAGGTCGTCCAGGTCCGCCTGGTCGAGCTCGTCGCCGCCACGGCCGGCGGGCGCGCCGGCCGGCGCTGGGCCGGCCGATGCCGAACCTGCCGGCCCCGAGCCTGCCGCCGCCTCCACGGGCCGGCGCCCTGCCGGCGGCGTGAAGCCCGGATCGCCCTCGTCGGCGCGCGGCCGGCGCTCGAGGCTCACCACCCGATCCGCGACGAGCTCGGTCGTGTAGCGCTTGTTGCCTGACTGGTCCTCCCAGTTGCGCGTCTGGAGACGACCCTCGACGTAGACCTTGACGCCCTTGCGGAGGTTTTCCGCGGCCCGCTCGCCGGTCGGGCCCCAGGCGACGACCCGGAACCACTCGGTTTCCTCCTGCCACTCCCCGTCCGAGCCCCGAAAGTTGCGATTGACGGCCACGGTGAACTGGGTCACCGACTGGCCGTTGGGGGTGTAGCGCATCTCCGGATCGCGACCCAGATTGCCGATGATCATCGCCTTGTTGAGCGACATGGCTGGTGGTCCTCGTCAGTCGATGGCAGCCGGAGCGGCTTCGCTCTCGGACTCGTCGATCTTCTCCATGCGATCGTCGTCCTCGTCCTCCTCCTCGGCGGGCGGGCCGGCCTCCACCTCCTCCGCGCCGTCGCGGCGAGGTGCCTTGACCGGTCGCTCATCGCGGGTGACGAGGTGACGGATGACCTCCTCGGTGATGAGGAGGCCGTGCTCGAGCTCGGCGATCGCGGTCGTCGGCGCCTCGAAGAGCACGATGTGGTAGGACCCTTCGCGATGCCGGTCGATCGGGTACGCGAGTCGACGGCGACCCCAGGGGGCGACCTTCACGATCGATCCGCCGTCGGCGACGATGCCGCGGGTCGTGCGGTCGATGACGGCCTGGACCCGCTCGTCCGGAGCGTCCGGCCGAAGCACCAGCATCAGCTCATAGCGGCGCATGCGCCTTCTCTACTCCTTCCTGTGGGGATCGCCCCGCTGTGGGAATGGGCGCCAGGCGCGGCGGCCCATCCGGGCGGAGCCGAAAGGACGAACCGGCGGAGTCTACCATGACCCGGCCCGAACGGCCGGAGATGGCACAGTTGTATGCTCTGGCCGTCCAGCGTTCGCTCGGCCCACCCACCCAGCAAGCCCACAGGGAGCTCACGTGCCAGCCAGCACGCTTCTCCTTCTCGACGCCGATCTCCCCTCCAGGGAGGTCATCCGGGGCGTCCTCGCCGGCGTCGGTTACTCGGTCACCGCGGTCGAGACCGCCGACGAAGCCTTCCGGCTGGCCGGCGACCACCAGCTCATGATCATCAACGTCGTGACCGGCAAGAAGACCGCCGCAGACGTCTGCCGCGAGATCCGCCAGACGCCGGCGCTGTCCGCCGTGCCGGTTCTGTGCATCAGCCAGTCGGACGATGTCGAGGACCGGATCCGCTTCCTGGAGGCGGGCGCCGACGACGTCATGGCCAAGCCGTTCGATGCGCGCGAGCTCGAGGCGAGGGTCGAGGCGCTGCTGCTCCGCTTCCAGCGATCGCGCGACCTCTCGCCCGCCCTCGTCCACGACCCGAAGGCTCGCCCGGTGCGGAGGCTCATCGCATGCTTCTCGCCGAAGGGCGGCGTCGGCACCACGACGATCGCGGTCAACGTGGCGGTCTCGGTGGCGGAACGCCGGCCGGACCGGACCCTCCTCATCGACCTTGCCCGTCAATTCGGTCAGGTGGCCACCCACCTCAACCTCACGGTCCGCCAGACGCTCGCCGACGTCGCCCGGGACGAGTCGGCGTTGCGCGAGCCTGAGCTACTCCGCTCGTATACGACGCGTCACGAGAGCGGCCTCCACGTCCTGCCCGCGCCGGGCACCCCGGAGCTGGCCGAGCTCGTCCAGGCGGACAAGGTGGATCGTCTCCTGGAGACCGCTCTGAGCGCCTTCGACTCGATCATCATCGACGCAGGCTCGCAGCTCGATCAGCCGGCCATGTCCGCCCTGGACCGCGCCGATGGCGTCATCTTCACGGTTCAAGCCGAGATCGCCGCGCTCAAGGCCCTCCATTCGCTCCTGGAAGTCCTGGCCGAAGTCGGCTCGGTCGGCGCGAAGGCGACCTTCGTCCTCAACAACGCCTTCGCCAAGGAGATCCTCAAGATGCGCGACATCGAGGGCGCCCTGGGCACGCGCATCGCGCTGGACTTGCCCTACGACCCGTTCATCTACCTCAAGGCGGTCAATGAGGGCATCCCGGTCGTCCGGGGCGCGCCGCGGTCGGCGCCCGCCGAGCGGCTGGTCAGGCTCGCGGCAATCGTGTTCGGCGAAGACCCGTCCTTGGTCGTGGGCGCCCGCGAGGAGAAGGAAAAGCGGTCGAACCGGCTGGGCGGCCTGCTGCGCCGCGCCTGATCGTGCCGATCGTCAGAATCACCTGGCTGGTCGTCGCCCTGCTGCTCTTCACCGGCTGCTCCGCGATCCCGAATCTCGACAGGGGCAGCGCCGGCTGCCAGAACGCGGTCGGCATCGGTCCGACGAACGTCACGAAGTTCGACACTGACAAGCCGGTCATCGAAGGCGTGGTCGGCAAGCCACCGGTCGAGGCCGCGGCCATCGCGCGAGCCATGGGGCACACGGTCGTGTTCAATGTCCAGATCCCGGGCTACGGCGAATGCTGGTGCGCGCCGCCGCCGCAGGGCAAGGTCACGACGGCGTGGTGGGGCGGGCCAACACGGGGCGCTGTGGCTCGGTGCCGATGGTGTCAACCTCGGGCACACCCCGGACCGCCAGCCCGCAGCCGGCTGGGGCTGTTGATCGGCATCCACCGGGACGCTGCCCCCCGCTCCCCTCGGGCTCGGCTGCATTGCGTTTGCCGCAACAGAGTGACGGCAGCGCGGCGCCATAGGACAGCCCGCAGTCAGATCGTTGCCCTTGCCGCAACGGACCCATCGCAGAGTGGTCGAACCCGCCACTCTGCGCGCCATTAGTTGCGGCTCCCGCAACGGGTCGTGGGTGCCGAAGGAGGGAGTCGAACCCTCACGCCCTTGCGGGCCGCGGTGTGCAAGTTCGAGGGGTGGGCATCCGCCGAGGTCCGGTTAGGCCCGTTTCGTGCGTGGCGAGGGCTTCCGCGATGCCGGATTGTGGCGTATCGTCCGGCCGAGTCCAGCCCGTAAGGCTACACATCCGCTACACGAAGGGGGGAGGGCCATGGCACAGGCTACGTATCCACCCGACGCTGAGGTCGTGGCATCGGCGGAGGCCGCGATCGGCGAGATCCGTGGACAGATCGACCACCAGTCTACGGATGCCGCCGCACTCGATACGAAGGCCGCGGCCTTGTTCACCCTCGTGGTCGCTGGCGCCGGGCTCGTTGCCTCACGCGTTCACCTGGACGGCCTCGATCGTGTCGTCCTTGGTGCCATCACCTTCCTGGTGCTCCTGTGGGTGCTCTGGTGCGCTGCCCAGTCGATCCGACCTCGGGACGGCTTCTCGTATGGGGCCGACGCGAGGTCGCTCGTCGAACTCGTCGATCGCCACTCACACAAAGAGGTGGCCTTGGCGATGTGCGACAGCCTCCGCGATGCTCGGGAACGGAACAAGACGTTTCTCGAGCGCAAGCAGCAGTGGTACCTCTGGGGGTTGCGAAGTCTCTTTGTGGCCGTTGTCGCGGTTGCGGTGATGGTCCAGATCCGGGTCATTCGATGAGTGACAAGAAACCGCCTCCGCCGCAGCCGAGGCCGCCGCTGCCACCATCCGGGGACAAGAAATCTCGGGACTTTCCGCCGATCAAGCTGCCGCTGCCCCAACCGCCCAAGAAGTAAGGCCCCGTCGCCGTCGCTCGGCTGGCTGGCTGGGGGGAAACTGGGATCGCCGTCGACGCGTGGAGCGGGGCCCTGTTGGAGAGGTTACGCCGGCGCGGCCGCTCTCCGTTGTAGCCGCTCGGCACCCGAGAGAACGGACTCGGGGGCTTCAGTCGCCTAGTCCCGCCTGTCGGTCGCCGCGGCTGACCCCTCGGCCTGTGGCGCGTCGGGATGCTCGCCGCCGAACGCCAGGCCGGCGCCGACGAGCTCCTCGACGATGATCGCTTCTGCCCTGTCCACGGCCCGGCTGATGGCCACCGGCGGGCGCAGCGATGGTGTGGACATCGGCCGTGCGGACCGCCTGACGGAAGCACCGGCCTAGTCCCGCCGGCGAATCGAGGCTGGGGCGACAGACGAAGAAAGGCGGCGCCGCGGCCCGTCGGACCTCGCGGACCTCGAGGAGCTCATCGATCGGCCGGCGCACGCCGCAGGCCTCGCACCAGCGCTCGGCGAACGTTCCGCGCGGAACATCCCCGGCGCGACGATCGGGCGACGCTCTCATGGCACCGTGGCCGCATGGACGACAACACGCGCCAGGTCCTCGTCGCGCTCATCTCGGCCCTGGGCGGCTTCGCCTCTGGCGTGTTCGTCGCCAAGATCGGGTTTGACCATGCCCGCGATCTTGACCGCCAGAGGAGCCAGGGAGAGGCAGAGCGCGACCGTAAGCGACGGGTGCGCGATTGGCGTCTGCAGGCGTTGGCCGAAACTCGCGAGGTCCTCGCCGGCCAGCTCGACTTCCTGATCAAGTTCGTCCTGACAGGTGATCTCGAGGCGAAATCGCCGATCCAGACGCAGACGCGGTACAACATCAACCTCGTTGGTGACCCCGAGGTGATTCGTGAGTGGACCGGCGTCGTGGCAGAACTCAGCGCGCGCATGCCAGCGACCAGGCGGGAGGCTCTGGCCCGGGTGGTCCGTGGGCAGACACTCGCCGAGATCGACACCGAGATGATGCTGAGGGCGACCGCTGCCAGCGCGACGCTCCTGAAAGCCCTCGACGACCAGGAGCGCAGGATCCTCGAAGATCAGCCTCTCCGAGAGCTCAGCAGCGAGGAGCTCGCCAGCATGCCCGGGGCGGCCGCGGTCGCGGACAGGATGCGAGAAAAGATCGCGAAGCTCTAGCGGGTTCATCGACAAGGTCGTCGACATCGGTCCGGCCGGAACGCCTGTTGAGCCGCTCGTCGGCGATTGCAGTGCGCGCAGGTCGCCCGAAGGTTGCTCTCGTCGTCGGTGCCGCCCTGAGCCTTGCCCACGATGTGGTCGACGTGGGTGACGACGACCGTGCAGCCGGGCTCGCGGACCTGGCAGGTGTAGTCGTCTCGCTCGAGGATCCGCTCGCGGATGGCGCGCCATGCCTGGCCGTAGCCGCGCTCGTGTGCCGAGGGCCGGCCGGCGTTCCGAGCCTGCGATCGCGCCCGCTCGCAGGAGGCGCAGCGGGATTGGAGCGTCGCCGTCGGCGTAAATAGGGCTCCGCAGTCGAGGCACGCGCGCAGCGGCATCGGGTCAGATCCTGCCCGTCCAAAAACATGTGAGATTCGGGAAAGCGTGCGCTCGGGATCCACGCGCGTCCTGCCGAATTGGCTCGTAGCAAATCGACGTTGTCCCGGGCCTACACTTCGGCGGCGATGGGAGACGACGAGGGGCTGCTCCGGTGTGCGCGACGACACCCACCGATCGTCGACTGGATCCACGACGACGGCTGTGAGGTCGAGCTGATCGCGAGCAGGCTCCGCTGCTGGCGAGCAACCGAGGCCCGCCACGTCTCCACCTGGAGGTGCGTTCGGTGCGGCCATGTCGTCCAGCGCCCCAGCCCGCTCGCCCAGCGCCTCGACGAAATCTGTTGGCCGATAGACTGACGCCGAGCCGTAGATTGTGACAGTGCCGTAATCCCGGAGCGGCTCCGCGAGCCCTGCCAGATTGCCGGTCATGCCGCCGGCCGTGGCAGGAGCTCGTCACCGAAGATCCGCTGAGCCTCGGCCAGGAGGTCGGGCCCAGTGTCGGGCGTGCCCGAATTGCTTTCCTCCGGAGCCCTTACCCGTAAGGGCGGAGGAAACATTCGAACGAGTCGATAGCGGAACGGCTGGCCCCGCTTGCCGGCGCCCGAGCCCTCGATCTTGCCCGCCGTGAGCAGCTCGGCGATCGCCGACTGAACGGTCGACGGCTTCGCGACGCATTCCGCCTTCGCAGCATCCTTGAGATCGATCCGCGTCGACCCATCTTCCGTGGCCTCCAGGGCCGTGAGCACAGCCGCTCGGGCCTCGTCGCGAGCGATCGCCGCCTTGTCGCCGAGCGCGATGTAGCCGGCATCGGTGAGCTCGATGTTTACCTCGGGCGGCGTCTCGTCGAAGCGGGACTGCGTGACTGGCGACAGCGTCGCCCATGCGAGCGCTGCGGCATGGTGTTCGCCCCTCACGAGAGACGCAACGATGGTGCGTCAGCAATGCCGGTGGTCGGCCTCGAAGGCCCAGACCAGGAGGGACCAACGATGAATCGCCGCGGCCGCAACGAGGGCTCCATCTACCAGCGCGACGACGGCCGATGGGTCGGCTCCGTCAGCCTCGGCGTGGTGGCTGGCCGCCGCCGGCGCAGAGTCGTCTACGGCGCGACGAAACGGGAGGTCCAGTCCCGGTTACATGCACTCCAGGCGACCGTCGCGACGGGCCTCCAGGTCCCGACCGATCGCCTGACCGTCGCGCGCTTCCTGGCCGACTGGCTCGAGACCGTCAGATCGAAGCTGCGGCCGCGGACGGTCGAGTCCTACGCGTCACATGTCCGGATCCACATCGCCCCCGCCATCGGTGCCGTCCCGCTGGCGAAGTTCGGCCCTGCCGACGTCCAGCGCCTCCTGGATGGCCTCACGAGGGCCCGGCTGACCGCGCAGACCGTGGCGCACGTCAGGGCGACTCTGAGGCGGGCCCTGGACCAGGCGGAGCGCTGGGGCTACGTCAGCCGCAACGTCGCCCGCCTCGTCGACGCACCACGGATCGTCCGCAGCCAGGTCGACCCGCTGACGGCCGGGGAGGTCCGGCGACTCCTCGAGGCGACCCGTAATGGACGGCGGTACCCGCTGTTGGTCACGGTCACTGCGACCGGCCTCCGATCTGGCGAGCTCCGTGGGCTCCGATGGTCTGACGTGGACCTCGACGCCGGCGTGCTCCAGGTTCGCGTCCAGGTCGCCTCGATTCGAAGGCGCCTTCGCGCTTGTCGAGCCAAGACAGCCCGCAGCCGCCGGACCGTGCCGCTGCCGTCGATCGGCGTCGATGCCTTGCGCGAACACCGGCGACGCCAGCTGCAGGAGCGTCTGCTGGCCGGGTCAGCCTGGCGAGGCGATCGATGGGGCCTCGTCTTCCCTACCCTGGCCGGGACGCCGTACAACGACCACACGCTCGTCCGTCGCCTCCAGGTCGACCTCGCCGCAGCCGGGATCCGTCGTCAGCGTCTACACGACCTCTGACACGCCGCAGCGAGCCTGTGGCTTGCCCAGCGCGTTTCTCCGCGGGTCGTCATGGAGACACTCGGGCACTCGACGATCACGGTCACGATGAACACCTGGAGCCACGTCATCCCGGCGCTGCAGCGCGACGGAGCCGACCGGATGCAGGAGATCCTCGCCGGGTAAGGTGATCCCGCCAGGGGCCGGCGGCTGTTCTGGAGAACGACATGAGAATCCCCGACGAATGGCTGGACGCCGTGTTCTTTCTTGGAACCTCGTCCTCCGAGAACGCGGTCGAGATAGTGAAGTACAGGGGGACAGGTTTCGTTCTGTCCGCTCCGAATGAGTTCGCGCCGCCGCTGCGTCGGCTCTATCTCGTGACCGCCGCCCACAACATCGAGGGAGCTCGAAAGGGCGGGCAACCTTTGGATTCGTCTGAACACACGGGCGGGCGGCTCTACAGTCATTCCGGGCGACCCTTTCAGTCCATGGGTCCTCCACCCTGACCCTGCCGTCGATGTGGCAATCGCAACGCCGTCCGCTCTGGGCGAGGTGGATTTCCATCAAGCCATGGCGACCGAAATGGTCCTGACGCCTCACGAGATTGAAGTTTTCAATTTCGGGGTCGGTAGTGAACTTCTGGCAATCGGCCTGTTCAGCAATCGCGAGGGAGAGGACAAGAACATCCCTGTGATCCGCACTGGCATCGTTTCCGCGATGGCCGGAGAACCGATCAGCGACCGTACCGGTCACGGCCCATATCACGCGTATTTAGCCGAGTTGCTGTCGATGGGCGGGCTCAGTGGCTCGCCCGTCTTCTACCACCCAACGAGCGGGACAGAGTTTCCCAAATTCTCCTTCTATCTCGTCGGGATCATCCGATCCCACTGGGACGAAAAGCCGGCGAATGCTCCTGCCGACTTGCCTCGCCGGGAGTACATGAACCGCGGTATCGCCGCTGTCACGCCGGCAACTGGGATCCTCGAGCTCTTGGAGACGGAACCCCTGAAAGACGAGCGCCGTCGGGACGCGCTCCAAGCTCGACAGACAGATCTCTGAGGGTGGCTACACGATCGGCTACACAGCCGAGGCCGCCGCGAGCCGACGAATGGCCCGGGGACCTCATTCGTGCCTGGATCGGGTGGTGCCGAAGGAGGGAGTCGAACCCTCACGCCCTTGCGGGCCGCGGTGTTTAAGACCGCTGCGTCTGCCGTTCCGCCACCTCGGCGCCGGCGCCAAGCGTACCGCGGCGCCAGCGCCAATCGTTGCTCGGGGAGAAGGTGGAGGCGACGAGCGGATTCGAACCGCTGAATAGAGGTTTTGCAGACCTCCCCCTTAGACCACTTGGGTACGTCGCCTCGGACGCTTGCCGGCGGGGACCGGCGATGCGGAGCGC
>Ga0137368_10007763_pt1 | contig 11120 bp, 5 predicted proteins | sample SagtaG_13_FD_104917 | JGI IMG/M metagenome (GOLD analysis project Ga0137368, IMG submission 104917) | Vadose zone soil microbial communities from Sagehorn Ranch, Mendocino, California, USA - Sage1_L_100_16 metaG | ecosystem: Environmental > Terrestrial > Soil > Vadose zone | place: USA...
CGGACCTTACCGGCTCGCGTAGACTGCGCGCGGAGGCTTGGCCGAGCGGTCGAAGGCACACGCCTGGAAAGCGTGTAGGGGGGCAACCTCCTCGAGGGTTCGAACCCCTCAGCCTCCGCCAGTTATTGGGCCTGCCGACCTGCGGTTTCTCGGAGCGGCACGACGACGGGGCCGTCCTGGGGCCGCAAGCGCCTCGCGCGAGCCGCGTTCGGACCCCCTCCAGCCGTCCCGCGAGTGCCTCCACTGTGACGCCACAGGAAGAGGTCAGCGGATGGGACAGAAAGTTGTCAGTGCGGCCGCGAACTTGGCCAACCTGGCATCGGAGAGGCCTCGCTCGATGTGCCGGCCAGTAGCTCGAGCGCTTCGCGCACTCGATCCCACGCGCCGTCGGCGTCGACGTCCCACTCCACGCAAGCGGCGGCGGTGACGATGCGGGCGACGAAGTCGTCGTCGGGGTTGCCGTTGATGCCGTCGATCATCGTCACGGCGACGCCGCGCGCAACCGGGTTGCCGTCGGCGACCGCCTTGAGCTCGTCCTCGACGGCGCGGAAGGCCTCGACCAGCGTCGCCTCGACCTCGAGGAGCAACTGGTCGCCGTTCGCACTGCTCAACCGGTCGAGTTCCTGTAACGTCTCCCGCGCGCGGGCGAACGCAGCCTCGAGCACGGCCGCCTCGTCGTCATGGAGGACATCGCCGGTCAGCGACGCCACGATCGACGACGCCTCGTCAACGCCGGCGAAGCCCTGCCGCACGAGCTCGCCGAGGCGCTCGTCGAGCAGCGGCAGCTCGGGCCATCCCCCCACCTCCTCGGCCGCCGGAAACACGTTGGAGAGCACGTTGACGCCGAACGAGGCGACGACGCGGCCGTCGCGAACGGGCGCCATCAAGAAGCCGACGCGGTCTTCGAGCAGTGGCCGGCAGAGGTCGGCCAGCCGCTCGATGCTCCGCTGCCAGGCAAAGATCGTCGGCACCTCGACGAGCACGAGGAAGTCGTCGCTGGGCCAGCGGTGCGACTGCGGTTCGCCGGCGCCGCGGCGCACCGTAGCCGCGAAGCCCGCCTTCGCGAGTTCCCGCTCGACCCGGTTCGCGGTGGCCTGCATCCGCGCATCGGCGCGCTGACGCGCGACGCGCGCCGCCGCAGTGACGCCGCCCTTGCCGGCGACGCGGAGCGCGACCAGCGCCGGCCGCCCGCCGCGGGCGGCCTCGGCGACGGCGGCATGCAGATCGACGAGCGCCTGGCGAAGCCGGGCCAGCTCGCCCAGTGGCGGCTCGCCGAGCAGTCGCCAGTACTCGGCCGTGGCGACCTTGTCGAGCTGCTCGATCAGCTGCGGGATCAGCGGCGCGACGCGCTCTCCGCCAAGAAGGTTCGGGACCAGGTTGTTGGCGATCATCGTCCCGAGGAAGCTGACCGGGTCGCTGATGTCGTCGTCCCCGAGGCCGTCGATGCTGTCGACCACGACGGGGGGCGGCGTGAGCCGGTTCGCCGCCTCGGCGAGCGCGATCGCCGACGCGACGAGCTGCTTGCTCGGCCGCTTCTCGCGCACCCAGCAGTCCCCGGCGCGGCGGACGAGCCGCTCGGCGTCGACGATGATCTCGCTCGCGGCGCGGAGGTAGTCGGTCTCGGTAGCGGCGGCGACGGCGGCTGTCGCCGCGCGGCCGCGCGCGCGGTTCCAGGCGACCTCAGCCGCGCTCGGTAGGTAGCGCCGCTCAATCGCCTTGTCGGCGACGGCGAAGTCGCCGAAGCCAGCCAGTTGCCCGCGCGCGTCGATCGCGCGGCAAACGGCGACCTGGGCCGCAGGCGCGAGTGCGAACAGGTAGCGCGCCAGCTCGACGACTGCGCCGTGCGGATCGGGCTGCACCGATTCGGCGACGAAGGCGTAGTCGGCGAACGCTGCCGGCCGGCCATCCGACGTGGTGCCGACGCGCGCGTGCCGCACCCACGGCCGTTCGCGCTCGAGCCGCGCCAACAGCTCGGTCGCTCCGCCAAGCGCGTCGACGACTCCAATCGCCAGCTCCATGCTGGCCACATGCGCAGCCTCGAGCAGCAGGCGAACATCGTCGAGCGGAGCCTCGCAGGCCACGGCAGCGACGGCGGCGGGGTCAACCTCCACCGGCAGACCGGCGAGGGCTGCGAGCAGCTCCGTCGCCGCCGCGACATTGGCGGCGGCAAGGGTGGCGCTTAGGTGCGGCGCGACCTTGCCGAGCAGCGCCGGGCGAGGATCTGGCGGGTCGAGGGCGCGGATGCGCGCGACGGCACGCTGGATCGGCTCCGGGAACAGCTCGTCGTCGCCGCCATGGAGCGCAAAATGGGCGACGAGCGCGACGTTTGTCGGCGCGGCGCCCTCGTCGGCGAAGATCTCACGCCACTGCGCGCTCATCCGCCGGAAGCCGACCAAGCGGAGCGCCTGCAGGCTCGCGGCGAGGGCGCGAGCCTGCAGCTCACGCTCGGCGCGCGCGGCGACGGCGTCGATAACCACCTCGTCGGCGACGGCCCCATCGAGCAGCAGCCGTGTCAGAAACCGCTGCAGGGAGTCGGCCTCGAGCAGGTCGATGACGCGCCGCACGGTCTCGGCAAGGGTCGGTGGCGGCACGTCGTGGATCGCGCGCGCGATATGGCGCGAACGCAACTCATGCAACCCGCCCAACACGCCATCGCGCTCGCGGATCAGATGCTCATCAACGAGGCGAACGAGCGCGCGCTTGATCGCGGCATCGTCAGCATCAAGCGCGCCCCTCACTCGCTCGAGCTGAAGGTCGGCGCCGTAGGTGTCGGCGGTGGCGACAAGCGCCAGCAGCTTGAGCTCAAGATCGCGTCGCTCGCGCAGCCGCCGCTCGACCTGCCCTGTGATCGTCTCTGCCAGCCGCGTTCCCTCAGTCAGCAGATGGCCGTACTCGAGCAGCAGCCCGTCGCTGGCCTCGAACGGCTCGCGCCACTCGGGCCAGCTCGTCTCGCCGCTGTCACGCAGCTCCTGCCAGATCCGCTCGGCAAGGCGCTCGTCCAGCGCCGGCCGCACCTGGACGGCGCCAGCGGCGCTGCGGACAAGGAACAGGTCTTCCTCGCGGCAGGCCCCGAGCACAGTGACGTCCGCGTGATGACGCAGCTCGTCAACGAGCGCGTCGAAGCCTAGGTGGTCGTCGCGCCCGAGGTCGTCGACGACGAAGCCGACGCGGACGCCCGTCGGGCGCAGCGCCTTGACGAGGCGTACCACGGCGGCGACGTCGTCGAAGCCGAGGCGGCGGACGCGATACCAGCGCAGACGATGTCGGGTGGCGAACGCCGCTAGCCAGATCAGCGCCGACTTACCGGCGCCCGACGGGCCGACGGCGAGCGCAACGCCGCGAGTTTCGACGCCCTGCTCCAGCTCGCCGACGAGTTCATCACGCTCAAGCGGCAGCCCGGCAACGACGTGGCCGGGGACGACATCGACGCCGCGGTAGAAGCGCGGCTCTTCGATCGGCGTCGTGAAGTCCACGAGTTCGACCGCACCCGTGCGCAGCGCCTCATCGAGCAACGAGGGATCAACCGACTCGCTGACATCGTCGATGAGGCGCGCGACGTCGGCTGCCGTCAACGAGGCCGGGTCATCGACGCTGCGCTGGCCGTTTTCGTCCGCGAGCTGCGCGAGCCGGCCGCGGAGGATCTCATAGTGCGCCAGACAGCTCGCCGGCGGGATGCCGAGGCGCTCGGCAAGTAACTCGATCGCCGTCGCCGGTGCCGCCGGCATGACCAGGACGTGCGCGCGGGCGAGGAACTCGTTGGGTGCGATGATCTCGCCGACGGCGGCCGCGACCACCCGCTTCAGCCGGCCATCAGCGACGTCGGCGAGTGTCTGCTCCAGGCCAGTGTCGGCGCCGGCCAGCGGCCTCTCAAGGACGAGGCCGACGTGGGCGTCGGGCTCGGCGACGGCGCGCTCGGCCAGGTGCCGCCAGGCGGCGGCCAGTTCGCTGTAGCTGAAGTCGCCGCGATGGGAGCGGCGCGACTTCGCCTGTAGGTGCAGCCTGTGCTCGTCAAGTTCGAGCGAGACGTCCTCAAGGCCTTCCGGGATCAGCCGCCCGAGCGGCAGCTCGCCACGCCACGCGTGGACCGCCATTTCGGTCGCGACCGCGTCCTGGTAGTGGAAACCGCGACCGGCGTGCGACCCAGAACGACTCTTCTCCCACAGCACGTCCATGCGACGAGGTTAGCCTGCGCGGCGCGCCTCACGGCGAAAGTCGACACCTAGGTGTTCGAGCGCATTCGTGAGGAGGATCGCTGTCGACGCTCGACTTCGAACGTGGCCCCCGAGCCGGTCCCAAGCGAGATGACGTCAGCCAGAGCATCTCGGCATGGTTGTGGCAGCAAATACGGGCGCTTGAAGCGCAGCATGCGCCTGGAACAGTCCTGCTCACGGAGCCGGCAGACCTGAGTTGTGGCAGCAAATCGGCGCTTTGCCGCCACAACCGTGGTGGAGGTTAGCGCGTGGTTCGACCCCGCAGGCCAGCACCGCCAGGCCGAGCAGCAGTGGCCCTGATTCGAACGGGTGACCCCATCCTTACCATTGATGCTCGGGTGGTTCACGTCGCCATGCACCACCTCACCTACCCACGCAACCGAGCAGGTGAAAGGTGCTGCCGGAGGTCGGGTCGTGAGGCGGCGTGAGGTTGCGCGTAGCGCAGTTTCTGGCAAATCTCTGGCAAGGACCCCTGTGGGATCGTTTGTGCTGACCCGGTAGATGCTTGACGTGTTGATGCTGGCTGATGGGTTGTGCGGTGGCACGCCACGACGCCTCGGTGACATCGCTCCAACTCGCCCTCGGCGAGGAGCAACTGGCACCTTTGGTGCAGTGCTGTCCTCGGACGAATTTCAGGTCGAAGCGTAGAGCGAACGGCGACGCTTCATCCGTTATGGCGAGGGGGCAAGGCTGGATGGGCACAAGGCTGGAGCAGGGCAAGGCTTGTCGTGCAGCTTACGGCCCTGGAGATTCGCTTGATGACTCGAGGGAGAGCGAATCAAGGGCAGTGCTTGCACGCGACGGCGGCCGTTGCGGGCGTGGCCTGTCCGCTGACGCCCTGCGGTCGGTCTTTAATCAGGGTGTCGTATCGGAGGCGCCGGCGCTTTACAGTAGGTGCGGTTGAGCTTGTGCTGTGGAGGTCGGCATGGCGTGCGGCAGCTTCCTCGTGCATGCTCCCAGGCCGATCGTCGACGCGCCGATGGAGCTGGCCGCGCAGCTGGCGCCGAGCCGCGGGTCATGTGCCGGCGTCGCGGGGGCGGCGTAGTGTCGGTGCTGGGCGGACGGCGTCCCTTCCGCCGGCCAAGCCCCGCCGGGGCGTTGCGGGGTCGGCGCCGCGAATGCGACGTACTGGACCGGCTCCTGGACGTGGTGCGTGGCGGTGAGAGCCGGGCGCTGGTCGTGCGCGGCGAGCCGGGCGTGGGCAAGACGGCGCTGCTGAACTACCTGATCGAGCACGCCTCAGGCTGCCGGGTGGTGCGTGCTGTGGGTGTCCAGTCGGAGATGGAACTGGCCTTCGCCGGCGTCCATCAGTTGTGCGGGCCGATGCTGGATCGCCTGGAGCGTCTCCCGGGTCCGCAGGGCGAGGCGTTGCGGACCGCGTTCGGCCTTAGCTCCGGGTCGGCGCCGGACCGCTTCCTGGTCGCTCTGGCCGTCCTTGGCCTGCTGGCCGACGCCGCCGAGGAGTATCCGCTGGTCTGCCTAGTGGATGACGCGCAGTGGCTCGATCACGCCTCGGCGCAGGTCCTTGGGTTCGTGGCCCGTCGCCTGGCGGCGGAGTCGGTCGGCTTGGTCTTCGCAGCTCGGGTTCCGGGCGAGGAGTTGGCGGGGTTGCCGGAGCTGGTGGTCGAGGGGCTGGGGGAGGCCGATGCGCGCGCGCTGCTGGACGCTACGCTGACGGGGCCGCTCGACGCCCAGGTGCGGGACCGGATCGTCGCCGAGACCCGCGGCAACCCGCTGGCGCTGGTGGAGCTGCCCCGGGGGTTGACGCCGGCGGAGCTGGCCGGTGGGTTCGCGCTCCCGGACGCGATGCCGCTCTCGGGGCGGATCGAGGACAGCTTCCGGCGGCGGCTGGACGCGCTGCCGGCCGACACCCGGCGGCTGGTGCTGGTCGCGGCGGCCGAGCCGGTCGGCGATCCGGTGAGAGTGTGGCGGGCGGCCGAGCGGCTCGGGATCCGGGCTGAGGCGGCGACGCCGGCGGCCGAGGCCGGCTTGCTGGAGTTCGGCGCCCGCGTGTGGTTCCGGCATCCGCTGGTGCGCTCGGCGGCCTACCGGTCGGCATCGCTGCAGCAGCGGCAGGCCGTACACCGGGCCCTGGCCGAGGTCACCGATCCGAAGCTGGATCGCGACCGTCGCGCCTGGCACCGGGCCCAGGCCGCGCCGGGGCCGGACGAGGACGTCGCCGCCGAACTCGAGTGCTCGGCCGGCCGGGCCCAGGCGCGCGGGGGCCTGGCCGCGGCGGCCGCGTTCCTGGAGCGCGCGGCGATGCTGACGCCCGGACCCGCTCGCCGTGCCCGGCGCGGGCTCGCGGCCGCGGGGGCCAAGCGTGGCGCCGGTGCGCTGGACGCGGCACTGGGGTTGCTGGCCACAGTGGAGGACGGCGGCCCGCTTGACGCCCTGTCGGCTGCCGAGGTGGATCAGCTGCGCGGCCTGATCGCGTTGGTGCAGCGACGGCCCAGCGACGCTGCTCGGCTGCTGCTCAGCGCGGCCAGGCGCCTGGAGCCGCTGGACGCTGGCCTGGCCCGGGACACGCACCTGGAGGCGCTCTGGGCCGCGATGTGGGCCGGGGACCTGGGCAGCCCCGGTGGCGTGCTGGGGGCGGCCGAGGTCGCCCGCGCCGCGCCCCCCGGTCCCGAACCGCCGCGTGCGGTTGACGTCCTGCTGGATGCGTTCGTAGTGCGGTTGATGCAGGGATATACGGCGGCCGCGCCGTTGCTGACTCGGGCGCTCAAGCTGAGCCTCGCGCTGGATGTCCCCAGCAACGAGGTCGGCCGCTGGTGCTGGCTCGCCGGTGGAAGAGCCGGCGCACTCGTCGCCCTCGAGCTGTGGGACGCCGACTCCTGGTATGCCCTGGCCGCTGTCCAGGCACAGGTCGCCCGCGACGCGGGCGCGCTCGTGCACCTGCAGTACGCGCTCAACTACCTCGCCGCAGCCCACCTGTTCGCCGGTGAGCTGACCACGGAAGCGTGGCTGGTCGACGAGGATCGCCTGATCGCCGAGGCGACCGGGAACCCGCCGGTTGGGTATGCCGCGCTGGCGCTGGCGGCCTGGCAGGGCCGGGACCCAGAGGCGTCGAAGCTGATCGAGGCCACCGTGCGGACGGCGACCGCACGTGGTCTGGGCAGGATGGTCAGCTTCGCTGACTACGCGAGCTCGGTGCTTTCCAACGGCCTCGGTCGCCACGAGGCAGCGCGCAACGCCGCCTGGCGAGCCTTCGAGCGTGACGACTTCGGGTACGGGCCCTATGTCGTGCCCGAGCTGGCCGAGGCAGCGTCCAGGACCGGCGACGAGGCACTGGTCATGGCCGCACTCCAGTGGCTGTCCGAACGCACGCGGCTGGCACCCTCCGAGTGGGCGCTGGGGATCGAAGCCCGCGTCCGCGCCCTGCTCAGCGAGGGCGAGGCTGCCGAGCGCTGCTACCGCGAGTCGATCGACCGGCTCGGCCGGACCGGCGTCCGCGTGCAGCTCGCCCGCGCACATCTGCTCTACGGCGAGTGGCTGCGCCGCCAGCGCCGCCGCATCGACGCCCGCCAGCAGCTGCGCACCGCCCACGAGTTCTTCGATCGCATCGGAGCCGAGGGGTTCGCCGAGCGAGCCAGGCGCGAGCTGCAGGCCACCGGCGCGACCGCCCGCAAGCGCACCGTCGATACGAGGGACGAGCTGACCGCCCCAGGAGGCCCTGATCGCGCGGCTGGCCCGCAACGGCCTCTCGAACCCCGAGATCGGCAGAAGGTTGTTCATCAGCGCCCGTACGGTCCAGTACCACCTGGGCAAGGTCTTCGCCAAGTTCGCCATCGGCTCGCGCGGCCAGCTCGACCGGGCCCTGCCCAGGGACCCGGCCAGCGCCGAGCCGGAGTAGCCCGCCGGCCAGCCGGCGACTTGGTCGGCGCGCCGCCAGGCCAGGACTGGTCAGTCGCGCTGGCCACTGGCGGATGCGAACGCCGGCCGGCGCCAACGAGACTTGGCGAGCCACGTGCACGGTGTCGACACAGCACTTCAGCCGCAGGGTTCCGGACGATCGACGGATGCCCATCGGTTGTCCCTGCACCGATGAGAGGAACGGCAATGGCTGAGAGCTTGGTGGCGCCACCAAGACCAAAGGCCGTGAGGCCTTATGAAAGGAGATCCTCATGAGCTCATCCTCCGCCCCCCGGCCCACCCGGAAGGCCCGGCTCCGTCTCCGACGCGCCGAACCTCCCTGCAGGGTTCACCGACATCTTCACCAGCCGGTACATCGACGCCGGTGAGCTGCGCCAGCACGCGGTCATCGGAGGCGACGGGCCGCCGCTGCTGCAGGTGTGCGTCTGGCCCAAGAAAGCCGTCGGGTGAGGCCGCAGACGCCGGGTAAGAACGGTCGCTCGCGGCCGGGGACGACGCCTCGGCGCGGGCCGTAAATCCAATGCCGGCACCACCGCCGTGCGCAGGGACGGCTGTGGTTCGAGAAAGGAACTGGTTATGTCCATCAAGAGGAAGGTGCTGGCTGTCGCGGCGATGCTGACCGTGGCGGCCGGTCTCAGCACGGTGGGGACGCTCTCCGCGACCGCGGCGACCCCGCAGTGCGGCCCGAACTGCATCCAGATCTTCAGCGCTAAGTTCGGCACGAACGCCAATCCCAACTTCGTTGAGACGGTGTTCCAGGGGGTGGCGAGGGTCGGCCAGCCGACGATCCTGGCCCGCCCCAGCAGCTCTAACCCCGCGGGGGACTTCATCGCTACGGCTCCCGGCGCGGGCCTGGTGTCTGACTTCTTTGCCGCGGGCATGGTGTCCGCCGCGGTGAACCAGCACTACGGCAACCTGAACGCGGCGCAGATCGAGTACGCGCCGTTCGGTAAGCCCACCGGCCTGTGTGCGGGCCTGGCCACCACCGCGTACCAGAACGAAGGCCTCACCCTGCAGCCGTGCAGCACTCCGGGCACGACCGTGTGGATCATCGATACTGCCGATTCGCCCGCGACCGCGCCCGCCCGCTTCCCGATTGTCAGCGGCTCGACCACGGACTTCACCCACCCGTTCGCGATGACCATCCACGGTAACCCGGCCCACAAGCGGTTCCCGCAGATCAAGGTCCAGCGTCTGCGAGGCAACCCGGACCACGTGCGCGTCAGCCAGCTATGGGGTGCCAACGTCTCGAGCTAGGAAGCCCTGGTTCAAGCCCTGAGTGACCCACGAGCGCCGTCCCGCTCGGGGTGCGCCACGGTCGTGCCTGGCATCCCCGCAACGGAGTTCATGGCCTGCGGCCACCCTTGACCGGCCGTCGTCCGGGCGGCTGGAGACACCGGTCGCCCAGGGCGGGCGAGGACCTGAGCCCACTAGCAGTACTCCGTTAGGTCTTGCGAAGGTGTTGGTGCTGGGTGTACCTGTGGAGCGATATCCACTGAGCTGAAAGGAGTGCGCCACCGCTGCCGGTGGCACGACGTGACACCCACACAACTTCGACGCATCCGAACCCGTCTGACCGCATTCGCCGAGGACATCTTCGCGTCCATCCCCCGTAAAGATCAGCGCCGCTGGGGCCAGACCTACCTGCGCGGGCTGCTGCTGGACGGCAAGCGCAAGTCGATCCAGCCGATGGCCACCCGGCTGGCCCGCGGCGATCCCGCCGCCGACGCCGACGCGCTGGAGCAGGCGCTGCAGCAGTTCGTCAACCAAAGCCCCTGGGACCCGACCCCCGTGCGCCAGCGGCTGGCCCAGCGCATGACCGCAGCGATCGGGCCGGCTGCGTGGGTGATCGACGACACCGGCTTTCCGAAGTTCGGCCGCCACTCGGTGGGGGTCGCCCCGCAGTACTGCGGGGCGCTGGGCAAGGTGGCCAACTGCCAGGTCGGCGTGAGCGTGCACGCCGCCACCGACCAGGCCAGCTGCCCGATCAACTGGCGACTGTATTTGCCCAAGGAGTGGGACCACGACGCCCAGCGGCGCCGCACGGCCCACGTGCCCGACAGCCAGCGCCACCGGCCCAAGTGGCAGCTGGCCCTGGACATGCTGGACGAGCTGGCCGGCTGGGACCTTCAGGCGCCGGTGATGCTGGCCGACGCCGCCTACGGCGAGGTCAACCAGTTCCGGCTGGGCCTGGAACAGCGCCAGCTGGCCTACGTGGTGCAGGTCCCCGCCACCATCAGCGCCTACCCCCAACAGGTGGTACCCGAGACGCTGCCGTATGCCGGCCGCGGGCAGCCATCCAAGCCGCGCTACCGCCAGCCGCGCTCCTCGCTGCGACAGCTGGTGCTGGCCGCTGGCGAGCGGGCGGCCCGCACGGTCACCTGGCGCGAAGGCGCCGACGGGACGCCGCTTCACTCACGCTTTGTCGCCCTGCGGGTGCGCCCGGCCGGGGTGCAGCTGCGCCGGGTGGCCCGCGGCGGGCAGCTGCCGCTGCGTTGGCTGCTGGCCGAATGGCCAGACGGCGAGCCCGAGCCGGTCAAGTACTGGCTGGCCAGCCTGCCCGAGACCACTGCCCTGCAGCAGCTGGTGGGCCTGGCCAAGCTGCGCTGGCGGGTGGAACACGACTATCGCGAATTGAAGGACGCGCTGGGCCTGGACCACTTCGAGGGGCGCTCCTTCAAGGGCTGGCACCACCACGTGACCCTGGTCTCGGTCGCCCACGCGTTCGTCACCCTGGAGCGGCTGGACCCAAAAGTCCGTGCGTCGGCCTGACCACCTTCCAGGCATTGCGCGAGCTGCAGTTGCTGCTCGCCGGTTGGGCCGGCGCGTGTCCGGTGTGCCTGCGCCGATTCCCACGATCGACGGCATGGCTGCACCCAGCAGCCGCACCCACCTAACGGAGTACTGCTAGTGCTACGTTCGTTAAAAGCGGTACACATGCTCTGCCTCAGATCCTTGCTGGTCAGAGCACCCATGGGCCAGGATGTGAGGGCAGTACAGCCCCTCTTTCTGCACCGGATCTAACGAACGTAG
>Ga0137368_10007766_pt1 | contig 11119 bp, 8 predicted proteins | sample SagtaG_13_FD_104917 | JGI IMG/M metagenome (GOLD analysis project Ga0137368, IMG submission 104917) | Vadose zone soil microbial communities from Sagehorn Ranch, Mendocino, California, USA - Sage1_L_100_16 metaG | ecosystem: Environmental > Terrestrial > Soil > Vadose zone | place: USA...
CCTGCTTCGAACGTCGGTCCTCGACCGGCTCTCGGGGTCACTCTGCGACGCGGTCACGGAGACACTCGGGTCGGCCGAGATGCTCGAGCGGATCGAGCGCGCAAACCTCCTCCTCGTGCCACTCGACAGCAAGCGCCGGTGGTACCGGTACCACCACCTGTTCGGCAGTCTGCTGCTGCACGAACTCAGGCAGACGGAGCCGGAGCTGATCCCCGCGCTCCATCGCCGAGCGTCCGCCTGGTACCGAGGTGTCGGCTCGATCTCGGAAGCGATCGACCACGCGATCGCCGCAGCCGATCCCGACGGCGCCGCCGAGCTGATCTCGCTCCACTGGGGCGCCTTCTTCAACCAGGGCCGGCTGGCGACGGTGTCGGGCTGGCTGGACGCGCTACCCGAGAGCACCGTCACGGGCGACTCGCGGCTCTGCGTGGCTCACGCCTGGCTCGCGCTCGACCTCGGCAGGCTCGACGAGGTCGAAGCCTGGATCGACGCAGCCGAACGTGATCTTCGGGCCGGGGGTGGAAAAGACGACGTCACCGCGCTGCGCTCGGAGACCGCCGTGCTGCGAACCGTCTACAGGTTCAAGGTCGGTGACATCGCCGGCGCCCAGGAAGCAGCGCGAGAGACGCTGGAGCTCGCACCGCGGGACGCCGTCTTTCCGCGCACCGCAGCCGGTTGCGTCCTCGGGATCACGTCCTACTGGTCAGGTGAGGCCGATCGTGCGATCGAGGCGCTCGAAGCTGCTCTTGGACTCGCTCACTCTTCCGGGAACGACCTCGCGGCAAGCTACGCACTCGGGTACCTCTCCGTCATCCACGCCGACCGCAACGACCTGAAGGCGGCGCAGGAGCTGGCCTCGAAGGCGTTGCAGCAGAGCGAGGAGCCCGGCTTCGCGGAGCACTTCGTGAACATGGTCGCTCACGTCGGGCGAGGCCGGACGCTCCGGCAGCGAGGTGATCTCGTGGGGGCGGAGCGCGACGTGACCCGCGCTCTCGCTCTGGGCCTGCGAGGGGCGGGACGCCTGGAGATCGCGTGGGCACAGCTGGTCCTGGCCGAGATCACGCATGCGCGCGGCGGCGGCGAGGAGGCAAGGTCGCTCCTTCGATCCGCCCGCCGGACGCTCGGCGAATGTCCCGACCCCGGGGCCCTCGCCGACCTCCTCGGCGACACCGAGCGCAGGGTGAGCCGCGGCCCCCGGGCGAGCGCGCCGCGCGACAGCGAGTTGACCGAGCGGGAGCTCGCTGTGCTCCGTCTCCTGGACTCGACCCTCACCCAACGTGAGATCGGCTCCGAGCTCTTCGTCTCGCGCAACACCGTCAAGACCCACGTGCGCGGGATTCTGCGCAAGCTCGACGCAGGCAGCCGGCAAGAGGCTGTGGAGCGGGGGCGTGCCTTCGGCCTGCTTTGACGGGGGTTCAGGTCTGCAGTCCGGTCAGCACGGCAACCCCGACGACGATCAGCCCCACGCCGGCTAGCTGAAGGCGCGTCAGCCGCTCCCCGAAGAGTAGGAAGGCGGCGATCCCGGCGATCGCCGCGAACTGCGAGGCGAGCACCGCGCTGACCGCGATCCCGTGCCGTGAGGCGACGGCGAAGAGAGCGAACCCGGTGACCTCGGCGATCCCTGATCCGATCACGAGCGGCACGGCCCGTCGCGTCAGTCGCAGCCTCGAGGTGAGCGCGAGCGGAAGGGCGACGACGAACACCCCCGCCAGGCGCGCGGGAACGAGCGCCCAGACGATGGGGAGGTCTGCGCTCACCCGGGCCGTGGCATAGAGGCTGACGCCGAACAACAGCGCTGCAGCCACAGCGTAGAGCGCCACGATGCTCGCGGAGGCTTCCGTGGCCAGCGAGAACGGTTCGCGCGCGGTCGCGGCAAGCAGGATTCCGACGGCGATCACGGCCAGCGTAATGCCGACGCCGCCGGCGATCTCCTCGCCCGCAACGGCAGCGATCACGGCGGCGATCGCGCCCTCGGTGGAGACGATCGGCGCGACGACGCCGACCTTGCCGATGCGCAGGGCCGAGTAGGCACACAGCAGGCCCAGAACGTTGCCCAGCCCTGCCACGGCGAGCCAGCCGGCGTCGTCGGCACCCACGCCTTCCGGAAATCCGACGACGGCAGCCCATGGAATCACGATCAGCAGCCCAATCGTCATCACCCAGGCGAGCACCGGGCCGGGGCCGATCAGGCGGGTCGAGCGCGAAGAGCAGAGCGTGGCGACGGCGAACACGGTCGCCGCACCCAGCCCACCGAAGATGGCGATCATCGCATCCTCTGTCCGTGTCTCGACTACGAGCGTGACAGGTCGAGCGGGGCGACCCTACACGCCGCGGCCGGCTGTAACAGCCACTCGCCTTCCGAGACGAGGTAGGCGTGCAGCCATCCTCGATCGCCGATCGTACGTCTCCGTTTGCCGTCCGCGCCCCCGAGTTCGCAGACGTGTTGGGCGACGCGCCGCGACTCGTCCAGGTCGTCGAGACCGACGCCCACGAGGGCCCGGTCTACGCGGCCGACGAGGACGCCCTCTACTTCACGACCACGCGCCGGGCGACAGTCGCGATCAGGCGCCTCGAGCTCATAACCGGCGACGTCTCGACGGTGCGAGAGGACTCGAACACCGGCAACGGCATGGCGCTTGCCCCCGACAGCGGGCTGGTGGTCTGCGAGCAGGGCACGCTGGACGAGCCCGCCCGTATCAGCAAGGTCGATCGTCTGACCGGTGCGGCCGAGACGATCGTGGACTCCTTCGAAGGTCTCCCGTTCAACTCCCCCAACGACGTCGTCGTCAAGAGCGACGGGACGATCTGGTTCACCGACCCGAGCTACGGGTATCTCCAAGGCTTCAGACCCAAGCCGTCCCTCCCGGACCAGGTCTACCGCCACGACCCTCGTACGGGCGAGACCACCGTCGCCGCCGATGGCTTGGACAAGCCGAACGGCCTCGCCTTCTCCCCCGACGAGCGCGTCCTCTACGTCGGCGACAACGGTGCTCCCCACCATCTCCTCGCCTTCCCACTCGGGGAAAGCGCGCAGATCGGCCCGGGCCGAGTCATTGCGGAGGGACCCCCGGAGCATCCGGACGGACTCGAGGTCGACATCGAGGGGCGCATCTACGCCTCCGCGTCGACGGGAATCCAGGTCTTTCGCCCCGACGGCGACCTGATCGGCGAGATCACGCTGCCGGGCGCCGTCAACTTCACCTTCGGCGGTGCGGATCGCAACGTCCTTTTCATCACGCGCGACGACGCGATCTGGGCCGCCGTTCTCGACACGAAAGGAGCACGACCATGAAGCTGATCCGAACACGTCGCGTCGTCGACGAGGCAGGCGTCCAGGCGGTCCTCGACGCCGCGGAGGACAAGGCACGCGAGCAGGGCTCGCGGGTCGTGATCGCCGTGGTGGAACCGTCCGGCGAGCTGATCGGCTTGCGTCGCACCCCTGGAGCGCAGGTCGCGAGCTCTCGCGTCGCGCTCGACAAGGCGCGCACGGCCGCCATCTTCGTCCGCCCCAGCCGCGAGATGGAGGAGCAGGTCACGGCCGGACGCCTCGGAGCACTCGCCCTCCACGGAGCAAGCTGCCTGACCGGCGGCATCCCGCTGAAGGTGGGCGACGAGGTCGTAGGCGCGGTCGGCACGAGTGGCGAGACGCCCGACGAGGACGAGGCGATCTCCATCGCCGGGGCGCAGGCCGAGTTCTCGACTGCCGAGCTGCCGGCCCTCACCTACGACGGGGCTCGCATGGCCGCCGAAGCCGTCGGCGCAGAAGCCGCGCGGCGTGGCGTCCATCCCGTCGTCTCCGCGGTCGACGCAGGGGGTGCCCTCGTGTACCTCGTGCGGCCCGACACGGCCCAGGTCGCCAGCGTCGAGGTCACGACCGACAAGGCCCGAACGGCCGCGATCTACCGCAGGCCGAGCAAGGACTTCGAGGAGCAGGCCTCGGGCGGCAGGCCGTCCGCGCTCCACCTCGCCCGCGCGGTGCCGCTCCAGGGCGGCATCCCGCTGACGGTCGACGGCGAGGTGATCGGGGCGATCGGGGTCAGCGGCGCCACGTCGGCCGATGAGGACCAGGAGCTGGCTCTGATCGGCGCCGAGGCCTTCTCGGCGGCGGTCTCGTCGCAGAACGGCGGCGGCAACGGCGCCGCGTTCTTCCCGAAGGCCAAGCTGCAGGAGACGTTCGAGACGGGTGGCCTGCTGCTGGAAACGCCCGGCTACAAGATCGACGCCGGCCGGCGTGTCGGCCCCGGAGCCCCGGAGCTGCACGAGCGCGAAGTGGACGTGATGCGCGTCGTCTCCGGCAGCGCCACGATCGTCACCGGCGGCGAGATCCGCGGGGATCGCATCGAAGGCGGCGAGGAGCACCGGCTCTCCGAGGGAGACGTGCTGGCGATCCCCAGCCGTGTCCCCCACCAGTTCGTCGAGGCGAGTGACCCCTTCCTCTACTTCGTCGTGAAGGTCGAGGACTGAGATGGCCGCGGTCGAGACCATCACCCGTGCCGCCAGGCTCCCCGGCCCGCCGGAGCTCTTGCCGGGTCGTCCGGACGCGGTCGTCGACCTGCAGACCGACAAGGGGGTCGGTCTCGTCGGCGGCGAGTGGCGCTACTCCGACTGCACGGTCGAGGAGATCGACTTCGTGGAGGTCGGCGCCCCGGACGACCCGCTCGGGCCGGGCGGGCCCCCGAACCGCACCTACGACATCCTCCCCCACGCCGAGGCCGCGGACTACGACGACTCGGGCTGGCGCACGCTCGCGCCCCCGGAGACGATGCTCCGACTCGCGAACGGCCGGGTCTGCTTCAACTGGTACCGGCTGGAAGTCACCATCCCCGAGCGGGTCGGCGACTTCGACCCCACCGGCTCGACCGTCGTGTTCGAGGTCGCGATCGACGACTACGCCGAGGTGTGGGTCAACGGCGAGCTCCCGCTTGCGCTCGGGAACACGGGCGGCCAGGTCGTCGGCGGATTCAACGCGCCGAACCGGGTGATCCTGACGCGGGACGCGAAGCCCGGTGAGACGTTCCAGGTCGCCGTCTTCGGGATCAACGGTCCGCTCTCTGTCTCGCCTCGCAACTACATCTGGATGCGAACGGCGACGCTCGACTTCTACGCCCGCGAGCGGGCGCGGTCGTCCGAGGACGCGCCGCTCGAGGTCGACGGCGACCTCGGCAGCATCCTGCCGGAGGGCGCGAGGCTCGAACGGGTCGCCGGCGGTTTCGAGTTCACCGAAGGGCCGGTGTGGTCGAGGGAGGGCGCTCTGCTCTTCTCCTCGCCCAACACGAATGCGATCTACCGCTGGGTTCCCGAGGGTGCGGTGACGGTCTTCCGCCCGAAGAGCGGCTACACGGGGGTCGACATCGGCCGCTACCACCAGCCGGGCTCGAACGGCCTCACGTTCTCGCCGGATGGTCTGCTGACCATGTGCCAGCACGGCAACCGGCGCGTGATCCGCGTCAACCCCCACGGCGACGTCACGGTGCTCGCCGACCGGTTCGAGGGCAAGCGACTGAATAGCCCAAACGACCTCGTCTACCGCTCCGACGGGACGCTCTTCTTCACCGATCCGCCGTTCGGGCTCCCCGGTGTCTTCGACGATCCGGACAAGGAGCTCCCCTTCAGCGGCGTCTTCCGAGCGAAGGACGGTGAGGTCTCGCTCCTCACCGACGAGCTCGAGGGCCCCAACGGTCTCGCTTTCTCGCCGGACGAGCGCCGGCTCTACGTCGGCAACTGGGACTACGAGCGCGTCGTCGTCATGCGCTACGACCCCGACACCGGCGAGGGCTCGGTCTTCTTCGACATGACCGGCGCGCCCGGCTCTGACGAGGACGCGATCGACGGGCTGAAGGTCGACCGCGACGGGAACCTGTATGTCTGCGGCCCGGGCGGGATCTGGGTGCTCTCATCCGAGGGCCACCACCTGGGCACGCTCCGCCTTCCGGAGGCGCCGCACAACCTCGCGTGGGGCGACGAGGACGGCAAGACCCTTTACGTGACCGCGCTGACCAGCGTCTACCGGTTGCGCTTGACCACAACGGGCATCCGGCCCGAATAGGAGGAGACGACATGCTGAAGAACCTGACGGCAGGCGACACCTTCCCGGACTTCGAGCTGCCGGACGAGAACGGCGTCATGCACCGCCTGTCCGACCTACAGGGCTCGAACCCGCTGGTGCTCCAGCTCGGGCGCGGAGAGCACTGCCCGCGCGAACGCCAGCACCACCGCGAGCTGCTGAAGTTCTACGAGTGGTGCGGAACCCTCGAGGGCGAGCTCGTCACGATCGTCCCGAACAACCTCCACGACACGCTCAAGCTCAAGATGACCACAGGGGCCAACTGGACCTTCCTGGCCGACACGGACCTGAAGGTGAGGAAGACCCTCGGCATCGAGGAATACGTCGACGACCACCACACCGCCTCGGTTCCCCACACGGTCCTGCTCGCGCCGGGCCTCGTGATCTTCAAGATCTACGTCGGCTTCTGGTTCTGGGGACGCCCATCGATCTACGACCTGTGGGCCGATCTACGCGAGCTCCGCAAGCAGTACGACTACAACTTCGATCCGCTGATCCCCGAGGTGCGGTCACGGTGGTATGAGCTCCATCCCGACCGCGTCCCGCCGGCCATGTCGCCGACGCCGCGGGCGACGGCGAAGCCCAGGCCGAAGCCGAGGAAGCAGGCGCGCAAGCCTGCCGCAGCGACGGCCAAGTGAGGAGGAGACGATGACGAAGAACGGAACGGCGCTGGGCGCCCTGACGAAAGGCATCGGGGCAGGCCTGGTCGGGACGGCCTGCATGACTGCGTTGCAGGAGGTGTCTCTGCGCCTGAAGCGTCACGCGATGGTGGGCATGAAGCACGAGGAGCACTCGGACGAGGACCCGTGGAAGAAGGCCCCCGCGCCTGCCCAGCTGCTCAAGCGGGCCGTCGAGGCCGCGACCGGGGTTGAGCCCGACCCCGCTGCCATCCCGCTGTACACGAACATCATGCATTGGGGCTACGGGACGACATTCGGCGTCGCCTACGCCCTCGCCGAACGGAAGCTGCGTGTGAGGCCGTCGCTCGCCGGCCCCGCCTTCGGGCTTGGGGTCTGGGCGCAGTCTTACGCCATGCTCGTCCCGCTCGGCCTCTACAAGTGGCCGTGGCACTACTCGGCGAAGACGATCGCCAAGGATCTCTCCTACCACCTCACCTACGGCGCAGGGGTGGCGGCGGGGTACGAGCTCCTGTCCAGGCGTCGTCGATAGTCCGGAGCCTGGGCCTTCCCTCAGTCACGAGCTGCCGGCGGCAGACACCGCCGGCAGCTCACTGGCGAGCGAGCACGAGTAGCGCGGATCGTGGAAGAGCTTGGCGGTCTTCGGCATCGATACGCCCGGGAGCCGGCGCCAGGCGAGTGCAACCGCAAGCGCGCCCGTGACCGGAGCGAGCAGGTAGAGCCAGAGCGACCCCAGATTGGCGAAGACCAGTGCGGGTCCCGCACTTCGAACGGGGTTGAGGCTTGTGCCCGTCGAAGACCCTCCGGCCCAGACGAGGAACGCGATCAGCGGCCAGATCGCGAGCGGCGTCCAGCGGGCCCGCCGCGTGCCCGAGACGAAGAACAGGATCACCGCGATCAGGAGACCTGTCATCACTGCCTCGAGCGCGAAGGCCGTGGGTGCCGGCACCGTCGGCAGGGTCGCGCCGCCGTCGATGGATGCGGCAACCGACCCCCACACGAGACGCAGCGCGGCAGCCCCGGCGAGCGCCCCGAGGAGCTGGGCGACGATGTACCCGCCCACGTCGTGGCCGCTCACGCGTCCGAGCGCGCTGAACGCCAGCGTCACCGCCGGGTTCAGATGAGCGCCCGACAAACGCCCGAGAGGCGAGACGGCGAGCAGGCTGTTGACGGCGGAGAAGAGCAGGCCCGTGACCAGCAGCCGCATCGAGGTCGAGTCCAGCCGGTCGGCCACGGGTGAGCCGCGGCCGAAGTCGAGACAGACGACCGAGAGACCGACGAAGACGAGCAGGAAGGTTGCTGCACCTTCGGCCGCCCAGATCCGCCAGTGAAACCCTTCGTGGGCCGGCTGCCGCTCCGGCTCCGCCTCGCGTGCCCACATGCCTTCTCGTCGCCTGCGCGGCTCTACCGTTACGCGTAACGGACGACGACCCACGCTGACTGAAATGCATGGACCTCTCGTTCACGTCGCTCGCGGTCGTCGCCGTAGTCGCGCTCGTCGCGCCGCTGGCACTTGGACTGACTGGGCTGCGGCTGCCGGCGATTGTGCTCGAGATCCTGCTCGGGATCGCCGTCGGACCGCAGGGGCTCAACTGGGCGCACGTCGACAGGCCGGTCGAGGTGATGAGCCTGATCGGCCTCGCCTTCTTGCTCCTGCTCGCAGGCCTGGAGGTCGAGTACGACCGCTTCCGCGGCCGGCTGCTGCGCCTGACAGCGCTCGGCTACGCCATCTCGTTCGGCCTCGCGTTGCTGGTCGGGCTCGCGCTGCGCGCCGGCGACCTGGTCAAGTCCCCGCTCCTGCTCGCGATCATCCTGTCCGCGACGGGCCTCGGCGTCATCCTCCCCATCCTGAAGGACGCCGGCGCGACGGCGACGCCCTTCGGACAGGTCGTCATCGCCGGCGCGTCGATCGCCGAGGTGGTCCCAATCGTCCTGCTCTCGCTCTTCTTCTCCGGCGAGGCAGGCGGAATCGGCTCGAAGCTCGTTCTGCTGATCGGCTTCGGGGTGTTCGTCCTCTCCGTCGGGGTGGCGATCTTCGCGGCCGAGCACTCGATGCGCCTGTCGTCGACCCTGCTCAAGCTTCAGGACACGACGGCGGAGATCCGCGTCCGCGGCGCCTTCGTCCTGCTCGCGATCTTCGTCGTGCTCGCGTCGAAGTTCGGCCTCGAGGTGATCCTGGGCGCGTTCCTCGCCGGAGCCACCCTCAAGCTCCTCGACCGGGACGTGATGATGACCCACCCCTTCTTCCGGCGGAAGCTCGAGGCGGTCGGCTTCGGCGTCTTCGTTCCCTTCTTCTTCGTCGCGACGGGCATGAGGCTCGACGTCGACTCCCTGTTCTCGAACGGCTCGGCGCTCGCCCGCGTGCCGATCTTCCTCGGCGCGCTGCTCCTCATCCGCGGGCTCCCGGCCCTCGTCTACCGGCCCCTTGCCGAGAGCGGGCGCCAACTCGTCGCCGGCGGCCTGCTCCAGGCAACCTCATTGAGCCTCCTGATCGTCGCCGGCCAGCTCGGAGTCGAGCTCGACCTGATCCGGCCCGAGAACTACACGGCGCTCGTCGCCGCCGGGCTCCTCTCGGTGATCGTCTTTCCCCTGGTCGCGCTGACCCTGCTCCGCGGGCCCGGGAAAGCTCGGAGTCCGGTCGAGGCGCCTGCGGGACCCGCGGCGGCGGAGGGCTAGCGCCCGTCGCGAGCTTGCCTCCTGGAAATCCTGTCCTAGACTCGGCCTCGTGCTAATCTGTCCGAGCTGCGGCAGGGAGAACCCAGACGGGTTCGCGTTCTGCGGCTACTGCACAGCACCGCTCACAGAGCAGCCGCCTCCGGCGCTCGAGGAGCGGAAGATCGTCTCCGTCCTCTTCTGCGACCTGGTCGGCTTCACTGCCGCCTCCGAGCGCCAGGACCCCGAGGACGTCCAGGCCCGTATTCGCCCCTACCACGCGCGCCTACGCCGGGAGATCGAGCGCTACGGCGGCACAGTCGAGAAGTTCATCGGCGACGCGGTGATGGCCGTCTTCGGCGCCCCGGTGGCCCACGAGGACGACGCCGAGCGCGCGGTCCGAGCCGGCCTCCGCATCGTGGAGGCGATCGAGGAGCTGAACGAGGCCGACCCCGATCTCGACCTCCAGGTGCGGGTAGGGGTCAATACGGGCGAGGCGGTCGTAGTGCTCGGAACCCGTCCGGAACAGGGTGAGGGCTTCGTCACCGGCGACGTCGTCAACACCGCCGCCCGAATCCAGGGCGTTGCGCCGGTGAACGGGGTCGCCGTGGGCGAGCAGACCTACCGGGCGACGAGTCGGTACTTCGACTACGAGCCGCTCGAACCGATCTCCGTCAAGGGCAAGGCGGAGCCGCTCTCCCTCTGGCAGGCGACGGCGTCCCGCGCCCGCTTCCGTACCGACACGAGCCGCGAGTACACGACGCCCCTCGTCGGCCGCGAGCTGGAGAAGCCGCTGCTCATTGGGACGTTCGAGCGGGCCGCCCAGCAGCGCTCCGTGCAGCTGGTCACCATTGTCGGCGAGCCTGGGGTGGGCAAGAGCCGCCTGGCCGCCGAGCTGTGGGCCTATGTCGACGCCAAGCCGGAGATCGTCCGCTGGCGGCAGGGTCGTTGCCTGCCCTACGGAGAAGGGATCACCTTCTGGGCGCTGGGCGAGATCGTCAAGGGCGAAGCCGGGATCCTCGAGTCCGACTCGGCAGAGGTTGCCGCGGCGAAGCTGGAGATCGCAGTTTCGCCCGATGAGCCCGAGCGACAGTGGCTGCTCCAGCGCCTCGCCCCGTTGGTCGGGGCCGAGGCTGCGTCGCCGGCCGAGCGGCGGGAGCTGTTCACGGCCTGGCGGCGCTTCCTGGAGAGCGTGGCTGCCTCCAACTCGAGCGTGCTCGTGTTCGAGGACCTGCACTGGGCCGACGAGGCCTTGCTTGCGTTCCTCGAGTACCTGGCGGAGTGGTCGCACGGGGTGCCGCTGCTGCTGCTCTGCACGGCGAGGCCGGAGCTCTACGAGCGCCGGCCAGGCTGGGGCGCCGGACAGCGAAACGCGCACACGATCAACCTCTCGCCCCTCTCGGATCAGGAGACGGCCGAGCTCGTCTCCTACCTGATCAGCTCGACCGGTCTCAGTCATGAGCTCGAGCACGAGATCCTCGAGCGCTCGGGCGGGAACCCGCTCTTTGCCGAGGAGTTCGTACGCCTGCTTGCCGACCGGGGGTTCGATGGTGACGAGGCCGTGTTGCCCGACAGCGTCCAGGCGCTGATCGCCGCCCGCCTCGACACGCTGAGCGCGGAGCGCAAGAGTCTGCTCCAGGACGCCGCCGTGGTCGGCAAGGTGTTCTGGGCAGGCGCGCTGGCCGCGATGGGAGGCCGGGACCTGGGTGAGGTCGATTTGGCCCTCCACGAGCTTGCCCGCAAGGAGCTCGTCCGCCCGTCTCTC
>Ga0137368_10007768_pt1 | contig 11114 bp, 8 predicted proteins | sample SagtaG_13_FD_104917 | JGI IMG/M metagenome (GOLD analysis project Ga0137368, IMG submission 104917) | Vadose zone soil microbial communities from Sagehorn Ranch, Mendocino, California, USA - Sage1_L_100_16 metaG | ecosystem: Environmental > Terrestrial > Soil > Vadose zone | place: USA...
CACGTTGAGGCGTATGATCCCGCCTATAGGCTCAAATCGGGCGTGCAGGGCGCTAAGGGCGGATGACCTGTGGGCAAGACCAGGCGAGGCGACACGGAAGCGAACGCTGCTTCGGCAAAGGTCATCCCGCTGCGATCGGCCAGCAGCCGGGACGACCTGCCAACGGCCTACCTCGAACAGGTCGCACGGCGAGTGCGGGCCAACCTCGCCGACCTGGTGGCCACGGCGGATGGCTACGACCTCGATCTGGCCCCAGGGTTTCGGCTTGCTGCGAAGCTCCTCAACGAGCCCTCCACCAGGAGCCACGCCGTACAGGCGGCCGAGGCTAGCGCCCTACAACTCACCAACGCTACTGGCGGTTGCTGGGGGCTGGTCAACTACGACGGCACCGTGCTGGGGCTGATCGTAGAGATCGACGGGAGGCTCGTGTTGGCTCCGACATCTTGGTCCCGGCGCGAAGCGCTCGCTGCCGGCGGCGCATTGCTGCTGGCACCGCTCGCGAGCCCAGGCGCTAGAGCGTCCGCTGCGCCTAGGCGCGACGCTGATCCACCGTTGGACATGGAAGTGGCCGAGCGGCTCGACTACGTCATGCAACACCCGCGCAGTGTCGACTTCACGACCGTGGCTGATCTCCGCGTGCGGGCGCAATCCCTTACCAAGCAGTACGACCTTGCCGCCTCGACCTCGCTGCTTCCCGCAGCCGGAGAGTGCACCGGCCAGGTCACGTTCCTTCGGAGGCACGCCCCTGATGGTCGGGTCCGCCATGACCTCCAGCTCGTTGAGGCGCAGCTGGGGACGCTCATGGGCCAGCTCGTCTGGGATGCGTCACAGCGACGCGACCATGCAACTGCCGTCGGCTACTACGACCAAGCGATTGCCGCCGCGGACCAGGCCGGCGACCCGATAGCGGAGGCGTACGCATGCCTTCGAAAGAGCTACGTCGCCCTGTACGGTGAGCAGGATCCTCGGACAGGGCTCCAACTGGCGCAGCAAGCGGCTGCGCTCGCCGGCGATGGCACCAGCCATGCTCTGCCAGGGTTGGCGCTCCTGCATGTCGGCGAGGGCCATGCGATGTTGGGCGAGCGGAAAGAGTGCGAGGCTGCCCTGGGCGCGGCCGAGGCACATCTGGAGGCCATGCAGGCCGCCGATCCTGCCCACGGCCTCTTCTCCTCTGACCGGCTCGGACGGGTCCGAGGCTCCTGCTATCTCACTCTTGGCGACGGTGCGAAGGCGGGACCGATCCTGGAGAGCACCGCGCGCAGACTGCAAGGTCGTCACAAGTCGAAGGCAATCATCCTAGGGAACCTGGCCCTCGCACACATCGGCCAGCGCGACCTTGACCATGCAGTCGCAGTGCTCCACAGGGCGATCGACCTGCTGGAGATATCCCGCGGTGGGGGCGGGCTGAACGTGGCGTTCGCGGCGGTCCGTGAGCTCCGCCCATGGCGCCACGAGCCGTTTGCGCAGGACCTGAACGAGCGGTTGCTCGCGTTGATGGCGTGATCCAGGGAGGTGCGGACCACTGAACGTCCAATCAGAGCAAGCCCTCATAGATATCGAGCGTGCCAAGCAGGAGGTCCGCAACCGCATCTGGGCGCTACTCGAGCGGGAAGGCGCGGCAAAGCCGCCGGGCACCGTCGTCGGCAAGATCCCGAACTTCCTCGGGGCTGAAGCCGCCGCCGAGCAGCTGGGGGCGCTGCCGCTGTGGCAGAGGGCCTATGTGGTGAAGGCCAACCCCGACAAGGCGCAACGAGCGGTTCGCGCCACGGCGCTCGCTGAGGGCAAGGTGCTGTACATGGCGGTGCCGCGCCTGGCCGACGAACTGCCCTTCTACCTGCTGGAGCCCGAGCGCTTGACCATCCCTCCGTGGGAGGCGGCCTCGAAAGAAGGAGCGGCCAGGGTCGGGCGCAAGGTCGCGGCCAGCGAGTTGCGCCCGGTCGACCTGGTCGTTTGCGGCAGCGTGGTGGTGAACCGCGAGGGTGCTCGTGTCGGCAAGGGCGGAGGCTTCTCCGATCTGGAGGTGGCGTTCCTGGTGGAGGCTGGCGTGCTCCGCCCGAACACGGTGTTGACCACAACGGTGCATCCGTTGCAGGTGGTCGATGAGCCTCTGCCCGAGACCGTCCACGACTTCCGGGTCGACCTCATCGCTACCCCGGATGAGGTCATCTGGTGCGGGCAGCCGCGGCGGCCCCCCGGAATCCTCTGGGAGCATCTGCGCCGGGAGAAGATCGCGGCGATTCCGGCACTGGAGGCCCTCGCCGCTCAACGCTGAGGAAGCCGTGTCAGCGGCGTTGGCGGCCACCGTGGTACCGCCCATGGCCACCAGGCCCACGCGTACCAGTCCGGCCGCCGCGCATAACCGCAGGGACGCTACATCGAGCGGACTTCCCTGGGCGCAGGCAGGCCGCCAAAGCGCACATGGCTGCGCCTACAGGCGAGGGAGGTCAGGAGGACCCATTGTCAGTTTCGAGGGGCTGGAACCAGCTTCAATCTCGGCCACTTGCTGCGTGAGTCTGGGCAAGGCGGCTGTGACCCAGCTGCGCTCGGTTCCGGTAAGCCGCTGAATCGGCCCCTCAACCTTTCTGCGTTCCTCAGGGTCATTCTTGGCGGCCAGCTTGCGCAGGGTAACAAGGACCTTCCTCGACACCTTGAGAGCGGCGGCGGCAGCAACCTCGCCGTTGTACTCGGCCCAGTGCTCGGGTCCGTGTCACCAGCCGCAAAGTAGCGGACCTAACGGTCGCACTCCTCGCTGAGCGGTTCTGCGCGAACGAGGCACCCGTCGCGTCCGTCTGCCAGAATCCGCACGGCGCCGATGTGGCGTCTGCGGTGAGGTGGTGTGGTGCGGCGGGAGTGGGAGCCGGAGGAATTGATCGCCTACTGGACGCTGGTCGAGGACGACTGGCGGCTGGTCGGCAACAAGAGCGGCGCAACAAGGCTTGGCTTCAGCCTGATCCTCAAGTACTTCGAGCTTGAGGGCCGCTTCCCACGCCACGCTGGCGAGCTCCCCAGGCAGGCGGTCGACTACATGGCAGGGCAGGTCAAGGTCGCCCCGGCCGAGTTCGCCCGCTACGCCTTCACCGGCCGCACGATCGAGTACCACCGGGCGCAGATCCGCCGGGCGCGCGGGTTCCGGGAGTGCACCGTCGGGGATGAGGACAAGCTCGTTGGCTGGCTGGCCGAGGAAGTCTGCCCGGTCGAGCTGGGCGAGGAGCGGCTGCGGGAGGCGCTGCTGGCCCGCTGCCGCGCCGAGCGGCTCGAGCCGCCGGGACCCAGCCGCATCGAGCGGGTGCTTGGCAGTGCCCGCGCGGCGTTCGAGCAGCAGTTCTGTGCGGCGACCGTGGCGCGGCTGGCGGCGTCAGACCAGGCGATCATGGGCCTGGAGGAACTGGTCGACGACCGCCCCGCCGACTCCGCTGACGACGCCGGCGAGGGCCAGCGGGGTGATGGCGGCGGGGAGCAAGCCCGGGGCGAGAACGAGAGCCGGGCTGGCGCGGTGGGTGGTGGCTCTGGGGTGTTGGCGGAGCTGAAGGAGGACCCGGGGCAGCTCGGGCTGGAGACACTGCTGCGCGAGGTCGGCAAGCTGCGGCGCGTGCGCGCGGTCGGGCTGCCGCCTGAGCTGTTCGCCGACGCCTCCGAGAAGCTGATCGCTGCCTGGCGGGCGCGGGCCGCCCGGATGTACCCGTCGGACTTCCGCGCCGCGCCCCGGCCGGTCCGGCTGACGCTGCTCGCCTGCCTGTGCTGGCAACGCACCGCCGAGCTGACCGACGGACTGGTGGACCTGCTGATCGCGCTCGTCCACAAGATCGACGCCCGCGCCGAACACCGCGTCGAGCGCGAGCTGCTCGCCGAGCTGCACCGGGTGCGCGGCAAAGAGGGCATCCTGTTCAGCCTCGCCGAGGCCGCCCTGGACCATCCCAACGAGACCGTCCGCGCCGCGCTGTACCCGGTGGTCCCGGGCGGCGAGCAGACCCTGAAGGACCTGGTCCGCGAGGCCAGAGCGAACGAGCGGGTGTTCCAGCAGCAGGTCCGCACGGTGCTACGGTCGTCCTACTCCAACTACTACCGCAGGATGCTGCCCAAGCTGCTCGGCGCGCTTGAGTTCCGCTGTAACAACACCGCCTTCCGGCCGGTCATGGACGCCCTTGAGCTCCTCGCACACTGGGCCGACCGGCCCGGCCAGGTCCGCTTCTACGACCCGGCCGAGCGGGTCCCACTGGAGGCCGTCGTCCCGGCCGGGTGGCGGGACGCGGTCATCGACGAGCAGGGCCGAGTAGAGCGCATCCCTTACGAGCTGTGCGTGCTCAAGGCGTTGCGGGAGGCGATCCGCCGCCGCGAGGTCTGGGTGGTCGGCGCCAACCGCTGGCGCGACCCAGAGCAGGACCTGCCGCAGGACTTCGACGCCAACCGTGACGTTCACTACGCCGCGATCCGCCAGCCGCTGGACGCGGCCGCCTTCATCGAGGGCCTCCGGCAGCGCCTGGGCGCGGCGCTCGGCCGGCTGGACCGTGCGCTTGGCGACGGCAGCGCCGGCGGGGTGCGGGTCACCACCCGGCGCGGCGAGCCGTGGGTCACGGTCCCGCCGATGGAGCGGCAGCCGGAGCCGCCGACCCTGCAGGCGCTCAAAGACGAGGTGGAGCGGCGCTGGGGCACCATCGACCTGCTCGATATGCTCAAGGACGCCGACTTCCTGACCGGCTTCACCGAGGAGTTCGCTTCGGTCGCCTCCCGGGAGATCACCGACCGCGCGACGCTGCGCAAGCGGCTGCTGCTGGTGCTGTTTGGGCTCGGCACCAACATGGGCGTGCGGCGGGTGGTGGCCACCGGCGCCGACCAGCATGGCGAGACCGAGGCGACCCTGCGGCGGGTGCGGCGCCTGTACGTCAACCACGACAACCTGCGCCGCGCCATCACCCGGCTGGTCACCGCCACCTTCGCGGTGCGTGACACCGGGCTGTGGGGCGAGGGGACGGCGTGCGCCAGCGATTCCAAGAAGTTCGGGTCCTGGCAATCGAACCTGATGACCGAGTGGCACAACCGGTACGGCGGCGCGGGAGTGATGATCTATTGGCACGTCGAGCGGCGGTCGGTGTGCATCTACTCGCAGCTGCGGTCCTGTTCGGCCAGCGAGGTCGCGGCGATGCTGGAGGGGCTGCTGCGGCACCTCACCTCGGCCGAGATCGACCGCAACTACGTCGACACCCACGGCGCCAGCGTGGTCGGGTTCGCGTTCGCCGACCTGCTGGGGTTCAGGCTGCTGCCGAGGTTGAAGAACATCGGCGCCGCTCGGCTGTACCGGCCCGATGATCAGCCCGGCCCCACCCGGCTCGCGCCGGTGCTGACCCGCCCGATCCGCTGGGAGCTGATCGCGCAAAGCTATGACCAAATAGTGAAGTACACCACGGCGCTGCGGCTGGGCACCGCCGAGGCCGAGCAGGTCCTGCGCCGCTTCACCCGCGGCGGGCCCAAGCACCCCACCTACCAGGCCTTGGAGCAGCTGGGCCGCGCGGTCCGCACGATCTTTGTCTGCGACTACCTCGCCTCGCCGGCGCTGCGCCGCGAGATCCACGAGGGCCTGCAGGTCATCGAGCAGTGGAACTCGGCCAACGGGACAGTGTTCTACGGCAAGGACGGCGACCTGACCGGCCCCGACCGCGAGCACCAGGAAATCTCCATGCTCGCGCTGCACCTGCTCCAAAGCGCCCTGGTCCACATCAATACCATCCTGCTCGAACGCGTCCTGGAGGACCCGGCGTGGGCGGGGCGGCTCACCGACGCCGACCGGCGCGGCCTGACGCCGCTGTTCTGGTCCAACGTCAACCCCTATGGTCGCTTCACCCTCGACATGGACACCCACCTCGACCTTGGCCTCACCACACCGGCCGTCACGGCGCTGATGACCTCGGTGGGAACGATGGAAAGGCCGTGAGCAGACATCCCCCGCAACCCCGGTCCAAGCCCAAGCCAAAGCGCAGGCGCGAGCTCGCCCGGCGCCGATCCCCAAGGCCCTACTGGCGCGGGCCTCCCCACCGCGTGGCTGGCTCCGCCAGTACCGGCTGAGCTGCCGGGAGCGGCAAGCGTGAGGCGGGCCGTCTGGGGGGTCGAGCGTGGTCCGCGCCGTCAGCTCAGCGCTGCTGCTGTCATCCGCGGGAAACAGACTGTTTTCCGCGAACTCGCCGGTCCGCCCGCTCCGGCGAGCAGTACCGCTCGCTCGCCGGCCAACCGGCGAAGCACGCAGGTTTTCCGCGAACTCGACCAGGAGGAGCCACGGATGGCACAGAGGCCGGCAGCCGTCGTCCCGCTGCTGCGCGGTCACGGGCCAGCGCCAGACCGAACGATCGCGGGCGCGGTCGACGCCTTCCTCAGCCAGGCCGACCTAGCCGCCACGACCTGCCGGGAGTACGGCAAGCACCTGAGCCGGCTCGCCACCCGCCTCGGCGCCGACCGGCCGCTCGCCACCGTCACCACGGACGAGCTCGAGGTCGCGGTCACCGACCTGTGGGGTGCTACCAAGCCGCGGACCTGGAACCAGCGGCTGGCCGTGATCGGCTCGTTCCTGGCTTTCGCCCGCCGGCGCGGCTGGCCCATGGCGCGCGCCGGCGACCTGACGCTCAACCTCGACCGGCGGCGGGTGAAGGTCGACCGGACCCGCGTGCCCACCTCCGTCGAGCTGGAGCGGTTCTGGGCCAAGCAGAACGTCCCGCTCGTGGTGAAGGTCTTCACCCGGCTGCAGTACGAGACCGCCGCCCGCGCCACCGAGCTGCTGTCGGCCGACATCGCCGACCTCGACATGGACAACCGCCGCCTGCGGGTAACCTCCAAGGGCGGCGACGTCGAGTGGGTCTACTTCCAGTCAGGATCGGCGCGAAACCTCCCCCGGCTGCTGCGCGGCCGCACCGGCGGCCCGCTGTTCGTCACCCGTCTGCGGCCCGGCCCCGCCCGCGCGCCTGCCGCCGCCGACGTCTGCCCCACCACCGGACTGGTCAGGGTCAGCTACCGGCGCATGGCCGAGCTCGTCGTCGCCTGGTCCGGCTGGCCGACCCACACCTTCCGCAAGGCGCAGCTCTCCCACCTGGGCGCCAGGGGCTACGGCGACGCTGCGTTGCAGACGAAGTCGCGCCACAAGAGCCGCCGGTCGCTGGAGCCCTACGTCAACGTCCCCGACGAGCTGGCGGCGAAGATCACCGCCGAGACCGACCCAAATCAGCGGCGCCGTTGACGCGACGGGGGAGGAAGACCCATGCCTGGCTCTGTCGACGAAAAGCGACCGCGTTTGTCGATCAGTAGCGACACCACCACTTGGGACCCGAAGGTGATGTCGATGAGTTTTGACACCACTAGGTGGCTTGGTAGGAGTATCCCGGCGCCGTTCATGGTGAGGAGGCGCCGGTGCCGCGGTCCAAGGTCGAGTTGTACGCGGCGATCCGCCGTGACGCTCGAGCGGGGATGTCGAGCCGGGCCCTGGAGCGCAGGTACCAGGTCGGCCGGCGCACGGTCGCCAAGGCGCTGGCGTCGGCGTGGCCCCAACCGCGCAAGCCGCTGCCGCCGAGGCCAACGAGGCTGGATGCCTACAAGCCGCTGATTGACCAGATGCTGCGGGCCGACCTGGACGCGCCCCGCAAGCAGCGACACACCGCCAAGCGAATCTTCGACCGGCTGGTCGCAGAGCACGACGCGGTCCAGGTGTCCTACGCCATGGTCCGGGCCTATGTCGCCCAGCGCCGGCCGGAGATCCGGGTCGAGGCGGGCCGCGGGGCGCCAGCGGTGTTCGTGCCGCAGTCGCACCGGCCAGGGGTAGAGGCCGAGGTCGACTTCGGGGATGTGGCGGTGCGGCGATGAATTTCGCGCCGCCCGGCGGTCTCACACTTTAGAGACGACTGGGCGATGCATTGTGCGTCGCCGAGTCCGCGATGAGCGCGTCGCTTCGGCAATCTGAGGAGGAGAAGTGTCCAAGGCTGTGACCAGACCGTTCCGGTTCGGGGTCGTTTGCCCGCTCACAACTGACCTGCGGGCCTGGCGAGATCGGGTTCGTCGCATCGCCGACAGCGGCTACTCGACGCTGCTGATGCCCGACGTCCCCGGATGGCAACCGGCGCCAGGCCCGACGCTGGCCCTCGCAGCGGAGCTCGCCGACATACGGGTCGGCACCTGGGTGTACGCCTCGCCCGTACGCCCTGCTTGGACCACTGCGTGGGAAGCGCACTCGCTGTCGGTGCTCAGCGAGGGTCGCTTCGAGATGGGCATCGGCCTCGGACGGCCAGGGATCGAGGACCAGCTCCGCGAACTCGGCCTGCCCGTTGTCCCACGAGGCGAGCGGCTCGCCCAGGTACGGGACACCGTCGCGGCGCTACGACAGCTCGACGGCCCCGACCTGCATACACCGGTGGTGATGGCAGTGCGCGGACCGAAGGGTCGAGCACTTGCTGCCGAGGTGGCGGACACGGTTACCTTCGTCGCGATGCCGGATGACCCTGGCGTCGAGATCGCCCAGCTCGCCCGTGACTTCCGCGCTCTCCGGGACGTCGAGCTCGCGCTCCACGTGCCGGTTGTCGGCGACGCGGTCGCGCCGTTCATGGCCGCGCCCGACACCGACCCGGCCGCACTGCGCGCCATAGACTCACTGGCCATCCTCCCCGCTGACCCGGCGGCGGCAACCGAGGAAATCCAGCGGCGACGGGAGGAGCTCGGCTTCTCCTACTTCGTCTTCGGCGCCGGCTCTGCCGACACGCTCGCCCCGGTCGTCGCTGCGTTGGCCGGACACTGAGCCCGAAACCCGTCAGGGTGATCCGTTGTGGGACGGGACGCGTGGCCCGCGGCGTGCCCGTCGCGCAAACGATCGCCCAACGGCGCTTGATCGTGTCCAGTCAGCACGACGCCGCTCGCGTTCCCGGTGCGCCGCTTCCTGCCTCCAGGAGCCGCGGGCACGACCGTCTGACATCGGAATGGCGGCCACCGAGGAGGTCCTCGCGGCGTGCGGCTGCTGACGATCCGTCGTGCCGCACCAGCGATGAGTCACTGGCGTTTTTACGGTCTATGGAGGCAATGCCGCAGTCCTGGAGGTCGACGATGCATCCACACGGTTCTTCCGCTCCGCACACCCGCCGGCGCCATGGCGCCGGCGCCGGCCTCATGACGACGGTCGAGGCCAATGGCGTCACGCTCGGCGTCGAGCACTTCGGCGAGGCGGCGGCGCCGCTGATTTTGCTGGCGGGCGGCCCGACTATGCTCTCTTGGCCCGACGCGCTCTGCGAGGCGCTCGCGCGCGGCGGACGGCACGTCGTGCGGTACGACCTGCGCGACAGCGGCGCGTCGTCCATCGTCGATCCCGAGGCACCCACGTACACGCTGCGTGATCTTGCCGCCGACGCCGCAGCACTGGCCCGCGAACTCGACGACCGGCCGGCGCACTTGGCGGGCATCGGCGTCGGTGGCATGGTGGCCCAGGTCGCCGCGCTCGACTACCCGGACGCGTTCTCGGCGCTCACCCTCGCCGGGACGCGGCCCGTCGCACCTGGCCGGGTCGACGAGGACCTGCCTGACCATGACGCGGCGACGATGGAGCGGCTGTATTCGCGCCCGATGCCCGACTGGTCCGACCGGGCTGCCGTGGCAGAGTTCGCCACCGCCGGCGCGGAGATCCTCGGCAACGACCCCGTCGCCGCACGCGCGACCGCCGAGCGCATCTGGGATCGCACGCCGACCACGGTGCCCGCGGTGCAGATGGCCAACCAGATGGCCATGGTGTTCTCCAAGCTCGACTGCCAGCCGCGTTGGCGCGAGCGCCTGTCCGAACTCGCGATCCCGACGCTCGTGATACACGGTCGCCGGGACCCGTTCTTTCCGGTCGGCAACGGCGAAGCGCTCGCGCATGAGATCCCCGGTGCACGACTGCTCGTGCTCGAACGAGCCGCGACCGCGATCCCCGATGCGGTCGCCGGTGAAGTCGCCGCGGCAATGATCGAGCTGGGTCCCCGCCAGCTGTCTTGACGACGAGCCACGTGGCGCTGGGCAAGGTGCAGCATCGGCCTTGCCACGATCGGGGCGGCCCGTTCCGACAAGGCCGACAAAAGGAGCGGCGACCATGAAGTTGACGACCACCACGTTCGTCTCCGTCGACGGCGTGATGCAGGGAGTCGGCGGCCCGGACGAGACCGCAGTGGCGGATTCGAGCGCGGCGGATGGACCACGCCGCTCTTCGAAACCGATACCGCGACGTACGTCAATTACATCTTGACCGGCCAACGCCAAAACCGTTGCCGGACTCAGGCCTGAAGAGCGAGGGGTTCGAGGTCAGCCTAAGCCCCGCCGAGTGTTGCCTTCATGAACGCCAGCGCATGGAGCACTTATGGAGCAGAGCGGTCGCAACCGGTGGCAACTGGTGGCAACTGGTGACGCCCGAAAACGGCTTCAACAAGCCAAAACCATTGCCACCGGTTGCGACCAGTTGCCGATCGGGGCGCATGGTAAGGAGGGGGTCGATGGTTCGAGTCCGTCAGAGGGCCATACGCTGCTGATCTCGGGACATCTTCCCTGGGAACGGGCCTGTTCTGGTGTCCGATCGCCTAGGCATGGAAGGCCGCTCATTCAAACTTGAGGCTTCGTACTGTCGCCCGGGTGTCAGACTCTCAGCGTGGCGAGGTCGCATCGCGAAGTCGACGTGCGTGAACCGGACCAGGGTGACGTGCGGCTTGCGGCCGTCGGGCCGAACCGGTGGCATGGGCCGAGCGGGACGTCTTGACCATCGCAGTTCGCCAGTCCGGCAAGGCGCCGTCCGTCGTTGGGACGGTTAGTGGATCCAATGCCCGGCTGACTGCTCTACCAGCCAACGGACTGAAGGAGCTGCTCAGCCAGCGCGCGAGGCAGTGCGGCCGGCAGCGCGTCAGCCAGTAACCGGTAAAGGAGGTCATCATGACTCACATGACCACCACCGCGGCGGTCGGTACACAATGAACGCCCCCGCCTCAATCACCATCACGCCGGTCCGCGTTGCCGACCTGCTCGCCGAGGGCGAGCGGATGCCGGTCTACGTGCACGTCATCGACCATCCCGATGCGCGCGTGCTGGTCGACACCGGCATGACGGAGCTGCACCCGGCGGTGGCCGACCTCGATCCCCGC
>Ga0137368_10007770_pt1 | contig 11112 bp, 9 predicted proteins | sample SagtaG_13_FD_104917 | JGI IMG/M metagenome (GOLD analysis project Ga0137368, IMG submission 104917) | Vadose zone soil microbial communities from Sagehorn Ranch, Mendocino, California, USA - Sage1_L_100_16 metaG | ecosystem: Environmental > Terrestrial > Soil > Vadose zone | place: USA...
GGATGTGTCGATCAGGGCCAATAGGTGTGGCAACGTGGCATCGGCCACGCTGCCGGCGGCCTTCCGTTGAAAGCCTCCCTGGACCACCGAGAGTTGCCGCAATACCGTCTGTTCGGCAGCCGTCAGCTGTTGCCAGGACGACGCGAAAACGGCGCGGATGCTGCGGTGGCGCGCCGGCCGGTTGCGCAGGTTGGTTTCCAGCAGATCGAGGCCCTTGGTCAGCTCGGCGACCACCTCCGCGCACGACATCCCGCGCAGCCAGCTCGCCGCCAACAACAGGGCCAACGGTAGCCCCTCCACCAGCTGACAAATGCGGACGATGTGGTCGCGGTCGGCCGCGTCGGGCACGAAGTGCATCTGGACCCGCTGCGCCTGCTGGAGAAACAGTGCGCCGGCCTCGGTCTGCTCGATGGCGGCCGGATCAGTCGGCAACTCCAATTCGTCCAGCTGCAGCACCCACTCCTCCTGCAGCCGGAGCCTTGCCCGTGATGTGACCAGCAATTTCACCCGCGGCGCGTGATACAGGATGTCCGCTAGCAGATCGACCCCCTCCAGCAGGTGCTCGATGTTGTCCAGCACCAGCAGCAGCGCTTTCGGGCCTAGAAGCGCGCGCAGTTGCCGGGCTGGGTCGACCGTTTCATGAAACGAGACTGCCAGCGCGTTCCCGATCACCGTGACGATCCGGCGCGCCGTCTCCGTGGCGGTCGCGTCGCCTCCCACCGCGACCGGGCTGATGCCAACCAGCTCGACGAGGTAGACCCCATCGGGGAAGAGCTGCCCGCCGACCATCGTCTCGGGGGTCACATAGCGGCGGGCCGCCTGCAGCGCCAGGCGGGTTTTGCCGCTCCCTCCCAGCCCCACAATCGTGACCAGCCGACAGGTTGGGTCGGCCAGCCGTTCCGCCAACACGGCTAGTTCCCGCTCGCGGCCGACAAAGGCGGTCGGTGGGGGCGGCAGATTATGTGGCGGTGGGGCCAGCGTGGCCCGCAGATGCTCATACAACGCGATGGTCTCGTCCATCGGCTCCACGCCCAGTTCGTCCGCGAGGATGCGCCGGCAGGTTTCGTACTGGGCCAGGGCGGCGCTGCGCTGCCCGCTGCGCGCTAGCAGCAGCATGAGCTGGCGGTGGGCCTCCTCACGCCACGGCTCAAGTGCCAGCAGGCGCGTGGCGCAGGCGATCCCATCCGCGTGGTCGCCACGCCGGGTGTACCCGGCGATCAGGAAGTCCAGCGCGCGTATCACCAGATCGCGCAGCTGCTCGCGTTGCAGCAGCAGCCACTCGTCGAAGGCCGGGGCATCGCGCACGGCAAACCCGGCGAGCAGTTCATCCTGGTAGAGATCGACGGCGGCACGGATGAAGCGCAGATCCGTGTCAGGGCCCACAGCCGCCAGTGCGGCCTGTACCGTCTCGACATCCAGCCAATAGCGACTCGCGCGATTGAAGGCCGCGGTCTGGCGGGTGATGTGCAGATACTCGCTCTCCAGCTCGCGCAACGCCGCCAGTGTGTTCCGCAGGCTCTTGCGCGCTTGTTCATCCGATGTCTCGCCCGCGAGCAGCGTCGCCAACGCCTCGCGGGTGTGGACTGTCCCGGTGATGGCGAGATAGCAGAGCAGCGCCTCAGCTCTGCGGCGCGTGAAGATCAGCGGGACGCCACCCAGGCTGATCTGCGGGGTGCCTAGCAACTGGAGACGGAGTTCGTGCATGGTCGTCTCCTTGACTCATTCATCGGCGGGTGTTTTTGAGACGATTTTTAGTCGTTGTGCTTGTAGTATACACCACATCACACCACGCGACGACTTCCGTGCCAGAGAGCTCGCTCCTCTTTGCATGACAGTCGGTGTCCAGGTATGTGTTCAGCAACCAATCACGAAGAATGGCGCGCAGCATGCGTTCAGCAGCCTCGGCGGACCATTCGGTACGCAGTGCGCGGAAACCCTCTGACACAGCACATCAGCGAGATCAGGGGTTGGACCGTGCGCCGCTAACCTGTTTTGTGACCGATCTGTAATTCAAGGAGACAACAGTGGTACGCGTTCTCATTGTTGAAGACGATCCAGACGTCTGTGACGTCTTCACACGCATGTTACAACGGGCGGGGCATACGGTGCGGAGCGCGAGCAATGGCGCCGATGCAGTTATGCTTGCCCAGGAACTGCGGCCCGATATCATTCTGATGGATCTGGTGCTGCCAATGATCGACGGCTTGGTGGCAACACGGCGGTTGAAGGCGGATGCCCGAACTGCGTATATTCCCGTGCTTGCGCTAACCGCGCGTGGCCTGGCCGACGAAGCGCGGGCGCGCGCTGCCGGCTGTGATGGCTTCATCACCAAACCGTTTGGCCGGGAGGATCTTTTGGCGCAGGTGGCGGCCTTCGCTGAGCGCGGTGATCCGAGCGGCGGCGCGGACGATCAGTGAGAGCCAGGGAGTGTGTAGGGACATACGATCGTAACGTTGCTGCGCTACGGCACCTCAGATGGTCGAGGCCTTCCAGTAACGTACCAATTAGGATAAAGGCGGCTATAATCCAACTGGCGTCCATTGGATTCCTCCGATCATACGATTACGGCCTGCTCAACCCAATCCTGGCGGAAGAACCAATTGGCGTCAAGGAGCAATCAAGGTTCTTATGAAAGACAACCTGGCATGGATTACTCCCACAGGCGAGCGTGAGTTAGGCGGGGCCGGGGTGCGCCGGGCGCGCCGGGTCAAGGCGCGCCTCCACCAGGCCGGGACCAGCTACCGCACCCTTGTCGCGCGCTTCCCGGCGATCTCCTACATCGCAGCACCCGACAAAGCGAGCAACACCGTCTACGTCAGCCCACAGATCGAAACAATTCTGGGGTTCTCGCCAGCCGAATGGATGGCCGACCCTGCGCTCTGGCTCAAGCAACTCCACCCGTGCGACCTCGATCGCGTGCTGGCCAATCAGGTGCACTCCCAGAGCGGCGAGCCGATCTCCACCGAGTTTCGCATGCTGGCCCGCGACGGCCGGGTGGTGTGGTTCCGTGATGAGGCGGTGGTGGTGCGGGACGCAGCCGGTCAGCCGCGCTATGTGCAGGGCGCTATGTTCGATATCAGCGAGCGTAAGCGAGCCGAAGAAGCGTTGGAAACCGAACGCACCTTGCTGGCCCAACGTGTGGCCGAACGGACCGCCGAATTGAGCTTAGCCAACACCCAGTTGGCGCGCGCCGCCCGGCTCAAGGACGAGTTTCTCGTCAGCATGAGCCACGAACTGCGCACCCCACTCTCTGCCATTCTGGGCCTGTCCGAGGCTCTGCAGGAGCAGCTCTACGGACCGCTCAGCGAGGAGCATCTCAACGCGATCCGTGGCATCGAAGAGAGTGGTCGCCATCTGCTCGCCTTGATCAACGACATCCTCGACCTCGCCAAGATCGAAGCGGGCAAAGTAGAGCTTGACCGTGACTTGGTCAACGTCGCGGCGGTCTGCAAGAGCAGCCTGCGGCTCATCCAGCAGACCGCGCTTCAGAAACAGATCAACGTCACCGCAACCATCGATGACGCCGTGACGACGATCCAAGCCGATGTGCGTCGTCTCAAGCAGATCCTGGTAAACTTGCTCGCGAACGCGGTCAAGTTTACGCCCGACGGCGGGGCGATCGGGCTGGAAGTGTTGGGCGATCCTGTGCAGCAGGTAGTACGCTTCACTATCTGGGATACCGGCATCGGCATCGCTCCGGAGGATCGCGCGCGCTTGTTCCAGCCGTTTGTCCAGTTGGACAGCCGCCTCGTGCGCGAGTATCCCGGCACGGGCTTGGGGCTGGCGCTGGTCTACCGTATGACCGAGATGCACGGCGGCAGTGTCTCGGTCGAGAGCGCGGTCGGCCAGGGCAGCCGCTTCACAGTCGCGCTCCCCTGGCACAACCTGGCCAAGGTCGGCCAGCCAGATGTGCTCGCAGAAGCGGACCAGCTGAGCGCGCCAGGACAACCGGCCCTGCGCCGTGCGCTGATCGTCGAAGACTCACCTTCCGCCGACCAAGTGCACCGCTATCTGGACGAGTTGGGCGTCGCAGCGACCATCCATCCTCGGGGCAATGGAGTCATCGCCAGCGCGCTCGCGGTGCAGCCTGATGTCATCATCCTCGATATCGTGCCGTCCCATGCATCGGCATGGGAGGTCCTCACCCAGCTCAAGGCTGATCCGCGCACGCAGGGCATTCCGGTGCTGGTCGCCTCGATGGTCGATGAGCCGGCGCAGGCTCTGGTGCGCGGTGCAGCTGGCCACCTGGTCAAGCCGATCACACCCGAGCAAATGCGCAGGGCGTTGCGGCGGATCACGCCGGCGTGGGTGGAACAGGCTGCGTCACCGCGGCTGATGCGGGTGTCTGACTCGATGGGCGCGAGAATGGCACCGACCATTCTCCTGGTAGAGAACAATGAGGCGAATAGCAGCACTGTGGCCGATTACTTGCTGAACAAAGGATATCAGATGGTGGTCGCGCGGAGCGGGCTGGAGGCGATCATGCGCGCACGGGAGGTGCAGCCGGACCTCATCCTGATGGACATCCAGATGCCAGGCGTTGACGGACTGGAGGCGACGAGGCGCATCCGCGCTGATGCAGGCCTGGCCAACATACCGATCATCGCACTCACGGCGCTGGCCATGCCGGGCGACCGTGAGCGCTGCCTGGCGGCCGGCGCGAACGCGTATCTTAGTAAACCGGTCACGCTCAAGGACCTGGTCCTGACGATCGCAGCGCACCTCCAGCGTGACCCGCAGGAACGAATGACGCAGTGAGCAATTCCTTGGGTGCTTACCCCAGCCCCTGCTCAAGGGCGAAGCGCGTGGCGGCGCTGCGCGAGTTTACCTGGAGCTTGCCATAGATCGCCGAGAGGTGTGTGCTGACCGTGCGGCGGCTGACGATCAGTTTGTCGGCGACCTGCGCGTCGGTGAGCCCTTGGGCCACCAGGCGCAGCACGTCGACTTCGCGCGCGGTCAGGCCAGCCGGGGAGGCAGCTGCAGGTCGTTGTTGCGCCGTCACGGCGTTGTCGGCGTCGGGAGAGTGAGCCGGCGGCGCTGATCGAGCGCTGATCAGTTGGCGCGACGCCATATCGCTGTTCTTCACCCAGGCCAACAGGCGGCGAGCGTGCGCCTGGTATGGATCGAGAGTCGTGGGCGCCGCCGCCAAAACCTGATCGAGCGCATCCGCCCATGTGCGATCGCCAACCCTGCGAATCAGCGGCGCGCATGTCGCCAAAATCGTCACTACCTGTGGCAGCGATTCGAGTTCCAGCGCCAATTGCAGCGCCTCGTGGAGCATTGGCAGCGCCGTAGCCGGATCGCCCTGCGTCAGCGCCAGGTGCGCGCGATGGATGAGCGCGGCGGCGATACCCCACTGGCTGCCGATCGAGCGAAACAACTGCAGGCTCTGGTTGTAGCGTTCGCGAGCTTCATCGGCCGCGCCCAGCGCCACCGCGGTCTCGCCCAGCCGATTCAGGCAGATCGCAACTCCGCGCGTGTCGCCGATCGCCTGGCGAATCTGCAAGCTTTCTTCAAAGCACCAGCGCGCCTCGGCATACGCGCCGGTGATGAAGGCGACCTTGCCCAGATTGGTGAGTGAGAACGACATGCTCCACCGATTGCCAAGCTGCTGCTCGATCGCCAGACTCCGCTGCGACCAGGCCTGCGCCGCCGCGTACTGTCCCTGGTCGTACGCCGCCTGGCCGAGAATATTGGAAGCAATCGCCTGACCATAGCGATCGCCAAGTGCCTGGGCCAGCTCGAGCGCTTCGCGGCACAGCGCTTCGGTGGTGGCATACTCGCCGAGGTATGAGCAGACCGCGCCCTGATAGTTAAGCGAAAAAATGAGTTCGGCTTGCGCACCCAGCGCACGCAGCGTCGCGATGCTTTGCTCGAGCAGCGCCTGCGCTTCGCGCTGCTGCCCGATATAGAAAATGAACCAGGCCTGGCGAGCCAGCGCATGCGCCCAGACGCGCTGCACATCGGGAAGGCCTTGCTGCGTGGTCAGTGCGGCGCTGGCGGCCTGGAATGCCGCCGCACCCTCTTGGAACAGGCTGTGCATATCGTAAAAATGGAACAGCCCATCCGCCGCCCGCCCGATCAGCGCCGCGTTGGCGGTTTCGCAGGCCCAGCGCCATGCCGCACGGATCTCGGCGATCTCTTGGCCGATTGCGCTAAGCGCCGCTTGTTGGCCGGCCCCGCGCAAATCGGCTGTCTGCGCCGCCAGGAGATCGGCGAAGTAAGCCGCGTGCTTGTTCGCGACGACAGTTGCCTCGCCGGCTTGTTCGAGTTGCTCGGCCGCGTACTGGCGTACCAATACCAACAGTTCATAGCGGCTCGTGTTCGTCTCGGCTGCGCTTTTGCGGTGTACCAGTGATTTGTCCACGAGGGTGGCCAGCACCGGCAGCGGTACGTCGGCTACCGCCGCGGCCGCCTCGCGCGTGAAGCCGCTGCGGAAGATCGCCAAACGGCCGAGCGCCTGCTGCTCATTGGGGCGCAAGAGTTGCCAGGATGAGTTGAACAGTGCCCGTAAGCTCTGCTGCCGTGGGGTGAGATCCACTTTGGCGGAGGTCAAGATATCGAAGCCACGCGCGAGCTCGGCGGCTATTTCGGCGCACGACAGCGTGCGCAGCCAACTGGCGGCCAACTCAATGCCCAACGGTAATCCATCGATGAATTGACAGATTCGGATGACTGCCGGCGCGGTCTCAGTCGAAAGCGCGAAGGCCGCATCATACATTTTGGCGGCCTGTACGAAGAGTTGAATCGCGCCATACTGCTGTAATTCGTCGATCGTCCAACGGCGGTCAATCAATCCTGGCGTGGTGATTGCACCGCCGGCCGCTAAGGCCTCGGGCTGTTTACCAACTGGTAGTGTGGCATCTGCGAAGTTGTTCTGGCTGTCCGGGAATGAAAGGCCGTGCAATGTCACGATCCATTCGCTGCGCAGCCGCAGCGGTTCGCGCGTCGTCAGCAGCAGCGTCAGCGCGGGCGCGGCTTGTAAAAGCGCCGATAAGAATGGCGCGGCCGCGCTGAGATGCTCGAAATTGTCCAGTAGTAGCAGTATCGATCGAGAGTGCAGATAATGCTGCAGCTGCGTCGACGGTGTATCCGTGCCCGAAAACGCGAGGCCCAGTGCATCGGCGATCTCGGTCGCGATCAGATCGCTCAGCAACTCACTCGGATTGAGCTCGGCCAGCGATACGAGATACACTCCGTCGGGGAAGCGCGCGGCGTTTTCGCCGACCAGCGCCCAGGCGCATTCCAGCGCGAGCCGGGTTTTGCCGACGCCGCCGGGCCCGACGATCGAGACCATCCGGCAGGTCACGCTGCGCAATAGCTCGAGCGTGTGATGATATTCCGCGTTGCGGGCAATCAGCGGCGTCGGGCTGGCCGGTAGATTGTGCGGCGGGCGCTCGCTCTGACTCATAGCTATGCCTCCTAGGGTGTGATGCCGCTATCATAGCATATTGCTGGATGGTGTTGTCAGTGTTTGTGGTGTACGACTTCAGCGGCTTCTTCGCGCCGATGGCCAATCCGCAGGCGGCAGCGGATGTGTATGAACAAGTGGATCTGCCAGTAAGCAGAGAGCCGTTCCTTCCCCGCGACATCCCGCCCGAATAAGCAGGCCTGATCGGCGGTTTCGCTCACCCCAGCCGTTGATCGCCCGAGCGCAGCGGCGTGCCACGAAAGATGCCCCGCGCCGCCGCGAGGCTGAGCGTGAGGATAGCCAAGCCGACCACCGTGCTGCATGCGACATACAGCGACGCCGGGCCAAGCGCATCGTAGATCGCGCCGCCTACCAGGCTGGCCGCCAGCGGCGCCAGCCCACCCGCGCCAGCGTTCATCACCGCCTGCACGGTCGAGGCCCACTCCGGCGGGGTCCGCTCGTCCACAATTCTGACGGTACTGGCGAAGAACAGCCCAAAGCCAAATCCCTTAATAATCGTGAGTGGAATCAGCACCAGCGGGTCGCGCGCCAGCGCAAAGCCGATATAGTTGATCTCGAAGAGCCCATACGACAGCAGCAGCGTCGCCGGCGCGCCGATCCGCCGCGCCAACGCGGTGGCATAGCGCATGGTCGGCAGCTCGCTGAAGGCCGAGATGCCGAACAGCGCGCCGACCAAGAAGCCACCGCCGCCCAGATGCTGCACATAGATGCCTTGAAAGGCGCCGTCCATGCCCAGCGAGGCGCCCATCAGAAACGTGGCCGCCAGAATCGCGATCAACCCGCGGTCGCGCCCAACTTCGCGAAACGGCCGCCGCGCGGCCCATTCGACGACCGGGCCCTCCTCCAGCAGCGTAGCGCTCAACGCTACCGGCACAAGCAGCGCCGCCGTGATCGGAAACATCAGGTTGTAGCCAACCCGCTGCCAAATTGCGCCGACCAGGATCGCAACCACCGCGAAGCCAAGCGAGCCCCACAGTCGCATCGCGCCAAAGTCGAGCCGATGGCGCGCGGCCATGCGTGCCACCAGGCTGTCGCCCAGCGGGCCGACCGGGCTGCGCGCCAGCGCCAGCAGCAGCATGAGCGGAACGATCGCCTCAAAGGTCGTGGGGAAGTTCAGCAGCGTCAATGCCAGCGCCATTCCCGCCAGCGTCAGCGCCAGGATGCGCGTGCGAATCCCGCGCCGATCGGCCAGCGCCGCCAGCGCGGGTGCCACGGTGAGCGTCATAAGTGGCAGCAGTGCCGAGATCAGGCCGATCTGCCCGCCGCTTAATCCCAGCAGGGCGAAACGAATATTGATGAAGGGCATATAGACGCCTACCGCGCCCCAGTAGGCCAGGTAGAAGAGCGATCCGCGTGAGGAGGGGCTGAGGACCCGATTGCTGCGCACGGTGTCACCTGTCGCTAGCGCACCCGCCGATTGAAACGAGTGCCGGGGTGCCGCACCAGGATACCACAGGTCACACCACACCAATGACTGCGTCGTGCTGATTACGAATCGGTGCGCCGCTGCCGTCGATCGGGCATTCGCTGCCGTCTCTGGCGAACAGCAGCGTGTGATTGCCCAGCCCGGCGACCGTGCCTTCACGCAAGATGGTGGCGAGTGGACTTTCGCCCGCCGCACGGGTACAGGCGTTGACGATATGAACGATGGGTCGTATGATCTTACCCGATCGCCTCGGCGCGCGTCCAGCCCATAAGCTGCTCGGCGATCTCATTGAGAAAGGTCACATGTTCTGTCGTATTCGTCGCAATCACGGCGTCGCCAATGCTAGCGAGGGTGATAGCCAAAAAATCAATGGAAGGGGCGCGCAGCGCGGCAGACTGCGGCCTGGTTATTGCAATGATCAGCAAGCGCATCTTCCCACTCGCGCAGGCGGTCGCGCGCGTGCAGCGCCAGCTTGAAGCGATCGCACGTATTGGCAGCGTGCCGCTGATGACCTTTACCTGAGGGTGATCTACTGCTCCCGGTGGAAGCCTTCAGGAAGAGTGCCAGGAAGGGAGGGGCCAGCAGCATGAAGGTATCCGTTATCGTACCGGCCTACAATGAGGAGTCGATCATCGGCGACACACTCGCTTGTGCTCATGCGGCGGTCGCTCCGCATGAGCTGTTCGTGGTGAATCACTATAGTACGGACGGCACAGCGGAGATTGCCGCCCGCTACGCGCACGTCTTAACCCCCAGCGAAGCCATGACGCGCGGGGCAGCCCTCAACTATGCCGCATCCGTGGCGACGGGGGATGTCTTGTTGTTTCTGCACGCGGATACGCGGCTCCCAACCGATGCGGCGACATCTATCGAGGCGGCGCTCGACAATCCTCGAGTGATCGGCGGAGCGTTCCAGCTGCGCCTGGATGACCCTGGATGGGGTGCCAGGCTGATCTCGTGCAGTGTGAACCTGCGATCGTCGCTTCTGCATATGTTTTTTGGTGACCAGGCGATGTTTGTTCGTCACGAGGTGTTTGCACGCGCTGGAGGCTATCAGGACTGGAGCGTGATGGAAGACCTGGAGATCCTTGGCCGGCTGCAGCGGTTCGGGCGTCTCAAAATTCTTGATACAGAGGTCGTGACCTCTGCTCGGCGCCATCGCAGCAACGGGTGGCTCAAGACCATCGCAACCATCTGGATCATGAGCCTCTTGACCCGGTTAGGGGTGCCGGGCCAGGTGATGATCCGGCTGTATAAACCGCAACGGTAAATAAAGAAGTGCTGACCGGCGTTTGATGTAGCACTGGAGGAAGTGAGATGGGTGTGAAATCAGGTCATTCCGAGGCGCGGTTCCACAGTGCGCCTGATACGAAGTGGCGGGATGTCGCACTGGCTGTCGGGCGTATCGCTGTGGGAGGCTATTGGCTGTACGAGCAGCACTGGAAGCTGCCACCCGACTTTGGGCTGCACCAGCCAAGGGGTCTGATGTTCGCGTTTCAACAGGGTATCCAGTATCCGACGCTGGGTATCTACAAGACCTTCTTGCAGGATGTCGTCGTCCCGAACTTCTATCTCTTCGGCTGGCTGGTCTTCATCGGGGAGGTGACGATCGGGACTTCGTTAACACTGGGCCTGCTGACCAAAGCCGGAGCGCTGCTGGGCACAGTGCAGGCGGTAAACCTGCTGGTCGCTCAAGGAAGCACGCCGGAGGGACCGTGGATCTATCTGGCGATCCTTGCCGCGAACATCGTTGTTCTGGTCACGCCTTCTAACCGACAACTCAGCGTTGACCGGCTCCTGGCGCCGAAACTCGATGAGTCCGCGTCCCAGGGTAGTCTGCTCGCTCGCATAGTGCTATGGATGATGTAGCGAGACGGGTCACCTGGTGTTGTGAACATATTTGAACCGTATGGTTCGAGGCGATCGTTTGGGTGTGCCATGTGGTGGAGGAAAATACTCCTTATCGGTCTGGTTGGCGTGTTCAGTGTGATCTTCATCATTCAGATCGGAGATATCACGGAACTGGTCGAAACTGTGCAAAAAGGACAGCCGGTCTGGATAACGGTGGCGCTGGCGCTCCAGTTGCTCTGGTTCCTAAACCAGGCATCCTTGTACCAGTCTATCTACAGCTTATTGGGGTTGCCCGCGCGCATCCGCCGATTGGCGCCGATTGTCCTGGCCAGCAACTTTGTCAATTTTGTCACTCCTTCGGCCAGCTTGGGAGCTCTGCCGCTCTTCCTTGATGACGCCCACC
>Ga0137368_10007780_pt1 | contig 11106 bp, 10 predicted proteins | sample SagtaG_13_FD_104917 | JGI IMG/M metagenome (GOLD analysis project Ga0137368, IMG submission 104917) | Vadose zone soil microbial communities from Sagehorn Ranch, Mendocino, California, USA - Sage1_L_100_16 metaG | ecosystem: Environmental > Terrestrial > Soil > Vadose zone | place: USA...
AGCAGGTAGATCGTGCCGAGGCCGAGGTAGGCGGCGACGAAGAACGCGCCGATCAGGTACCACGTGCGATAGAGGGGCTCGCTCCAGCCGAACGCGCTGCCGATGAACTCGGTGCCCGCGCTGATGCCGTAGAAAAGCAGACCGATCCCCCACACGAGCTGGAACGCGTGGCGCCGCTGCCACCACTGGTCCAGCACCAGCGCCGCGAAGACAAAGCTCAGCACGGACGAAGCCAGCGGCAGTCCGACGTTGAGCGTGTTCACCCTTCCTCCTTTGTCAGCCCCTCGACCATCGCCACCTCGACCTCGTTCAGAAACCAGCCGACGCTTCGCTCCAGGTCGCCGCGCGTGAGCCGCGCGGCGCTCAGGTCGCTGACGCTTTCGTGGACCAGGCCGTCGAAGAGGTGAAAGGCGCGCATCGCGTCACCAATCGAAAGCCCGGCATGCCTGGCGAGGCTTGCGTAGCGCTGCCCCAGCTCGTTGATCTCCTGCGTCCAGTCCCGCTGCGAGTTGGCCAGGAACGACACCAGGAACTGGACCAGATCCATGCCCAGCTGGCGCTGGCGGGCCTTGGCGTCCTCGTCGAACCGCGCGTACCACGACTCCGACGCGAGACGCCCGTCGCTGGTGGCGATCCGCGTCTGCCCAACCGCCGCGTGCAACAGCAGCGAGAGGTCGGGCTTGGACTCCTTGCTCATCGCCGCCACGTCCGCCTCGCTGAACCGCCGATGGCCGCCGGGTGTGCGGTAGGTTCGGAGGCGGCCCTTGTCGGCCCAGTCCCGCAGCGTCGTGGGATGCACATTCAGGCGCTTGGCGGCTTCATCCAGGCTCAGCCAGTCGGGCATCGTAATAGTCTAGTAAATCTCCCAAAAGGCGCGTCGGCTGCCCAGATTTCTTCAGAAAGTCGGTCAATGCTGCCGTTCTTATACCAAACGCCAAAATGCATTTCTAAACAGTTTCTTAACAGTGGCGGCCGTAGGGGGCGCCCCAGGCCCTACCCGGAAGGGGCGGCCTGAAGGCAGGTGGGAATCATGATTCGACGGCTGTTCATCGCCGGCGTGATCGGTGTTCTCGCAGCGCTCGTGGCCACACCGGCCGAGGCGGCCGAGTGGTGCCTCCACGACCCGGCCCTGGTCTTCGCGGTCCCGCATTCGAAGCACAAGATCACGATCTACGCCACCGAGGGCGTGCAGGGGGCCCAGCACCAGCGAGCTCTGAAGAAGGCCCACATCGATTTCGAGGCCAAGCACGGCAAGCGCCACGGCACGATGCGCTTGATCGTTCGCGCCCACATTCCCGACGAGCACCACCAGCGCTTTGCGACCGTGCTGGTCGTCAGCTCGGAACCATTCGGCGAAGGCACCATCTATGGAGTCGTCATCGGCCAGAGCGGCCGGGAGATGAAGCTCGACTTTGAGTTCGTCTAGCAGGACGGCGGCTAGCCAAGGCCGGCGGCAGTGATCATCAACTCAGCGGCGGCCAGATTCAAACCGACCGTCGACCTCCGGGTCGCCGCGGTCGTCACGCTGACCGCCGCCGCGGCCGGTCTACAGACACTCTGGCTGGCGACGTGGCGAGGCGGTTGGACGGCCGATTACCGGCTGCTGGCGCTGCTCATCGTGCTGGGCGCCACGGCCGCGCACTTCCCGGTTGAGCTCACGCCCAAGTTCAAGACCAACACGGCGACCGCGGTCTACTTCGCAATGCTCCTTCTCTATCCGCCACCGATCGCGGTCGCAGCAGTCGGGGTGTCGGTGCTGGCGGGCAACGGCACCCTCTCCTTGAGACGCAATGCGTTGGGCCAGCGCCGGCGCGGCCTGTAAGACTCGGTGTTCAACGTCTCCCAGACCATGATCGCGACGGGGTTTGCGGCGACCATCCTCTATGCGTTGGAATCCGAGCGGCCCGCGACCGTGCTCGAGCCGGCCAACCTGTGGGCGATTCCCGCCGCGGCTGCCACCGTCTACGTGACCACGACCGCCCTGGTCTCGCTCATCGTCGGCATCCAGACATCGCGGCGACCGTCCGACGTCTGGATGGCCACACAGAGCATCGACATTCCCGCCGAGGCGGCTCTCTACCTGATCGGGTTCGTCACCGCGGTGCTCGCCGGGTCGCTTCCCTGGGCGCCCCTGGTCATGGTCATCCCCACGGTCGTGGTCTACCTCTCGACCAAACGAGCCGTTCTTCTCTACGAGCAGACCATCGCCGCGGTGGAGGCAATGGCCGATCTCGTCGACAAGCGGGATCGCTATACGGCTGAGCACTCGAGGCGGGTGGCCGCCAACGCGGCGTTGATCGCACCCGCGATGGGCCTTTCCCCTGGAGAGGTGGCGACGGTTCGCCTCGCGGCGCGGGTGCACGACCTGGGCAAGATCGCGCTTCCAGACGCGGTGCTCGGCAAGCCGGGCAAGCTGACACGGCAGGAGTTCGCGCTGATGCAGGAGCACCCTGTTCACGGCTGGGACATCCTGTCCAAGTTCCCCCAGTACCGGAAGGGCCGCGACATCGTGCTCTCGCACCACGAGCGGGTCGACGGCTGCGGTTATCCCCGAGGCTTGCGGGGCAGCCAGATTCCCATCGGCGCGCAGATCGTCGCCGTCGCCGACGCGCTCGACGCCATGACGTCCGACCGCCCGTACCGCGCCGCCATGCCGCTCCACCAGGCCATGACCGAGCTGCGGATTGGCCGGGGAACCCAGTGGAGCGCGGCGGTGGTCGACACGCTCGATCGCCTTCTCAACGTTGAGCAGCCCGAGCTGTCCTTCGGCGCCGCCGCCCTGCAGGCCACCTGACGTCCGGGCCCGGGCCCGTCAAAGCTTTCTCACTCTCTGCGCCTTCAGCTCCGATCGGGGCAGCGTCCCCGCAGGCACCAACCGCACCTCGAGCCGCACCCCGAGGGCCTGCCTGAGGTCAGCCTCCAGCCGGTCCGTCGCGAGCGTCGTCCCCGAGCCCTCGACGAGAAGCGCGACCTCGTCCATGCGCCGCTCGCTCCGGCGTTCGATGACGAACTCGCGGATCTCCGGGTAGCGGCGCACGATGTCCTCGATCTGAGAGGGAAAGAGGTTCACGCCGTGCGCGGTGAACATGTCGTCGACTCGATCCCGGATCCCGCCCACGACCTTCAGGAACGGGCTCCCGCACGAGCACGGCTCGCGCGAAACCTCTACCCGGTCCCCGGTGCGGTAGCGGATCAGCGGCATCCCCCAGCGCCCCAGGTTGGTGGCCACGAGCTCGCCCTCGTCGGTCACCTCGAAGATGAACTCCGACTCGATGAGGTGCACGCCGTCGCGCGCCGAACAGCTGTGCCCGGTCGGGCCCAGCTCGGTCATGCCGGTGTGGTCGAACGCGGTCGCGGACCACGCCGACTCGATCGCCGCGCGCGTGGCCGGGATGCTCGCCCCCGGCTCGCCGGCATGGATCGTCGTGCGCACGCTCGCCGCCGAGGTGTTGAGCCCGATCTCACTGGCCACGTCGGCCAGGCGCAGCGCGTACGTCGGCGTCGACATCAGCACGGTCGCGCCGACGTCGAGCATGTTGCGGACGCGCTGCTCACTCGTCATGGCGCCGCCTGAGATGCACATCGCGCCCAGCCGCTGCGCCCCGCCAAACGCCGACCAGAAGCCGATGAACGGCCCAAACGAGAACGCGAAGAAGACGCGGTCGGCGGCGCTCACACCGGCCGCGGGATAGACGTGCTCGGCCCAGATTCGCAGCCACCAGTCCCACGACTCGGCCGTGTCGAGCCACCGGAGCGGTTGGTCGCCGCTGGAACCCGACGTCTGGTGCAAGCGCACGTAGCGATCCACCGGGTAGGTGAGATTCGTCCCGAAGGGTGGATGCGCGGCCTGGTCCGCTAGAACCTCTGATTTCGAGCAGAACGGCAAGCGCTCGAAGTCGTCCCAACCACCCACGCCGTGGAGACGCGCTCTCCAGAACTGGTTGGTGGCCAAAACCGCGGTCAGGCCCGCACGCAGCTTGTTCAGCTGCTGCTCGCGAATCTCCTCGACGCCGGCAGGGCTAGTCGCGGACCGCGCGGTCTCCGACCTCGAGCGCCCCATCAAGGATCTCGAAGCCTTCATCGAGCTCGGCCTCGGTGATGCACAGGGGCGGGTTGGTCATGATCACGTTCCAGCGCACGAACGTGTGCAGGCCCGCCTCGACCAGCGCCGCGGCCACCGCCTTCATCTCCGGCGACGTGCCATTGAACGGCGCGAGCGGCTCCAGCGTCTGCCGGTCGCGCACCAGCTCCAGGCAGCCGAACAGTCCGATCGACCGTGCGGCGCCCACGCACGGATGGCGCTCCCGAAGCCTGCGGTGGTGGCGCGCCAGCACCTCGCCCATGCGTCGAGCGTTCCCCACCATGTCGTCCTCCTCGTAGGCACGGATAGCTCCCAGCGCCGCCGCGCAGGCCAGCGGGTGGCTGTTGTAGGTGAGGCCTCCATAGAAGACGTGGTCGTCGAAGTACGCGGCGACCTGCGGCCGCATCCCCACCGCGCCCAGCGGGACGTAGCTCGAGGTCAGACCCTTGGCCATGGTGATCAGGTCCGGCACGACGCCCCAGTGGTCGACCGCGAACCAGCGCCCGGTCCGGCCGAACCCGCTCATGACCTCGTCGCAGATCATCAGGATCCCGTAGCGGTCGCAGATCGCACGTACGCCCTGGAGGTAGCCGTCGGGCGGGATCAGGATCCCGTTGGTGCCGGTGATCGGCTCGAGGATGAAAGCCGCGATCGTCGACGGCCCTTCGAGCTGGATCGTCTCCTCGAGACTGGTGAGTGAATCCTCGACCGTGTCCCACCCGCGCTGGATGCCGTGATAAGGATCGAGAACGTGCACGACGCCTGAGCCAGAGCCCTCGTTCGGCCATCGTCGTGGGTCGCCCGTCGCCTGCACCGCGGTCCCCGTGGAGCCGTGGTACGAGCGGTAGCGGGCAAGGATCTTGCTCCGACCGGTGACCGCGCGGGCCATCTTGATCGCGTTCTCGTTGGATTCGGCGCCGCCGAGCGTGAAGAACACCTTGTCGATGTCACCCGGCAGCAGCTCGGCGAGCTTGGCGCCCAATCGAGCCCGCGGCTCGTGGGCCATGAACGGGCTGATGTAGGGCAGCTGCTCGGCCTGGCGCTGGATCGCCTCGATGATCCGCCGGTCGCCGTGCCCCGCGTTGACGCACATCAGCTGGCTGTTGAAGTCGATGAAGCGCCGGCCGTCGGCGGTGTGGAAGTGGACGCCCTTGGCGCTCGTCACGGGCAGCGGTTTGAGGCCTGACTGGACGCCCCAGTCGTAGAGCGTGTGCTTCAGGCAGAGCTCGGTGATCTCCTCCCCGGAGAGGGCCTTCACGGCCTCCATCACCATGCTTGAAATCGTACTCGTCTCGTTCTTTGACAACCTCGCAGGGCGGTGCTATACCGGGCGTTGTCCGGCCGCGTCTTTTTGGGGAGGTAGGCACATGTTTCCAGCCGCCTTTGACTATCGCGCCCCGACCAGCCTCGATGAGGCGCTGTCGATTCTCAAGCAGCACGGCGACGAGGCCAAGGTGATGGCCGGCGGCCAGAGCCTGATCCCGCTCCTCAAGCTTCGCTTCTCGCGCCCAGAGCTGGTCGTGGACATCGCCCGCATCCCGGACATGAACGCGATCAAGCGCGACGACGGCCACGTCGCGATCGGCGCCCTGGCCCGCCACGTCGACATCGAGCACAGCAAGGAGCTCGCAGCTGCGGCGCCGATGATGCTCGAGGCTGCGCGCTGGATCGCCGACCCCCTCGTCCGCAACCGCGGCACGCTGGTCGGCTCGATCTGCCACGCCGACCCCGCAGGGGACTGGGGCTCCGTGCTCCTTGCATTAGGGGGAGACGTCGTGGCCCGCTCGGAGAGCGGCGAGCGGGTCATCCACGCGCCGGACTTCTTCAAGGGCCCGTTCGAGACCGCGCTCAAGCCGGACGAAGTCGTGACCGAGGTGAGGATCCCCGCCGCTGCGGGCCACTCGGGCGGCGCCTACCTGAAGCTCGAGCGCCGGGTCGGCGATTTCGCAACCGCCGCGGTCGCGGTCCAGGTGATGCTCGAGGGCGACAGGATTGAAACCGCCGGCATCGGGCTGACGGCCGTCGGCCCACACAACATCAAGGCGACCCACGCGGAACAGCACCTGCGAGGCAAGGCACCCACCGACGAGGTCATCGCCGAGGCGGCGCGGATGGCCGCGGACGCCGCGGAGCCCAAGGACGACGTTCGCGGCAGCGCTGCATATAAGAAGGACGTGGTGCGCGTGTTCGTCCAGCGCGGCCTGAAGAGCGCCGTCGCACGCGCCAAGGAGGTAGGGGCGTGAAGGTGACCATGAACGTCAACGGCGCCGCGCGCACCGGGGACGTCGAACCGCGCGTCCTGCTGGTCGACTTCCTGCGCACCAACCTCCGTCTGACAGGCACCCACATCGGCTGCGACACCTCGAGCTGTGGCGTATGCACGGTGCTGGTCGACGGCGAGCCCGTCAAGTCCTGCACGATGCTCGCGGTCCAGGCCACGGATCGGAGTATCACCACCGTTGAAGGCCTTGCCCAGGGCGCCAACCTGTCTGCGATCCAGGCCGGTTTTCACGAAGAGCATGGCCTTCAGTGCGGTTTCTGCACGCCGGGAATGATGCTCGTGGGCACATCGCTCCTCGACCGGAACCCAAACCCGACCGAGGAGGAGATCCGCTGGGCGATCAGCGGCAACATCTGCCGCTGCACCGGTTACATGAACATCGTCAAGGCGATCCAGCACGCGGCGAAGGCGCGCGCGGCGGCCGCGGCCGACAAGCCTGGTGTTCCCGCCGCCGCCGGGGTGGCCGGGGGAGGCGAGTAGATGGCCACCGAGGTTCACATGCACGGCCGGATCGGGGAGTCGATCAAGCGCAAGGAAGACGCGCGCTTCATCCGCGGCAAGGGCAACTACCTCGACGACATCGAGCTTCCGGGGATGCTGCACATGGCGATCCTGCGCAGCCCGCACGCCCATGCGCGCGTCAAGTCGGTCGACACGGCCGCAGCGGCGGCGATGCCTGGTGTGGTCGCGGTGGTCACCGGGGAGCTGATGGCGCAGCACAAGCTCGCCTGGATGCCCACGCTCAGCTACGACACGCAGGCGGTGCTGGCCACCGACAAGGTGCGCTTCCAGGGACAGGAGGTAGCCGCGGTCGTTGCCGAGACGCTCTATGAGGCCGAGGACGCACGCGACGCGATCGTCGTCGACTACGAGGTGCTGCCGGCGCTGATCAGCCCCGAGCAGGCGAAGGAGGCCGGCGCGGTCCTGATCCGCGACGACAAGGAGAATCAGCAGGACAACCACATCTACCACTGGGAGGCCGGCAACCAGGAGACGACCCAGGCCGCCTTCGCCAAAGCCGACAAGGTCGTCCGGCTGCACACCTTCTATCCGCGCTGCCACCCGGCGCCGCTCGAGACGTGCGGCTGCATCGCCGACGTCAACGGCGCGACCGGCAAGGCGACGATCTACATGACCAGCCAGGCGCCGCACGCGATCCGCACCGTCTTCGCGCTCGTCACGGGGCTGCCCGAGCAGAACATCCGGGTCATCTCACCGGACATCGGAGGCGGCTTCGGCAACAAGGTGCCGGTGTATCCCGGCTACGTCGTAGCGACCGCCGCGAGCCTGCTGATCGGCCGTCCCGTCAAGTGGGTCGAGGACCGCAGCGAGAACCTCATCTCGACCGGGTTTGCCCGCGACTTTCACATGACTGGGGACCTCGCCGTCGACAAGAGCGGCAAGATGCTCGCCCTGCGCGTCCACCTGGACAGCGACAACGGGGCGTTCTTCGCCGACGCGCAGCCGACCAAGTTCAAGGCCGGTCTGTTCCACATCGTGACCGGGTCGTACGACATCCCGACGGCGCACGTGACGGCGGACGGCTACTACACGAACAAGGCGCCGGGCGGCGTCGCGTATCGGTGCTCATTCCGCGTCACCGAGGCGAGCTACCTGATCGAGCGCCTGGTGACGAACGCGGCGATCGAGCTGGGCATGGACCAGGCCGAGTTCCGGATGAAGAACTTCATCCGGCCGGAGCAGTTCCCGTACCACTCGGCGACGGGTTGGGTCTATGACAGCGGCGACTATTCCAGGGCGATGAACGTGGCGCTCGAGCAGCTCGGCTACGACGAGCTGCGCAAGGATGTCGAAGCGCGGCGCAAGAAGGGCGAGGTGACCGGCATCGGCATCGCCAGCTTCACCGAGGTAGTCGGCGCCGGCCACGGGGCCGACTTCGACATCCTGGGCCTCCGCATGTTCGACAGCGCCGAGCTGCGCGTGCACCCGACCGGCAAAGCCCTCTTGCGCATGGGGACCAAGTCACAGGGCCAGGGCCACGAGACGACCTTCGCCCAGATCGTGACCGAGGAGCTGGGCATCCCGGCCGCCGACGTCGCCGTCGAGGAAGGAGACACCGACACCGCGCCGTACGGCCTGGGCACCTACGCGTCGCGCAGCACGCCGGTCGCCGGCGCCGCCACCGCGATGGTGGCGCGCAAGCTGCGCGACAAGGCGCGCAAGATCGCCGCCCACCTGCTCGAGGCGGCCGAAGAGGACCTGGAGTGGGAGACGGGCAAGTTCTACGTCAGGGGTTCGGCCGACAAGGCCAAGACCATCCAGGAGATCGCGTTCGCCGCTTACACGAACGTGCCTGAGGGGATGGAAGCTGGTCTCGAGGGTGTCCACTACTACGACCCGCCCAACATGACCTATCCCTTCGGCACTTACGCTGTGATGGTCGACATCGACAGGGGGACGGGGCAGGTGAAGGTCCGCCGCGTGGTCGCGGTCGATGACTGCGGCGTCCGTATCAACCCGATGATCGTCGAGGGCCAGATCCACGGCGGCCTGGCCGAGGGCTACGGCATAGCGTTCATGGAGCTGATCACGTTCGACGCCGAAGGCAACTGCATCGGCTCGAACTTCACGGACTACCTGCTGCCCACGGCCTGGGAGACGCCGCGCTTCGAGCTCGGCGAGACGGTGACTCCCTCGCCCCACCACCCACTCGGCGCCAAGGGCGTCGGCGAGTCGCCGACCGTCGGCTCGCCCGCGGCCTACGTCAACGCCGTGATCGACGCCCTGACGCCGTACGGCGTTCGCAACATCGACATGCCGGTAACCTCGGACAAGGTCTGGGCGGCGCTGCGCGCGGCGGGAGTAAACGAATAGGCGAGGACATACTCGACCTGCTGAAGGACTACGAGGCCGCCGGCACGCCGTGCGTTCTGGCCACGGTGGTGCGCGTCGAGGCGCCGACCTCGGCGCGGCCGGGGGACAAGGCGGTGATCACCGCCGACGGCCGGCTGCTGGGCTGGATCGGCGGCAGCTGCTCCGAGCCCGTCGTCCGGCGGGAGGCACTCCGCGTGCTCGCGGAAGGCACGCCGCAGCTGATTCACATCGTCGGGAGCGACGAGGTCAAGCAGTCCCGCAAGCACGGTGAGCTGATGACCGCGACCACCTGCCCGAGCGGCGGCTCGCTCGATATCTTCATCGAACCGAGATTGCCCAGGCCCCTGCTCCTCGTCTTTGGTGACGGCCCGGCCGCGACGACCCTGGTCAGGCTCGGCGAGCTGACCGGGTTCCGCTCTCGCGCTGTCAGCCAGGGCGAGCTTGGTGGGCTCGAGGTCACGCCGGGCGGAGGCCACGCAGTGGTGGCGACGATGGGCCACTACGACGAGGACGCGCTGGAGGCGGCGCTGGCCCATCCCGACCTGGAGGTGGGCCTCATCGCCAGCACGCGGCGCGCCGCCGCGGTGCGCGACGAGCTGCTGCGCCGCGGCCTTGACGAGCGCACTCTTGCTCGCGTGCGCACTCCCGCGGGCAAGGTGCGCGGCGGCACCCAGGAGGAGATCGCGCTGCTCGCGCTCGCCGAGGTGGTCGAGGCGCGCCGCAAGCACGGTGCCAAGCCCGCCACTGTCGAGGTCGCCCAGGTCACGTTCGCCATCGATCCGGTGTGCGGCATGACGGTCGACCCGCTGACCAGCCCCTATAAGCTCGTCGCCGGCGACCAGACCTACTGGTTCTGCTCCGCCGGCTGCAAGGCGTCCTTCGAGAAAAGCCTGGCCACTCCTCCGCACTAGCGCATCGCGCGCCCCGCGTCGCCGGTCCAGATCGAGCCGGGCAGTCCGTATTCAGGTCACCCGGCGAGGACGCCGCCTGCCCGCAGCCCTTCCAGGCTTCGCATGCGTGCTTGCGCCCGGGGGCCGAGCCGGTTGAGAACGGAGGCCACGACCGCCTCCACGACGGCCATCGCGCCCACCATGGAGTCGAACGGCCCGACCGGGTCGACGCTGGTCACGATCACCTGGCGCGCGAACTCTGAGGCGGGCGACAGCCACGGGTCGGTGAACAGGATGATGTTGCAGTGCAGGCCGGACGCCACGCGTGCGGTCTCGATGGTGTCCGCCTGGTATCGACGGTAGTCGAACACGACGAGAACATCGTCTTTCCTCAGGTCGATCACGTGCTGGGCCGGCGTGCTGCGCTCGGCGTCGACGAGCTCGATCCCGGGCCGCAGCAGGTGCAGCTGGCCCGCCAGGTAGCGCGCGAGCGGAGCGCTGACCCTGCCTCCGAGCACCATCACGTGCTTGCGGACATCGGCCAGCAGCTCCACCGCCTCGTTCACGTCGCGATGGGAGAGCACGTCGAGCGTGGCCTTCAGGTTGTGATCGATGACGTGGAGCGCCTCGCTGATGACGGATTCGGTGCCGCGCCCGGGCTGCTCGTCGCGATACCGGGCGAGGGGCGAGCTGAGCCTCGCCTGCACCTCGTGGCGGATTGTCTCCTGGAACTCGGGATAGCCGCGAAAGCCCAGCTTGGTGATGAAACGGGTCACTGTCGGCGGGCTGACGCCGGCCCGTTCCGCGAACCTGGCCACGCTCTCCAGCCCGGCGATGGGGTAGGAGGCGAGGAGCACTCGCGCCAGCTTGCGCTCGGCTCGGCTGAGGCTGTCGAGCCGCTGCGTCACGCGCTCGCCGACGGTCGGTTCGTGCCCTGTGACGTTCGTTACATTCCGACCCATGGCACCGCCATTCGGACCATCCTTGACAACGATCCTAGCCCCTGTTAGCTTCGCCGC
>Ga0137368_10007789_pt1 | contig 11100 bp, 12 predicted proteins | sample SagtaG_13_FD_104917 | JGI IMG/M metagenome (GOLD analysis project Ga0137368, IMG submission 104917) | Vadose zone soil microbial communities from Sagehorn Ranch, Mendocino, California, USA - Sage1_L_100_16 metaG | ecosystem: Environmental > Terrestrial > Soil > Vadose zone | place: USA...
GAGGGCCTTCATGTTACTTACCCTCTTCGTACACGTCGTCCAGATCCTACGCGGAGAATAGAGGGGTGGTATGCCCGACGACCCGGTTGACAACCTTCGCCCCGCCGCCTCGTGCTGCACCTGCCAGTCGACGGAACTCCGGCCTCTGATCGTGCTCGTCCGCACCGGAGAGCTCGGTGCAGGGGTGGGTGGCGCTGGGTCAACGCGCGGGGGCGCTGGTGCGGCGGCTGGGCGACGCGCGCGACACGGAGGCCGTGACGTCGCGCGGGGCGCGGCAGGCGTACCTCGAGGGCTTCGATCTGCACGCCAACGTGTGGGTGTCGGGGAACGATCGGGCGGGGCTGGAGCGGCTGTGCCGCTATGTCTTGCGTCCGCCCTTCGCGCAGGAGCGGCTGCGGCTGCGGAGCGACGGCCGCGTCGCGCTCGAGCTGAAGATGGCGTGGCGCGACGGCACGCGGGAGCTGGTGTTCGAGCCGCTGGAGTTCTTGGAGCGTCTGGCGGCGATGACGCCGCGGCCGGAAACAAACCTGCTGATTTGCCATGGTCTGTTGGCCGCGCGCGCCCGCTGGCTCGAGCGCGTGGTCGCGTACGGCCGGGTCGAGCCCGCGCTCACGGCGCCGCCGCTGGCCGCGGGTCCGGACGATGCCGGAGTGAAATCCACCGCGCGTGCCTGGAGCTGGGCGGCTCTGATGCACAGGGCGTTCGCCATTGATGTTCTGGCGTGTGCCCATTGTGGGGGCCGGCTGCGCCTGATCGCCACGCTGCACGATCCCGCCGTGATCCGGAAGCTCCTCGCGCACCTGGGGATGGTCCGCTCAGGGCCGAGCCCCGGCCCCGCCCCACCCGCGCCCGGCGCCGCCGCGCCCTGATCGATGCGGGGCGCGGTGGACGCCGTCGTGCCTGCGCGGTGAGGCGTCCTCAGCGCTGATCCGGCCGGTCCACTTGCCGGTTGACGGCGGGGGTGTGCCAGCATAGCATGCCGCTCAGCCTGGCGGGCGTGGTGGGCGCGCGAGGTGGCTGATAATGTGCGCTGTGGCATCGGGCTCCTGGGCCGGCCAGCGTCCGAGTCTGGCAGCTTACGTCAGGGTGACCGGGGGGCAGGGACGGGGCGACCGCCACTGGAGGGCGCCTAAAGTTGCCTACGCTCTCACGAACCTGCTCTCAGCGAGGTCATAGAAATCAAAAATGAAGACTGACATGCCCAGCGCCGACATTCCGCAGATCGACCTGCTCGTCCGCGAAGCGCTTGCTGCGTTCACCGATGACTTCACCAGTTCCCAGTGGTGGGGCAAAGAGCACGACTGCGTGAATCGGTTTGTACATGGCTTCCTCTTCCCGCAAGGCTTTAAGTCTTCCGTGTTTTCTAACGCCACGCAAATTGGCATCGAGGTCGGTGTCGCCACACCGCCTGGCGTGGGCACTCGTGACGCCGCGCGAAAGGACGTCGTCATCTGGCCCGCGCCCTGGATGAGCTGCTGGAACAGCGAGTGGCAACCCGTGAACCATCCCGTGGCAGTCATGGAATGGAAGCTGGTTCGGACTCGCGGATCTCTGAAATGTCACCCCTATGACCGAAAATGGCTCAGCGCATTCGCGCAATGGCGGCCGGGATTTGTCGGTTATTCGATTACACTAAATCGTCAACGTGGCGAGAAGGAACGGATCTGCGTGACGCGTTTCCATCAGGACCGCGTGGATGAGGGCTGGCTTCGGTTATAAGTTGCTCGTCGGCCGACCTACCCGTGGAGCAACCAACGAAGTTCGAGTTCATCATCAACCTCAAGACCGCCAAGGCGGTGCTCCGAGGAATCTGGGCCCGTCGATGGCGCCTTCAGGCGCGTCTCGCGCAGGTAGAGGCCGAGCCAGACCAGGACTCCGAACGCGATCTGGACGAAGAACGGATCGCGAAACTTCTCGCCATTCGCCGGGGCCGTGCGTATACTGTCGTCGTCTGGCTAGTTCCAGGGCTCGCGTGAGCCCGTCCATCTCAGCCCGCGTTTCCCCGCCACTTCCGCTTCGTGGGGCGTGTTTTTGAACTCGCGGAAGACTGACGGGGCCCAGAAGCGCCCTCACAGGAACTCGTTCCATGTCGTTCACCTCTTTCACTCTGCACGCCGATCTGCTGCGCGGCCTCGACGCCCTCGGCTTCGCCGTGCCCACACCCATCCAGAAGGACGCCATCCCCCCGGCTACCGAGGGGCGGGACGTACTGGCCTGCGCCATGACGGGCAGCGGCAAGACCGCCGCGTTCCTGCTGCCGATCCTCCAGCGGCTGATCGACCGGCCGCGGGGTGTCACGCGCGCGCTCGTACTGGCGCCCACCCGGGAGCTGGCCGCCCAGATCGACGAACACCGCCGGGAGTTGGCGCGCTTCACGCGCATCGGCGGCGCCGCCGTCTTCGGAGGCGTCGCCATGGGCCCTCAGGAGCAGGCGTTTCGCCGCGGCTCCGATATCCTGGTGGCAACCCCCGGCCGACTGCTCGACCATTTCCAGCATTCATACGCGCGGCTGGCCGGCCTGGAGGTGCTCGTGCTCGACGAGGCCGACCGCATGCTCGACATGGGGTTCTTGCCCGACATCCGGCGGATCATGAAGGCGCTGCCCGCGGCGCGCCGGCAGACGCTGCTCTTCTCGGCCACGCTGCCGCCCGCGATCACGGCGCTGGCGCGCGAGCTGCTGCGCGACCCGGTGATGATCAACGTGGAGCGACCCGCGGCGCCGGCGGTGGGCGTCAGCCACACCGCCTACCCGGTGGCGTCGGAGCTGAAGCTGCCGTTGCTTCTCGAGCTGCTCCGGCAGCCGGGCGTCCGGAACATGCTCGTCTTCACCCGCACCAAGCACCGGGCCAACCGTCTCGCCGACGGCCTGGTGCGGCACGGCGTGGCGGCCGAGCGCATCCACGGCAACCGCAGCCAGGCCCAGCGCACCCAGGCCCTGGCCACCTTCAAGACGGGCAAGTGCCGCGTGCTGGTGGCGACCGACATCGCCGCGCGCGGCATCGACGTCACCGGCCTCAGCCACGTGGTGAACTTCGACGTGCCCGCCGTGCCGGACGACTACATCCACCGTGTCGGACGCACGGCGCGCATGGAGGCGGTGGGCGATGCGATCACGTTGGTGTCCCCCGCGGAGGAAGGCGACTTCCGATTGATCGAGCGTGTCGCTGGCGCGCGGATCCCGCGCGTCACCCTGCCGGGATTCGACTATACGGCGCGGCCGACCGAGCGCCTCGAAGTGCCGATGGCGCAGCGTATCGCCGCCATCCGGGCGCGCCGGAGCGAAGAGCGCGCGCGAGGCCGCGCCAACGCCGCCCGCCGCGGCGCCGCGCAGGGCCGGGCCTTCCATCGCGGTTAGGTTCACCTTTGCCCACGCCCGGGCGCACTCCGGAACCCAGTCCGCCGTGGCACGCCCTGCTCGCGCCGCTCCCACCGGACGTGATCCCGCGCCGGCAACCCGTCGCGTCGCCTGAGATCCTGGCCAAGCCCGAGGGAGCCGCAATCACCGGCTGGGAGCAGTTGACGGTCGATCTGTCGGCCGGCGCCGCCAGGCTGCGCATCGTCATGGTGGTCCTGGACGCCACCGGCCAGCCTTCTATCGGGTGGAGGTGGCGGACCGTGGTGGATTGAATCGCCCGCGGGCCGTCGAGTACCACCACGAGAACGTCGGGGGCCGGCTGGAACCGGACGGCGCCTTCCGAGGCACGCGGTGGCGCACCGTAATTGGCGAAACAGAGGACGGGGAGGAGCAACAGTTGGAGTCCACGCCCTCAGAGCCGAGCGCGGCGGACGTGGCTGGCCTGAAGGCGCTCGTGGCCGAGCTCCTGCGTCGTCAGTCCCCGGATGCTACCTCTCGAGCTTCTCCAGAAAAGGCTTGAGGGCCGGGGCCCACTTCGCCCAGTCGACGCCGCTCGCCTGGTGACCGAACTCGGTGTCGATCTCGACGTACTGGGCCTGGACGCCGGCTCCCGCGAGCTTATCCATCATCGCCGGCGCGATCGACGGCGAAAACAGCTTGTCGGTCCGGGAGAGCACGTGTTCTCGGTGGTGTAGGTACGCGACACCACGAGCTCCGGCGCCTCTATCACAGCAGCCCCGCGTGGGGGCATCCCCACCTACCTACTTCTCGACGGTGCGAATGGCCGCTGGTCCGCCGTTCATCTTGATGCGCTGGCCGGTGTCCTTCAGATTCTGGCCGTCCCAGGAGAAGACCCAGTAGTCCTTCTCGATCATGTTGCCGACTAGGATGGTCTTGCCGTCCGGCGAGAAGGCGACACCTTGCGACCAGCGGCCGATGGGGCCCTCGGCCACGCGCGACATCGTCTTGCCAGTCACGCGAACGATCACGAGCTTGCCGGCGTTGTTGTAGAAGGGCGAGTCCGTGGCCCGGTTGCTGCCGTTGTGGACGACGACGGCCACGACGGAGCTATCCGGCGCGATCTTGAGGCCCTCCGCCGTCGGGCCGAGCACCCCGATCGTGTCCACGACCCGGGGAGGCTTCGCCGTCAGATCGATCAGGCTGACACTGTCGTGGTCGCCGCTGGCGGCCCCGGCAAGGCTGCCGACGACGGCGAAGGCGCCGTTCGACGCGATGTCGAGCACGATGGGGCGCACGCCGGGCGTCATGTCGCGCTTCGTGTACTCGACCTTGGTCCCGTCGATGGCGAGGACCGAAACCTTGTTGTCGAGCTGGCGCGAGACGAGCGCGGTCTTGCCGTCGGGCGCGATGGCCACCATGCCGCCACCGGCCTTCTCGCCGCCGACCTCGAGGGTCCCGGCCGGGGTCACGGTCTTGCCCTGGATGGTGAAGATGGACACGGTCCCGTCGACGAAGTTGGAAACGAGGGCCAGCGTCCCCTGCCGGTTGACCGAAATCCCGGCCGCGCCCTTCCCGGCCTCCAGCGTAGCGATTACCTTGGGCGGATTCCCCTTGAGGTCGATGACGGACACGCGATTGTCCGGGACCTGCTTGGTGGGGTCGTTGGGGTCGATCTTGTTCGACGCCGTCACCAGCGCCAGGCTCTCGTCAGGCGTGAGGGCGACGCTGAGCGGCGGGCCAACCACGCTCACCGGCGCCTGGACCTCGGCGATCACGCGCGGCGGCGACGCTTTCAGGTCGATGATGGCCACGGTGTCCGGCGGCGGGTTGCGGACGACCGTGTTGGTGCCGTGGACGTTGACCACCTTGTTGTCGTTCGCCGACACCGCGAACTGGGCGTCGGCGTTGGCAGCCACGACGAGCAGGGCCAGGACCAGCATCAGGACGAGCGACAAGCGGGACTTCATGGGAGCCACCTCCAGGGTCGGGGTCGGGCGGCTCTTAGAAGAGCAGGTTCGCCCGGCGAACGCAAGGGCGGCGTGCTATGGTCCGCCTGACGAAGCCCCCGGCCCATGCTCACTAGCGTTCCCGTCATCGACGTCGCCCCGTTCCTGACCAGCCCGGCGGGGGGCCGGCGGGCGGTCGTCTGCGAAGTGGGCCGGACCTGCGAGGAGATCACTCCGACCCTCTGGGATGGTGACCCGCGGGTCGTCCAGCTGCTCTTCCCCGGCGCCCATTCCGACGTCGGCAGGGGCTATCCGCAGCACGATGGCCAGAGCGGTCTGTCGGACGGTGGGCTTCAGTGGATGATGGCTCGTCTAGCCGGTCTTCAAGTGACATTCGCGGCGGCGCCTGTGTTTCCGCCGAGACCGGATCCCTGCGGCGTGACGCATCGGCCGTGGATTTAACCACCCTGGAATGTGTTGCCCAAGACGCCCCGGGTCTTTCGCCCCGGCCTTGCCCTGCACGGGTCGGTCGTGGACCGACTCAAGTGTGCGCCGGCTGGGACTGGGTCGGCGTCGTACAATCCGCAGAACTTGTCGGAATACATTGCCGCGGGTCAGGCGAAGGCCGGTGTGACCGTCGTCTAGAACGCGACTGAGCATGCCACACGCGGACTGGGAGCGCCTGGCCGCCTGAGGCCTTGCGGGAAAACGTCGCGCGCCTGGTGTCCTTCTGATGGGGAATGCCCAGATAGCGCCCCCCTCGAGAAGTCCCGGCCTGAGCCAAATGCGGCCCTCGATTTTCGCCTTCGCCCTCCCGCGCTCGCTCATGCGGCTCTCCGCCGGGCATCCGCACGCGCCTGCGGTGGTGTGCGATGCCCGAGCCGCTCGATGAGCCACTCGGTGTTATAGCGTGCGATGAACTCCCCGATGATGCGCCGTGCCTCCTCCAGGCTGCGGAACTGGTGCAAGTAAATGCACTGCTCTTTGAGCGTGGGCATGAAGCGCTCGGCGACCCCGTTGCATTCGGGTTCGCCCACGTCCGATGGCGAGCTCGTGCACCCGAGCCACTTCACCTCGTTGATCTAGGTGTCGGCGATGTACTGTGGGCCCCAATCGCACCGGATCGACAGCCCGCGCGCCTTCGCGCGTGGTGATCGCCGACCGCGCACGCGGCGGCCGTACTACAATGGCCCCGTCGACGGGCGGGCCCTTTCGCGGTCCAGAGGAGGAGACTCCCATGAGCGACGTCTCACGCAGAGCGTGGTTGGCGGCGGCCGGTGCGGTCGGAGTCGGGGTCGCGATGGCGGGCGGGGCGGCCGCGCAGGGCGGCGGCTCGGCCGACGACCTCGTGCGCGCGGCGAAATCGGCGCGCCTCTTCGACCTCTCGTTCACCTGGAACGAGCAGTCGCCCGTGCTGGGACTCAACCCGCCGTACTCGTTCGCGCTGAACCGCACGCACAAGATGACCCACGAGATCTTCGGCCAGGCGCCGGGCAGCCGCGTGTCGTGGGCCTCGGAGATCATGTACTTCAGCGGACAGCACGGCGCGCCCACCATCGACGCCATCGGCCACATCGGCCGCGACCTCAAGCTGCATGGCGGCGTCGACGCGACGGCGGCCACCTCCACCCCCGGCGGCATCGGCGCCAACCTCGGCATCGACAGCTTCCCGGTCGATCTCATGGTCAACCGCATGGTCCTGCTCGACGTCGCGAGTCAGGTCGCCGGCGGCCGGCCCGACTCGCTCGCGCCGGGCTTCGAGATCACGGCCGCGCATCTCGAGCAGACGATGAGGGCGCAGAAGGTGGAGGTGCGTCCGGGCGACTCGCTCATGATCCGCACCGGCTGGGGCCGGTACTTCGGCACCGACAACGCGAAGTATCTCGGCGAGCAATCCCCGGGCCCCGGACAGGATGGCGCGCGCTGGATCATCGACCGGAAGGTCCGCCTGGCCGGCGACGACACCGCGACGTTCGAGAAGCGCCCGGCCGCCTACGGCAAGGAGCTCTTCAGCGTCCACATGATGCTGCTCGCCGACAGCGGCATCTACATCGTCGAGAACGCGAACCTGGACCCGCTCGGCGACGCCAAGGTCTACGTGGCCCTGCTGCTCATGACGCCGCTCAAGATCCAGGGCGCGAGCGGCTCGCCGCTGCGCGCGGTCGCGCTGGCGCCGTAGCGCGTATCATCCCAGGCATGAGCTACGACCTCGTCGTTCGGGGTGGCACCGTGATCACGGCGACGGATCGCTTCGACGCCGACCTCGGCATCAGTGGCGGGCGAGTCGCCGCGATCGCCGAGGCCTTGCCCCCGGGGGACCGCGAGATCGACGCCCGCGGCCTCCTCGTCCTGCCCGGCGGCGTCGACGTGCACACGCATCTCGACGTCGAGGTCGGCGGCCTCCGGACCGCCGACGACTTCGAGTCGGGCACGGCGGCGGCGGCCTGCGGGGGCGTCACGACGATCTGCGACTACGCGTGGCAGGGACGGGGGCAGTCGCTGATCAGCGCCGTCGAGGCGTGGAAGGCCAAGGCCTTCGACCGCGCGCACATCGACTGCGGTTTCCACGTCATCGTGTCCGAGGTCAGCGACGCCACGCTGGCGGAGATCCCCGGGCTCGTCGCCGCCGGCTATCCTAGCCTGAAGGTGTTCATGATCAACGAGTTCGGCATCGGCGACGCGGCGTTCGTCCGCCTGCTCGCGGCGGCGACGAAGGCCGGCGCATCTGGACCTTTTTGAGCCGCATGCAACATTTTCACCGTCCTGGATAGGAGGACGACCATGGCGACGACGGACGAGGGGCGGCGGGAATTCCTCAAGGGTGCCGCGGTGGTGGGCGGGCTGGCGGCCTCGGTGAGCGCGGCTGGCCTGTCTTCGCTCACGAGCGCCCAGGCGCAGCCGGGCATGGTGCCGGGGACCAAGAACCACTACTACATTCCCGCCACCGACAAGACGGTCCACTGGGGCTACTTCAGCAAGCTGCTGAAGCCGCAGGTCGAGCTGTCCTCGGGCGACTTCGTGACCATCGAGACGCTCACCCACCACGCCAACGACGACGCCGAGCGGATGATCAAGGGCGATCCCGGGGCCGAGAGCGTCTACCACTGGGACAGGCAGCGAAAGGGGGTCGACCGCCGGGGGGCCGGGCCCATCCAGCCGACGCTCTTCGGCCGCGGCGCCGGCGAAGGGCTCGGCGTGCACATCTGCACGGGCCCGGTGGCGGTGCGCGGAGCGGAGCCCGGTGACGTCCTGGAGGTGCGCATCATCGACGTCAAGCCGCGGCCCTGCGCGAACCCGCAGTACAAGGGCAAGGCGTTCGGGAGCAACGCGGCCGCCTGGTGGGGCTTTCACTACAAGGACCTGCTGACGGATCCGAAGCCGCGCGAGGTCATCACGATCTACGAGGTCGATGCGAGCGGCGAGCGGAACTGGGCGAGGGCGGTCTACAACTTCCGCTGGATGCCGCAGACGGACCCCTCCGGGGTGGTCCACAAGATCATCGACTACCCGGGCGTGCCGGTGGACCACCGGACGGTGCAGGAGAACCACGGCATCCTCAAGGACGTGCGGGTGCCGGTCCGGCCTCACTTCGGCGTGATCGGTCTGGCCCCGAGTGAAGCGGACTACGTGGACTCCATTCCCCCGCACTACGTGGGCGGCAACATCGACGACTGGCGGATCGGCAAGGGGGCCACGATGTACTACCCGGTCGCCGTCCCGGGGGCGCTCCTCTCCGCCGGCGACCCCCACGCCTCGCAAGGGGACTCCGAGCTCTGTGGGACCGCCGTCGAGTGCTCGCTGACCGGCACCTTTCAGCTGATCCTCCGCAAGAAGGATACCCTCGGCGGCAGCGCCTTGGCCGGACTCGACTACCCTCTCCTCGAGACCCAGGACGAGTGGGTGCTCCACGGCTTCAGCTTCCCGAGGTACCTGACGGACCTCGGGGCGGACGCCCAGAAGGACATCTACGCCAAGTCCTCGGTGGACCTCGCGATGCGCGACGCCTTCCGGAAGGCGCGCCATTTCCTGATGACCACGCGCGGGCTCAGCGAGGACGAGGCGATCTCCCTGCTGTCGATCGGGGTGGACTTCGGCGTCACCTAGGTCGTGGACGGCAACTGGGGCGTGCACGCGATCATCAGGAAGAGCCTGTTCGCGGGTGCCTGACACCACCGAGGGAGGAGCCGACCATGACCGCCATCACCGAGCTCGTCGAGGCGGCTGACCCTGTGCGCGACGATGAGGGCCACGATGGAACCACGCGTCTCGCCAAGTTCGCCCGGGGGGGGGAAGGATGGGCTGTCTTTCTGGATCGAAGATTCGAGGCTGCGCCGGCGCGTTGGCAGGGGTTGGCCCGGGGGGTTGCCTTCTCGTCGGAGGTCGTGTGCTATGCGCGAATGGACCAGTTCATCGCCTTCCGCGCCGCTGGATTGTTCCGGACAGGCCGATCGTGCCCATATCGTGCCTATCTCGGGACCACTGTTGCATATTTTAGGTCACGCGCGGAGAGCGGGGCTCAAGAGCTCCAAGAGACCCGGCTGATATCATCACGGAGCTTGCGCGGTCGCAGCCCTCCTGGTCGAGGCCCTCACTGGCATCACCGTGGTGGAGTGGGCTCGGAGAGGTACCGGATTTGACTACCGGCTCGGACCGCCCGGTTCCCTCGAGCTCCTTTTCCAGGACAAGACGAGGCTAGAGGTCTCTGGGATCCGGCGCGGCGAGGATGCGGAAGTCCTCGCTCGAGAACGGCGGAAGCTGGCCCAAATGGCGCGCGCCGAAGGCGTGCAGACGCAGACGCTGCCGGGTATTGTAGTGGTCGTGGAATTTGGCGCACCCCGGTAACGGTCTATCAGGCCGTTTCGACCGACCGGCTGCGCCGGCCGCTCAACGCCGGCGTTGAACCGCACGAGAAAGGGCAGACTATGGACGATCAGCTCGGGCACTACGCGGACAAGCTGGCGTACGAGATCGACTCGTGGGACCTGAAGGTCGCTCTCGACGCGGGCGAGAACATCACCGTCGTCGACGCGCGTTCGGCCGAGGCGTTTCAACGGGAACACATCCCGGCCGCGATCAACATCCCGCACCGAACGATGTCTGCCGAAACCACGAAGCGCATCGACAAGGAGGCGCTCGTCGTTACGTACTGCGACGGGATAGGCTGCAACGCGTCGACCAAGGGGGCTTTGTGCATGCTGAAGCTCGGGTTCCGGGTAAGAGAGTTGATCGGTGGCCTTGATTGGTGGAAACGCGACGGCCACAAGACACACGGGGGCGCCGTGCCCGACGAGCCCGTCGCCTGTGGCTGCGGCTCGCCTCCCCGTCCCGTTCAACCGATCGGGCCGTCGGGATGACAGCTCACTGCTTACCCGCGGTTATCTCCGGTGGCGGGTCAACGCCCGGGCGTTGGACTGTAGCGGGCGCGACGGAGGACCGGGACGATGAAGGGCGACGATGCTGTACCTGATCATCGAGAGTTTCAAGAATCGCGACGCCGCGCCTGTGTACAGGCGTTTCCGTGATCACGGACGGCTTGCACCCGACGGCTTGAAATACGTGTCGAGCTGGGTCACGGCGGACTTGGCAAAGTGCTATCAGGTCATGGACCAGAAGGCGCGGAAAGCCGCCTGGTGAGGCGGTCGGCCGCCGCATGCCGCCGACTCGACGCCCGCTTCCGCACGCTACGGCCTTCCCATCAGCTCGGCGCGGAGCAGGGCGGCACCCGCGGCCAGCGCCCGGATCTTCTGGTTGCAGATGTAGCGGGGGGACCAGCCGAACCCGCAGTCGGGGTTGACGGAGAGCTTCTCCGCCTTGCAGACCGTCAGCACGCGCCGGATC
>Ga0137368_10007791_pt1 | contig 11098 bp, 15 predicted proteins | sample SagtaG_13_FD_104917 | JGI IMG/M metagenome (GOLD analysis project Ga0137368, IMG submission 104917) | Vadose zone soil microbial communities from Sagehorn Ranch, Mendocino, California, USA - Sage1_L_100_16 metaG | ecosystem: Environmental > Terrestrial > Soil > Vadose zone | place: USA...
CACCAGTATGGCCTGCCGCTCGGCGTACAGGTTGCGCATCCGCCGGATGTGGCGCCCAAAGTGCCCCTCGACGATGAAGTCGGTCAGCACTGCCTGCTCCAGTGTCGGCGGCCGCAGATCCATGAGCATCCGCGCACGTACGAACGTGTCGACCAGATCGGGCGGCACCACCAGATACCCCAGGCGCAGGCCCATAAAGAGCACTTTGCTGAACGAGCCCAGGTAGATCACGCGCCCTGCGCTGTCCAGCCCCTGCAGGGCCGCGAGCGGCCGCCCTACATAGCGGTACTCGCTGTCGTAGTCGTCCTCGAGCACCCAGGACCCGGCCTGGCTGGCCCAGTGCAGCAACGCCAACCGCCGCGCCAGGCTCATGGTCATCCCGAGTGGAAACTGGTGCGAGGGGGTGACATAGGCTAGGCGCGCCGTGGCGCAGCAGGCTCGCCCGGCAGCTACATCCAGCCCTTCTGCGTCCACCGGGACATGCACCAGCCGCGCCCCCACTCCGCGGAACGCGCCGCGGGCGCCCCAATAGCCGGGCTCCTCGACCCACACGGAATCGCCAGGGTCAAGCAGCACCCGGGCCGTCAGATCAAGCGCCTGCTGCGCGCCCGCGACAATCATGACTTGATCGGGATCACACCGCACAGCACGGGCGGCGCCTAGATAGCTGGCGATCGCCGCCCGTAACGGCGGGTACCCCACCGAGGAGCTGGCGTTCAGCAGGCTATGGCCCGATCGGCGGTAGCGCCGGGCGATGAGCTGCGCCCACAGCGCGATGGGGAAGGAGTCCAGCGCGGGCACGAATGGGCGGAACACGCGCGGCGGCCCCTCGTGCAGCACCGGATTGGCGGGAGCGGCGGCCAGCAGGGCGCCCTGGTGCGAGAGCCGGTGCCCCTTCGGGTTCAGGCGCGGCGCCGGCCTCCAGCCTGCGCGGGCATACAACAGATCGTCCGGCAACACCCGCGTCACGTACGTGCCATCTCCCACACGGCCTTCCAGATAGCCCTCCGCCAGGAGCTGATCAAAGGCATTCAGCACCGTATTGCGGGCGACCCCCAGCGTGGTCGCCAGTTCACGGGTAGCGGGCAACCGCGCCCCAGGCGCCAGCCGCCCGGTCAAAATAGCAGTCCGCAGCTCGTCGTAGAGCTGCTGATACAGTGGGACGCGAGCTGAAGGGTCGATCGTGATCAGGGGGAGCATGGTGGCGGTCGCATACTTGGTCATGGCGCGCCTCGGTATATACAGGATTGGCACCATGACTATAGCACAAAATGGCGCTTGTCGCCAGGCCATTCGCCAAGGTACACTTGCAGCCTGCACCAAACGTGCCTTTGGCATACGCGTCTCACGGTATTGCACTCAACAGAAGGTCGCACTGCCCCAGCCCTGTCCAAAAGGACAGAAGCTGATCAATCGGTTGGATGTTGTGCTATCCACCAATGTCGGCGATACTAAACCCAGATAGTCACCAACGGAGGGAGGCGTCTAATGGTACGCATCAGCAAGCCGCGCTGTGTCCTTGTCTATGCGTTGGCCCCGGATGGAACGAGCGCCGCCGCAGCCAATCGTGAATTGAATGCTTTCGTGGCAGATCCAGCGCTGCCACTCGTGCTCTTCCATGATCACTTTATCGGTCAACCCGGTGGTATTGCGATCTTCTTCGTCGAGAGCTCGCCAGAATGGGAGACCCTTGAGAGGGCCTCCCACTTGCAGGGCTGGCAGGTTGAGCTGCGCCCGCTGATTTTCTCACGTAGGCCCGCCGCCTTCGACGAACAGATCGCGTTCACGCTCCGCAGCTATCGCGGGCGCGATTGGGAAGCGTTGCAACACGAGCAGCGCCCGACATACGGCAACCCACGACGTGAAGCAGAGATAGCAGCGGAAGAGGATGAGCACTAAATATCGAGCTTGCCCCGATAATGCTCCATGGTTGAGGGCCGATCCTCAAGAAGGGAGAACACCCGTGGGGAAGACCTTTCGGCAGCTGGTGCGGGAAGCGCGTGAGCACATCCACGTGCTTAGCCCGCAGGAAGCGAAGCGGATCATCGACCAAGGCGGCGTGATGGTCATCGATGTGCGTGAATCTTGGGAGATTGCCCAGACGGGCACGATTCCGGGCGCGCGCAACATCACCCGCGGTGAGCTCGAGATTAAGGCCGATACGGAACTCCCGCGGCGCGACCCCGCCCTCCAGGACCGCAGTCAGAAGATCATCCTCACATGCGGTGCGGGCGGCAAGGCGACGCTCTGCGCGAAGGCGCTGCAAGAGATGGGGTTCACGGATGTCTGGATTATTGATGGCGGCTGCCGCGGCTGGCAGGAATCCGGGTACCTGCTCGCGCCACCGCAGCCATAAAGGGCGGCACCCATGCCCGCGCTCATGACACTTCTGATCGGCTCAGGTCGATGTTCTAGTTCGATACCGCGGCGTTGGCCAGCTTCTTGGCGCAGGCCACTGGCCAGGCGACGGTGCCGAAGCCGTGAGTGCTTGTCCGGCCGAAATTCCGAGAAGGCATAAGGAGTCCAACCCAACGTCCACCCGAGATAAGAAGGCCCACGCTCGACGGTTCTTTGCGGCGTGCTACAACTGGATCTGCCAATAGAGCACCCCTAGCGACCGCTGTCACCGGCCTTTGCGCCATTGGACACTCGTCAGCAGCGGCCCATAGAGATCGTCGTCGATGGCGATCCGTAACTGCTGCAACTCCTCCAGCGATGGATCGCGGTCGTGGAACGTGACAAATGGCAGGTCGCTGATGATCGCCAGCGGTGTCTGTTCACTGCCCTCGCCCATTACCAAGACGGCAGCAGTAGCGAGCGCATCCACGACATTCACTTTGGTCACGCGCAGGGGGCGTCCGAACAGATCAGCGCTGCCGACATAATCATTGAGGGCCCGAACGCCGCTGTAGGCGAGGGCGACCCCCGTGACCCCCAGGCGGAGCGGCATGGTTTTGCTGTCGGTAATCAGGACCCCAACGTGTGTATAGCCGAAGCGCCGCTGCAAATAGGCACGCACCTGATTGGCTATGCGTTGTGGCTCGTGGGGCCATAAGACATAGTAGCCATCACCGTTCGACTCATCAATCCCGGCGGTGGGAACGAGCAGGCCATTCTTGATCGTCAGGGTGATGTTGTACTTACTGGCGGTAGGGGGTAAAAAGTAGTCCGCTTCTTGGGCGATCAACGCGGGTTTGTCGACCGTGCCGATCTTGACCACGCGGCCCTGACAGATCGACACGATCTTGGAGGTGATAGCCAAGACTGTGTGCTCGTCAAACGAATCAACATAGGCATCCAAGATCGCAAACAAGTTCTGATCCTTGGTCGTGATTTTGTGCGTTTTGATCGCGTGGACTCTCATGATGAGTAGCGAGCCTCCGAGCTCTGGTATCTTCGTCGAGCAACAGGTGGCGCGCCACAGTCAGCGGCGCCTGCAGTGCGGCACACAGCAACCCCTTGATCGGGCCGACGCGCGTGACCAGGACCAGCCACGCGCCAGAGTAGGCAGCGACCAACTCCTCAACCAGGTTCAGACTGCGCGCCTGCACCACCGCCAGCGACTCGCCACCGGGCGGGGCATAGCTCGGGTCGGCATGCCAGTACGCCAACTGTGGTGGCTGCCCATCGAACACGCCCACCTGCATATCAATGACGAGCAAGACGACCACAGGAGACTTCCGTCACCTGGAAGGTATGCCAGAACCAGGACACTGTGCCGAGACTGTCGCTGGCGTTTCCCTCATCCACCCTTGCGCGGCTGCGATCTCCTGCGCTCGATCGGCGTAATGCGCTGAGGCTGGACCCCGGTACTCGTGCGCAAACCACCGGACCGTTTCTTTGAGCCAGACCCCCAACGGCGTACATTCGATCTGCAAGTCGTGTTTCATCCTCGCGATGTCTTGAACAAAACGTTCGTCGACGAATGGTGCCGGATAGCCTGATGGACCCGGCTGCCGCCTCAGCCAGTCCAAGGGAACCCGAACCATGTGCACGTTCCGCCGCGGGTGGGTGCAATGTTCTCTTTCAGGTTGACGGCGTTGATCTCGTTCCAGATCCGCGTCGCGACGCCGGTGGCTTCCGCGCTCGACAGGTTGGCGTAGCGGTAGAAGTACGATCGGGGGTCCTGAAAGGTGGTCTCCCGTAACTGCAGGAAGCGTTCGACGTACCATTGCTCGAGATTGTGCTCCGCGGCGTCGAGATAGATCGAGAAGTCCAGAAAGTCAGAAACGAACACGTGTGGTCGTGCCTCAGGATAATCGGCATAGCTCTGAAGAATGTTCAGGCCCTCCAGGATCAGGATATCCAGCTGGTCCACCACCTGCATGGCGCCGGGGACGATGTCATAGCTGACGTGCGAATACCGCGGGACGGCGAGGGTGGAATAGCCACATTTCACGTCGGCGACGAACTGCACCAGCCGCCGCAGGTCGTAGCTCGCGGGGAAGCCTTTGCGGTGCAGCAAACCCCGCTGCTCGAGGATCCAGTTCGGGTACAGGAATCCGTCGGTCGTCACCAGATCGACCCTAGGGTGGTCGGGCCCGCGCGCGAGCAGCGCCTGGAGGATCCGGGCGGTCGTGCTCTTGCCCACCGCGACGCTGCCAGCGATCCCGATCACGTACGGGACCTTGGCCGTCGGGTTGCCGAGAAACATATCGGTGACCTGATACAGCTGGTGTGTCGCGATCACATAGAGCTGGATGAGGCGTGCGAGCGGCAGATAGATGTCCGCGACCTCCGCCAAGGACACATGCTCAGTGATCCCCTGGAGTTGGTCGAGGTCGGCCTCGGCGAGCGGGAGCGGGACCGCAGCACGCAGCTGCGCCCATGCCGCGCGCGAGAAGCTGGTATAGGGAGAGCGATGCCGCGCGTCATATGACCAAGCCGCCATTGAGGAACTCCTCTAGAGCATCGGTCAAGTATTCCGAATTCACGAAGCTCACAACGTTCACGAAGCTTGGAATATGCCGTGTGATAGTGATCTTGGTGCCCTTCGTGGATCAAGAAAGCCGCATACTTGGCCGATGTGCTAGGCCCAGCGTGTCAGGATCACCTTGCGCTGGAACAGCAACGTCGCGCCCCACACGGCCAGAGCGGCGATCAGCGGGCTGAGCACCAGCACTCCCGTGAGTTGGCCGAAAAAGACCCCGAGAAACGGCACGACCACCACCGAAAACTGCTGCGCGGTGCGCGGGTCGTTCACGCGCGCCGAGATAGCCACCATCGCGGCAATCGCGATCAGCGCCAGCAGCGGCGTGCAGAGCAGGAACACCGTCAGCCAGCCCGGGCTGACGACCGCGGCGAACACCCGCGGGCTGAGCGCGCCGGCCCAGACGCCAGCAATATACAGCGCGCCGCAGATCCAGGTCAGCGCCATCGCCGGAATGAGCGCGGCCAGCATCTTGCCGGCCAGTAGCTCCCAGGTCTTGAGCGGCGTCGCCAACAGCGGCTCGAGAGTCCGGTTGCTCTTTTCGCCCACGACGCTGTAGGAGGCGATGACACTGGGCAGAATCATTCGACGGAAGCCATTACTGGCCGTCTGCACCTTGACTGGACTGGTAGAAGCCACTACCACTGTTGGCATACACCTGCTCACATCACAGCGTGCAGATATGTTGGGGCATGTGCCCCTCGCGATCGTATACCATCGTCGCGGGTTTGTCCCTGGTACAGCTGTGGGCGGTGGCCGCCCAACCCGGTAATCGGCGGAGCGCTTTTGGCTCGAATTCGTGGCCCACCTGATGCAGGTTGATGTTCTGATCGCCGAAGGCCAACGCTTTCCGCCCATCGCCGACGGCCACCCCCTGCATCCCCAGTATCCGGATGTAGAAGGTACAGGTAGCTGGGATGTCGGTAATGGTCAGCACGAGATGGTCGAGTCGCTCGATGTGCGAAGGGTGCACCTCCTGGATAACGATGATCGGACCACGCTCAGATCGCGATCTGCTTGCCATCCTCGGCGTACTCTATGTCGAGGCTCTGCACGCGGGCAAGCATGTCCTCGCTCATGTGGGTCACAACGAGTCGTTTGCATCGTAGCTCAGCCCGATGGCTCGCCAGGGTCTGGTAGTCGAGGTGGTATTTGACCGGCTTGTCGAAGAAATAGGCTTCGCAAATGAAGAGGTCCGCGCCGTCCGCAATCGTGCGCAGCGCATCGGTCCATTCCGTGTCACCCGAACAGGCGATCGTCTTCCCCGCACAGTCGACGCGAAGCGCATACGCGGGAGCACCGCTGGCGTGGATGACTTCCTGCGGCGTGACAGAGAGCGACCCAAGGTCGGTAGGCACGGCTGCGGCCAGTTCGCGAAACGTGAGGGCGAATCGCGGCTGCAGCCGCTCGGACCCGGGAAAGAACACCTGCATAGCCTCCCGCACACGAGTCTCCAGGCCAGGCGGGCCAGCCAGGAGCAACGGTCGGGTGCGTTTGGAGACTAGCTGCGCTTCCAGCAGAACAAAGGGCAGCCCGCCGAAATGATCGCCATGCAAATGGGTGATCAGGATAACGTCGATGGTGGCGGGGTCGACTCCCCAGCGTTTCATCGCGCTGAGTGAGGACGCGCCGCAGTCGAGGAGGAACCGGACGGTACCAGCCTCGGCATAGATACACGTCTGATCGCGTCCACCGCTCCCGAAGGCGTCCCCGCTGCCGAGGAAGGTCACGCTGATCGCATGCACGAGACACCTCGCTCCACGTTTATACACTCAGGCTGGATCACCCAGCACGACGTTGTCAGTCAGCCGAGAGGTATGGTGGCACCTCCTTGAACTGAACAGAGCTACCACACGTTGGGATCTGTCCAGTCCAAGGGGGTCATTGCACGGCCGCTTGTGCGGATGAGCCAGGAGAGTGGCCGCTCTCACACATCAAGGGTCCTCGCTCCCCCTTTCCGCATCGGTTGGCAGATCATAATAGGCAGCGATGTCGAAGGGTGGAGTGGCGGCCGAAATATAGCTCAACATCTCTGATGAACGGTTTTCAATGGCATGCACTACATTGGATGGGATGTAGACGAGATCCCCTTTGACAACCTCTTCTTCCTCTTCGCCCACACACAAGCGTCCCGTTCCGTCAATAATGACATACACCTGTTCAGGCCCATGCCGGTGAAGCATTTGAGAAGCCCCCGGCGCGACATCCACCCAAGTGATGGAAAGGTTGGTCTGCGGGATATCTCCCTGCTGCAGAAAAATATGCGAGCGCAGGCCATCATACTCCCGCTGCCGCACCTCAGCTCGGTTCTTTTTGAACATCACGTCCTCCTTATCCAACGATGTACGGCATCTTCCCAGCGGCGCGGATCAGCATGATCACGGCGCTGCCGTGCTGGCAGGTGTGCGCCCACACGGAGCGACCGACCGGCTACACCGTGCGTGCCCAAACTGCCACCTCCGCGAACGTGTACTCCTCCATCCCAAAGACATTGGCCTCACTCGGGAAGTCACCGTGCTCGACCTCGCGCTGATACTGTTCGATAGCCTGAAGGGTCTGGTCATGATAGTGCTGGTACTGTTTGGCAAATCGGAGCTGAAAGGGCGTGATCCCTAACACATCCTTGACAATCAGCACCCGCCCGTTGCAAAACCGGCCCGCACCAATGCCGATGGTTGGAATACGAAGGCGCTCGGTGATCAGCTTGGCGAGCGGCTCAAGCACCAGTTCCAATACCAGCAACTGCGCTCCAGCTTGCTCTAACGCGACGGCGCTTTGTACCAACATGGCCCAGCGTATGCCGTAACTGATGTCTTCACTGCTTGCGAAGAGACGAACAAGAGCCTCATACTTATAACTCCAAGAAGTAGCGGTGAAATCGTTCGTCGCCGGTCAGCTCAGGATGGAAGCAGGTCGCAAGCAGGTGCCCCTGCTGTGCGGCGACGATCCGCCCATCCTCCAGCGTCGCCAGCACAGCCACCTCAGCTCCTGGCGCCTCCAGGAGCGGCGCGCGGATGAAGACCGCCCTGAGTGGCTCTTCGCCGATCGGGAGAATCGACAGGTCGACCTCGAAGCTATCGAGCTGGCGTCCAAACGCATTGCGGCGAGCCGTGATGTTCATCAGCGCCAGCGCTGGCTGCCCTTCGGGCCGACCGTCGGCGATGTGCTTGGCCATCAGAATCGCACCGGCGCAGGTGCCCCACATCGGCATGCCCCGCCGCACGCGCTCGCGAATCGGGTCGAGCAGGTTGTACAACACCATCAACTTGCCGATCGTCGTGCTTTCCCCGCCTGGGATGATCAGACGATCGGTCTGTGCCAGATCTTTTGGCAGCCGCACCTGCTGCGTTGGCGCACCGATCCATCGTAAGGTTTCTTCATGCTCGCGGAAATCGCCTTGTAACGCTAAGATACCTACAGTCATAGCTACGAGTGGCGAGTGACGAGTGACGAGTAGATGAAACACAACTCGTTACTGGTTACTCATTACTAATCTACCAGCCGCGCTCGGCCATCAACTGCCCTTCTGAGAGCGAGGCGACGTTGATGCCGGCCATCGGCTCGCCCAGGCCCTTACTGACCTCGGCGATCACCTCGGGGTCGTTGTAGTGGGTGGTGGCCTCGACGATCGCGCGCGCGCGCTTGGCCGGGTTGCCGGACTTGAAGATCCCCGAGCCGACGAAAATGCCATCGACACCGAGTTGCATCATGAGCGCCGCATCGGCTGGGGTCGCGACACCCCCTGCTGCGAAGTTGACCACCGGCAGCCGACCGGTTTCGGCGACCTGACGGACCAACTCATAGGGCGCCTGCAACTCCTTGGCGGCGCTGAACCGCTCGTCCTCATCCATTCGCTGGAGGCGGCGGATCTCGCCGTAGACCGTACGGGCGTGGCGCACCGCCTCGACAACGTCGCCGGTGCCGGCCTCGCCCTTGGTGCGCAGCATGGCTGCGCCCTCGGCCACGCGCCGCAGCGCCTCGCCCAGGTTGCGGCAGCCGCACACAAACGGCACCTTGAACTTGTGCTTGTTGATGTGGTGCTCTTCGTCGGCGGGGGTGAGCACCTCACTCTCGTCGATATAATCGACGCCCAGTGCCTCTAGTACTTGGGCCTCGACAAAGTGGCCGATGCGGGTCTTGGCCATCACCGGGATCGTCACTGCCTCCATGATCTGGAGGATTAGCTCCGGGTCGCTCATACGCGCCACGCCGCCGTGGGCGCGGATGTCGGCCGGCACGCGCTCCAGCGCCATCACGGCGACGGCGCCAGCCTCTTCGGCGATGCGCGCGTGCTCGGCAGTGACCACGTCCATGATCACGCCGCCCTTGAGCATCTGCGCCAATCCCACTTTGGTCGTCCAGGTTGATGTATCCATAGCCACAGGCTCCTTGATAAGGGATTGTGGTTATTCATACGAGTTGATACAATCATAGTTCAGCAGATGGCCCTTCACAAGTGCCATTTTATGCGATCTGGAGTGGACCAATTGAACTATGTCGTCTGTCTCGATTTCGCAACCCCGCTCCCTGCTCCTCGCTCGAGCGCGCTGCGTACCTGCCGCGCCGCCTCGACCATGTTCCGCAGCGCAGGCACAAGCTCGGCGTAGCCGCGCGTCTTCAGCCCGCAGTCTGGGTTGACCCACACCTGTTCAGCCGGCAGGATGGTCAGTGTCGCCCAAAGCTTGCCGACAATGAAATCGACCGTGGGCACATTGGGGCTGTGGACGTCATAGACGCCAGGGCCGATCTGCCGTGGGTAGTGGAACTCGCGCAGCGTGCGCAGCTGCGCGCCGTCGCTGCGCGCATAGGCGATGCTGATCACATCGGCGTCGAGTGAGGCGATCGTCTCGATGATGTCGGGGAACTCGCTGTAGCAAATGTGCGTGTGGATCTGGATATGTGGCGAGATCCCAGCCGTCGCCAGGCGGAACGCCCGCACCGCCCAGCGCAGGTAGTCGGGCCAGCCGACGCGGCGCAGCGGCAGCCCCTCGCGTAAGGCCGGCTCATCGACCTGTATGGCCCTCAGGCCCGCCTCTCGCTCCAGGTCGCGCACTTCGTCGCCGATTGCCAACGCGATCTGCTCGACCAACTGCTCGCGCGGCAGGTCCTCGCGCACGAAGCTCCACTTCGCCATAAATAATCGGTGGGCGCACGCAGCGGCTGCCGTAGCTCTGGACCCAGCCCTCATGCGTGGTGGCGAAGCCGGCCAGCTTCTCGCCAAAGAACTGCACCATGTCGTTGCGCTCCGGCTCGCCGTGGATCAGCAGATCGAGTCCAAGCTCCTCCTGCATGCGGATGATCGCGCTGCGGTGCGTCTTCGGTCATCAGGGTTAGATAAGGCGCGACGAACGCCCATTCGTCGTCACTTACATCCCTGGGACAAGGTTTTCGCGTCATTCCTTGAGTCTACAATGCTCAAGGCCAAAGTGCATAACAGGTTCTAAGCGGCGAGTACCGCGTGCCGCCCGTCGTTGAGGTGCAATGATGCCGAAGATGAAACGCAAGGACAGGAGAGGCGCGCCGGTTTCGGCCAGCGGGGAAGCGGGCTGCTCGGTGCCGAGCGTTGCCCCCACGGCGGTTCAGGCCGAGAACACGAGAAAAGTCCGCCTGCTCACGTTCGCCTTGGCGGTAATCGTTGTGTGGGGCCTTGGCACCTATGCCTACATCTACTTCATGCCGCGCTTGTTGTACAACGCGTTGAAACAGGCGATGGTCCAGCGTGGCATCGGTGCCACGCCACACGGAACCCCTTCGTCCGGCATTGCCGTCAACACGCTCTTTGCGATGTCTGCCCTAGCCTCGCCAGCTAGCTTGAAGTCCAACTTCTTGGCGGGCACAAACCACGATACGCTCTACACCACCGGCTGGCTCGATCTGAGCAAAGGGCCGGAGGTCTTGCATATGCCGGACATGGCTGGCCGATACTACGGCATCGAGTTTGTTGACCCATGGGGCGCTGTCTTCGCGTATGTTGGCCGGCGCACCACTGGTACTCGGGCCGGCGATTATCTTATGAGCGGACCGGGCTGGCGGGGGCGTTGCCGGGCGGAGACGATCACCACCTGGGCAGCTCATCCTGGCGCACACAGCGCGACGCTGCACGACCGTTGGTTCCAGAACCTACACCTCGCGCAGCTGCAGTTGGACGACCTGCGCACGCGGCTGCGC
>Ga0137368_10007794_pt1 | contig 11096 bp, 4 predicted proteins | sample SagtaG_13_FD_104917 | JGI IMG/M metagenome (GOLD analysis project Ga0137368, IMG submission 104917) | Vadose zone soil microbial communities from Sagehorn Ranch, Mendocino, California, USA - Sage1_L_100_16 metaG | ecosystem: Environmental > Terrestrial > Soil > Vadose zone | place: USA...
AAGCTCCCTTCGTGAGGTCGCGTCGGTGAGCGCGGATTCGAGCGCAGGGACGTGGTCGGGATCTTCGATCCTGGCGTTGCGCAGGTCGGCGGCGATCCGCAGCGCTTCGACTCGCGCCGCCTCCGCCTCCTCGGTCGTGACGCGCAGCTCAGCCTGCAGTTGGCCCAGTCGCTCGCTCATCAGTCAAGTCTCGGTCTGAGGAGGTCGGCGCCGCGCATGAGGACGCGCACCGGCTGCTGGACGAGGATGGCGGCCATTGCCGCTGCGCTGGTTCCCCAGCGGCCGTCCGGAGGTTGCCGCGGCCTGAAGGGGGCGATGCGGATGTGACTGAGCTCGGCGAGTTCGGCTTCGTTGGCGACGAGGTGGCCCCAGCTGAGATCGTTCCATTGGTCCAGCGGCGGAGCTTCCGAGTCGAATCCTTGAACGACGTCGAGGGCGAAGCGAGGCTCGGTCGGCTGCTGCTCGAAGATGAACCACCACGCGGCGCGCGCCTGCTCCGGCGTCAGGTCGAACCCCGCGAACGTGACGTCGGGGTCGAGCGAACCGCGGAAGAGCGGCCGCTTCACCTTTCCGGCTGCCAGGTCTGGCTTGCCGTCGGCGTCTGGCGCGGCGTAAATGACCGTTGAGGGGTAGCGGCGGAGCAAGTCGCCGCGAACGAGCAGCACGAGCTGCTCGCCGCCGCCGGTAAATGTTTCGCCGAGATCGGCGCTTCGGTTCCACTTCTCGATCGGGTCGATGTCATCCTGACCGGCTGCTGCCCAGAAGCGTCGGAAGGCGGAGCTGCGGTGGTCGAAGGGGTATTCGCGCCAGAGCAACTCGCGGCCGAGTTCATGGTTGAGCCCGACCAGGAAGGCCTCCACAAACCGGGGGTTCGTCTGCATGAGGGAGACCGTGTTCGGCGGAACGTGCTCGAGCCCGGGGAGAAGATGCTCGGGAAACTGGTCGCGCAGAAGCTCCCATGTCGGCTGCGGGAACACCGGCCTGGCGAGAAGCTCTTGCAGCGGGTCTTTCGGCTGGACCGGCCGCAATGGCTTCGGAATGACCAGCCGCTGGAACACGCGCGCGCGCACCGTGGCCGCCGGGTTGAGGCGAGCGATCACCTGAGCGCGAAGGCCGCTCACCCCCAGTGGGGGACGCGCCTGCTCCGGTGGCTGCCCGGCGACGCCGGAGATGTGCTCGATCGTCAGCGCGGTCATCTCCTTGAACGCCGTCGCGAGTTGACGCGCCTCCGGAAGAGTCGGAACGGGAAGCGTCTCGGCACGGGGGGCGTTCGGGAGGGGGTCGGTTGGGAGAGGGATGGAGGGAACAGTGGCCACCACCCTGGCGGCGATCTTGAGCGCGATCGAATCCGTAATCACAACGGACCGGACGGCGCTTGCCGAGGCGACACGAGGCGGACGGCTCGCGGTCGACCCGGCGGCAGCGGCAATGCGGCTCAGCACCTCCGGCTCAACACCGGAGCGGGCGGGCGCGGGCGCCGCGAAGCCAAACAGGCCGTCGGGCGGCCGGGCCGGTGGCGCCGGCTCGAGGCTGCCCCTGTCGAGTCCCTCGACGAAGCGGCGCATCGTCCGTGCGGCCGAGTCATAGGTTCGGCGCGCGAGGGGGCCGCGCGGGCGCACCGTTCGTCGAAACGACGTCGAAAGCGTCTGTTCGGGCAGCGCGCTCGCGCGCGCCCTCGCGGCCACTGTCGCGGCGCCGATGAGCATCCGTTTGTGAGCGGGAGAAGTGATCCCGAGTATCCGACCCGCGGGCAGGGGGGCGAGGTGGTGGCGTAGGAGCGATGAACGGACCTGGACGGCGAGCTGGGCCCAACGCAGCTCCTCGTTGGCTTGTTCGAGCGCGCCGAGTTGCGCCCACGCCTCGGCTACCAGGCGCTCCTGTTCGGCTTGGACGACACGGGTGCCGAGCGCAGCGATAGCGCGGTGGCGCGGATCAAGGTTGAGCGTGCGAAACCAGAGTGGACCGGCCGCCGCTGATGGCACTGTCGGTTGCGCGGCGAGCCAGCGTGCGTACAGCGGCGGTGTGACGGCCGGGCCCGTGGTTGCCGACGAGCCCGTCCCGAGCCGCCGCGCCGGTAGGTCGAGCAGATCGCGCAGCGCGCGCGTCACAGCCGCTCGCGTTGCCTGTGGCCAGGGCGGCGGGCGCTTCTCGGGAGGAACGAGTGCCCCCTGCAGCAGCACGACTGCACCGTCCTTGCCGATTTTGCGGGCAGGAAGCGGCGGTCCTGCGGCGCCGACGAAGAGCTCATGCCGACCGACGATCGCCGGGATTGGCCGCGTTCGAAGCGCCGCTGCAAGCGACTCGAAGTCACCGCCCCTGCCCGTCGCGAAGGTCCAGGAGAAATAGACCGGGAGAACGACCGGTTTCTCCGACCCCGCGGTCCAGGCGGACGCCATCTCGTCGGCTCCGTGGGCGGGCTCTTCACCAAGCCCGGCACGCCTGCCGGCCTCGAACGCCGGGACGACGCACGCTAGGTAGCTGGTGTTCGGGTCGAGCCGGCGGGGGCACAGCAGTCGTGAGGCAGTCCGCTCTGGATGTTCCGCGAGCAGATCATCGAGTTGCTCATCGCCCACGACCAGGACTTGCCCGTGTGCCCATGCCCATGAGTCGGCGAGGTCGGGCAGCTGCCGCGAGGCCGCGTCCGCGGTTAGCGTGAGCACTGGGAGCGGCCGTGCCTGCTGCAGCGAGACGCCGTCGCCGGGTGTGACGACGACGAGCACCAGCCAAGGACGCAGCTTGTCCTTGTTCGCGGCCGCCGGGGTGAACAGCCACAGGAACTCCGGCTTGTCGAACTCGACTTGGACGAGGTAGTTCGGTTCGAAATCGGTCGCGTTCGGTTTCGGGTCGGTGCGGAGCACCTGCCGGCGGTCGATGCCGACGACATCACCGGGGCCGCTCAGCTCGACGCTGCGCTTCACGCGGACAGCCCTGCCGGCCTCGTGCTCGACGCTGACGTTGACGTCCACGCGTGCACGTGCGGGGAGCCCTCCGCCGAGCGTGTCTCGGCTGCTGAGTTCGGTGGCGAGGCCGGCGCGCGCCCAGGGCAGGAATTGGTAGTTGGGCGGGTCAGCCATCGTGGGCCTCGTGTGCGCCGACGATTGCGAGCGGTTGTTCGGGTGCTTCGCCGCCTGCGAGGTGGCGGGTCAGCCCCTGTGCGATCTCGGTGAATGTCGCGGCGCCATCCAGCCCGGGCACGCTGACGGGGCGCAGCGTGTCCGCGTTCACTACCTGGGGCGGGACGTTCGTTACTCGTACGGCGGTCGCGCTCGTACGCATCCGCGTCGCCGCTTCGTCGCGGCGAAGCGCGCTCGTGGCCGCGGCACCGAAGAGGACACCGTGCGTGATGATGGTCGGCGGCGGCGGCGGTTGTCCCGTCTTCGGTTCGGTGAGCCGTCCGTCAGGGCCGATCTGGAACTCCTCGTAGTCGAGGTTGGCGCGCTCGGCCGAGCCGGCCGTCGTGCCGGCAGCGCTGACCTCGAAGCCGGAGAGCATCGGCTCGAACGCGGGCCGGGTGAAGCGCTCATCCTCGTCCAGGTCGAGGAACTGGCCGGCCGCGAACGGCGACCGCAGCCGCACCGGCTCGGCCACGTCGCTGGTGCCGATGCGAACAGATGGAAACGCGAAGCGGTCCGGGGTCGTGCGCGCGCCACCGACGCGCGTGATCTCAACCTCGAACGGGAGCGCGTGCTGGCGCACCCCAAGCCGTCCGAGCGGGTGCGCGACGATCACATCGGCAGCGACCGTCCTTCCGGCGAGTGTCACGAGCGGCCCGGAGCCCCTCGGCAGTGCCGTGTCCCAATTGCCGTGCTCCTCGAGCGCCGTTTGCAGCATTGCCGCGGCGTCGACCAACGGCAGCGACGGGCGCTTCGGCTCATCGCCAAACGTGCCCTCGAACGGGATCGAGACCGAGAAGAAGAAGAAGTGGAGCACAGCCTTGCCCTTGACGTGCCAGGGCTCGGTGCCGCTCAGCTGGATCTGCAGGTCGACGCCCATGATGATCGTGCCGCCGCGGCGGATCGCAGCGCGCCCTTCGATGTCGGCCACGAACCCACAGCGCGTGTCGTCGCCTTCGCGAATCTCGCCGAAGAGCGCGTCCACACTCAGGAGCGCCTCAGCAGTGAAGCCCGCCGCCGAAGCAGACAGCTCGAGCTTGCCGCCGATCTGCCACGTGCTCGGCGTGATCGCCGTGTACAGCTCAAGACGGGCGCGCGGATTGTCGCCCGACGAAAGCGCAACGGTGATCCGCCGCAGCGGCGGCAGATTCGCGTTCGTCGGCACCGGAAACTGTGGGTGGAAACCACCGGCCGTGAGCAGAAACATCGGATCGTCGCCGCCGCGCACACGCACGGCGATGTCGCCGCTGAGCGCATACGGGCCGAAACGCGAGTCGGATATGACCGCGTCGAACTCGAACGACGGCCGCCCGAAATCAATGACGCCCGCGAACTCCGCGTGCAACAGCAGTAGCTCAAAGCCACGGTGCGGCGCCGTCACCTCCAGATTCCCCAGGATCAACAGCCGCAACGGTTGCGGCCACTCGAGCACAACCGCCACCGACAGCGTCGCCAGGCTGCGCGTGCCCCAGGTCAGCTTGAACAGTGGCCCAGCAAGAAATTGCCCTTTTGCAGGCGGGAACACGCTGCCGAGCGTCGTGAGGATTCGAGGTGCAGCCGCAATCGGGTCGCGCGGGAACAACAACTGGCTGGCAGCTCCGCTCCGCAACCCCGCCTGCAACGCGCCGGTCTCAAGGCGATGGTGCACCGCCAGCAGCCCACCGACGCCAGCCAGCCGGAACCCGAATGCCAGATTTATCGGCTCCGGGAACTCCGCAGACAAAACGATGATGAGCGAGTAGCCGTCCGGCCGCTCTGTCAGAAGTCCGAAGCCCTTGACCGCGAAGTTGCCGATCACGACCTCGAGGGCGCCGCCGTAGCGCCGATTTGCCTCCTCGTAGCGCAGGAATCCGCCGCCCTTCGCCACCGTGGCGTCGACGGTGAGGCCGATACCGTCGGGCGGCTTGAACCCAAACGAGGCGTCGAGCGTCCCGAACGTTGCCGCGGGCCGTCCGTTCCGCTCAGCGGTCGCCTGTGCGAGCTCGTCTCGCGTCCGGCGGGCGAAGCTCGCTGCGAAGCCCACTCCCTCGACCACGAGTGCGACCGGCCCTAGCTTCGCCAGCGCGTCCACCGTGGCGCGGAACGCGAGGCTTGCCGCGCCGTTCTCTTTTGGGCCTTGACGCAGCCCGATGCTCGCGCCCCTGAGCGTGACCGGCCCCAACTGGATGTTCAACGGCAGCTCGACGTCGAAGCTGGGCCGGCCGCTGAACGCGAGGCCGCTCTTGCTTGACCAGCGCACGTCTCCGCCGAAGGAGAACTCGAGCGACCGACCCTTCGCGACCTCCTTGACGAATTGGTCCGAGTCTTCCAGCGGGATTACGACTTTGCCCGCGGACTTCCCGCTGTCATCGAGAGCTGCCAGATCGAGCGCAATCTCTGGGTCGGTCGGGCTGCCGGTCAAGGAAAGGCCGATCGAGAAGGCGGAGAGCTCGATGCGTGCAGTTCGCGCGTTCCCGACCAGGTAGCGCGGCTTGTCTGTTGCACTCGCGAGCTCGAGGCTCGTGCCGATCGCCGGCTGACCGCCGACGATCTGCGCGCGGTTCGGGAATATCGCGAACCCGATTGACGCGCCGAGGTCGGCGGCGACATCCCAGCGCAGGGAGACGTCGTCGCCGAGCGGCAGCCCCTGCCCTGCGGTCCCGATCAGGAGCGGCTTCACCAGCAGCCCCGAAGGTCTCGTGTCGCTTCCCGCCGCCGCCGGATACACCTCGAAGCCGACCTTGTAAGCCGTCTGGTCGAGCCGCGAGACACTCCGCAGCAGGATCGTCCGCAGCGCGGAGACGTCGTCCTGCACCCGGCGGGCCGGGTCGGGCGGGAAGGGTGCGTCCGACTGGAGCGCCGGCGTGATCTGCGTCGCGGGCACGCGAATCGCCCTCAGCACGGTCGCGAGCGCTGTTAGGGCGCCCTCGTGGTCGAACGGATGGGCGGCGTCACCCCAGTGGTAGGCCCGCCTCAGGGACGGCAGAGGCTCGGTCACCATTGCGAGCGCCTGGTCCCAGTCGAGCGAGATGCGGACGTACGGCCTCCTGAAAGGCCCCGTCGGCCGTGTCGGTTCGTAGCGGATCACCGCCCACAGGCGCAGCACGAGAAAGAGCCGCGGGTGGTAAACCCGCAGATACTCCTCGAGGAGGTCGTCGACCACGTGCTCGCCGATGCTCTCCCAGAACTCGTCGCTGCCGAGCGGCTCCGCCAGGCCGCTGAGCGACGAGAGATCGAATGTGGCGAGGGCCCGGATCAGCGACGTTCCCGACTGCACCAGCGCGGCGACGTCGGCTTCCTGCAGGCTGCCGCCGGCGGGGTCGGCGTCGAGCCTCTGCTGCGCGCGATCGGCCGCTTGGAGGAACCCCTCGAGGGGCTCGGTCAGACCGGAGACCTGCAGGAGCCGATCGAAGACGGGCCGTTCGAGGGGAGCGATCCAGCCATACCGGTGGAAGAGGCTCTCGAGCGCCTCCGGGCTCTCGAACCGGCGGCGCAGCGGGTCGACGAAGTCCCGGAGCGCGAGATACAGCGATGCGAGCTCGCTGTTCACGCCCGTTACACCTTCGGAACCTTGGCCAAAAGCGTCTTGGCCACCTCGCGAACGACCTCCGCCCTCAGCTTGCGCAGATCGATGAGGCCGAGGTCGACCAGAGCCTTCGTCTTGCAGGGGCTGAGGTTGAGTTCCGCGAGCACGTCGTTGATCGCGTCCTCGGCCCGCTCGAGCATGGAGTCCAGCGCCCGCGCCCGCTCCATCAGCTGGACGCCCTCCTCAAACCCCTTCTCCGCTCGGTCGAGGTCGTAGAAGGGGAAGGCGAAGGATACGCGCTCGTCCTCCTGTTCCTGGAGGTACCAGGCCTGGACCGATTTGGTACTCAGATCGATGGCGACATGGTCGGGAAAGTCAGGCCGTTTCGTTTGCTCGATCAATTCCCGGAGCCACCGCCGAATCGCAGTCATCCTGCCGGCGTTCTCCGACGCCTGGTCGGCCTCTTCCTCCGCCTCCGCCGTCTTCATCCAGAGGTCATACGGAATCTTCACGACAAGGAAGAATTCGAAGATCTCCATCGCCGCCGTCGATGTCGCCAGCCCCGTCGGCGTCCCCAGTAAGGGAATGCGATGGAGAACGCGGTGCATGATCCCTTCCTCCAAGTACACGATGTCGAAGAGCGTGATCCCCGTGTGCACGGCCTCCAATATCTCGTACAGCTCGTGAATGTGGTCCGAATAGGTCTTGCCATCTGAAGCCGTTTCCAGGTCCAGCAGGCGTTTGATTTCCTCCGCTTCCTTGCCCTGCGTCTCTTTCCACCGCGAGAGGACGGTCTTCAGCTCCTCGCAGCTCAAGCCGCCGTCTTCAAGGGGATCCACGCTGGCTTTGATTGCCTCGTAGTACCGCTCGAATCCCGCGGCTTCCAGGCGTCTCAATTCGTCCAGATTGGCGTACGGAGAGTCGGGGTCCGTCGTCTCCAGGCTCGCGCGGTCTGGTAGATCCAGATCGAGCTTCTTTAGGAGGTCCTCTTCGGCGAAGACGAAGAGGTCCTGCTGGACGGGCGTCAGCGAGCGATGGGATGCCTTCACCTCCTGCCAGATGCCGTTGAAATCGAAGTCATAGGCAAGCGGCCGTTTGTCCTCGGCCTCACTGCCCAACAGCGTCTCGTACGGGTCGACGAGCGGCCCGAGTGGATCGTCGCTGCCTGCGAGCCGGGCCTGTGACCACTGGAAGTGGTCCTTCTTGCGTTTTATCGCCTGCTGGGCGTGGTGGATGTAGTACGAGTGGGCGGCCTTGTACGGCGAGCGCAGGTGATCGATCAGATCGACCAGCTCGTCGATAGTGAACCTGTCGAGGTACGCCGCAAGCTCCGTCCCCGGCGCGTCGGGGTCCTCACCGAGGTTCGCCAAGAGCTCGTACTCGTGCCGCAGCCGCTCCTTGCCCTCGAGGCCGCTGTAGAGCGAGAGGCTGTGGCCGCGGACGCCCTGCCCCGTGAGCGGATGCTCGAGCTTGAGCACGTACCGGGTGCCGTTCTCGACGGCCCAGATCGTCGGCCTCATCGGATCCTTCGGCTTGGAGAGCAATCGCACGCGAGCCTGGGGAGATACCTCGACGCTCTCCTCGATCGCTGTCCGAACGGTTGCCGGCAAGGTCGTCCGCGCCGTTCCTTTCGGAAGCGCGGCGACGAGTGCGTCCAGCCGCAGCTTCTTCTGCTTGTCCGCTTCCGTCCCGGTTTCGAAATACCTTGCCAGGAGTGCGAGCTCCCCTTTCCAGATCGCATCCTGCGAGTCGTAGAAGAAGAGCTGGAGCGGGAAGAACGCATGGGAGCTGTAGGCGTCGGCGATGCTCGCGGACGCAAACAGCGTCGCCCGCTGCCCAGTCCCCGACGAGCTCACGTCCTCGCCGATGTCGTACTCCACGATCGCCCTCGTGTCCTCGTGTTTCACGGCGTCCTTGATCGACCAGGCGACGTCCTTGACCTTGACGCGCACCCATGCGTCCCCCGAGAGCTGATGTCCCGCCGAGGCGAACTTGGCCCGCAACGGATCGCTGATCCTGTTCGCGTTCAGCCGCGCGACGAGCTGGTCGTACTGCGCGGATTCCTCCGTCGGCGAGCTGCCGATCCGCGTCGATGCGAGCTCGAACGGCGCGCTGAAGCTGCCATGGTCGACGATCGACTGCACAATCGCGTTCTTGCGTTCAGGCGTATGCAGGTCGTGCGGCTGGAACCGTTGCTTGACGAGATGCTCGTGGACCGCGAGCTGCGTCGCCACGCGCATTCCGTCCATGATCGGATGCGAACCGAAGAACTGGAACTCGCGCGGCGCATAGACGTTAGCCCGTCCCCCGAAGAAGGAGAACAGGGCGTATAGCGCATCTGCGGAGCCTCCGACCTTGCATGCGCGGACCGTCACCCACGAGTCCTCTTTCAGACGCGCGACGACGTCCTTCCGCTTCTGGCTGAAGGATGGGAACTTCCCGTCCGCAAAGTCCCTCTGGAGCAAGCCCATCGACCGTGCAGTCAGATTGCGGTACTCCGGGAAGCTGCTCTCCGACGTGCCTCTGACCAGGGGGACGATGAGCCGGTCGGCTGTGCCGTGGGCGACGATGACAAGCTCCCTGATCTGTGAGACGCCGGCCGCTGCTGCGTCTGCCTGGAGAACGTTGACCACATCCTCCAGGCTCACTGCCGTCTTGTGAACGTGGCGCTTGAAGAACTTCTCGAAGAAATAGCGTGCGCCGGACCCGTAGCCGTCGCTCGCCGGCACCAAATAGACGATGTAATCCCGCACTCCGTGTTTCTCTGGGAGCGGGTACTCGACGCGTTCGTCGAAGATCGCCTTTCCCGTCTTAAGCGTCACCGACCCGATCTCCCGGTCGGTGTCGCGCTTGCCGCCACACAGGAACGCCCTCGCGCGGTGGAGCGCGCGGGTCGGAGCCGCAGATCAGCCCGTTGGGCGTGGTCGTCCATGCGGCGCCTTCCTGACGGTGCGGCGACCATGGCACAGCGTGCCCACTCAGTCAAGAAGGACATTGACGTTGCTGAACGCGAATTCAGCCCAAGCGGCTCGCTGCGACGCAGGCCGGCGTGGCACCGACGTCGACTCGAGCGGCTGCCGATCCGTGTGTGGAAGGCGAAGAGCGGGCAGGAGCGCAATGTGCTGGTCTCGATCGGCAGAGACGCGCCGCCCGCCAGACTCGGAACTCGTCATCGAAGAGAACAACAACGGCTGCATCGAACTTCCATGATCGAAAGACGGAGAGCTGCCGCTCGCCGCGCTTGCGCGGGTCGGTCACGACGCGGGCCTTGATCTGAAGGCGCTCACCATCAGATTTGAGGACGTCCCAGCTCTTCTGTGAGTTCGGTGCGAGCTCACCGCCGGTTGCACGCTGGACGAGAAGCTCAGCGTAGTCACCCGCCGGGGCATTGCCTGTGCGGATCACGCCGCGGCGGGGAGCTCGGCGAGGATCCCTCGCGAGAGCGAGAGGAGCTCGCCGACGGTCATTTCGCCGAGGTTCACTTGGTGATCCCCTCGCGGATCGAGCCGTCTTCATCATGCGGACGAGGTGGGGCTAATGTCGGCCGGCCCTCGGCCATCTCAACGGCACGACAAAGAGCATTGGCCATCCGCATCTGCTCGATCGTGCGGCAGCGCACGTCGAGGAGCCGCGGGCTCCCGACCAGGTACGCGAGACACTGCGCGCGGGAGATCGCGACGTTTAGACGGTTGCGCGACAGCAGGAACTCGAGCCCGCGCGGAATCTCGGTGCCGCTCGAGCTCGTGGTCGAGTAGAAGACGACGGGCGCCTCCTGCCCCTGGAACTTGTCCACCGTCTCGACCGGGACGGCCTCGGGCAGCGCGGCCCGCAGGCAGCGCACCTGGGCGTTGTAGGGCGCGACGACGAGGTCGTCCGAGTACGCAACCCCCTTCGCGTGCAGCCGCTCGATCTCGCGCCGGACGACCTCCGCCTCCTCGCGCGACTGTTGCCGGTTGCCGGAATGCTCGACCGGGATGAAGCGCAGGCCCGTCTCGCCGCCCGCGGTGTGTCCAGCGGTCGCGGGCACGGGCTGGAGCCGCCCCTCGTAGGACATCTCCGAGACGAACTCGCAGATCGCCGGATGCATGCGCCAGGTCGTGCCGAGGAAGAGCCCGCGCTCGGGCGGGACGGTGTCCTCGCCGGCGAGCAAGTGCTCGAGCACCGAGGCGCCCGCGCCCTCGGGATGGATCCCCTGCGAGACCTGCGCGAGCTGCTGCTGGTCGCCGAGCAGGACGACGTTGCGCGCCGCGGTCCCGGACGCCAGCGCGTCCGCGAGCGAATACTGGCCCGCCTCGTCCACGAACAGCGTGTCCACCACTCCCTCCATCGTCTCGCGTGAGAAGAGCCATGAGGTGCCGGCGAGGAGCAGGTGCTCGCCCGGCTCGTCGAAGTCGGCCTGATCCGTCGAGCTGGCGATGAACGGCCCCTCGTACGGCTCGCCCTTCATCGCCAGCTCGACGGATCAGGCCGACTTCGAC
>Ga0137368_10007798_pt1 | contig 11091 bp, 9 predicted proteins | sample SagtaG_13_FD_104917 | JGI IMG/M metagenome (GOLD analysis project Ga0137368, IMG submission 104917) | Vadose zone soil microbial communities from Sagehorn Ranch, Mendocino, California, USA - Sage1_L_100_16 metaG | ecosystem: Environmental > Terrestrial > Soil > Vadose zone | place: USA...
AGTTGAGGCTGAGGGGGAACCGAGAGTCGTTGGCATGCCTGGCGCGCTTCCTCGACCGCTTCGGGCCAGTTCCCGTGTTGCTGCATGATCTCGGCCCGATGGACCAAGCATCGCCCTCTGTAGGGGACAAGATCGGGTTGAGACTCGCACCAGGCGCTCAACGCGGCCGTCCATTCATGGGCGCGCTTGACGTCAGGATCTCCTGGCAGACCTCGATCACGCTGCAGTAGATGATGCCGGCTGGGATCGCAGACACCTCGCCCGTCGTCACCGCCACCATGGCTTCGTCCAGCATGGCCAGCCCCGTCCGGGTCTCTCCCAAGCGGATAAGCACCCGCCCTTGGGCCTGGCGGGCAGTGCTCACGAGATCGGTATCCGCGTACTCCGCGCCGATCTTGCTAGCCTAAGTGAAGGTGGCGCTCGAGCGCGCGTGGTCGCCGTCGTGGTAGAGCTGGAGCCCGATCGGGATCAGTAGCCATCCTCGCTCGGCACACTCATGACCGCTTTCGTCCAGGACTCTTTCGGCTCGAGCGAGCCATCCGCCCGCCTTGGTCCTCTCGCTCCTGCTGTTCAGTGTGATCCCGAGCCAGAAGGCGCACCGTGCCGCTCGCGCCCAGTCGGATCGATCGAGCGACTCCTTATGTGCACGTCCCCAGATCTCTTCGCTGTCCGGATCGCGGCCAGACAGGTAGGCGGCAGCCGCGAGTCGTTCCAGGTCGTCGAGCCCCAGGGGAGTCTGGAGATCTGCGGCTGACAGCTGGACGTAAGCATCCCCCCACGCCCTTCGTCCGAAGGACTCTCGACCTCGCTCGAGCGTGTCCACGCCAGTCACAAGCTCCGCCGATCGAAGTCTATGTGCCGGAAGCAACCAGAATGCAGCCCGTGCTCCGCCTTGGTACGAGACTCGCGGGCCGGCCGCAGGGAAATACGTGAAGGGCGAGGAACCAGGGGTGTCCCGTTCAGAGGGACGAGAACAACAGAGCCGCAGAGGGGGCGTGGAGGGTCCTGTCGAGACTCCACGTTCTCTCTCGCGGAGGCGGACGGGAATCGAACCCGCCTGGGAGCTCTCGCCCCCACACCGGTTTTGAAGACCGGGGGGCCCACCAGGCGCCCTGACGCCTCCAGGCCCGAGGATACGACCGCCGCCAGTCAGGAGTGGAAGTCCGGTTGGTGTCGGAGCCGTCCTCTACGATTGATGACATGGAAGCCGCGTTCTTCGACCTGGACAAGACCATCATCTCCAAGTCCAGCTCGCTTGCCCTGTCCCGGCCGATGTACCGGGCCGGGATGGTCTCGCGCGGCCAGCTCCTGCGGGGGGCCTACGCGCAACTCGTCTACCTGCTGGTGGGGGCCGACGAGAAGAAGATGGAGCGGTTGAAGGACGGCCTCCTGGCACTCACCAAGGGGTGGGACCGTCAGCAGGTCGAGGAGCTGGTGCAGGACGTGATCATCGACGTGATCGACCCCTTCGTGTACCAGGAGGCGCTCGACCTCATGGCCCTGCACCGGGAGGAGCACCGCCGGATCTACATCGTCTCCTCATCACCAGAGGAGGTGGTGCGGCCACTGGCCCGCCATTTCGGCGCGAACGGGGTCATCGCCACCCGGGCGCGGATCATTGAAGGCCGGTACACCGGCGAGCTCGAGTTCTACTGCGCGGGCGATGCCAAGGCGCTGGCCATCCGGGACCTCGCCGAGCGCGTGGGGATCGACCTCGAGGGCTCGTACGCGTACTCGGACTCCGCGTCCGACCTTCCGATGCTCGAGGCCGTGGGACATCCGGTTGCAGTGAACCCGGACCGCGACCTTCGCAAGGAGGCCGAGGGCCGAGGGTGGGACATCCGGGAGTTCCGCCGCCCCGTTCGCCTGCGTTCGAGGATCGCGTCGGTTGCCACTCGCCCGCGGAACCAGGTGGCCGCGGGAGCCGTGGCCGCCCTCGCAGTGGCCCTGGTGTTCGCGTGGGTGGTGTTCCGGTCCAGGTTCGCCGCGCGCCGCCGTCCCGGCTGACGCGCCGCCGTCCCGGCTGACGCGCCGTCCACTCGCGATTCGCCGGCCGAAGCGACCCGGACTAGAATGTTGTGGTCGCCTTCGGGTGACCGTGAAGGGAGCAGAAACCCACGCGCGTCTTGCCGCGGGAGGCAAGCTCGGGGTGCGGCGGCGGCCGTCGCCGGTTCCCGTGCAGGTGCGGACAGCGCATGCTAGCTGCTCCCTTCGCGCTGTATCGAGCTGTTTCGGAGCTCAGCTCTCGGCCGGCGGCCGGCGGTATTCGAAGTGCATCCCGTCGGGAAGCACGAACGTCCCACCCCAGATGAACCCCCACCTCTCGAAGGCCCTGACCAACCGGGGGTCCTGGTGGGGCGTCGCCCCGTACGGGTTCTCCGGAACGTTGAGGTCGAGCGCGATACCCCAGGTGTGGTGGGAGATGGCCTGCGACGGATCGCGGTTCGAGTACCGCCGTGCGTAGCAGCCCGAGTAGCTGTGGACGGAGTCCGCCAGTCCGTCGGCGATCAGCTCGCGCATAACCCCCCGGATCTGCGGGAACAGTGCCACGTTGCAGGTGATCCGCCCGAGGATCGGCACCCACTCGGTGGCGATGTGGCTCCGTTCCCACGTTGGGTCGACCAGGAGGTACCCGGGCCGGCTCGGGTCCGGCTTCGCCGCGAACTCACCGAACAACAGCTTCATCTGGACGGGGGGGAGCACGGCGTCGCCCTGACGGAAGTACGGCGTCTCCCCGGGAGCACGGACCCGAAGGGGCAGCCCGCTGGGCAGTATGGTATCGATCTGCTTCGTGAGGGACGCGTCCGTTGCGCGGCCGGTGGGTTGAAGCAGCGCGTAGCGATCCTGGGTCACCCCGATCTCCCGCCCGACAGGTCGCGACACCATCAACTCCTGGGCTCCGACCAGTTCGTCGGGGAGGACCGCGGCGACCCGTACGCGGACGGACCCGAACTGAAGGACCGCGCCGGGACCGAGGTGCCGCAGGCGGGCGCTGCTCTCTCCCAGGATCCCCTGCCCGTCGGCGAGGGCCACGATCACACCGCGGTCGGCCGGCGGCAGGAACGGCGCGTACTCGCGGGGATTGACCGCCGCGACCTCGAGCGGGATGCGATAGCCGTCCCGCGGATCGTCGACGACCTCCCCTTGGGGCGTAGTGGACCGGGTCATCCAGGCGTTGTCGCTGGCCACCGCGACCGTCCGCTGCATCCCTGGGAGCTCGGCCACGCGCTGTCGGAACCCGGAGGGCAACCCGCCGGGGGTCCAGGCCAGGAAGGTCCGGGGCGGCTCCCGCGTGGTCACCGGGACCGGGGCCTGGCCCGGGCGCCCGTGGCGGGAGAGCCCGGTCCCCTGGAGCGAGAGGGTCAGCACTGCGCCGGCGACGAAGCCGACCAGCCCCGCGGTGGAGGCCGAGGCGATGCGTCCGAACCTCAAAGCGCGCTCGGCTCCAGCGACGCGGCTACCCCCAGCAGGTCGGCGAGCGACAGGCCGCCGGCGTCGAGGGAGAGGTACACGCCCTGCTCCACCCATTCGAGTTGGTTGCGGTCGGGCGTCCATCTGCCGATCACGCCGCGGACCTCGACTTCCGACTGCGCAGCTGACGACGCCGGGGGGAGCTTCGTCGCCACCTCCTCGTGCAGCCGGATCGGTCCGGTTCCCAGATCGGTGTCCTGCTGCTGAAAGTAGACGTTGAGCGCCGTGCCCTGGTGCAACCGAACGATCTCGGCGCTGGCCACGGAGTACCCAGCCGGAAGCGCATCGGAGCCCGGAAGCATGATCGTGAACGGCGTTTCGGCGGCCGCCTGCGCCAGCGTCACGCGTTCGGTCACGCCCTCTGGCGACGTGCGCACCGCCCAGGTGGCCGGGATGGGGATCCCAGTCACCCGCAGGGATCCCGCAACGTTTAGGAGCATGTCGCGCGACAGGTTCGTCTCGACGTACAGGTCCGTGCCGACGGCATGGATGGACAGACGCCGTCCGTGATCCGCGGTAGCCGGCTCGTAGTACGCGACGCTTCCGTTCGCCAGGCTGACCTCCTGGGCCTGGAGGCTCACCGGCCCGTACAGGGTGTTCGACGTCCAGTCTCGGGTCTCGCCGAGCTTCAGCCAGGCCAGGCCCTTTGAGTAGGTGATGAGCGTCTGCGGGGGCTCGCCCTTCGAGGTCGAAGCCGGGGGCAGGACCACCTGATACATGCTCAGGCCATCGACATCCTCCGGCTCGATCGGCCGGAAGCCCGTCTCCTCGGAGGCCTGGAAGATCGACACGGGCTTCGCCCCCTGGTCCGTCCCGCCACTGGTCTGGGGGATGCGGAAGGTGCCGGCGCCGGGAGGCTGTCGATCGACCGACAGGGCCACCACCTGGAAGATCGGCTGGTCCGGGGATTCGGAGGGGAGGCCGAACCGAAGCGCCCATTCGTCGCGTTCGCGCCCCCCTGCCGGATACACCGCGTAGCTGAGGGGGAGCCAGCTCGTGGCGTCGAGCCACAGATCCACCTGGTCGGAGCCGAAGAACGGCCGCCACGAGCCGCCGAGTGACAGGAAGGGGAACAGAGGCTCGGCGAGGTCGAACGGCAGGCGCACCTCGATCGCTGGGCGGCCGAGCAGGTTGCCTCGGCCAACCACTTCGAGCTGGTTGGCGTCGGCCAGGCTGGTGACCGGAAGGATGAGGTCCGTGGGAGCGGGCGTAGTCGAGGAGAACGGCACGCGGTTCTCCACGACAGTCTGCCTCGGCGGGCACACGTCGATCGGACACGCCGACGGGCCGACCGAATACCAGCTCGAGCCGTTCACGATCAGCTCGAGGTCGGTGGGCGTCACGTCCTTGCTCGGGTACTGGGTATGGTCGACCACGTCGAGGCGGAACCTCTCCGGCGCTTGGAACCAGACGTTCATGGAGAACTCGCGGACCGGCACGTCGGGGGCGAAGTGGTACTCCGTGACGGCGAACCGGGCCTGGTACGAGGAGAGGGTGGTCGCCGCGGCGGCGACGCCGCGCGTGACCTCCGCAGCGTCCACGCTCAGGCCCTCGGGACGCTGCCACGGACCACCGACCGCCAGGCTCCCCACCACCAGGCCGACGGCCATGGCTGCGGCCACAGGGGCCAGGCGGATCCGATCGGGGAGGAGCGGGCGCCGGGCGCGCCCTCCGGGCAGGAGCCGGAGCCGCGTTGGTGCCCGCTCCTGCCTCTCTCGCTGAACCGACGCCATGATCGAGTCGACGAGGTCGGGGACCGCGGGGGCCACCTCGAACCGGGCGGCCTCCCGGAGCTTCCACGCTCCGGCCTCGAACGCGGCGCACGCGGTGCAGTCGGCCACGTGGCGTTCGACCGCGGCGATCAGTCGAGGCGACAACCGCTCGCCGTCCATCCGTTCGGAGATGGCCCGGCGGGCCCGCTCACAGTCCACCAGCGCCCTCCTCCTCGGCCAGCGCGCTCATCATGGCCTGTCTGGCCCGGTGCATCCGACTCTTCACCGTGCCCACCCGAAGGTGCAGCACGTCCGCGGCCTCCTGGTACGACATGCCGAACACCTCGATCAGCAGGAACGGCTGGCGATGCTCGTCGCTCACCGCGGAGAGGGCCGTGGCGAGCTCCAGCCGGGCCTCGGGATCCGGCGGGCCCACGGGCGGGGGAGGCTCCTTGGCCACGGTGCTCTTGCGGGATCGGAGCGCGTCCATGGCGCAGTTCCGCGCGATCCGGAAGAGCCAGCTGGTGAACTTCGAGTCGCCCCGGAAGGTCCGCAGGAACCGGAACGCCCGCAGGAACGCCTCCTGGGTCACGTCCTCGGCCAGGGTGCGGTCTCGGGTGAAGTGGAAGGCGAAGCGCCACACATCGGCCTGGTATTGGCGCACCAGCTCCTCGAACGCGTCGAGGTCGCCCTCACGGGCGCGCACGAGTATGCGAGGGTCCGGGTCCTGCACGTATGCCCTCTCGGTCCGGCCGGCCAATCAACCTTATCGACCGGGGCCGGCGAGGCTTGGTTCCTGGCGAGCTGTCGCGGATGTGCCCTCCTGCCTACCGGGTGGCTAGGGCGTGCCTAGCGGGCGGCCCGGGAGGAGGGGTGCTCGAGGCGCTCGGCCAGGCGTTCGGCACGGGTAGCCGCGTCCTCGACCCGACCGGCGGTCACGGCGCCGGTGATGGCCAGGAGCTCGGTCTCCACCCGCCCCCCGATCCGCCCGGTACCGCCGTTCACCAGCGGGTCCAGGCGGCCGATGGCCCGCTCCAGGCGGGCGAGAGGGGCTGGGCGCCTCCCAAGGCCCCGTCCCCCACGGTCGAGGGACGCGCCCTCGTCGATCCGAGGCCGCCGGCGCCGCCAGGCTTCGAGGTCGATGACCCGTCCCACGATGGAAATCGTAGAACGCGAGTCTGACATATCCACGGAAGCTCGATCAAACGGCGAGGCCCCGCGCACCGGTTGAAGAAGGGAGGCCGCCCCGGTGAAACCGGGGCGGCCTCCAGGAGCCAGTCGAAGGCGTCTACCCGCGTGTCACCGCCGACAGGGCATTGACGATGCCGTCGCCGTAGAACCCGTTGAACTGCTTGGTCCCCTCACAGGTCGCCTCGAACGGCACGTTGGGGTCCGCCCCGACGAGGTCGGGGTACACGAACGGGTTCTGCGCCGGGCACCGCGTGTTCGTGGCCGTCCTGCGAAGGATCCGCTCGACCGTCGCCGGCGACAGGCCGAACGCGGCGCCGGACCCCGAGCCGAACTGGCTGATGATCAGCGCAGCGACCCCCACGGCGTGCGGAGACGCCATCGATGTCCCCTGCAGGTACATGTACACGCCGCAATTTGCGGCGCTCCGGGGGCCGTTGCAGTCCACTACGGCCAGCGGATCCAGCGACTTGAAGTTTCCGCTGATCAGGTGCTCCTCTTTTGCCAGCTCTGCGGGATACGAGGAGAGGATGCGGGTCCCGGGCGTGTTGTACTGCGGTGTCCCGAAGAAGTCCCGCCGGTCGCCCCCAGGTGCCGAGACCGTGGTTTGCTCGACCCCGTAGTTGGAGTAATAGGACTTGCGGCCGCTCGGGCCCAGCGCGCTGATCGACATAACGTGGTCGCCCTCGGTCGGGATGATGAGGCAGTCGTTGGTGATGTTGTTCCTCACGTACTCCGAGCCGGGCGGAAAGTCCGGGCTGATGGCGTCGTACTTGGGGGAGCCGATATCCATGTGGTCGTTGCCCTCGGCCGCGATCAGGGTCACCCCATGCTGGTAGGCGTAGTTCAGTGCCGCGTTCGAGGCGTCGATGATCGTCCGCTGCTCGACTTGAGCGTTGGGCGAGTCCAGCGGATTGTTGCGGCAGTTGAACAGCCATGGATCAGTGAAGAAGCTCATGTTCACCACGTCGATACCGTTGTTCGCCGCGTAGGTGTAGGCGGCGAGCGTCTCGAACAGGAAGAAGAATCCGCTGTCCTGCCCGGCGCGCAGGTTCACGAGCGTTACGTTCGGCGCCACCCCAGAGATCCCGAGCCCGTTGGCCGCCGCTGCGACTGTCCCGGCCACGTGCGTGCCGTGGCCAGCCTCGTCCACGTTGGCCGGGTCGCTGCACGAGTGATCGGGCTCGCTGTTGCACGGCCCGTCGACGAGCGGGATGTCGGTCGTGAAGTTCCGGCTGAGCGCAGCGTTGAAATTCGGAGCGATGTCCGGGTGAGATCCGTCGATGCCGGTATCGATGATCCCAACGAGCACTTCCTTATTGCCGGGCTGAACCGCTTGGGACTCGTCCACGGTGGCGTGGATCATGCCCATGTCCCACTGGAGGCCGGCCAGAGGCTCCGCCTCCTCGGCGGTGGTGCCTTGTTCGCCGGAGGCAGCCACCTGGGCCGCGGCGAGGGACTCCACCTCGTCGGTCTTCTCCCGCAGCGCGGGATCGACGTACCCGACGACGCGGTTCTGCGCCGCGCCGGCGAGGGCGGTCTGGCCCACCACGTGGGTGATGAAGTCCGCGTCTGCCGATCTCACCTTAGCCACGCCGATGGACGAGAGCTCGTCGACGATCGTCCCTCCGAGCTTCTTGATCGCCGCGTGGGCTTCGCCGAGCGACGCCCCATGCTGATACAGGACAACGTACTCCTTCAGCCGGTCGTCCCGGCTCGCGGTGGCCACGGTCGCCGGACCCGCGAGGGACGCCGCTACCAGCGCGACGAGGGCGCCGAAAACGACTCGGTTCCGCATCGAGACCCCCTTCTTGTCGCCATAGCGTGGCTGTCACGCCGGCCCCGCATCCTATCTTGGTGGAACCCCCGGGCGCATCCGGGCTTACGGTCGCGCGAAACACTCCAGCGTTGAGAAACCGCGACGGACCCATCCCTTGCGGGAAACGGTCGAACATTTGATCCGCAAAACGGGCATGATGGTCTGAGACAGAACCTCCCCATGGCCCAACCGATTCCACGCCACCGGCCCCCCCGGGGGTTCCCGGACCGGCTGCTGCATCCGGCGGCCGGGCGGTTCCTCCCGCGCCTGCCTGGGGACTGGCGCGCACGCCTGGACGCGCCGCTTGGACGCTCTCGCCTGGACGCGGCTGCCGACCGAGCGATGGGGGAGTTTGAGGCGCTCGACGGGGAGAGTCGGTTCGGGCTCGTCCTGATCGCTGGGATCTTCGTCTTCGCCCTGGCCTTCCTGCCTGTGGTGATGGCCCTGAACACCTCGCTGGCCATGGTCGACCGCCACTACCTGGCCAAGGCGGGGGATCCCCTCAAAGTCCCGCCGCTCCCGCAGCGATCGACCATCCTCGCCAGGGACGGCTCCGTCCTCCAGCACGTCTATTTCGGCGAGAACCGGGTGGTCGTGCCGATCAGCCGGTACCGGGAGAGCACGATCGACGCCGTCCTGGCCATCGAGGACGACAGGTTCTTCCAGCACGGGCCGCTGGACTTCTCGGCCATCGTCCGGGCCGCCGTCACCAACATGGCCGCCGGGGGCATCGTGGAGGGCGGCTCGACCATCTCCCAACAGTTGGTCAAGGAGACGGTCACCGGTGACGCTCCCACGCTCGCCCGCAAGATCCGGGAAGCAGCCGACGCCATCCGCCTGGAGAACACCTATTCCAAAGAGCACATCCTGGGGATGTACCTGAGCGAGGTGTACCTCGGCCACGGCGCGTACGGGATGGCCGCGGCCGCCGAGTACTACTTCGCGCGGCAGGCCTCGGAGCTCACAGTGGCCCAGGCCGCCCTCCTGGCCGGCATGATCCGCTCGCCCTCTTACTACGACCCGCTGACCAGGCCCAAGCACGCGCTGCATCGCCGCAACGCCGTCCTGGCCCGGATGCTCGAGCTCGGATGGATCACGAGCGCCCGCTACGACCAGGCGTCGGCGGCTGCGATCGTCCTCTCCGCCGCCGATCGCGACGTGGCCCAGGCGGCCCCGAACTCGTACTGGACCCAGTACGTCGTGGACAGCTTCCTGTCCAACCCGGCCTTCGGTCCCACCGTGAAGGCTCGGATCAGGGCCCTGTACCAGGGCGGCCTGAAGATCTACACGACGCTCGAGCCGTCCATGGAGCGACAGGCCGAGCAGACCCTCCTGAACCGCATGACCGGGCCTGGGCTGCCCCAGTCTGCCCTCGTCAGCATCGTCCCCCAGACCGGCGCCATCAGGGCGATGGCCGTGGGGAACGCCCCATACGGGCCGAACCAGTACAACCTGGCGGTCGATCCCGGCGGCGGACGGACCGCGGGCAGCGCCTTCAAAGTCTTCACCCTGGCCGCCGCTCTGGAGGCCGGGATCTCGCCGAACGCCGTGTACAGCGGATATTCGCCCAAGACCATCCCGGACTGCGGCGGGGGAGAGACCTGGACCCTGCACAACGCCGAGCCGGTGGGAGGCGGCAGCTATCCCCTGTGGCTGGCCACGGCCGACTCGGTGAACGTGGTGTTCGCGCAGGTGATCGACCAAGTTGGGCCGGAACGGGTGGCGGAGGTGGCGCACAGGATGGGGATCACCACCGACCTCGCCCCGGTCTGCCCGCTCACGCTTGGCACCTCGCCCGTCTCGCCGCTCGACATGACGTCGGGCTTCGCTACCCTTGCGAACGACGGCGTGCACTGTCAGCCCTACGCCATCGCCCACGTCGTCTCGAGCACCGGGAAGACCGTTTACCGGCAGAAGCCGGAGTGCTCGAGGGCCATCCCGTCCTGGGTGGCCCAACAGGAGACCGCCATGCTGGAAGGGGTGGTCGAGTTCGGCACGGGGACCGCAGCAGACATCGGGCGGCCCGTGGCCGGCAAGACTGGAACGGGCCAGGACTACCAGGACGCCTGGTTCCTCGGCTACGTGCCGCGGCTCGCGACGGGGGTGTGGGTGGGCTACGCCAGAGCCGAGATACCCATGCCGTACGTCGCGGGCTACGGGACGGGGTACGGGGGGGTGCTCGCCGCACCCATATGGCATGACTACATGCTGCTGGCCACTCAAGGCATGCCGGTCGAGTACTTCACATCGCCCTCGGTCGGGTACGGGACCACGCCGCCACCGCCATCACCATCACCGAGCCCGAGTCCTACCACCTCGCCGTCGGGCCACGGCAACGGGAACGGCAACGGGAACGGCTACGGGTACGGCAGACGGCCCCCGTCATAGCTGACCGATCCGCTCCATGGGGAACGGCGGCTGGGCCAGCGGCTTGACCGCCAACCGAAGCAGCATGAGCGGGTTGTCGTCGCCGGCCGTCCGATTGAGGTGAAGCTCGGTACAGCCGCGGCACCGATGGACGATGACCCACTCCCCATCTCCACGGACGGTGATGGCGATCGGTTCCATGAGCGAGCCACAGTCCGCGGCTCGATGCCGGGACTTTCGTCCAGGTGGCGGCTCCACAGGCAGTTCGGGCAGTGGTTGCGGTGAGCGGTGCCGAGGGCATCGGTCGAGACGTCCAACCGACAGTGACCACAACGGAACGATCTTCGCCTCTGATGCCGCCCACCGCGGCGTTGATCGCGTGACATCTGAAGACCTCCAGGAGAGCACGGGGAGATACGCCGTCGTGCCCTGAGGCTCCCGCCGATCAGGAAGGACTGAACCGACCGGAGCCAGGGCGCGACACGACGATCACCTCGGCAACGATGATCATCGGTCACCTCCCTGCGGTCGGGC
>Ga0137368_10007823_pt1 | contig 11076 bp, 8 predicted proteins | sample SagtaG_13_FD_104917 | JGI IMG/M metagenome (GOLD analysis project Ga0137368, IMG submission 104917) | Vadose zone soil microbial communities from Sagehorn Ranch, Mendocino, California, USA - Sage1_L_100_16 metaG | ecosystem: Environmental > Terrestrial > Soil > Vadose zone | place: USA...
CGTGCGGAAAGCAACGCCGGGCGCCTGTGGATCATTGATCGAGCCGACGAAGACTGGCTGACTCCACTTCCTGCCACAATCCGTTGACTTGACGATTGCGATCCCATTGAAGGCATTGCCACCACCCTGGAAGGCAGTGTAGGCTAGGTAAATCGTCCCATCGGACGCGACGGCGATGTCAACTCCTTGATTGTGGGGTGTGCCAGATGAGCCACCGGTTGAGACTGTCTTGGGTGATGAGAAGGTTACACCACCGTCGGTGGAACGGCTGAACTTAATCGGTGAGCTACCAAAGCTAGCATGGAAACTCGTATAAGCTACATAGACATTACCATAGCAAGGGCTGGCTGGGTTCTGGTCAGTCTCCATCCATTCCTTATCCGTGAAGTCACCAACAAACCCGGCTGCACCAGGGACAGCGAATCCAACCGCCCCACGATCCACAATGGTGGTTCCCGCATATGTGAAGTTGGGTGGGTTCCCAGCCGAGTTTGGAGTGCTTGTTCCCGCGGGAGAACCAGGCGTGTAGTTGTACTTGGCCACATAAACAGCTGTGTCCAGAGGGCGATCAGGCTGATCGAAGTTGCGGTTAAAACCGATAGCGGCAACATATAGGTTGCCCTCGGCATCAAATCGCACCACCGGATCGCCTGAAGCATCTAGCCCTAGGAGAGGGGAGTCGAGACCAGCTGGCGATGTGTCGGAGGGAAAGCCTGGAACGAAGGTGTTGAACCAGGTTGTGCCAGCGTCATCCGACACGTAGAAGCCCAGCCAGACATCACCGGCCACCGTAACCATACGATAATCATTAGCACCGACAGCAACGATATCCGAATCGGCTGGACTGATCGAAACGGTTGTTTCATTGGATTGACGATTCTGCGCGTCAAAGCTTGGGTTGGGAGTTCCACCGTCAGCATTATTGTTGTCATTCGTAACTTTGACGTCTGCGCTATCTGTGGCATGACTGGCAAATACGCCAGTTGAGATGATTAAGCTGACCACAACTGCCAGAGTTAACGCGACCGAAAGTTTATGAGATTTCATTTCATATTCTCCTGATTTTGTTTATTTGCATACGCAATGCAATGAAATGGCTAGCAGACAAGCCACTCTTTTGCAATCCATGTGAAGGTCCAAACCAGGTTATGGTCCGGACGTCGTTCCAAAAACGTCCGTACGATTCGCCGAATTTCCATTGTTGACTTGGATGAATACAGACAGAAACCGATTGCCTATGTTAGCTAAACCTTCATACTCGCCAAGAAAGTATCCAAATGGACCGCGGGCAGCAGGCGCCTGCTCGATATCGAATGAGCTGTCTGAAAGGCGAGCTTCATCCCCCCAGTTTGCTGCATCGGAGCAGTCGCTGTGACAATGAACAATCCAGTAGTCGGTTGGCACGCCCGGGTTGGCATCATTATTGCGAAAGTCATAGTAGGTGACTCCGACCGTACCATCTTCGGCAACACGTATATTCGACACGAATGCCTGTTGGTTGCCCGCAGTATTGCTGGGTGGCGTCTGGCTGACTTTGATCGGTGTTGACCAGGTAAAACCACCATCGGTGGACATTGAGAAAGCAATTTCATCCACACCACTAAAGCGCGAATCCTGCCAGACCACGTAAAGGTTACCGTTGTGAGGGTCTACCGCGATCTCTGGAATGCCACCTTCCGCTCGAATTGGTCGGCTTGTGTCGGGGTCGAACGCGCCGATTTCAAGGCTTCGGCTGATTATGATTGGATCTTGTGACCATGTCTCGCCCTTGTCCGTAGAGCGAATCACGGCCATGCTCTCGCCGCGCAATTTGTGTGAGTTCTTCGTAATCGAGAAGAAGTCGAAAACGTTGATCAGGTCACCATTCGGCAGAACCACGATTTGATTGCCGAGCGTTCCAGCAAATTCGCCAAAGTCAAAGATTTTCCGGGCTGGCTCCCATGTCGCTCCGCCGTCTGTCGTTCGGGCGAACCAGATCGGTTGGCGGAACGAGCGTGAATTGATGTAGCCCATTAAACTTTCTTTGGACGTGCCAGAGGGGGTTACAAAGCGATCCCAGACCGCGTAAGCATAGTCCGTATCGGTTGGATCGGCTGTGATAGATTCTTTATCGTTAAAAGCATAGGAGGAATCACGTCCACCGGAATCACGCTTGAGTGTAATAGGTTCACTCCATGTATCCCCGCCATCAGTAGATTTGCTTACGAGGACGCCATTATCATTCGTATTAACATTGAACGATAGACTGATCTGATAAGCATGGCCATTCGGAGAAAAGCTGACCCAGGGGTCGGATGACCGTTCAAAATCTCCGCCATTCGCCACGGTGCCACCTGCGCACAGACTAAAGTGTGGGAAGGTGTGGCTCCATGTTAGACCACCATCGTGCGATACGCCCGTAAGCAGACCGTGGGCTCCTCCATTCGACCAGCGGTCTTGTTGCCACACGGCGATAATATTTTGTGGGTCTGTGGGATTTACCTCCACCCACGGCTCCTCTTCGGAATCTACATAGAGAGTCTCGCCAGGTGTCCCGGTCACACCAACTGTGCAGCCGGCGAAAGGACTGGGGCCAGAAATAACCGTCAGTGGGGCAACATTAAAACCACTGGCGCTGACTTCTTGTGTAATCATTAGCGCGAGGATCGTTACAAAAACAAGTATTCGTTTCATTGTATATTTCTCCGAGGATTGAAAGCGCATAGACTATGGCATCAATGCAAGAGGAGAAATGCCTATGCAGCTTTCTGAGAAAGTCTTATCTACGTTTCTCGTATCCAATTTGAAATTGGATAAAGCTTGGCATGGCTTGAAAAAGAACGTCAATTATCAGATAAAAGCATCACCTCCTTTTGAAAAGGGCACAGGGCAGGAGATATTTTTGCTGCACAATTAGAGGGCTTGCAATGTGGGATTAATATTATTATAAATACATGTGAGAATTTTACAATAGGAAAAAAGCACTCCTTAATAGTGGCATTGAAGAAATGACCTGTAATTTGCTTTTTCCTGTGGCAAAATGTCGTTCAGGTTGACAAAACTATGAAACTAGATACAATACACTCCGCCAGCCGAAGTGGCGGAATTGGCAGACGCGCTACGTTCAGGGCGTAGTGAGGGTTCCCTCATGTGGGTTCAAGTCCCACCTTCGGCATCACAAAGTACCGCACTCATGTTTAGCTTTGAAGAAAACGGTGCACGAGACTCGCTGAAAGGCGAGTTTTTTGTTATCTAAGGGCAAAAACACCTACTTTGCGTTGAAAAAAAGGGAAATTACACGTGGGGGAGGTGGTATAATTAGAGTAAATTAGGCATATCCTTCATTAGTTAAGACGCGGAGTCACAGAATCTCGTCCTTCGTGTCTTTTTTATGCCAATACCCCCTTTACGAAGTGCCGCATATGTAGCTGAACCAGAAGTTTGGTAATTTTTAAGACAAGCGGCAAAGAGAAAATTATGGCTGAAGAAACACCTCAAAACGGTCAAACCGGTAATATCCAACAAGTTGATATAGATTCACAGATGCGCGATGCCTATCTGGATTACGCCATGAGCGTGATCGTAGCACGTGCGCTGCCCGATGCTCGTGACGGATTAAAGCCAGTCCATCGCCGTATCCTTTATGCCATGCAGGAATTGGGCATCCGCTCGAATACTCCTTATAAGAAATCCGCTCGTATCGTCGGTGAAGTGCTTGGTAAGTTCCATCCACATGGTGACTCAGCCGTCTATGAGACAATGGCACGCATGGCGCAGGATTTTTCCATGCGTTACATGCTCATTGACGGTCAGGGCAACTTTGGGTCTGTGGATGGGGATGCGCCCGCCGCAATGCGTTACACGGAAGCTCGCCTCCACAAACTGGCTGAAGAACTACTTGCCGATATTGACAAAGATACTGTGGACTTTGGACCCAACTTCGATGAGTCACTCGAAGAACCTCTTGTCTTGCCAGCCCGCGTGCCGAATATGCTCCTCAATGGCACATCGGGTATTGCCGTTGGTATGGCGACCAACATTCCGCCGCACAACCTGCGCGAACTGACGGATGCCATTATCTTCCTGATCGACAACCACGATACGATGGATGATATCCCTGTGGATGAGTTGATGAAGCGCATCCCAGGACCGGACTTCCCGACAGGTGGCGTTATCATTGGTCGTGAAGGGATCGAGTCTGCCTATGGCACCGGCCGGGGACGTCTCGTCGTGCGCGGGGTGGCGCATATCGAAGAGGGGAAGAGTGGCAGGTATGAGATCATCATTACAGAAATTCCCTATCAGGTTAATAAATCAACACTAATCGAGCGCATTGCTGAATTGGTGCGTGAAGATAGGATTGATCAGATCTCCGATCTCCGTGACGAATCGGATCAACGTGGCATGAGTATTGTGATTGAGCTCAAGCGCGGCGCTCAGCCAAAGAAGGTTCTGAACCAACTTTACAAATATACGGCTCTGCAATCCACGTTCGGCGTGCAATTGCTGGCGCTTGTGGATGGTGAGCCCCGTACTCTGCCACTTAAGCGTTCATTACAGATTTTCATTGAACATCGGCAAACGGTGATCGTCCGCCGCACGAATTTTGAACTGGCGAAAGCCCGTGCTCGCCAGCATATTCTGGATGGTTATTTGATCGCGCTTGCAAATCTCGACGCGGTGATCAAAATAATCCGTGAATCGCAGGATGCGGATGTCGCTAAAACAAACCTGGTCAACCGCTTCAAATTGAGCGAGATCCAGGCACAAGCTATTTTGGATATGCAGTTACGCAGACTTGCTGCTCTGGAGCGTTGGAAGATCGAAGAAGAGCATAAGCAGGTTGCGGAGCAGATCGCCCGCTTGGAAGATTTGCTTGCCAGCCCGAAGAAAATCCTTGGGCTCATTCAGGATGATATGCGCGACCTCGCCGAAAAATATGGTGATGACCGCCGTACGCGCATCGCAGCGGAAGCGACCGAATCACTGAGCGAAGCAGACCTTGTTCAAGATGAAGCCGTACTGATCAGCCTCACCGAGCGTGGCTATGTCAAGCGTGTCGCGGCTTCCGCCTTTCGCTCCCAGAGCCGCGGCGGACGTGGCGTAATGGGCCACAGCACGAAGGATGAGGATACAGTCGTTGCCCTCCTCCCAGCTCGCAGCCTGGACACGATGCTGTTTTTCTCAGACCGCGGCAAAGTCTATTCTGAGAAGGTATACCAAATCCCGGACGCTGACCGTACGGCGAAGGGAATTCCTCTTGTCAATGTGCTTGCTCTGGATCCCAATGAGCGCATCACGGCTGCCATTGCCGTTTCAGATTTCTCCGCGCATGGATTCTGCGTGCTTTCGACGATCCGCGGTAGAGTCAAGCGGGTGGTGATGGAGGAGTTCGCCTCGGTTCGCCCCTCGGGGTTGATCGCCATATCCCTGGATGAAGGTGATAAGTTGGGATGGGCGCGCCTCACGAGCGGTAATGACGAGGTGATCTTTGTCACCGAGCATGGACAGGCTCTGCGTTTCAATGAAAGCAAAATCCGTGCCATGGGACGACAAGCCGCAGGTGTGCAGGCAATCCGTCTCCTAAACGGGGACTCCGTCACAAGCATGGATGTAGTCGAGAAAGACGGTTCGCTGCTTGTGATTACAACCAATGGCTTCGGAAAACAAACCCCATTGGGTGCATACGCTCCCAAGGGACGCGCAACAATGGGTATCTCGACCATTGATCAGAAGGCGTTGAAAGATATAGGCAAAATTGTTGCAGCGCGTGTGATCCAGAAGGCGGATGACTTGACGATCATTACTTCCAACGGAGTTGCCATCCGTATCAAAGTCAAGGATGTCAGGCAGGCGGGCCGTTCGACGAGAGGTGTACATCTCATTAAACCGCAGGATGGCGATAGCGTGGCATCGGTAGCGCGTATCGCTGCGGAGGATTTGAAAAAAGCGGGCGCACAACTCGATGGGGATGAAAAAGTCGAAGAGCCGCAACCACAGTTGATTTAGCAGAAAAGTCCAGTGACGCCGTTGGAACCACTGGACTTTTTTATTTAAGCTGTTTTAGCGCGCAATGATTCTTAAAACAAAGACATTTTCTCAAAAACAAACATTGCCAGCGTGCCAATGATACAAACGGTGAACATCAGCATTACCGAAAGCAGGAATCGCTGCTGGGCCGTCATCCCAAGGAAACGCGCATTGTTTGTACGGCGGCGTTTTGGCGCCACAGGTTGTGCGACTGGTTCTTTATAAAGATCATTCGGTTCTTCTTCATAGAAAGAGGATTCGGCAGAATCGCGTAGATTATCAAACATTTTTACCTCGTTTCGAAGTATATCACGTGTGATCACACGTGCGGACGTAAGCGCACATCCCCAAATCGTACTGTTACAGAATTGCCCTGTTCATCGCTTAATCTTAAACTTCCATCTGACTCGAGCCCAAGTAGTTTCCCTGTAATTGAATTTCCATTTCCTTCCTCGACCTGAACTTGCTCACCGCGAAACGCAAGCGCTTTTTCCCAGGAGGCGACGAATGAATCAGAGCCGAGATGAGGACGGAGCGCAATGATCCCCGCCAGAATGTCATGCAATATTTCTCCTCGTTCCACAGCCGGTCCCAGCGATTCTTCGAGGCTGGTGGCGAGAAATTGCAGTAACTCCGCAGGCGGGACAGCACTTTTCAATACATTTATACCAATGCCGATCACCAGACAATCCACTTCTTCGCCCGACCAGACCGACTCGACCAGAATGCCTGCCACTTTGCGTCCGTTCAATAAGACATCGTTCGGCCACTTTATTTGTGCGACGAGTGCGCGCGTCCGCAGAGCATCGACGACGGCAAGCGCAGCCAACCCCACCATCCGGGTGAGATAGGGTTTCTCCTGCGCGGTAGGACGCAGGATCAAGCTGAAGGCGAGCGCAGTTCCCTTGGGTGTAAACCATTTTCGGTCGAGGCGTCCACGCCCGGCTGTTTGTTCATCAGCGATGACAAGCGACAGGTCTTTCGCATCGTTGGTCGCCCAGGCAAGAGCTTCGTTGTTCGTTGAACCGATGGAATCAAAATATTTCACATCCCCTAGCGGTAATTTCAAGAGAGTTTTTTTTAGTTCGTCTTGGTTCATAAATTAATAGACCTGACAGGTCGCTTCGCGGAAACCTGTCAAGTCTTAAAAAATTAGGGTAATACAAACCAAGGGTTGATAAACCCTCCGTTTTGGCGGACCTCAAAGTGCAAGTGTGCCCCTTGTGCATTGCCCGTAGCCCCTGATGTACCGATCTGCTGTCCTGCGCCAACACTCTGACACACGCTTACGAAAATCGCGCTCAAGTGAGCATAGACAGTTGAGTATCCGTTCCCATGATCGATCTGGATCACATTGCCATACCCATAGTTGTAACCATCCTGTGCCATCGTGACCACGCCACTATCCGCCGCAGAGATCGGTGCGCCTTCACCTGCAGCAATATCAATGCCTAAGTGACCAGACCAATAATCATTGCCGGAGAGGAAATGATTAGCAGTGGGCCAACTAAATCCACCACCGCCCACTGCGCCTCCCGCACAAGCACTCTGGCTGGTTGAGGACGTTCCTGATGCACCTTTTGCGATAGTAGGCACCAGCCATTGTACAAACTCGCGTTCGCCACCTGGCACCATTACCCAGGAACCTGAATCAATTTTGGGGTTGGTCAGGTCAATATCATTTCCTGGATAATTGAGGATCGCATCAACTGTCGTTTTGAATTCACCAGCAACACTTTCAAGCGTATCATTTTCCTTCCACTGATAATAAATGCCATCTGTTGGTGGGATCTTCAAAACTTGTCCGGGCCTGAGGCTGTCAGGACTATCCTGCAAAGTTTCATAGTTTGCCCACAAAATGGTTTCTGGTTTGAGCTTAAAGGATTCCGCAATCGCAAAGACAGAGTCCCCACGCACCACGCGATAGTCTTCCGGCTCATAGCGCGGTTTGTCAGCTGGGACGTTGGTTTTTATCTGAATTTCCCGTCCAATCGATTCGAATACTGCCTGCCTGTCTAAAGCTGGCATGGGAATGTTAGATGTGTTCTTGCCTGAAGCGGCAGTTGGGATAGGCGCCAAAGCTTGTGGTAGAGATACGGATTTTTTCCACATCAGCGCACCCACGATCATCCCTGCTACGAGAATAACTGTGATAGCCCAACTGATGACGCTAAAGCGATGCTTTTCGAAGAACGCTGACAATTTTGACATTCGAAAGATTGTACTTAGCCGCCTGGAGCTTGATTAAGCGTCCCTTCCCAGATTCTCAAGGAATTCCTGGTTGTTACGGGCGCGGTCGAGGCGCGTGACAATCGCTTCGGTTGCAACAGACTGATCCATCCCCGCGCCTGTAGGCTGTGGGGAGATCATCTGAATATACATTCTGCGCATTAACCAGACGCGTTGGAGCAAATCAGGACCCAGCAACAGGTCTTCGCGACGCGTGGAGGAGCGTTCGATATCCACCGCGGGGAAGATGCGTCGTTCCTGTAATTTGCGCGAAAGATGTAATTCCATATTACCTGTGCCTTTGAACTCCTCGAAAACAACGTCATCAAGACGTGAGCCAGTATCCACAAGACATGTCGCGATGATGGTCAGAGAACCGCCTTCTTCAATATTGCGTGCCGCTCCAAAGAAACGTTTCGGGGATACAGCGCCGACGGATCCATACCACCGGACAGCGTGCGCCCGGACGGATTGACTACCAGGTTATAATCACGCGCCAGACGAGTGATCGAGTCCATCAAGATTACCACGTGGCGACCAATCTCTACGAGTCTCTTAGCCCGCTCTAAGGCGAGTTCCGCAGTACGAACGTGAGAGGTAACCGGCTCATCGAAAGTCGAAGCGACGACTTCCGCATCGACAGAACGATCCATGTCAGTCACTTCTTCAGGACGCTCACCGATCAGCGCGACGATCAAATGGACATCCGGATATTTGGTTGAAATTGAGTTCGCAAGCTGCTTGAGGATTGTGGTTTTTCCCGCTTTCGGAGGGGAGACGATCAATCCACGCTGACCACGACCAATCGGAGCGATCAGATTGATCAGTCGTGGAGCGAGCGTGTCGTGGTCGGTTTCAAGGTCAAATCGTTTGTCAGGGAAGATAGGCGTGAGATTTTCAAATACCGGTCGGTGTGCAGCATCTTCCGGGTCCACGCCGTTGATCGATTCCACTTTGAGCAGTCCGAAATGTCGTTCGCTCTCACGCGGAGGGCGCACCTGACCGATGACCAGGTCGCCTGCTCTCAGTTCATGGCGACGAAGCTGTGCCTGTGACACGTACACATCCTGGTCGCTGATTCTATAATTCGTGGCGCGCAGGAAACCAATGCCTTCGCTCATGATTTCCAGAATGCCGCCGCGCAGCTCAATGCCTTCTTTTTGCGCCTCTGCTTCACGGATCATCATGGCCAGCGTCTCTTTTTTCAGGCGGTTGGCATTGGGAATATTCAGCCCCTTTGCCATACCGCGCAGTTTGGTAAGAGGTTCGTTCTCGAGTTCAAGTATTTTCATAGTCTTTTCTCATTGGGTGGGGTGTTAGATGGAATGAAATGCAAAATTGCCCAGAATACATCGAGCAATCTGGTGAAGTCCCTTAGGTTGTGGAGAAGTATGGATTTTCGTTCAAGTTCTATTTACGTGTAACCCGTGCAGGTTAAATCGCCATGCATCCAGATTACGCAATCATAAGTCTTTCAAGCCGCTGGGGAATTGACATTATTATAGCATGTTCGATGAGGTGCTGCAAGCAAATAAACCCTTTTTGTAACCAACTTGCAGATTTGTGAAACACCTTCTTTACATTTCTGCAATTGAAAACTTATTTTCATCATACAGAATTTGATTCTGTAAATCCCACAAATGCCGGTAGAGACCTGCCCGTTTCAATAGTTCTCCATGAGTATCCCGTTCTACGATCTGACCATCATCCATGACCAGGATCTCATCCACATTTTCAAGCCCCACTAGGCGATGGGTGATCAGCAGGGATGTTTTCCCACGCATCGTTTCAAAGAGAGTAGCCAGCACCTCTTTCTCCGTCAGCGGGTCAAGATTGGCGGTTGGTTCATCAAAGATGAGGATCGGCGCGTCCTTTAACAAAGCCCGCGTAATTGCCAGCCTCTGACGTTCGCCGCCTGAAAGCCTCAAGCCCTGCTCACCAATCAAAGTGTCATAGCCTTTGGGCAAGCCTGCAATAAACTTGTGGATTTGCGCAGCACGCGCTGCAGATTCCATTCCTTCCTGGCTTATCGATCGACGCGCCAATCGTAAATTTTCACGGATGCTAGTATTGAAGAAGTAGCTATTTTGAGAGACAAGAGCGATCTTTTTTCGAACCTCATCCTGATTCAACATCTTGAGCGATGTACCACCCAAAGTGATTTCTCCCACTTCATATTCCCAGAATCTGAGCAGAAGATTGGCTATTGTGCTTTTCCCTGCGCCGCTTGGACCGACGATGGCAACTGATTTTCCTTGAGGTACGGTGAAAGTTACATTCTGCAATGCGGGTTGTAGTTGAGTCGGGTAGGTGAAGGAAACATTCGAGTATTCGATACTCGATGATCCAATATCGAGTTTCGAGTATCGAATATCTTCTACGGCTGGCTCTGCATCCACAACTTCAAACAATCGTTTCGCGGCTTGGCGAGATGCGTTCCACATCTGCGCGGCGAGAGGCAAGGGATTGACTGCTTCGAACGAAGCAAGAGTCATTAATGCAAATGTACCCAGCATAACGCCCTTGATGTTCCCCGCTGTCACTTGTGGGATGGTCAATACTAAGACGAGCCATAAACCGAGATTGGTTAGAAGTGCACCTAGCGCAGAATGGATGCCGTTGATACGCGCCATCTGTTTTTGCGTTGAGCCGTAGTCTTTGCCAGTCGATGCAATTTGCTGGGCGCGTCTTGCACCTTGCCCGAAAGCCAGCAAGTCTGCCATCCCTTGAATCCCATCCACGAGCTGGGATTGCATCTCCGCGCGCTGGTTGATGAGTCTTTGTCCGGGTGCGCGGCTGAAGAGTTGAGCGAGAATGGGCAGGACCAGACCTAAAGCC
>Ga0137368_10007837_pt1 | contig 11069 bp, 9 predicted proteins | sample SagtaG_13_FD_104917 | JGI IMG/M metagenome (GOLD analysis project Ga0137368, IMG submission 104917) | Vadose zone soil microbial communities from Sagehorn Ranch, Mendocino, California, USA - Sage1_L_100_16 metaG | ecosystem: Environmental > Terrestrial > Soil > Vadose zone | place: USA...
CCAGTATTTCGCCTCCTCGTTACGTGCGGCCGGGTTGAGAATGACAACGGTATCACTCACGCGAAAGGTGGACGAGGGCTTTGATCTTTTCTTCAAACTCAGGCTGCGTAACGTCTTCGCGTGCGAAAATTGCGCCGGACTGCATTGATTGCCTTAGGGGGAGTGTTTGCGCTTGGCGCTATCGCCCTGATCGGTGTGAACCTGTATGTGCAATCGCAAGGGACACAAGCGAAGATTCAGCAGGAATTGAGTCAGCAACTGGGGACGACGTTGGAGATTCGCAGCATGAGCGTGACCCCGTGGGGCGGACTGGAACTGAGCGGCATTACCATTCCGCAAACCTCTCCCGCGGGCCCGGGTCATTTCCTGGAGGCAAGAACATTTCGCCTTCGGGTTCGCTTCCTCTCGCTCTTTTCCGGGCGGCTGGTGATCAAAGATGTCTCGCTCGTCAATCCAAACATAGTCTGGGCGCAAAACGCCGAGGGAAAATGGAAATTGCCTGGTGCGCAAAAAAAAGAAGCGCCAGCGGTTTCGGCAAATCCGCCCCCAAATATCCCCGAGCCGCGAGCTCCAGGTGAGCCAGCCGAGCCGCGGGCGCCAGGGGAGCCGGTCAAACCGGCCCCGAAAGCATTCGGAGTCGCGGCCACGCCAGCTCGTCCTCCATCCCCACCTCAAGTAACAGTAGATAAACTCCCGAAGCGATCCCGAAAGCCTTCCGTGACGATGTCTCCGGAAGTTCAACGGCTTAGCATCAAGAACGGGAATTTTACCTTTCTCGATGGCGCCGGTAGAATGCTCGCGAGTTTTACGGGCGTGGATTTTCGCTCGAGCCTGCGCAGTGCACTCGCCATTCGTGGGACGGCGAAAATCGCGAAAATTTCATTGCGGGACCGCTTTTTTCTCGAGCAACTACAATCCCCCCTCCGCTACGAACCTGACGTGCTGGAGCTTTCGAAAATATCTGCCCACGCGGGGAGCGGTGAAGTCAACGGCTATTTCGCCATGCAACCGGAAGCGGAGGATTCTCCCTTCACTACGAGGGTGACATTTAGCAATGTTCTGGCCGATCAGATTATCGCGGACGCAGGCGGTTCGAAAGGAATGGTCCAAGGCAAACTGGAGGGAAGTTTCCAGGCGTCTGGCAAAACTGCTGATCCGGAGGCGCTAACAGGGAAGGGTGAGGTTTTCCTGCGTGACGGGCGGGTTCAGCAATACAGCCTGTTGGTGCTGCTTGGTCAGATTCTTCAGATCGAAGAGTTGAGAGAGCTTCATCTGGAACAGGCTCACGTAAAATACCGCGTCAAACCGGGCTTGATCGTGATCGACGAGCTGCTCTTGCACTCAGCAAATATTCGCCTCTCGGGGTCCGGCACAGTCACGTTTGACGGGAAGCTGAAGCTCGACTCTCAACTGGCGATCAATGACAAAATTCGCGGCCAGCTCTTCAAAGCAATTCGCCAGAATTTTCAGCCAACCAGCGAAGCAGGTTATTTTGCCCTCGATTTCCAGGTTGGCGGCACCGTTGATAGACCGAGCACAAATTTGATGGACCAACTGGTCGGGCGCGATCTTGGCAATGTGATCAATCGCCTGTTCGGCGGTGGGAAAGCAGAGCGATCAAAGAAAAAAAAGAAGCGAGTCGAAGCGTTGACATCTACCGCCACGCCTTCGCCTGCTGCTGCCCCAGAGGAGGCGCCGTTGGATCTCGCCACAACGCCAACCCCGTCGCCATGAGAGTGATCGCCGGCAGCGCCGGCGGCATCCGCCTGTCAGTTCCGAAGCGCGGTGTCCGGCCAACAATGGATCGCGTTAAAGCCGCGATCTTCTCCAGTCTGGGTGACGCGATTATCGGCGCGCGAGTTCTCGACCTTTTTGCCGGAAGCGGCGCGCTCGGAATTGAAGCGCTCAGCCGTGGTGCTTCTTCTGTTCTCTTTGTAGAAGAAGATCGACAGTCAACCGATGTTATCGAGAAAAACCTGGCCAAAACAAGATTCGAGGCGCGCGTTCGACAACAAAGCGTTTTCGATTTCCTCCGGTCCGCTTCTGGAACTGAAAAATTCCAAATCGTCTTTGCCGATCCGCCCTACGAAAAGACACAATCCGGTGAGCGCTTCACGGAAATGCTCCTGACGAGTGAAAAATTGAGTGGGTTGCTCGCTCCCGGAGGCGTGTTCGTGTTGGAAAAACGCCCGGGCGAAGGTCTTTCTGAAACCAAACTGTGGCGGGTCGATCGCCAGAAAAAATACGGCGCCACCGAAGTCCTGTTTCTATCCGCAGCCACCGCCGGTCCGACTCGGACCAATCCGCAGGGAGTTCACCCGCCGCGGCGGGCAATCGAGTGATTCGTTTTATCTACAATTTGTTTTGGCCGGTCGGACTTCTGTTCTTTTTGCCCGGCTATTTGATGAAGATGGTCCGCCGCGGCGGTTACCGCGAAAAATTCGGTCAGCGCCTCGGAATTTACGACCGCGACCTGCGCGCGCGGCTTTCCCACAGTGGCGGGAAAAGGCCAATATGGCTGCACGCAGTCAGCGTGGGCGAAGTCATGATTGCGCTGAGGCTGGCCCAGCAGCTGCGAACGCTTGAACCTGACGTGCCTTGTGTGCTGACCACGACGACCACAACCGGATTTGCTTTGGCGAACAAGAACGCTCCGCCATGGATCGAAGTCATGTACACGCCGCTGGATTTTTGGCCAGTCATGCGCCGCGCATTTTCCACCGTTCGTCCGGCAAAGATCGTCCTCGTTGAAGCTGAGATTTGGCCAAATCTGGCTGCCAAAGCGCATGCGCAGCGCATTCCGCTCGCGCTAGCCAACGCGCGGTTATCGCCACGGTCCGAGCGACGATTTCGACGGTTTCGATTTTTTGTCGCGCCGACGTTTCGGCTTCTGGATCTGATCTGTGTGCAGGAACGGGATGATGTCGATCGATGGGCAGCGCTCGGTGTAGAGCGCAGCCGGATTAAATATACCGGTAGCATTAAGTACGATCCTGCCGGCGTTGAGGATCGCGCGGATATTGACGAAGCCGGGCGTTTGGCTGCCGTAAATCCAGAGCGCCCCGTGCTCTTCGGCGGCAGCACTCATCGCGGTGAAGAGGAAATTGTCGCCAAAATTTTTGCGCGATTGCGTCAGAAATTTCCGTCGCTCTGGTTGTTCATTGCGCCGCGCCATGTGGAACGGGTCCGAGAAATCCGAGCGCAACTCGAGGCTTTAACGCTGCGGGTCCGACTGACCAGCGAAGCGACAAATCACGGCAACGCTGAAGCCGATTGCGTGCTTCTTGATACGACTGGTGACCTGCGGCGCTGGTACAAGATTGCGACCGTCGTGTTTATCGGGAAAAGCATGGCCGCACACGGCGGGCAAAATCCGGTCGAACCCATTATGGCGCGCAGACCGGTCGTATTTGGTCCGCACATGGAAAATTTCGCGACGCTTGCAAAATCGCTGGTAGCGAATAACGGCGCGATGCAGGTCAACGACATCGATGAACTTGAACAAGCGGCGGAGAAACTTCTGCGCAACGAGGAGTTACGGCAATCACTTGTGCAAAACGCTGAGAAAGTTTTGGCCCGGCATCGCGGCGCTACCGCCCGCACCGCACAGCTGATTGTCGAGCTGTAGCGGCAGCGTATCGCCTGCATCTCAATTTGCCTTGCGTCCGAGAGCAGCAATTCGATATTGCCCGCGCTTTTGTGACCCTATCGTCTAGAGGCCCAGGACACCGCCCTTTCACGGCGGTAACACGGGTTCGAATCCCGTTAGGGTCGCCACTGCTTTTGTCATAGGTGCTGTTGAGCTGACTGAAGGTCGGTCCAAATGTGGGGCAAAGCGAGTTATTGACTTGGACGTTCAAGGATGTTTGAAGAAAGGAAGACTTAACCAGGAAGGAGGAGCAAACTGAAAAGACTCATCTTAAGCCTTTTGGCTATCACGGCGATCGCCTCGGTCACTTTTGCCGGCTCGGAGTAATCTGGTAAAGAAATGAAGCAGATCGCCCCGCCGCCTTGCCCCGAGTGGTATCCGGATAACGAATTCAACGTAAGCCTTTGGGGTACGTACGTTTTTACGGGCAATGAGTGGAGGAATGATCGTTACATCGAAGCGGACCATGCGTGGGGCGGCGGCTTGGATGCAAAGTATTTCTTGCGCCGGTATTTCGGCATCGGAATCGAAGGATGGGCCGTCGATGCAGGACGCGAGTTTATAGACGTTTCTGGAGTGGAGATCTTCCAGTTTAGGACCGGCCACGAGAGCCGCGCGGTCGGGTCTGTTTTGGGTACGTTCACATTGCGTTATCCGATCCATTGTTCGCGCTTCGCGCCGTATGTTTGGGCGGGAGGCGGCGCGATCTTCGGCGGCGGTCAGAGAGACATCGTTCACTTTGGCAATAATCCCATTCTCCCCCAGCGTCACAACCGAACATCTGGGCGCCACAACGGAGGCGATTGGCCAGTTCGGAGCCGGCCTGGAGATTCGCTTCACGCCGCACATTGGCTGGATCAGTGATTTCAGCTGGAACGTTGTTAATGGTCGAGACAACAACTTCGGGATGGTGCGCACGGGAGTTAATTTCGCGTTCTAGAATCAGGGTCACGCGAGAGAGCGTCTAATTGCGTAATTCTGCGTGCGTCTAACGAAGGGACATTTATGAAGCGATTTCTTGTCGGTGCAATCGTCGTCCTTTTAACGGCGCGTCCTGGCCTTTCTCAGACCGAGAATCCGTCGGCTGCGCCAGAGGTGACGTCGGAAAGATTTGCAGAAGCGAAACGCGCGATCGACAAGGGCAATGCAGAGTGGATTGAGGCCTGGGAAAAGGGCAACCCGGAGATGCTCGCGGCTATTTTCACCGATGATGCCGTTATGCTCTCCCAAGGTGGAAAGGTCTTCAAGGGTCGCCAGCAGATTCTTGAGCGTCAAAAAGCAGCGATGCAAAGCGTGACGCGCCCAATCAAAGTCTCGGTGATTACGGTGAAGATATGGCTGGATGGCGACACCGCTTACGAAACCGGCAAATACAAATACGAGTACACGGAGAAGGGTAAGCCGACGACGGAGGAAGGTCGCTATGTCCCAATGTGGAAACGCCAGGACGACGGTTCATGGAAACTATCCATGGACATGGCCGTCCCGGAGAAGTGATCCACGGTCAATTCCATTGCTGCCAACGTCTACTGACTCGAACGAGCGATTCGAATCACGCTTCCTAATTTCAGAAAAGTCGATGCCGTTTGTTTGTGTTGCCAGCAAAGATACTACTCCCGTGACTGGCCAAACCTAGCGCATCCGATAAATCACACCATCGGCCGTGCGCGTGACTGGCTGGTACCGTTCCTTCAAAAGTTTGGCGAGAATCGGAAAGTTCGTTATTCGGTCCTGCGCGGTTTTCGGGTCGTTCTGAACATTGACAATGTAGGTGGGTGGATGCTTGGCAAAATCCTGTTGGAGGTTTTCCCACGCGCCTGGAACGATTCGATTGCGCGTGTCAACACCAGGAAGCGGCCCTCCGAAAATGTGGCCAGTGAGCGAGGCCGTTATGATGTAGCGACAGGCAGGACGCCGGTGAGCCTCCAGATACATTTTCGCAGTCTGACCCCAGACGAAAATCCTATCGTCAGGGTTCGAGCGCGTGAACAAATATCGTCCCGCTTCAGACGGGACCCGTCGCGGAGCCAGCCCGATCCAGTGCATGATTGACAAGGCAATAACCGTGAGAGTCAGCCATGCGTACGTCACCGCAGGTCGCAGTAGCCAGTGGGGCGGCTCTATCGTCCGGGACCACAGTCGTGCGTAGAACGGTGCCGCGAGCAATGCGAGCGGAGGGATCAATTGGACATAGTAGTGAGCGTAAAAGCGAGCGCCTGCCGCTACGCCAATCGCCGAGGCAACAAGTAGCCCGAAAAGCGCTATTCGTTCTGCCGCCCTCGCAGCCCAAATGGCACTCTTGTCCCGGCACGCCAGTATCGCCCCCACTAATAAAGGCAAACAGACTCCGATGAACGCCAGCGTGAGCAAGATTCCTTTTTCCCAAAACACGTGCGGAATGTCATGATCACCAATGGTCCAGTAGAACGCGTCCCGGAGGATGCCTTGTTTCCAAAGCACAAGCGTCACGAGACCGACAGCTGCGAAAAATCCCAGAGTGAGAATGGCTGCCTGAATGATCGAATTCGTTCGCGTCAAACTGCGGCGGGTTCGATAGCTCGGGAGGAGTAGATAGATGCCGAGGGGAATTGCTGCTATCGCGGCGGGCTGTTTGAGCAGGAAGGCCGCGCCTAGAAGAATACCTGCTGGGAAGAGTTCGGGTCGCAATCGCGACGAACTGCGACGGAACGCGATTGCCCATGCCCAGATGATAGGGAGATTCATTAGCATCTCGCCATCGAATGCGAGGGTCTTCCACGTCCACCACTGTTGGAAAACGCCATAGAAAAGCGCGGCAATCAAACCCGTATTGCGATCAAACAGCTCGGTTCCGATCACATAAAGGCCGGCCATCGCACATAGCGTCCACACCAGCGCAATCATATGAAGCGCTTTCCAGTTGAACTTGCCTGTTACTTTGAACACTGCTGCGTACGTCCAGAAAAGAAGCGGCGGCTTGCGCTCGACTGCGTCAATGTAAGGCCGCCCACCGTCAACGATCTCGTTCGCCACCACGGAATACATCGCTTCACTGTCAATTGGCTGGGGGTGGGCAAGGGATGGAAGGCGAATCGCTATCGTGAGGAAGATAATCCCAAGCGCAGCGAGGCGAAATCGCCGCGGGCTATGAGTTGGCACACCCATCATTGTGCAAATTAATTTCCGGGTGTCCTCCGCTTAAGAGAATCGTAAATGTGCGTAACTTTTTCGAAAACGTCATCAACTGCGATCGCTTGCATGCAAACATTGTTGCGGCAGACGGATTGCCGGTTGTTGTAGGCATTCACGCATGGACTGCAAGCGATACCGGCCCACAAGGCGGTCGCGTTTGGCGATCGCGCGGAAAATAGAGCCGGTGTTTCCGGTCCAAACAAAGTGACGACGCGAATCGGCGTCATCGAGGCAAAATGAGCCGGGCCACTGTCATTCGTCACCAAAATCTCACTGCGCGTGTAAAGCACGAGTACCTGCCGCAGCGTCGTTTTTCCGGCAAGCGGGATGACCCGGCTTGAACCCACTTCGTCTGCGAGCTGATTATTGAGAGCGGCTTCGGCCGGCGCACCGGTGAACCCAATAAACAAGTCCGGGTAACGTTCGAGCAGCCGCCGCGCGAGTTCGACATAACGCTGGGGCGGCCACCGCCTTAAGGGCAGCAAGTCGCCAGCGTTCGGATTGAGCAGGATGAGTGGCGCAGAACCGATCCGAGGATTTTCGCGCTGTAGTAACGCATTGATTTCAGCAACTTCGGACAGAGAGGGTCGAAATTCTGCGAGTGGCTGATTTACGGAAGGCGTGTAGTCGAAAGTCGGGAGCACCGCCGGATCGCGGGTCAATGCTTCAACCATGGCTTCGAACATCTGACTTGTGTGGAGATGAGGGTTGTATAAAAGCCGGTGGGTCATTAAATCGCCCCGGTACGGTCCGTCGCCAAAAAAAGTATGAAAGCCAACACGCGATTTGGCGCCGGTCGTAAACGTCAGGATCGCGGAGAAGCGTGTCAGAAATTCCATATCAACGACCGCGTCGATGCGGATTTTCCGGACCCGGAACACCGCTTGCAGCGCGCTAGTGGCGAGTCCGAAAAGACTCTGCGTCGCGATCGTTATCACATTTCCATCGGGAATAATTTCCATCGCATCGAGAATGAATCGATTGTCTTCGAAAACGACGAAGTAAACGTTTTCACGCCCGACCATTTCGGTCGCACGACGAATTGCGGGATAGGCTAGAACGGTCGAGCCCTGCTCTGCGAATTTGACGAACAGAATGCGCTGAACTCGTCGTAGTCCGGGAGGCGCCGCGGATTCAAAGATTTTTCTGAGAAGGGTCAAGACGGCGCAAAGCGGCGCACCAATCCAGCGATCGGTGCGTTGCAAAGTTGAAATGCCTACCGGGAGATGCATTCTCTGGCCGATTCCTGAGAGGGCCAACTTCGGACAGATTGCCCGAATCGGCCAATCTTTGCGAAAAGTTTTGGCTTGGGCGAAAGATGGTTTTTTAGCGAGTTTTGTGCTAGGAAATAGCCGCGCCTTATGCAGGCCTTCTTCCACCAATCCGAGTTTGAGCAGCCGCATCCGGCGCGGGCGCGGGCAATCATCAAAGCGCATCCGGAAGTTCGCCAGTTAATGGTGCGCAATCCGTACACCGCGCTGATCACTCTGTCGTTGTTGATCATGCAAACGGCTATCGCATACGGGATGGGCACGCTGGGATTCGGTTATTGGTGGCTCAGTCTTTTGATCGCTTATTGCATCGGCGCGTTCGCCAATCACGCCAATTACGTGATCATCCACGATGCAACTCATAACCTCATTTTCCGAAACAAAAACTGGAACAAAATGGTGGCCATCCTGGCCGATCTCCCCAACCTGACGCCGGGCGCGATGGGTTTTCGCGTTTATCATTTGAAACATCACTCCCATCAGGGCGATTTCGAATGGGATGCCGACCTCGCCAATCATTGGGAAGCTCGCCTTGTCGGGAATAAATGGTATCGGAAAGCGCTTTGCTTGATGTTCTTTCCGTTTTTCCAGCTAACGCGACCGCCGCGCATAAAAGCGATCACCATGTGTGATCGATGGTTTTTGGTGAATCTTGCCTGCGCCGCGGCTTACGTCGTGGCGGTGGTTTATTTCTGTGGATGGGCCGGGCTATTCTATCTCGTGCTTTCGTTTTTTTTCTCCATTGGTCTGCATCCGGTTGGCGCGCGCTGGATCCAGGAGCACTACACAAACGACCCCGAGCAGGAGACGTACAGTTATTATGGCCCGATCAATCTGCTCTGTCTGAACATGGGTTACCACAACGAGCACCACGATCTGCCGTCCATCCCTTGGAACAATCTGCCAAAAGTGCGCTCGCTCGCGCCGGAATTTTACGACACCCTGAAATATCATTCATCATGGAGTGTGTTACTTTTTCAATTTATTTTCGACAAGCGATACAGTTTGTACTCGCGCATCGAGCGCATGAAGCAGAGGAACGATCCCTCGCGTGCGTTGCCGCATACGATCAAAGATCCGTTAAATGGCGTTGCCCTGACCGCGACCGCCGATAGGTTCTAAAAGCTATGGAACGGCCGGCTTACGTCTCGAACAAAAACGAAAGTGTCCGCATGTTCGAGAGCAATTTCATGGAGTTCTTTTCGCACGTGCACCCGGTTACGCCGGTGGTTTTGTACACTCCAGTCATCGGCTACATGCTGTACGCGTCGTTCACCTACAAGAAATTGTCAGTCCTCGCCGTCGCGGGATTATTTGTTGTTGGCGTGCTCATCTGGACACTGCTGGAATACGTCATTCACCGATACGTTTTTCATTACCAGCCAAAGACTCGTGTTGGCAAATTCTTGCATTACATGATCCACGGTGTTCACCATGACTACCCCAACGACGCGAGCCGGCTGGTTATGCCGCCGGTTATAAGCATCCCATTGGCGGTCTTCTTTGCTGTGCTGTTTGCCGTGACTTTCGGCCGGTTTGCGCCGGCCATCTCTGCCGGCTTCGCGTTCGGCTACGTTTGTTATGACACGATTCACTACGCAACACACCACTTCGCTATGAAACGAGGTGTCTGGCTTTGGCTAAAGCAGTATCACCTCCGCCATCACTACAAGGATGATCAGGCCGGATATGGAGTGAGTTCGCCGCTTTGGGATTACGTCTTCCGGACGGCGCGAAAATAGGACGTGGCATCGGCATCTTGCCGATGATGGAATTCAGGGCACAAATCTCGTGCGACGATGCGGGCCAGAAATTCACGGCCAAGATGCCGTGCCACCGGCGATATAATTTCTTGTCGGGAATCGGATAGCTGGTAAAATGGCTGCCCCGAGATGGAATCCTGCGACGCGCGGAATTGAAGCTGCGCCAGCGGAGTTTTGCCATAAGGTGATGAACCAAAACCAAGACCCCTTCAAGCTCAGCCTGAGTAATTTCCTCGCCGCCGGGGAAAGTAATGATCCTCTTCAGGCGCCCCCCAATTTTACAAAGTGGGTGCGCGAAAGCGCGTGGGCTCGCACATTGTATGAGCCTGAGATGCTCGCTACGGCGGATGCGCGCACCACCATCAATTATGACGGCAAACAGCACTCCGTCATAAACCTCTGCTCATATAATTATCTCGGCCTCGCCAATCATCCCGAGGTGATCGCGGCGGCGCACGAAGCCCTGAAGACCCACGGCCTGGGGGCGTGCGGCGCCCCGATACTTTCGGGTATGACTGATTTGCATCGCGAACTCGAGCGCCGGGTTGCCAAATTTCTCGGCCGCGAAGACGCCATGCTTTTCAACAGCGGCTTTGGCGGCGCCCTCGGCACCATTTCCGGATTGCTGCGAAAATTGGATGTGGCCATCCTCGACAATCGGTCCCACCTGAGTTTGCGTGACGGCGCGGTGCTATCCCGGTGCCGCACGGAGAAATTCGAGCATAACGATCCTGCCTCGCTCGACACCGCATTGACCCGGCAACAAGGCCGGCGGCAGCTTGTCATTATGGAGGGCATTTATTCGATGGATGGCGATTTCGGCAATTTGAGGGAATTGATCGGCGTTGCCGAGTCGCACGGCGCCAGTACGTTCGTAGACGAAGCTCACTCCATGCTGGCCTGTGGCGAGAATGGCCGCGGGGCAGCTGAGAAGTTTGGAGTGGAAGATCGCATTCCGCTCGTTTACGGAACGTTTTCGAAAGCGTTCGGCGCGCTGGGAGGATTTGTGGCCGGATCGAGTGAGACCCTCGAATATCTGCGCTTTTATGCGCATCCTTACGTTTATTCTTGTGCGCTGCCGCCGGTCGTGGTCGCGGCCGCGCTCAAAGCGCTTGAAATCGGCATGCGCCAATCTGAACTCCGCACGCAGCTTTGGGAAAACGCCGATTACTTTCACGCGCGACTCCGCGGCCTCGGTATCGATACCGGCAGCTC
>Ga0137368_10007843_pt1 | contig 11067 bp, 10 predicted proteins | sample SagtaG_13_FD_104917 | JGI IMG/M metagenome (GOLD analysis project Ga0137368, IMG submission 104917) | Vadose zone soil microbial communities from Sagehorn Ranch, Mendocino, California, USA - Sage1_L_100_16 metaG | ecosystem: Environmental > Terrestrial > Soil > Vadose zone | place: USA...
CAATCGTTCTATCCGCCGGCGCCGCAGCTCCCTGGAGGAATGCCGAATTACACAGACTCGCAACTCTTCTGGACCATCAAGCACGGCATAAGGAATACCGGCATGCCCGCTTGGGGAGCCTTGCTCTCCGATGATGAGATCTGGCAGCTCGTGAGCCTGCTTAAGAACTCGCAAGATCTCCCTCCGTCAGTTGAATCCGAAATGGCAGGCACCTAAGAAGAGAGCCGCACGATAGCGGGTCCGAAACTAACAGACCCCAACCGGGTTTGTTCATTTTCACAAAGGGTTATTACAGCTCGTTGGCGGTAAGGGCAAGACAGCCGCGCCCTGCGGTTGCGCCAGCCAAAGACCCTGGAAACCTGACCGACGCCGAGAAGATTGCCCGATACGAACAGTGGAGCCAGTTTACTGCAAACTCCGGCACCTATGAGGTGAAGGGATCGATGCTCCTGTTGCACCCGCTCGTTGCAAAGAACGTCGAGGTGATGACCAGGGGAACACCCATTACTTGGGAATTAAAGGTGGAGGCCCCCAACACGCTCTGGCTGATCCCGCCCTCGGACAGGGCAACGACTGACCCACGGGTTAAATTTACGAGACTAGAATAAGAGCGAAGCGTTCCGCGGCAGGGCCGACGTAACGGCAGGTGGATGTACTCTGTCACATTGAGACATCCACCGGCTACCCGCCGCTTCCTAGCTTGAATGCAACAAGTAGGCGTGTTGCGTGAAAGTTTTTGAAATGCGCGCACGATGTCGAGGGTGGAAACATTGGGCACAGGGTGATTCCAAACAACTGCAAAAACCTGAATGAAACAACTAAATTTGTGATAGTCACATTTTTTGTTGGGACACGGCACGTCGGGAACATCCGGCCACATGCGTTGAATGCCCAAGTGGTGAAGGGGTAGCCGCTCTGCTTCAGAAAGGCACTATCCTCTTCGCAAGAGCAAGCGTAACCAAACTCGAAAACATGCTTTACGGTGTAAGCCGGAACTTCAGTCTTGAACGCACCAGACCGCTAGAGGGAAGCTGCACTGTTCTGTCCGTGCGCGCCAAGGACTAGTTACTGTCACGACATTAGAGGTCCAAAGGTCGTTCAAAGAAACAGCACTTCCAATGACGGTGGCGCTGGCGCTAGTCCAAACTTCGCAGTTAGCCGAGCCGGCCTCGGTGCCATCCGTACCGTTGACGCCCGTGCGAATCCAGCCTCTACCAGTGAAAGCGACACCCGACTCAGCAGGCGGGCCGAAGCCCGAATCCTCGGTGATGCGACCGAGTTGCGTATCGTAGCGTAGGTTCGAGGTGTCGAAAATCTCCCACAGCGCTGCCATGTGGTAGCCCGCGGCACAAGCAGTCAGGGCCTCGCTGCCGGTCTGAGTAGTCGGCGTTAGGTAGAACTTGCGCGGCTGTTTCTCTCTTTCTGTCGAGGCACTTCCGGCAGGCGAGAGTAAGACGGTGAGTGCTATGACGAGAACGCCTAAGTTGGCAAGAGGGAGTAGCGATTTGTTGAAGCTGAACATAATTTAATCCCCATTAGATGGCGCGCCAGGCGCGCGCAAGGTTTGAACGGGGTCGGGTCGGAGCTGCGCATGGTAGCAGAGCCACGACCTCAAGTCCTTGAAACCATCTTGGAGTTTCTTGGAATTTCGCAGAGGCGGGTAGCCAGTCATTTAGCGCCTCACGAGATGCACTGAATAAGGTTTGACCCGAGTCGCAAGATCTCTCCTTCGCTGCTGACGCCACGCTTCAACATCGCTCCGAGTCAGGATGTGCTCGCTGTAGTGTCTGACGACCGCGAGCGCGCACTGGTGTCGGCCCTACGGAGGGTCGCCCCGACAATATTTGCCAAGCCAGGACACTGCCTTCTGATTGCTCTGTCGCAGCTGGGCGGTGAAGCTTTTCCTGTTTGACTGAACCCGCGGTTTCTCGCTAGAGTACCACCAAGCCCGACGAGATCGATTTTGCCTCGGATACAGAAATCCAGATCGTCTCGCGCTCTCCCGATAGCCGCCCGCTAAGGCGGCAACCGATCAAAATTCGATTTTGACAAGCGTTACGCGCGATTCGACCAGTGCTCAGGCACCGGCTCATCAACCGTCGCATGTTGATCAGGAATAAGGGAGGCTGTCATGTCAGCTCTAGCGCCACGAAACAGTTATCGAATTGCTGATGAACAGGAGTGGCTGGAATCCTCAGACAACGTTGACCTTTCGCCTGCGTCTGTCTGGGCGCCTGACTACGAGGAAGAAGGTGAAACAACCCTGCAGGGTAAGCGAGTCGATGCTCAGTACATCGACCTGATGTCTCCGAACATAGAGAAGGAAAGACTAGTCGTTGATACTCCTCGGCAGATTCGAATACTGGACGAATCGCAGGTGCTTCCCGGCGAAGCATCGTTTGCCACTGTCAGTCTGAATCAACCCTTCGAAGAGAGCGTTCTCAATCCGCAAAACTCCTGGGAGCCCATCTCAACCAGTAGCGTTGACGACTATCGTGAACGCAGGTCCGCTCCGCGAGTTCAATTACTGGATGAATCTCAGGTCCTGGCTGGTGAAGCATCGTTTGCCACAGTAATGTTGGGCGAACGCACGAAAGCGCACCGCCACTCGCCGATTACCGAGTTCCTCGTCAAAACGAAACTGAGCTTAAAACAACTGGTGCTGGCCATGCTGGCACTGGTTTCAATCCCCGCCGTGGCGGTGATTGTTCTTTTGAGTAGGCCGAGCTCTGAGGTTGTGACAGTTAGCTCTGCTCGGCCACCGACTACCGTGGATACCGCCAGTCAATCAGTGTCGACTTCAATTACTGAGTCTCCCGAATCGCTCTTGATTTCGATTTCGCAAGGCAAGGTAAGTGGGAGCGCCAGCCCAACTCAAGTGGCGACAGTTGAAGAGACGCAGAGTGTCGCGAAGGCAAAGTGGATTGCAACACCCAGCTCTGGCGACTCACGAAAAGCGCCTTCGAGTGATGCAAAATCAGGCGCTGTTCGTCAGGAGATTCTTCGAGAGATTAATTCGGTAGGTGCGCGTGTGTACTCGCCTGAGGAACGTGTTATTGAGACAAAGAAGCGGTCGGCTTCGGTCGCCAGAAAAGCGGTGAAGGAACAAGCAGTCGTAAACCCGCCGAATGCCTCTGTCAGATCGGAACCACGCGAGACGCGTCCCCAACCAGCAACCAAGCAAAGCGAGGTGCCGGTCATAGTAGAAAGTGTTGAAACGAAAACGCCACCCATAACTGGCGGCGGGGAACGACCGAGGACCGTCACGCGCAAACCAAGTCCCTAAGCGAAAGCAAATGGACGGGTTTATTTCGACTTCCCTTTGTCTTCTCAGGAGTGGCTCCCCAATTGGCTCGCGAGCAAGCTACCTATGCCACGATTAGAGCGCAGAATAGAGTCGGGGAGCACCGTCGCTTCTAGTTGGTTGGATTTTTCCCTACTTAATGGCCGTGATCTTCGTAACCGGGTGTAGCCCATGCAGTTGCGCCAGTTCGTCACATTGTGAGGGGCCGTGTTCTCGGATTGATCTGTATGACCCAGGTCGAAGTATAACCAGCCTTCAAATTCACACCAGCGGCCAACTAACTGTGCTTTTAGATTTTGTTCAGACCACTCTATTCCTCGTTTGGCAGCCCAATCTCTTAGATTTGGCGTGACCTCGAGCACGACCTGCTCGTTTTTCGCGGCACCTTTGCGGTTTGCAACCAGAATATGGATGTCGCGCCGACAGAGGCTAAAACAGTTTGTTGCTTCGGAAGCCCGCATAGGCCACGTCGAGCACTTGCCCCTGAATTTTCGCGGCACGATCCGTTGACAATCGATTAGTATGGTCACCTGGCTGAAGTAGCTTATTGAGCGTAACTCCCAAATCGAAGTCGGACTCTTGCGGAAATGCAGTTCTATTCTTTAAATGGTGAAGACTTCTGGCCCAACTAGTGAGAGCAAACCCGGCGCTCGGACAATTTCGCGCGTGAACCAGCCAAAGCGTGCGCACGCGACGAAATTGAGATTCTTTGGACAAGGTATCAATCTAACGATCAAGCAACTAAGTTGGTTACCGATCATGAGGCGGTGACGCCCAATATGTTCGTGAAGGTGCGCCGGAACTCTTCCGAGCGCAAACGGTGTTCGGACACCCAGCGAGAGACGACCGTTTTTATCCCACGCTCTTTGGATTCCGGCGTCGGAGGCTCCGCAGGGGATTCGTGGGCTGTTCGATCGCGCTTGCGGATTAGTCGCACCCTTCGATTTTCTTGCATCAGAGCTCCTCTAACATGTAACGCGCAATCTCGGGCAAAAAAGGGCCACATAACCGACAAATAAAATAGACTGATGTTTGAGCTCAGCTTGCATCATGTGCATCGGTTGCAGGCGTAGATGGAGCGGCACAGCGGGCAGATTTGGAAGATAATTTGGACTTCCCAGCGGGATTTGGGGTCATCGTCCCAGAGGGAAACATTGGGCACGGGGTGATTCCAGACAACTGCAAAAACCTGCATGAAACAATTAAATTTGTGATACGCACATTTTCTGTTGGGACACGGCACGTCGGGAACGTCCTGCCACATGCGTTGAATGCCTCCCAATTGCGTGAACGGGTAGCCGCTCTGCTTCAGAAAGACACTATCCTCTTTACTCAAATATTTCCTCTGTAGATTGTAATCTTCACAGGTCAGGTAATAGACCAGCGTTTTGTGATCTTCGTAGGAAACTGGTGTGAGTGAGACGGGCGTTTCAGGATCGAGTCGTGCGGCACGGATGCGCAGTGCCGCGAGGTGAAGCGCGTTAACGTCTCGGCGGCGTTCTTCTTTTCAATCGAATTTCAAGAAACCGGCTTCTTCGCAATTCGCCTTCAGCGCGCTGCCTTCGGCAGGTAGTCAGACACTTCTTTGACTCGCATCACCTATAACCACTTCATCGAGGATTCGCGGCAGGTCGGTGAGGGACTTGTTGTCGGCACTCCCAACTGGGAACAAACACTTGAGGCGAACCGCCTGGCCTACGCCAAACAAATCGTCGCGAGCGACAAGTTTGTCACGAAGTACCCGATTACTCTTGCAGCGGACCAATACGTCGATGCGTTGTTTGCATCAGCGATGATCTTCGCACAAACCTAGCGAATGGGAGCGACGCTCAGCAACTTGCCTTGATAAATTCCTGCATATAGCTTCTCGGCGGCCCGCGCGCCAAAGTTGTGAGCAGCTTATACTGCTCGAATGCGGCCACGCGATTCTTTGCCAACAAGCTGACAATGCCCAGATTGTAATGAGCGATGGCTAGTTCCGGCTTTAAGTCGATAGCCTGTCTGAAAGATTCGATTGCCTCGGTATATTTGCCTGCTTCTGCCTGCGCCGCTCCTAGATTGTTGAAGGCCTCAGGGTAATCCGGCCTCAGTCTGATAGCCTCCCGATAAGCCTTCATTGCTTCGTTGGGCTTTCCCCAATCGTTGTAAGCCACTCCCAATCGGTTTTGCGCTTGAAAGAAATCCGCCTTGAAATGAATCGCCTACCGGTAGGCAGCAACGGCTTCTCGATTTCGACCAAGGTTGTTGTACGCAACACCGAGATCATAATGCGCTTCAACGTAGTCTGGTTGTATGTTCACCGCGTTCTGAATCACTTCGAGGGCTTCCTGGTGCCGACCCAGTGCATTGTAAGTTGCGCCAAGATTGTTGTAGGCAACGGCGAGGTTCGGATTTTGTTCGATGGCTCGTCTAAACAATTCCACGGCCGCTGTGTAGTCACCGGCCCTGACCCGAGCGACACCCTGCTCCTTCAAAGCCACTGAGACTTTGGCACTTCTGCTGCGCGTAGCCAGAGCTAGCGACGAGAAGAACAAGCGTTGCCAGCAACCCAAAAAAACCTTCTTGAGAGTTGTTGTTTCCCCACAACTGCCGGTACTACAATGACCGCCGAAGTTCTTGCGTCGTTCCTAGCGGGACCCCGAACCTACAGCAACAGTCGAAAAAGTGTCTTTAGAGGGCCTATAGAGTTTTCTTAGAGATTCCTTTGAGCGGTCGAAAGCCTTGGAAGCCAAACATCTTTATGAGTTCGGTCCGTTCCGCCTCGACCCCGGCGAGCGCCGACTGTTGTGTGATGAAAAGCAGGTGGCGCTCACGCCGAAGTGTTTTGATCTTCTAATGGCGCTGGTGGAGACTTTTTTATGACGGATTGAGTGGATTGAATCAAGTCTAAATACCCTACCGTCCGCTTGTCTAGTGTTCATTCAAACCGGGTCCCGACAGCGGTAGCACACCTGGTTACGATGATGTTGTCTTGGGCGTCGTAAGTTTTGGACGTGGCGGTATCGTTAAATATATCGCCGCTCCTATCGAGTTGTATGTTCTGGGTAATCACTCGCCTTCCGGCGAAAGTCCCGTCGGGATAAAATAACTGCATCACAATCGAGCCGGCGTAGTGACTACTATCTATGCGACTCCAAATACCGTGACCCGGGCTGCGTGAAGTGGGACCACCTGGAGAAACGGCAGTTTCAGAACTCGTGCCGCCCTGGTGAAAGGTTAATAAACCCGGAAACGTAAACGGCAGTAACGGTGCGCCGATTTGACAATCTGTTGGGGTTATTTCTGTGCGCCACACGCCTTCCAGCGTTCTTTCGGGTCTATCCGACGAATTATTTTGCTCGCTTCTTGCCTCGTTGCTTGTGTCTTGCGCGGACACCCCAACTGGCGCGCACGGTGCTAACAGCAAAATCGCCAATGCCGCTGCGCCGATCGCGTTTGATGATTTGTTACTCATGGTTTTTCCTTTCGGTCGATTGCTTACCAACCAGGTGTATTAGCTGTACCGACAAAGTTAAAAAGACGCGCTGGGGCCTGACCTGGTCCGGTGGCATTTGATGGCTGTTGAAACCCATCGACCCACAACGCTCTAACCCCCCGCCAAATTTTCTCGGAACAGCTAGTGGTTAAGCACGAAAAAGCAAGCTTCGTTTTTCGCGTCTTGGTTTTGCCCTTACTTACTAACGCGACAAGGAAGACAAAAAGGGCTAGATTATTTCCCAGAAATTGAATGCGCATGTTGTTCAATCCATCGCGTGTGAAGTTATGGAACCATCGTCGCACGAATCACGAGAGATAACGCGCATGTTGCGGGAATGGAGCGACGGCAAACAAGAAGCTTTGGGCTCTCTAATGCCGCTCGTTTATGCGGAACTGCACCGGCAGGCCGCGCGTTATCTGCGCCGCGAACGACCCAACCACACCTTGCAGACGACGGCTCTGGTTCACGAAGCCTATTTAAAATTGATTGACCAACGCGAAGTCGATTGGCAAAACCGCGCTCATTTCTTCGGTATAGCCGCCCAGGCAATGCGCCGGATTCTGGTTGACTACGCGCGAGAAAGGCAGCGTAAGAAACGCGGCGGAGGCGCCGAGAATATTCCACTGGAAACGGCTGCGCTGGCGGTGTCGGGAGGCAGAAGCATTGATTTAGTCGCGTTGGATGAAGCGTTGACTCGCCTTGCCGAGTTTGCCGAGCGACAGGCGCGGATTGTCGAACTCAGGTATTTCAGCGGTTTGAGTATCGAAGAAACGGCTGCAGCTCTTCGCGTCTCGCCGGCGACGGTGAAAAGCGATTGGCGGACGGCGAAGGCTTGGTTGCATCAAGAAATTACAAAATGAATTCCGAGCGATGGGAAAAAGTTAAAGGCTTGTTTGATGCCGCCGTCGAACTCGAGCCGCATAAACGCAGGCAATTTCTCGATACATCGTGCGGCACGGACGAACGTTTGCGGCGCGAAGTCGAAAATCTGCTCGCATCGTTTGCCAACGCTGGAAGTTTTATGGAGGATCCCGCCGTCCGCGAAGTCGCCAGCCTGATTATCGAGCCTGCCGAAAAACTTGAACAAGGCAGATGTTTCGGGCATTACGAAATTATTGAGCAACTCGGCGCGGGCGGGATGGGCGAAGTTTATCTCGCACGCGATAAAAAACTCGACCGGCAAGTTGCCATCAAAATTCTCAATGAAAACTTTGCTCGTCACGAATTGAATCTTGAGCGTTTTACGCAGGAAGCCAAAGCCGCTTCCGCGCTAAATCATCCGAACATTTTGGTCATTCACGAAATTGCCGCATGCGACGAAGTGCATTATATCGTCAGTGAATTTGTCGCAGGCAAAACCTTGCGCGAGCTTCTCAAGCAAGCGCCGTTGAAGTTGTCGGAAGTTTTAGATATTTCAATTCAAATCGCAGACGCTTTAACCGCCGCGCACACGGCGCACATCGCTCACCGCGACATCAAACCGGAAAACATCATCGTGCGTCCCGACGGTTATGTAAAAATTCTGGATTTCGGTTTGGCAAAACTCGTCGGACACAAGCCAATCGGATTTGAAGAAACAACCGTCAAGCAAAATCAAACGGCACAAGGCGTAATCCTCGGAACGCTCAGTTATATGTCGCCCGAACAGGTGCAGGGCGGAAAGATTGACGAGCGCACCGATATTTTCAGTTTCGGCGTGGCGCTATATGAAATGCTGGCGGGCAGAACGCCGTTTGCGGGCGAGTCGTCAAGCGACGTAATTGCTTCGATTTTGAAAAGCGAACCTCCGCTGCCGGGCAATTTCAATCGGGAAATTCCGGCGGAACTGGAAAGAATCGTCGCCAAAGCGTTGGAGAAAAACCGCGAAGAGCGTTATCAAACAGCCAAGGATTTGCTCGTTGACCTCAAGCGTTTGAAAAAACAGATTGAGATTCAAACTGGGGTTGAGCGGATGGCGGCGGCGAATAAACAGATTGACTCGCAATCGAAAAACGCCACGCCAATCCTTGTTTCCCGACCGACTTCGGACGTGGAATACGCGGTTAGTGAAATCAAAAATCACAAACGCGGCTTCGTTGTGATGTTGTCGGTTTTGATTCTCGCGGCGGCTGGCTTTGCGTATTGGTTTCTCGTTCGTGGTTCGTCAAAGGCAACGCCAATCGAATCCATCGCTGTCTTGCCGTTTGTCAACGAAGGCGGCAATAGTGATGTCGAGTATTTGTCCGACGGAATGACCGAATCGGTCATCAACAGTTTGTCACAAATTCCCCACCTGTCGGTCAAAGCGCGCAGTTCCGTCTTTCGTTATAAAGGCAAAGAGGTCGAACCGCAAACTATCGCTTCGGAGTTATCTGTGCAGGCAATCTTGAACGGGCGCGTCGTGCAACGCGGCGATGACCTCGTGTTGTACTTATCGCTGGTTGATGCGCGCAACGGTAATCAGCTTTGGGGCGCGCAGTACAATCGCAAGCTGACCGACCTCGTTTCGTTGCAGAGCGAGATTGGGCGTGACGTTTCACAGAGGCTGCGAATGCGGTTGTCAGGCGCGGACGAGCAGAAGTTGGCGAAGAACTACACGCAGAACCCTGAAGCGTATCTGGCTTATTTGAAGGGACGATATTACTGGCACAAGCTCCTGGCGCCCGGTTATGAAAAGAGCCGGGAATATTTTCAACAAGCTATTGACCTGGACCCTTCTTACTCGCTGGCTTATTCCGGCCTGGCAGATTACTACGGCTTGGCAGCGGCCACCGGCCTCTTGCCGCCAGACGAAAATTGGCCGAAGGCGGAGGCGGCGGCCAACAAGGCCTTAGCGTTAGATGAGACGCTCGCCGAACCTTACAATCCGATGGCTGCAGTCAAACTGTATTATTACCGCGATTGGCCGGCCGCGGAACGCTACTTTCGTCGCGGCATCGAGTTGGATCCGAACTATGCCGAAATACACAATCACTACGCCTTGTCTTTGAATCTGTTCGGACACGACGAAGAAGCCCTCACCGAAATCCAACGCGCCGTCGAGCTCGAGCCGCTGTCGCAAGCCTTTCATGTGAACTGGGCGAGAATCCTCTTCTTCACACGCCAGTACGACCGCGCAATCGACCAGTGCCGCAAGACGCTTGAGCTGGATCAGAATTTCGCGGCGGCGCATCAAGCGTTAGGTGACGCTTACGAGCAACAGGGGATGCACAGGGAAGCCATTGCGGAATGGGCCAAAGCCCTAACTTTGAGCGGCGACGGCGAACAGGCATCACTGCTTGAACGCACGTATGCTGCGTCAGGCTTCGAGCCGGCAGTCCGCGCGTTAGCGCAAAAGAAACTCGAACGATTGAATGAAAAAGCTGGTCGTGGCCAGTACGTTCCAGCGTCGGAATACGTGATGGCCTATATACGCTTAGGCGACAAAGAAAAACTCTTCGGCTGGCTCGCAAAGGCGGTCGAGGAACGGAATGGGTTCGCGTTTCGCTTCAAGGTCATTCCAATGTTCGACAGCGTGCGCTCGGACCCGCGCTTCGAAGAACTGACAGGGCGGGTCGGTTTGCAGCACTGATTTTCAGTCTGAAGAGTCGATGACATTCGCAGCTGGCACATAACTCAGCGAAAGGCGCTTGCAGTTCGGCACGGTCGGCATGGGCGGAACTTAATTTAGCCTGAGATACGCAGCTTGAACGCACATCTTGAAAGATTATGCCCGCCGATCTCGCAGAGAAGAACCCAAGCGTCGTGTCGTGTGAGAGGCGAAGGCCCAAAACACACGCGCCACCACCCTTACTGTGGAAACGCAAGTAGGCCGTGCAAGGACTGTTCGTTACACTGCGCCCGCAACGGACGCCACTAAATAGCCGTCGTCTCCATACTCGCAAAACGACTAATGAGGGATTGAATTCAGAGGGTGTAACTAGGAGAGTGAAATGATTGAGTCGTTGCGTGAGGTAACGAGTGATGATGAGCGCGGATATGAATATAAAAGTTTGTGACGGTGGGGCTGCTTGAGTTTGCTTGAGTGTCCATTAGCCGGTTATATAGCAAACCGTGGTAACCCGACGCTCTCCCAGTCGGGGCTATGTGGATGTGGTCCCCTTGCGCCCCAACGGGAGTGCGTCCTAATTTGACAATCAAAACAAGCTGGCGACGGTGTTGATCGTAACGATCGTCGCCTGTGGCGACCAAACCCGGATAGTCTCGATGCGTGCGCAGAATGCCAATCTCTTGCCATCCCGGGAGAGTGCTATCTCCGTGTCTATACCTGAGCCAGCGGTCAAGCGTTCTGGGCCAGCGACCCAGC
>Ga0137368_10007853_pt1 | contig 11061 bp, 9 predicted proteins | sample SagtaG_13_FD_104917 | JGI IMG/M metagenome (GOLD analysis project Ga0137368, IMG submission 104917) | Vadose zone soil microbial communities from Sagehorn Ranch, Mendocino, California, USA - Sage1_L_100_16 metaG | ecosystem: Environmental > Terrestrial > Soil > Vadose zone | place: USA...
AAGCGCGCTTGATTGTCAATCTGCATTTGCTGAAGCAGCCCTACCTGTCCGTCCAAACGAGTGGAGGGATCAAGTACATCGCACGTCCCATCTACGAGCGCGCTCATGGCAGCATCCGCATCCGGGAAAATCAGAAACGTCAATTCATCAAACTTTGGCAATCCACTATCTGCGCGGAAATAATTGAGGTTTTTGATAAAGTGTAAACTCTTGCCTGCTTCCCACTTATCGATAATATAAGGTCCCCATCCTAGCGGCAATTTCGAGGATACATCGACTTTTACGAGGTCAGCTGGCTGGAATTCGCTCCAGGCATGTTCAGGTAATGGCATCCAAAAATTAGTGTGGTAATCCGGGTCAATAAAACCGGGAATGCCCCACCATTGAATGGCTTGATCGTCAGCCGCTTCATACGTGGCCGTGCGGTCGACCAGGAATTTTGAGCCGGGGGTGGCCTCACTCTTTGCGAGTCCAAATGAATAGATCGAATCACTAGCGCTCAGAGGCGCGCCATCCGACCACATCAGCCCTTTGAGCATCGTAAAGGTCACAACCAGTTGATCCATCTGGAGAGTGCTGGAACCGTCATAGCTGATCGCGCAGGCATCGCTGCGACAGCCACTCGGACGAACTTTTGTGCCAGTGCTGAGTAACACAACATTGCCACTTGAATCAACAACCTGCGAGCCCGCGTTGACGCTCACCGGGCTTATCTGCGCGTCACCATCCTCAAGGCTCGGAATTTTCTCAAGGATGATCGGCTCATATCCATAATCCGTAACATCCATCGGACCATCGTAGACGGCAGAAAGAACACTACGAGCCGCGGAATTGAGGTTGCCATAGGGATACAACGTGTTTGGTTCCTCGCCAAGGCAAATAGTCAATGAACGCGTGGCAGGCGTCGGCGTACCTACAGGGACCAAGGTTGGAGTGGGCGTATCCACAACGAAGGGAGTGACTGGCACTTGCGGCGCGCAAGCAGGTAGTGTCAGAGCGAGAACAAACAAAGTGAGCAAAGCTTTCATAAAGTTCGTTTTCATGCAACCTCCCTCTAGATTGTAGTCGTATTTCGAGATTTTTTGAGGATGAACATCAACAAAACGATGAGTCCCAGCACGCCGATCAACACGAACCAGACCATCATTCCGTTCCCCTTCTGGACTTCAGCCTGTTGAGGCGTACCTACGGGAGTCAGGAAGGCGGCGCGCGGGATTTTCACGTTCGCGGCATTGGAGGCATTCAGTTCCGTTTTATCATCCCACAAATTATTCTCGCGCAGGATGAAGGCCGTCACGCGCCAGGACTCATCCTCCGTCAGACTACCTGGCTTCCAAAATGGCATTGCAGCGCGGATATAGGCATTCAGTTGTGCCGCATCAGAAAATTTCGCCAGGGTTGTTTGCCCAATCACAGCCGGGATCTTCTTTGGGATGGTAAAGCCTTGATCATAAGGAACTTCACCATGACAGCCGCGGTTCCAACAATATTGTTCCTCCGGCGGGTACGTGGTACGGAACTCGTCGGTCAACCCCTGACCTTTATCGCCATGGCATGGCCTGCCCACCAGACCTGTGGTCTACGATGTTGACCTTGATCTGAAGAAAAGCGAAGTCCTTGAGTTATCTAAATAATAATAGACCCTGAAGACATAAACCATCAGGGTATATATTTTTTAACCACTACATAACGGATCGAGCACCGCGGCGAATTCTTCCTCCTCGGTAAACCCAAACCAGCGATAAATGATTTGTTCGTCTGAATCCAACAGTGCAAATTCAGGAGAGCCAGCCGGAAAGATCAACTCATGCCAGGGAGTGCGTTGATGGAAATTCACGCGTTCCATTGTCATGCAACCGCTGTATTTCGTCTTCAACCCATGCACGATGGGGTCCATGCGACGGCAATCCATTCAGGTGATCGCGAAGAACTCGATAAAGATCAGGTCGTTTTGTTTGGGGACATCAGTGGCAACTGTCATCGGCGCAGGAGGCATAGCGGACGGAACATCTTCAGTAGCGCGGGAGGAGGGAATGCATCCAGTCACCAGCAACAGAAAAATCAATACGGCAATAAAAGACCTTCCATACATATTTTCATTATAATGCATGGCATGAATGAACTCAACTTACTAACAATAGAGTCTCCGTAACATACACAGTAGGTGAGATTGGAAACAGAAAAACAATAGGCTACAGCCACAAGTTTTGAGAATAGGTTAAAGCGATAGCATCAGCTACCTGCCTCAGTCTTTCGAATCTTGTGTTATTTCTCTTTACATCCGCATTTTGGACTGTTCATACCCTTATTTTACTCAGACTTTTAAGCACTCCCTGGTCCCAGACTATTGGGAAGAATATGGCGGAACATAACATGCATATCTTTCGCGCCGGTCCAGCACAGGCTGGACTGCCTTCTGCACGCAGCCTGCAAGCTACAGTTTGCTCAGAATATTGCTGACGTGGCCCCTGACCGTATTTTCGCTTATGAGCAATTTTTCGGCGATTTGGCTATTGTTCAGGCCGTTGACGATAAGTTTGAGTACGACCAGTTCGCGGTCGGTCAGTTCGGTGAAAAGAGGTTGTTCGCCGCCTTTTTCGCCGGGATGTTTTGCAGCACTCGTACAGCCAAGCTCGGATTAAGGATCACTTCGCCCTGGGTGGCGCGGTGCAACGCGTCTGCCAACGCGCTTCACCAATTGAACACAGCCCCACGCCATATACTTTTTTAGAGAATCACTTAAACAACACAGCTTACTGTGTGCCGCGCATGCGAGGATCAAGTGCATCGCGTAGGCCATCACCGATAAAGGTGAACGCTACAACGACCAGCGCCACACATATGGCTGGAGCTAGAAGGATAAAGGGTTGTGCATTAATTGCGGTCTGTCCATCCAACAGAAGCGAACCCCAACTGGTGATAAAGAAGGCATGAGGATCCGTGGCAGGCCTCAATCCCAAGCCAAGATAACCCAGGATCGCCTCGACAATAATCAGATTCGGTATCTGAAATGCGGTTAGAACGATAAGAGGTCCAAGCACATTAGGCAATAAATGACGTAACATAATACGGGAATCTTTGACACCAATGCTGCGGGCCGCCTCAATGAACTCCTTTTCCTTCAAAGAGAGTACCTGACCGCGGACAAGCCGTGCGACGCCCACCCAGTTAACAACAGCTAGGGCAAAAAAGAGCAGGAACAAGCCGCTCATCAGTTGGCCGAGCCAGGTATCGCGCAAAGCAACTAAAATAATAATAAAGAACAGCAGGTCGGGGAACCCATACATGATATCGGTAATGCGCATGAGGAGATTATCCCATGACCCACCATAATAACCAGCGGCCATGCCAACAAGTGTACCGACCAGAATAATGATGATAGTGGGAACGAAGCCTACCATCATCGAAACACGAGAGCCATACATTACGCGGCTCAATACGTCGCGGCCAAGTGTATCTGTGCCGAGAAGGAAATCTGAATCGCCTGTTTTACCCGTGCTTGACTTTTCAACCCAGGCTGGCGGCAAAAAGCCCTTGCCGCTGTTCAACTGCAGTGGGCTGTGAGGCGCAATCACGGAAGCCAACGCTGTTACAAGCAAAAAAAACAGGACAATCACCAGTCCGACAATGGAAGCCTTGTTTCGCAAAAAGCGTCCCCACGCTTCCTGCCATGGCCCGCGTCCTCTAACATTCAGCTGTGCGATGACCGGTAAAATCTCTTGAGGCTGGGAGCCAGCTATATTAGTCATTGGAACTCCTTGCTTGAAGTTTTAATCTTCCAAGCGAATACGAGGATCGATCAATACATATAAGAAATCAACGGTCAGATTCGCAACAGAAATCAGGAAAACATAGATCAGGGTTGTGCCCATGATCATGGAATAATCACGCTGACTGATGGCAGTTACATAAGCTCGTCCCATCCCCGGAAAAGAAAACATGGTTTCGATGATGAATGAACCTGTCACCAGCGCTGCCAGGGCAGGACCCAGAATGGTCACGACTGGAATCATAGCATTGCGCATCATATGGCGATACACAACCACTCTTTCATGCAGGCCCTTGGAACGTGCCGTACGGATATAGTCCTGTCGCAATACCTCCAGCATGGAAGTACGCGTAAGGCGGGCCGTATAAGCCATGGTTCCAAATCCCAACACAGCCGCCGGCAGAATCCAGGCTCTGAATTGGTCCCAATTCTTGGGAACCACACTGACCAAATGCAGCCCGGTAGCAAAAATGATGATCAAGAAGATTGCCATAACAAAACTTGGAAGCGAAATGCCGATAGTGGCAACAAATAAACTCACATAGTCCACCCAACTGTTTTGCCTCAGTGCCGCGAAGACACCTACCGGAACACCTATGAAGGCCGCCATGCTCACCGCTAAAAGAGCCAAGCGCATGGAATACCCGAAGCGGCTGTATATGGCACTTTTTGCCTTTGGCGGGTCAAAAAGAATATCCTGCACGGTGCGGCCACGGACGCGGTAGGATGGCCCTAAATCTCCGCAGCCCAGCCCACAATCGAATTTACCCGCTTTATCAAAATCACCCGCCACATAAGCTACAAATTGGCGCCAAAGCGGCTTATCCAATCCGTAATACTCGTTGAGAACCTTTTGGGTACCCGCGTCCACCTGACGGGCGTTCAGGTCACGATCCCAGGGACCACCGGGCGCGGAATGCATCAACACAAATGTAATAAGTGCAACGGTGAATAAGACTGGGATCATCCACAATATACGTTTGAGAAAATAAGTGGTCATTGGCGGGCACTCCAGATAGAAAGGGTAAAACTCTACTTACAGGGCCTGGCCGGCCCAGGTTGACTGGGCCGGCCAAGTTTGAATTATCGAACTATTTAGTGAGCTTCGACCGTAATACTCGTTGGAACCATCGCTCCCGGCCAATCCGCATCCATGGCTGTTGGGGTAATACCCTGCACCCATGGCTGGACCAGATAGGAATTGACATTGTTCCACATGAAGGCCACGTAGCCACCCTCAACCAGCATGTCTTGCGCCTGCTGATACAGCTCGGCGCGCTTGGCGGGATCGAGCTCGCCATCTGCCTGGGTCATGATCGCATCCATCTCCGGATTGGAGAAACCGATGCGCTCACCAAAAGCGCCGGTCTTCCAATAGACGCTCAGCCAGTTCTGCGGATCAGGATAATCTGCGCACCAGCCGAGGATGAACATCTGCGGAGCGGTATTGACATCCTTGGTCAGGGCGGTATAGGTGGTGGCCTCAACCGGATCGAGGGCGATATCGATACCCAGGACTTCCTTCCACTTGGCGACCAGCCACTCATTACGAGTGCGGTTACGAGGGGTATCGCTGAAGGTGTCTTTGACCTCAATCGCTGTACCACCCTTCATCAACTGGCCGTTTTCCACCGTGTAACCGGCATCGGTCAGAGTCTGCACGGCCTTCGCCGGATCAAAACCAAAGCGAGTCTCACCCTCTTGATAACCGGGGAAGCCCTTGGGGATCCAGGTCAGAGTCGGAGAGCCAAGTCCTTGAAGAACATCAGTCACCCAGCCTTCGCGGTCAAGCGCGTAACTGAATGCAGCACGTACGGCCGGATCGGTGAAGGGCTCCTTCAACTGGTGGAACATGACAGCGAAGGTGCAGGAACCCGGATAGTTCATGTATTGCTCGCTTAGCGCGGGATCTGATTTAATTGTGCCCAGGTCTTCGGCAGCTCCAGTAACGATATCGAACTCACCGTTCTTATAAGCTTCGAAGGCTACGGCAGTATCGGTGATATAGCCGTAGTCGAGTTCATAGGAGGGAGCTCCGGCCCAATAGCTCGCATTCGGAGTCATATGAACATTCACGCCCTGCTCCAGGTTGCTCATGACGAAGGGGCCATTGCCGAGATGATTGGCAGGATCAAGCCACCAATTCTCACCACCAGCTTCAATTAGCTCCTGTTTGGCCGGGAAGCCCACCCACAGAGAGGCAACCGTGTGGAAATACGGGGCTGGCTGTTTGAATTTGAGCGTGAAAGTATTGCAGTCGGCATCATCATAGCCTGTGCAATCCGCACCATCGGCGTGAGAGGCCTTGATGGCGTCATAAGCAGCCTCTTTGAGCGTATCGCAGTTTTCAGTACAGGTGCGGAACTCTGCCGCGCCGAGGATATCGTCCGTGATTGCCGCATATTCACCTGCAGTGACAGGATCAACATTGCGGCGGAATGCATATTCGAAACGCGCCGCGTTCAACAGGCTGCCATCGCTGTAGGTCAACCCATCACGCAGGGTGAAGGACAATTCAGTGGCGTCGTCGTTGTATTCCCATGACTCGGCAGCGGCCGGTATGGTATTCAAATCGCCATCCTGGCGAGTCACGCCTTCATAGACCATTTTGAGAACGGCGATCTCGTTTACAAAGGATGACTTCTGGGGATCAAGGATGTCTGGGAAAGTACCCATATTGACGCGCAGGACACCCGGAGTAGCGGGTTCGGTCGCAGGCGCTTCAGTCGGTGCTTCTGTGGCTGCAGGTGCTTCTGTGGCTGCAGGTGCTTCTGTGGCTGCAGGTGCTTCTGTTGCGGGGGCAGGTGCCCCACAAGCCGCCAACACCACACTGGCAACGACCAGAAGACTTAATAGAACAAACAGTTTACGCATCTTTCTTCTCCTCACAAATATAGAAAGGGTTTGATTTGAGACTTACACACGAAAAACGGACTGTCAGGGTTTCGAGCAACCACCTCCTTTCCGAAGAACTTGTTATAAAAACCTTTCCGCGAAAAAACACGCCACAAAGTGACCCGGTTTGATCTCGCGAAACTCGGGACGTGATTCGGCACAAACTTCCTGAGCGATCGGGCAACGCGTACGGAAGCGACAACCTGAGGGCGGGTTGACAGGAGAAGGTATGTCTCCTTGAAGGATCACGCGTTTGCGCTTCGAGTCTGCAATAGGATCCGGAATGGGGATTGCGGACAGCAGGGCCTGAGTGTAGGGATGAAGTGGCCTTAAGTAAATCTCATCACGACTGGCAAGCTCCATGATCGCGCCCAAGTACATCACAGCCACACGATCGCTGATATGACGGACCATGGAAAGATCGTGCGCGATAAATAGATAGGTCAGGTTAAACTGCCCCTGCAAATCTTCCAAAAGATTAACCACTTGCGCCTGGATTGAAACATCCAGAGCTGAAATTGGCTCATCACAAACAATGAACGAAGGTTGTAACGCCAAGGCACGCGCAACGCCGATACGCTGGCGTTGACCGCCAGAGAATTCATGGGGATAGCGTGAACTAAATGAGGGCTCTAACTTCACCACTTCCAGCAAATGTTTCACACGCGCTTCGACTTCACTGCTCTTTGCCATATTGTGAACTATAAGTGGTTCACCGACAATCTCACCAACAGTCATGCGTGGATTCAGACTGGCATACGGATCCTGGAAAATCATCTGCATCTTGCGGCGCATGTGACGTAGCTTCTCGCCCTTGAGTGCTACCAAGTCAGTTCCATCAAAATGTACGCTGCCAGAGGTAGGGCGGAGAAGCTGTAAAATCGCCCGACCTGTTGTAGACTTTCCACTCCCGGATTCACCTACGAGGCCAAGCGTCTCGCCGCGTTTGATAGCAAAACCGATCCCATCCACGGCGTGAACCGCTCCCACTTGCCGGCGGATAAAACCGCTATAGATCGGAAAATGCACATAAAGGTCTTCTACTTGAAGAAGGACATCATTGTTAGTGCTCATTAGCGATGTCTCCCAGTTCTAGTATCCACCCAGCAAGCTGCACGATGTTCAGGACCCACTTCTAGTAACGGAGGATTTTCATTCCAACAATGTTCCATTGCCCATTTACATCGGGGAGCAAAGGGACAAGCGTTGGGTTTCTGGTAAAGAACAGGGGGAAGGCCTTCAATGGAAAGCAATTTAGTATGTTCAAGCTCGTCAACACGAGGGAGACTTCCGAGCAGACCGATCGTGTAAGGGTGTTCAGGGTTGAGAAATAATTCATTGATGGGTGCTTCTTCAATAATATAACCACCATACATAACAAGAACGCGCTGAGCAAGACCCGCTACCACACCCAAATCATGTGTGATCCAAATAATAGCCATGCCAAGTTCATCACGCAAACGTTTGACCAGATCTGTGATTTGCGCTTGGATGGTCACATCCAAAGCAGTGGTTGGTTCATCTGCAATCAGAATTTGGGGACTGCAGGAGAGTGCCATGGCAATCATCACACGTTGACGCATCCCTCCCGAAAATTGATGAGGATAATCATTCAAACGTTCTTTGCCATTAGGAATTCCTACCATCCGAAGTAATTCAGCGGCACGTTCACGCGCCTGCTCTTTGGTCATTCCCAGATGCAACTCAAGCGGTTCGGTCAATTGACGTCCAATGGTCAGGACTGGATTGAGTGAGGTCATCGGATCTTGGAAGATCATGCTAATTTGTGAACCACGAATATGGCGAAGATCTTCTTTTGACATTTTTAATAGGTCCTGTCTAGAAAAGATCGCTTTCCCCGTTACGACTTTACCGGGAGGAGAAGGGATTAAACCGAGGACTGAAAGCATCGTCACACTTTTGCCACAGCCACTTTCACCCACCACCCCTAACGTTTCACCTTCAGCTAATCCAAACGAAACACCATTGACCGCGTGAATAACACCATCTGGAGTCTTAAACGTCGTTTCAAGCCCTTGTACATCAAGAATGAAGTCGGGCATCGTTTTATATATTCCTTTGCAACAATGGAGTATTAGAACATGAAGTTCTAGAGTGCCAAGCAGAGAGAATTATACCTAATTCCCTAAGTGCGTCAACAGTAATACAATTGTAGGACAAGCGTAGGGCAGTCGAATCCCAAAAAACAGTTCTAGAGAACTGTTTTAGACAACTCTCTAGGAAGGATACGTAAGATCATGATGTTGTCGAACTTATTAAAAGTCTTTTCCATTCTCTTCGTTGACAGTGCCTTTTTGAAACGGTAGAATAACTTTGTTAAAATCGGAGGAGGCGATCGTATGTTAAAAGAATTTAGAGAGTTTGCCATACGCGGTAATGTAGTAGACTTAGCCGTCGCCGTGATCATCGGCGGTGCCTTTGGAAAGATTATTTCTTCGCTAGTCGACAATATCCTCATGCCCCTCATCGGGCTTCTTATTGGTGGAATTGACTTTAAGAGCTTGGCTTTCACCATCGGCGGTGCGAAAGTAGAATATGGTTTGTTTATTCAAAATGTCGTCGATTTTATCATCATTACCTTCGTGATCTTCTTCATCGTGCGCGCGATGAATCGCTTCAAGAAACAGGAACCCACTACACCCACGACCAAGGAGTGCCCGCATTGCTTCACTACGATTCCCCTCAAAGCCACCCGCTGCCCGAACTGTACCTCCCAACTCTAGCAGCCCAATCCCGGAACGGGGCGGGTCTAAGGACCCGCCCTTCTTTTCTCTTATGGAAATTCTTGACAAACTTAACAAACAACAATTGAACGCAGTCACCGCGGGGAATGGACCTGTTTTAGTGGTGGCAGGACCAGGGTCTGGTAAGACGCGAGTCTTGACTCAGCGGATCGCTTATCTCATCGCGGTCGAAGGAGTGCGGCCGTGGCAAATCCTGGCGGTGACGTTCACCAATAAAGCCGCCAAGGAGATGCAGTCGCGCGTCAAAGCCCTTTTGCCAGATCAAGCCATCGAAGGGATCATGCTGGGCACCTTCCACTCGATCTGCGCGCGAATTTTGAGGAGAGAGTCAGAACATTTGCCAATCGGTTCGAACTTCGTTATTTTCGACACGGATGACCAGGAACGGATTGTAAAAACAGTCATCCGTGAGCTCAACATCAATGAGAAGTTGTATCGCCCTCCCAGCGTGCATGCCGCCATTTCACGGGCTAAGAATGAACTCATCGGACCCGATCAATACCCAACGACAACCTATCGAGATGAGATCGTGAAGCGCGTCTATGAGGAATATCAAAAGCGACTCGTTGCCAGCAATGCTGTGGACTTCGATGACATCCTCTTATATACGGCGCGCTTGCTCGAAGAGAACCCAAGTGTGCGCGATAAATATGCGCAACGATTCCGGCATGTGCTCGTGGATGAATTCCAGGATACGAACCTGGCTCAATATGCGCTTGTGAGAGAACTTGCTTCTTTTAATAAGAATATTTTTGTGGTTGGGGACCCAGACCAATCAATATATGCATGGCGCGGTGCAGACTGGCGCAATGTTCAGCGTTTTGAGCAGGATTTCCCCGATGCACAGACCATATTACTAGAACAAAATTATCGTTCGCGGCAAAACATTCTCAATGCCGCGATGGGCGTCATCAATCGAGCGCAGAACCGCAGACACAAGCAACTTTTCACTGATCGTGGGGAAGGTGAAAAAGTATTTTTCTATGAAGCACCCGATGATTACGCAGAAGCCTCCTTTGTTGTGGATACGATCGCGCAACTGGTCGCTTCGCGTCAATTCGAGCCGGGTGATTGCGCCGTGATGTATCGCACGAACGCGATGTCGCGTTTGCTTGAAGAGGCATTTTTACAAGCGAGGCTGCCATACCGCCTTGTCGGTGCACAAAGATTCTATGGACGCCGCGAAGTCAAGGACATGATCGCGTTCCTCCGTCTCATTCATAACCCCGCTGACGAGGCAAGTTTGGACCGTGTGATCAACGTTCCACCGCGCGGCATTGGTGACAAAACGTTAATTACATTGCACAATGTGGCACGACAAAATAACACTCAACCGGGCTTTGTGCTTCTCGATCTGGCGCGGGGTGCCGAGTCACCTTATTGGGCATCCTTCGCCGGACGCGCCTCCATTTCCCTTGCCGATTTTGGCGGGGTGCTTGCCACCTGGCGCACCGCGGCTCCCTCATTAACAACCTCAGAATTATTTGATCGCGTCATCATGGACCTCAATTACAAGGAATACATCAATGATGAATCGGAAGAAGGTGCTGATCGTTGGGAGAACGTGGAAGAGTTAAGACGACTGGCTCTTGAATACTCCACGCGCTCGCTGGATGAATTTCTTGAAAACGT
>Ga0137368_10007857_pt1 | contig 11054 bp, 11 predicted proteins | sample SagtaG_13_FD_104917 | JGI IMG/M metagenome (GOLD analysis project Ga0137368, IMG submission 104917) | Vadose zone soil microbial communities from Sagehorn Ranch, Mendocino, California, USA - Sage1_L_100_16 metaG | ecosystem: Environmental > Terrestrial > Soil > Vadose zone | place: USA...
GTCGGCGGGCGGGCGGCAGGGGAGCGGCTTCGGGGTCTATCACGGCGCGACCGGCCTCGCCGCCCTGCTCGGCGGCGTCGCGCTCGGTGTCGTATATCAGAGCGGGGGCGCCCCGCTGGCGTTCGGCGTCAGCTCCGCCGGCGGCGTCGCGCTGGCGCTCGTCTGGCCGCTGCTTTCTTCAAGGTCCGAAGCGCCTCGAGTCCCGAGGTCGATTGATTGGACGCCCTGAAGGGCGCCCTCGGCGCAAGCGCGTCCTGAAGGACGCTGGTACGCCACCGTCCTTCAGGACGGACCCCCAGCCGAGGCCGGGCTTCAGCCCGTGCGATCACCCGTCGCAACCCCTCAACGATCCCTTTCAGCATGCCGCTAGAGGTGCAAGCTTCGGTGACATCAACAATAGGGAGGGAAGGGACTCATGCGAGTGCGCACGCCTGTAGCCGTTGCGACCTTGTTGCTGAGCGCCCTTGCGGGCGGGTGGTCTTCCGGGGTCGCCCAGGACCGTCGGGTCATCGAGCTGCCCGGCACGGCGGTGGGCCTGCCGTTCTCGACCGCCGTTCGAGTGGGCAACATGCTCTATCTCTCGGGCCAGATCGGCGTGATTCCCGGCACCCGCCAGCTCGCGGACACGGGCATAGCGGACCAGACCCGCCAGGCGCTCGAGAACATCAGGGCGGTGCTCACCTACGCGGGGAGCGCGCTCGACCGCGCGGTGAAGTGCACCGTGTTTCTCGCCGACATCAAGGATTATGCGAAAATGAACGAGGTGTACGCGACGTTCTTCCCCAAGGACCCGCCGGCGCGCTCCACCGTGGCGGGAAGCGGGCTCGCTTTGGGCGCCCGGGTCGAGATCGAGTGCCTGGCCACGGCAGGCGCCTGATCTGGCCGCTGGCGGCGCTCGCCGCCTGTTTGCCGGTGCGGCGACCGGTGGTCGAGCTGCAGCCCGGCGCGTCGCTCCGCTCCTACCGCGTCTTCGCTGTCGGGCCGGTCGTGGACGAGAGCGGCTATCCCTTTCCCTACGACATCACCGACTCGCTCTCCAGCCGGCTCGTGAAGCGGCTGCGCGAGCATGGACTCAGCGTGGCGTCGGGCGATTCGGCGGCGGGGGGGCAGGGGGGCCCGGTGCTCCGGATCGAGAGCCGATTGACGACCTTTCGGAGCCGCGGGATCGCCCTCATGTTCGGGGGGGGTCCGGGCCTCGGGTCGCGCTGCGAGCTGACGAGCACGTTGGTCGACGGAGCCTCGGGCCGCCGGCTGGGCGAGATCCGCGCCGCGGAGGATGACGTGCTGGCGCCGTTCACCGTGCTGATGACCTGCGCGCGCATGGTTGCCGACGAGATCGACCGGCGGGTCCGGGGACGCTAGACGCTGACGCTAGCGCAGACGGGGAGACCGTCTTGGGCTCGAAATCCCAGTTTCCGTCCACTAGCAGCACCGCACTCCCCTGCCCTTCGAGTCGAAGAACTCTTGCAGATACTCCGCTTCCGTGAGGCCCGGCGGATGCCCCGCAGCGCGGCAGTGCTCGAGGTAGGCCTCGTAGTCGGGCGCGCCGATGACTTGCTTCAGCGCGCGCAACGCGGCGCGCCAGAGGTGGGACGGGTCAGTCCGCCACCGCATACACACTCTCCACGTACGGCGCCTCGTGCAGCACCGCGGGCTTGCGCCGCGACAGGACCAGCCACCATTCCCACAGCGACGTGACGATCAGCACCGTCACCACCGTCATGAACAGGAGCGCCATGAACGTGTTCAGGCGGTCATTGAACACCAGCCGCGCCGCATCGGGATTGGTCGAGCCGGCGAGCGACGCCGCGTGGGCGAGGAACCCGAGCTTCGGGTCGGGCGAAAACACCTTCTGCCACCCGGCGGTCATCGTCACCGTCACGACCCAGGCGAGCGGCGCGAGCGTCACCCAGGCGTAGCGTTGCTTTGCCATCTTGATCAGGATCGTGGTCGCGACGCACAGCGCCACGGCGGCGAGCAGCTGGTTGGAGATCCCGAACAGCGGCCACAGCGAGTTGATCCCGCCCAGCGGGTCCACGACGCCCTGGTAGAGGAAGTAGCCCCAGGCCGCGACGACCGCCGCGCTCGCGAGCACGACGCCGGGGTACCAGGAGGTCTCGCCGAACCGCGGCCAGACGTGGCCCGCGATCTCCTGCAGCATGAAGCGGCCGACCCGCGTCCCCGTGTCGATGGTCGTGAGGATGAACAGCGCCTCGAACATGATGGCGAAATGGTACCACAGGGCGGTGAGCGTCTTACCCCCGAGCACGGAGGTGACGCTCGCGAAGATCTGCGCCATGCCGACGGCGAGGGACGGCGCGCCGCCGGTCCGCGCGATCAGCGTCTGCTCGCCCATCTGGGAGGCGAGCGCGTGCATGGTCTCCGGGGTGACGACGAACCCCGCCTGGTTGAAGACCGCCGACGCCTGCGCCAGCGCGGCCGGCGTCGTGTTCATCGCGAAGTAGACGCCGGGATCGAGCGTGCACGCGGCGATCAGCGCCATCACGCCGACGAACGACTCCATCAGCATCCCGCCGTAGCCGATCATGCGGGCGTCGCTCTCGCGCGCGATCATCTTGGGCGTCGTTCCCGACGCGACGAGCGAGTGGAAGCCGGAAATGGCGCCGCACGCGATGGTGATGAAGGCGAACGGGAACAGCTTGCCCGCGAACACCGGCCCTTCCCCGAGCGTCGCGAACGGTGTCAGCGCCGGCATCTTGAGCGGCGGAAGGATGATGAGGATCGCCGCGCCCAGCGCCAGCACGGTCGCGATCTTGAGGAACGTCGAGAGATAGTCGCGCGGGCAGAGCAGCATCCACACCGGGAGGACCGATGCGATGAACCCGTACCCGACCATCATCCAGGTGATCGTCGTCCCCGTGTGCGTGAAGGCGGGCGCGAGCTGCGGGTTACCGGCGACCCACCCGCCCGCCACCAGCGCGCCCACGAGCAGCACGGCCCCCGCCGCCGACGCCTCCCCGACCCGTCCCGGCCGCCAGCGCTTCATCCACCAGCCCATGAGCAGCGCGATCGGGATCGTGCAGGCGATCGTGAAGAGCCCCCACGGCGAGGCTTTGAGCGCGTTCACCACGATCAGCGCGAGTACGGCGAGCAAGATGATCATGATGAAGAGCACCGCCAGCATCGCCGTCGCCCCGGCGGCGGGATTCACCTCCTCCTTCGCCATCTGGCCCAGGGACTTCCCGTTCCGGCGCAGCGAGCAGAACAGGATGGTGAAGTCCTGGACGGCGCCCGCCAGCACCACGCCGATCACGAGCCACAGCGTGCCCGGCAGGAACCCGAACTGGGCGGCGAGCACCGGGCCGACGAGCGGGCCCGCCCCGGCGATGGCGGCGAAGTGGTGCCCATACAACACCCACCGGTTGGTGGGGACGAAGTCGCGCCCGTTGTTGAACCGCTCGGCGGGTGTGGCGCGCCGGTCGTCGAGGCCGAAGACCCGCGCGGCGAGGGCCTTGGCGTAGAAGCGGTAGGCGACGGCGTACGTGCACACGGCGGCCGTGAGCAGCCAGGCGCCGTTGATGGTCTCGCCCCGCGACAGCGCCAGCACCCCGAACGCCGTCGCGCCCAGGACGGAGATCCCGCCCCACAGGAGCATCGAGGTGAGTCGCTTCACGACGCCCAAGTTACGCCGTGCCTTGCCGATGTTCAATTTCGAATTAGGTTCGAAATCTTGGAACGCGCTGCCACGTCGTGGATTCTGGCTCCTCATGAGGCGGCCGCCGTCGGGGCGCCCGCGACCGAGGAGCGTCCCGAGCCCCAGCGTCTCAGCGAGACGGTGGAGGGTCGGGTTGTGATCGTCACGGGCGGCGCCACCGGCCTGGGGCGGGCGACCGCGCTCGAGTTCGCCCAGCGCGGCGTCGCGGTCGCGATCAACTACGTCGACCTGCCGGACCGGGACGTCGCCGCCCAAGCCCTGCTCGCGGAGACCGCGCTCCGCGCCACCGGTGTCCCCGTGTACTGCGCGCGCTGCGACGTGCGCAACCGCGACGAAGTCGAGGCGTTCGTGGCCACGGTGCGTCAGAAGCTCGGCGGCGTTCACTTTCTCGTCAACAACGCCGGCGTGACCCACGACGGCGCGCTGTGGAGCCTCACCGCCGAGGCGTGGCAGGAGGTGCTGGACACCAACGTCACCGGCGCGTTCAACTGCATTCACGCGGCCGCCGGGCCGATGCGCGCGCAACGCTTCGGCAAGATCGTCAACGTCGCGAGCCATCAGGCATTCCGGCCGGGGTTCGGGATCGCGAACTACGCCGCGAGCAAGGCGGCGCTCATCGGCCTCACCAAGTCCGCCGCGGTGGATCTCGGCCCTTCCAACGTCAACGTCAACGCCGTCGCTCCGGGATTCGTGAAGACCGATCTCCTGACCAAGCTCCCGCGTGAGGTGCTGGAGCGCGCCGAGCACGAGTCGGTGCTGGGGCGCGTGGCTGAACCGGAAGACGTCGCGCGTGTGATCGTGTTCCTGTGCAGCGAAGGAGCCCGGCACATCACGGGGCAGGTGGTGGTCGTGGACGGCGGGATGACGCTCGCTTCTTGAAAAACTAGGGTGCCGGCACGATATTGCGCCCGGTGACTAATCCGTTGAAAGATAAATACTTACTACGTCGTGCGTCGTGCGTCGTGGCGGTCGCAACGGTGTGCGGCTGCGGCAAGCAGCACGTCCCGGCGCCGGCGCCCACCGCGCCGCTGCCCACGGCGGGACTGGCCGGACAGCAGGTGGGCGTGCTGCCGCTCACCCTGATCGCCGCGGAGGATTCGCTGCACTGGGAGCGGGTGCTTGCCGACCGGCGCGAGGACCTGACCCGCGCGGACAGCGTGATCGGCGAGCTGCTCACGACACGCGCGCCCGAGGTGACGTGGGTGCTCCCCGACGCGCTGCGGCGCGTGGCGCGCCGGGCCCCCACCATCGCCCCCGATCCCGACCGGATCGGCACCGCGATCCTGCGGGGGGAAGGGATCGCGCTCGTGCCCGATCCGCTCCGCAGTCAGCTGCGCACGCTCGCGGCGCTGGTGGGTGGGAGCGGGGGCGGCGGGGGCGGCGGGGGCGGTGGCCGGTACGCGCTCGTGCCGGCGGCGTTGGTCTTCAGGCGGACGGGCGGACGGGCGGAGGGGCGGTCGGAACAGGACAACCCGACCGCCGGTGCGCCCGCCCGCCCGCCAGCCACGGCCGAATTGTCGATCGTTATCGTGGACGTGCGCACCGGGCGGATCGGGTTCCGCGCGGTGGCGCGGGGGGACGGAGATGATCCCTGGAGCGCGCTCACCCGTGCGATGAAGAGCCTCACGCCGGGACTGCCGTGACGCGCGAGGCGACGCTCATTGCCGGCGACGGGATTGGCCCCGAGATTACCCAGGTGACGCTCCAGGCGCTCGACGCCCTGGGCGTGCAGTTCGCCTGGGACGAGCAGTACGGCGGGATGAGCGCCATCGAGAAGGCCGGCACGCCGCTCCCCAACGCGACGCTGCGCTCGATCCACCGCACCAGGCTCTGTCTCAAGGGCCCGCTCACCACGCCCGTGGGCGGCGGCTACCGCTCGGTGAACGTGGCGCTGCGTCAGGAGTTCGAGCTGTACGCCAACGTGCGCCCGGTCAAGTCCATCGTTCCCGGCGGCCGCTATCAGAACGTGGACCTCGTCATCATTCGCGAGAACACCGAAGGGTTGTACGTCGGGCTGGATCGAACCTTCAAGGTCGGGAACGACCCCAAGGCCCTGGCCCAGGCGACCTCGGTGATGACGCGCGACGGGTGCAAACGGATCGCGCGGTACGCGTTCGAATACGCCAAGCGGCACGGCCGCCGCAAGGTCACGGTGGTCCACAAGGCGAACATCCTGAAGGCGACGTCGGGCCTGTTCCTCGAGACGGCGCGGATGATCGCGAAGGAGTACGAGGGGCAGATCGCCTCGGACGACAAGATCGTGGACAACGCCGCGATGCAGCTCGTCATCAACCCCGCGCAGTTCGACGTCATCGTCACGACGAACCTGTTCGGCGACATCCTCTCGGACGAGGCGTCGGGGCTCGTGGGCGGGGTGGGCCTCGCCCCGGGGGCGAACATCGGCGCGGAGGCGGCGATCTTCGAGGCGGTGCACGGCTCGGCGCCCGACATCGCGGGGCAGGGGCTAGCGAACCCGTCGGCGCAGCTGCTCGCGGCGGCGATGATGCTCGACCACGTCGGCGAGCTCGAGGCGGCGAGCCGGCTGCGGCGCGCGCTCGAGACGGCGATCGTGAAGGACAACGTGCGGACGAAGGATCTGGGAGGCAGTGCTTCGACCACCGAGTTCGCCCGCGCCGTGGTCGGGCGGCTCTAGCCACCCCTGCGCCCGGTGCGGGGAGATCACGGCCGGGATCGCCTTGGGGGAGGTGTGCGGGAAGTGCGCGAGAGATGTCATGCGAAGGGCGTCACGCCTGGGGCGTCTCGTGGCCGTCGTGACCACGCTGCTGCTCGCGGGGTACGTGATGCTCAGCCTCCGGTCGGTGGCCCCCGCGTGGCAGGTCACGGCCCGGACCGTAGGAGCGGTCGCCGTCGTCGCCTGGTACTTCCTGACCTATCGCATCGTTCAGAGGATCGCGTTGGAATGGATGAAGTGAAGGCACAGGCCGTGCGTCGTGCGTCGGCCGCGGTCGCGGCGGTGCTGGCGCTTGCGGGCCCCCTCCCCCTCCCCCTGGCGGGCCAGACGTCCCTGTCGATCTACAGCGACGGGCGGGTGGTGGTGCGCCAGACCCTGCCGGGCGCGCTCGAGCGGGGTCGGAACGCACTGACGCTGAAGCTCGAGGGGCTCGATCCCGCGACCCTGTTCTCGCCGGACACGTCGGTCGCCGTCGCCTCGGCGACGGTCCGCTACCCGAGCGGCAAGGACGAAGCGCTCACCCGAGCCGTCGGGCAGACGCTTGCGTTCGTGCGCGCCAAGGGCGACACGGTGCGCGCCACGGTCGTGAACCCGACTCCCCCGCAGTACCGACTCGACGACGGACGCTTCCTTCTGTCGGAGCCGGGTGAGCCGCTGTTCCCCCCGGAGCTGGTGCGGACGGCGCCGGAGGTGGCGGTCGTGCTCGAGGCGGCCCGGGCGCGGCCGCGGACCGAGCTTGCCTACGTGACCGAGGGTGCACGTTGGGAGGCGGTTTACCAGGTGGTGCTCACGGGCGCCAGGTGTGTGGTGTCGGGGACAGCCACGATCCGGTCGCAGTCGCTGCGCGCCGACAGCGCAGACGTGCAGCTCGTGGCCGGGTCGATCGCGCGCGCGCGCGGGGGCCCCCCGCCGCCGCCGAGACCCCGCTTCGCGCTCGAAGCGCAGGCGGCTCGCGCGGACGAGGGAGCGTACGCGGCCGAGCAGGCGGTCGGCGAAACGCACGTCTATCAGCTCCCGCAGCGCATTTCCCTCGAGCCCGGGACGCCGGTCACGACCGCGCTGTTCCCGCGGGCCGGCGCCGTCTACACGCGCGAGTTCGTGGTCCCTGGGGCGCTGCCGTGGCGCGGCTTCTTCGGGCAGTCCCCCGCCGAGCCCAACCGCGTCCCGGTGCAGGTGTGGTACACGCTCAAGCGCGCCCGCGGGACCCCGTTCGGGGACCGCCCGCTCCCGGCAGGCACCGTTCAGCTCTACCAGGCCGACTCCGCGGGCCGGGTGCAGCTGGTCGGGGAAGCCCGCGGCGACCACACCGCGCCGGGGCGCGACCTGCGGCTGCAGTCCGGCGACGCATTCGACGTGACTGCCGAACGCGTGCAGACGGATTACAATCAAGAGCAGCTTCCAGCCCCGCGCCGCGGGATGCCGGCCCGGCAGCGCATCACCGCGGCGTTCCGGGTGACGGTCACCAACGCGAAGCCGGAAGCGGTGACGGTGGACGTGCGCGAGGCGCGCTCCGGAGTGTGGCGGATCGTGGAGAGCAGCGCCCCCGCGGAGCAGCTCTCGGCGATGGAGGTGCGGTTCCGGGTGTCCGTGCCCGCGAACGGCGAAGCGACTCTCACCTATATCGTGCAGGCCGAAGCGTGACCGTACAGCTGCTTCACCTCGCCGACCTCCACTTCGGCGGCCTCGCCGAAATCCGGCAGATCGAGGCGCTGGAGAAGATGATCCCCGACCTGCACCCCGACGCGATCGTCATCGCGGGGGACCTGTCGCAGCGGGCGCGGCACGGCGAGTTCCAGCGGGCGCGCGCGTTCGTGCGCGGCGCCGCGGCGACGGCGCCGGTGTACGTGATGCCGGGTAACCACGACGTCGAGTGGTGGCGGCGGCCGCTCGTCCCGTTCGCGTCGCACGCGCTGTACCGCAAGTACGTGCGCTACTTCGGCGCGGAGCTGACGCCCACGCTGACGATCCCGGGGGCGGTGATCGCGGGGGCGCTCACGTCGCACGGCGTCGCGTGGGGCTCGCTCACGTTCAAGCTGCGCGACCTCGCGGTGAAGGGGCACCTCCCGAAGCGCGAGATCCTGCGCGTCGCGCGGCTGTTCGCGCAGGCCGACCGCGCCCTGGCGCGCGTGCTGGTGGTGCACCACAACGTGCTGCAGGGCGACATCTCCCGCCGCATGGGGCTCGCCCGCTGGCGCCAGGCCCAGCAGCGCATCGTCGAGTCGGGCGCCGAGCTCGTGCTCTGCGGCCACGACCACCAGGAGAGCGCGGACCTGCTCGCCGGGCGCGTCGTGATCTCCACCGCGAGCACCCTGTGCAAGCGCGTCCGCGGGGGGCGCGTGTCGAGCTTCAACTTCGTGACCATCGAGCCCACCGCCATCCACGTGACCTTCTTCCGGTGGGAGGTGAAGCGGGGGAAGTTCCGGGCGACGGATACGCTGGCCTTCGCCCGGGCCAGCGGCCAGTCCCCAGCCAAACAGATCCAAGTCGCCAGTTAAGTTTCAAGCCGTAAGCCGCAAGCGGTTGCCAGGCTCAAGTGGACAGGCTGGCGGTAACTTGTGACTGAGAGCCGTCAACCGCTTGCGGCTTGAGGCTTGCGGCTGCGTGAGGCTTACGGCTTGCGGCTGGCGCCTGCTTACAGCGAGGTTCCCATGCCCAAATTCCAGGGCGTCGACTTCTACGACGTAGACGGCCTGCTGTCCGAGGACGAGCGGGCCGTGCGCGACACGGTGCGCGCCTGGGTCGACGACAATCTCCTGCCCGTCATCGGCGAGCACTACGTCGAGGGGAAGTTCCCCAGGCACCTGGTCCCGCAGATGGCGCAGCTGGGCCTGTTCGGCGCGAACCTCCCCGAGCAGTACGGCTGCGCCGGGCTCAACCACGTCGCCTACGGCCTCATCATGCAGGAGCTCGAGCGCGGCGATTCGGGCGTGCGGTCGTTCGCTTCAGTGCAGGGAGCGCTCGTGATGTACCCGATCTTCACCTTCGGCTCCGAGGAACAGAAGCAGCGCTGGCTCCCCGGGATGGCCAGCGGCGAGGTGATCGGGTGCTTCGGCCTCACCGAGCCCGATTACGGCTCGAACCCGGCCGGGCTGATCACGGTCGCCAAGGAGACGCCGGACGGCTGGATCCTGAACGGCGCCAAGATGTGGATCACCAACGGCTCGACCGCGCAGGTGGCGATCGTGTGGGCGAAGACCGGGAACCCCGACGATCCGAACGCGATCCGCGGCTTCATCGTGCCCACGGACGCCCAGGGGTTCTCCGCGAAGGACCAGAAGGGGAAGCTCAGCCTGCGCGCGAGCGACACGAGCGAGCTGGTGCTCCAGGACGTGTGTGTGCCGAAGGACGCGCTGCTGCCGAAGTCGGGCGGGCTCAAGTCTCCGCTGATGTGTCTCAACCAGGCCCGCTACGGGATCGCCTGGGGGGCGGTGGGCGCGGCGATGGCGTGCTACGACGAAGCGGTGAGCTACGCCAAAACCCGCGTGATGTTCGGCAGGCCGATCGGCGGGTTTCAGCTGCAGCAGGCGCGGCTCGCCGAGATGCTGACGGAGATCACCAAGGCGCAGCTCCTGTGCCTCCAGCTCGGCAGGCTCAAGGACCAGGGAAAGGCGACGCCGCAGCAGGTCTCCCTCGCGAAGCGGAACAACGTGAGCGTGGCGACCGACATCGCCCGCGAGACGCGCCGGCTGCTCGGCGCCAACGGCATCCTCGCCGAGTATCAGGCGATGCGCCATCTCGCGAACCTGGAATCGGTGTACACGTACGAGGGGACGCACGACATCCACACGCTCATTCTGGGGCAGGAGATTACGGGGCTCAATGCCTTCAATTGATCGGAACGACAGGTTCCAGCCCTGTAGTCGTCAGAGCAGCCGCAAGCCGCAAGCCGCAAGCGGTCTCAAGATGCAAGGTGCCAGGTTGGCCACCGCTTGCAACGGGTAACTGCGAACCGCTTGCGGCTTTCGGCTTACGGCTTGCAACTGCACTGGGGCCTCGCGGCCTGTTTGCTGGCGTCTGCCGCATCGGCCCAGCAGCCCGACTCCCTCCCCGCGGACACTCTCGCTCCCGTGGTCGTCACGGGCGTCCGCCTTCCCGCCGTCCGCGAGCTCGCGCGCGGGCTCGCTGGGCGGACGGCGGCCCTCAACGCGGGCGACCTGGACGCCCGGGGCGTGCGCTCGCTCGCCGACGCGCTGGAGCAGCTCCCCGGGGTCACCACGTCCGACGAGCTCGGCGCCACCGGGCAGCTCGACGTTTCGCTCCGGGGCTTCCAGGTGTCGCCCGTGATCGGGCTGCCGCAGGGCGTGACGGTGTACGTGGATGGGGTGCGCGCCAACGAGCCCGACGCGTACGAGGTGAACTTCGACCTGCTGCCGGTCGAGGACGTGGAGCGGGTAGACGTCACCTACGGGCCCTCCGTGCTGCTCGGGCGGAACGCCCTCGGCGCCGCGGTAAACCTCGTGACCCGCCGCGGCGCGAACCCGCCCTCCCGCGAAGTCGAGGCCTCGGCCGGCAGCTTCGGGCGCCACGAGCTCAAGGCACACGCGGGGGCCCGCCACGGCATCTGGGACTATTACGTCGGCGCGCGCTATGAGCGCGAGGACGGCTGGCGCCAGGCGACCGAGAGCCGGATCGCGACGCTGTTCGGCAAGTTGGGGCTCCTGAACGGCACCTGGGACGCGACGCTCA
>Ga0137368_10007858_pt1 | contig 11054 bp, 8 predicted proteins | sample SagtaG_13_FD_104917 | JGI IMG/M metagenome (GOLD analysis project Ga0137368, IMG submission 104917) | Vadose zone soil microbial communities from Sagehorn Ranch, Mendocino, California, USA - Sage1_L_100_16 metaG | ecosystem: Environmental > Terrestrial > Soil > Vadose zone | place: USA...
AGGATCCCGCCTACCCGCTCGCGCGCGCGGCGGCGCGGAGGTGGCCGGCCCGATTCCGCGTCGTCCTCCAGCGCGGCGCGCCCGGGCTCAACCCGAAGGTGAACCAGCTCGTCACGCTCGCGCGCGCGGCGCGGCACGACGTCCTCGTCGTCTCCGACTCGAACGTGCGGGTCGAGCCCGGATACCTCGCCGAGATCGCGGCGCTCCTCGAGGACGGCGGGGTCGGGCTCGTCACCCACCCGATCGCCGGCCGCGGCGAGGCGCGGCTCGGCTCGCTCATGGATCACCTCCACCTCGCGGGCTCGATCACCCCGGGGATCGTCGCGGCGAAGCGGCTCTGCGCGCGCGACATCGTGGTCGGAAAGTCGATGGCGCTCAGGCGCCGCGATCTCGTGGCGATGGGCGGGTTCGAGGCGGTCTGCGACGTGCTCGCCGAGGACTACGTGATGGGGCGCATGGTCTCGACGGTGCTCGGCAAGCGCGTCGCCGTGGCGCACCGTCCGGTCCAGAACGTCAGCGAGCGCCGGACGCTCGCCGAGTTCGCCGCCCGGTACCGGCGCTGGAGCGTGCTCCAGCGGCAGGCGGCGGGTCCGCTCCAGTACGCGGCGCTCGCCCTCCTGAGCCCCGTCCTCTTCGCGTCGCTCGGCGCCGCGGTCGGGCGGACGCCCGCGGCGCTCTCGGGCCTCGCCGCGACGTGCGCCCTGAAGGCCGCGCTCGACGGCGCGGCGGCGCGGGCCCTGCGCCCCGGGGGGTTCAGGCTGCGCCAGCTCGCGGTCGTGCCGCTGAAGCACCTCGTCTTCGGCTCGGCCTGGGTGTGGGGGCTCTTTCGGCGCGACGTCGCGTGGCGCGGCACCCGCCTCGTCGTCGGGAAGGGCACCCGCATCGAGACCCCCGTCCGCGAGGCGCCCGTCGAGCCGTGCGTCTCGTCCGCGGCGTAGAGGACGCGATGGACTCCGCGCTGCGCCTCGCCCCCGATCCCGTCCACGCGCTGGAGCGCGCGTCGCCCGATCCGCTCTCGGTCGGCGCGCTCCTCACCGGCGACGCCCACGTCCACCCCGACGACCGCGTCCAGCAGGTCGCGAGCCTCTTCTTCGACCGGCCGGAGCTCGAGTCCGTCGCACTCGTCGCCGACCACCGCCCGGTGGGGCTCCTCACCCGGGGGCGGCTCCTCCTGAAGCTCGCGCGCAATTTCGGTCACGAGCTCTATGCCCGCAAGCCGGTGACGCGCATCGCCGACCTGGCGCCGCTCGCGCTCCGGTGCGACACGCCGCTCGCGGTGGCGCTCGAGCGCGCCCTCGCGCGCCCCGCCGGATCGGTGTTCGACGAGGTGATCGTCATCGGAGACGACGGCCGGTACCTCGGACACTCCTCCGTGCGCGAGCTGGCGCAGCACCAGGGGCTCGCGCTGCAGCGGACCGGCCTCGAGCGCGAGGCCGCGCTCACGCGGGCGCGGGGGCTCGAGGAGCTCGAGCGCGTCCGGGCCCGGTTCCTCGCCCACGCGACGCACGAGCTCCGCTCGCCGGTCAGCGCGATCGCGGTGCTCGCGGAGCTCGTGCGGATGGCGTGCGACCGGGGGAACCTCGAGCAGGTGCGCACGAAGGTCCCGCTGTTGCTCCGCGCGTCGGCGACGCTCCGCGGCACCGTGAACAACATCCTCGACCTCTCGAAGCTCGAGGCGGGCCGGATGGAGGTCGCGATCGGGCCCGTCCACGTCGCCGCACTCCTGGACGAGGTGGCGACGCTCGCGCGGCTCCTCGTCGGCGAGAAGCCGGTCGAGGTGATCGCGGAGGTCCCCCGCGAGCTCGTCATCGAGACGGACCACCACAAGCTCCGCCAGATCCTCGTGAACCTCGCGTCGAACGCCGCGAAGTTCACCGACCGCGGAAGGATCGCGGTGCGCGCCGAGTCGGACCTGCGCGGCGTGCGCATCGCGGTCTCGGACACCGGCTGCGGGATCCGCGAGGACGACCTCCCGCGCCTGTTCGTTCCGTTCGGCCAGCTCGAGGACGCGCACACGAAGACCCACCCTGGGACCGGCCTCGGTCTCGCGATCACCCGTTCCCTCGCCACGCTGCTTCGCGGACGCGTCGTCGTCCAGAGTCGGCGCGGCGAGGGGTCCATCTTCACGCTCGAGCTGCCGCATCCCGCGCCGCCCGAGGAGGCGACGAGATGACCGTACGAAAGATCCTGATCGTAGACGACGACGAGCTGCACCTCGCATGCGCGAAGGAGCTCCTCGAGGCGGAGGGATACGAGGTGCTCGTCCACCAGACCGCCTTCGGCGCGACCGAGCGGCTCATCCGCAGCCGCCCGGACCTCGTCCTCATCGACGTGAACATGCCGGCGCTCTCCGGCGAGGGGCTCGTCGCGATCCTGCGCCGCCGCGTGCACGCGACGGGGGTGAAGCTCTTCCTGTACTCGTCGAACGACGAGGACGCGCTCCGGAGCGCCGCGGAGCGCCTCGGCATCGACGGCTACGTCTGCAAGGGCGATCCGGACGAGCTGCGCCGGAAGGTCGGCGGCGCCCTCGCCACGGGGCGGCCGAGGAGCGCGTAGGATTCAGCGGCGGGGCGCCGGGGCCGGCGCCGGGACGCCCACCGCCTCGAGGATGCGGTAGAGCCCGAACTTCGGGAGCCGCGTGAACCCAGCCCACGCGGCCGCGGCGAGCGCCCCATCCGCGAGCAGGTCCGCGAGCCAGTCGCCCGCGAAGCGTGGGTCGCGCTGCTTGAACCCGGCGCCGCTCTCACGCACCCAGCGCCGGTTGATCCGCTCGTGGGCTCCGACGGGTGGCGCGCAGACGAGGGGGATCCCGAGCGCCGCGTAGAAGCAGAGCTCGGACGGCTTCGTCCACAGGATGTCCGTGCGGGCGAGCAGCGCGTTCATCCCGTCGATGTAGCCGTCGAGGTCCGGCGCGAGGACGAGCTCGACGCCCGCGCCGACCGCGCCCTCGAGGCGCGCCGCGTGCAGCGCCTCCTCGAAGACCTGCTTCACGTCGGGCCGCACCCCCGCGACGAGGGCGAGCCGGAGCCGCCCGTCGAGCACCTCACTCCGGAGCGATGGGAGGAAGAGCCGCGCGAGGCCCGCCTGCGCTCCTGCGCCGCCGACCGCAAAGGTGAGGAGCGGCGGCCGGCGCTCCTCCGCCCGGGGCAGCGGCCCGAGGAAGTGCGCGAGCGCCTCGCCCTGCTCCCGCCGGAACGTCCCCTCCGGATCGAGCCGGACGAGCCGCGCGGCCAGGTTCGCGAGGAGGGGCCCGAGCGCGGGGCCGCCGACGAGCGCGTGCGGCAGCGGGAACCCGGTGAAGGTGATCCGGTCCGGAGGGACGCCGTACGCCTGCAGCCGCCGTCCGGCCCGATGGGTGGGCACGAGGTAGCGGATCCGCGTGGCGCGGGCGTCCACCGGCGCCCACACGCGGTTCACGTCGGTGTCCGTCACGACGCAGTGGACCGCGGGGAGCCCGGCGCGGTCCGCGACGATCGCAGGGGCGAAGAACGTCGTGAGGAGCGGACGCCCCGAGCGGCGCAGCTCGTCGATGAGCCCCTGGCCGAGGCCGCGGCGGACGAGGCGGTCGAGCGTGCGCGCCCCGCCGCTCGGCGCCGAGAGGTCCCGGAACGGGTGGAGGTGCGGGATGTCGGTGAGCTCGTCGAGCACCCAGCGGAGCGGCGCCCCGACGACCGGGATCTGCGAGAGCCGCGACGTCGCCTCGTAGGCGAGCCGCGCCCGCCGCCACCGCGCCGCGTCGGCGGGGCCGGCGAGCGGCGGGCGGTCCACGTGCACGAGCGGGACCCCGCACGCGTCCGCGAGCGCCCGCGCGGCGCGCACGTGGCCGTATCCCATCTCCGCGGCCGCGACGAGCGGCGCGCTGCTCCCGTCGGCAATGGGTCGAGTCGGTTCCGTCATGGGCGGGCGCGGGAGCCTCGCCGCGCGGGGTGACGGCGGCGTGGCGAGAAGGTGACGGGTTCGCGCCAGCGGCTCACTCCGCGGCGCCGCCGAGCGCGCCGAGCAGCCGCTCCGCGTCCGCGACCGGCCCGCGCGGGCGGAGCGCGTCCGGGAGCGCCGCGGCGTCGGAGAGCGCGCGCCGCAATGTGTCGCGCGCGGCGACCCGGTTCCCGAGCGCCTCGAGGGCCCGGGCCCTCGTGACGAGGACGCGGATGCGGCGCGGCCCCTGCGCGAGCGCGAGCGCGCGGTCCGCCGCGCCGAGCGCGTCCGCGGCGCGCCCGAGCTCGAGGTAGGCCGAGGCGAGGTTCGCCGGCGGGACGAAGTCGTCCGGGAGGTCCCGCTCGGACGCGAGCAGCGGAGCGAGGACGCGCCGCGGCTCGCCGAGCCGGAGCGCCGCCTCGAGCCGCTGGCCGTCGAGCGCCGCCCGGGCGAGCGGCGTCGTCGCGCGCGCCGCCTCCCGCTCGAGGAAGAGGAGCCAGTCGCGCGCGAGCGCGTGCGCCCCCTTCGCGTCGCCGCGCGCCTCGCGGGCGGAGGCGAGCTCGCCGTACAGCCAGGAGCGGTCGTCCGCGAGCAGCCCCGGCGCGCCGAGCGCGCGCCGCCCGGCGGGCTCGAGCGCGGCGAGTGCCGCGGCCCGGGCCGGCCGTTCGTCGAGCTCGAGCGCGCAGGCGAGCCCCTGCGCCGTGGCGCGAGCGAGCGCCGAACCCGGCGCGAGGCGCGGAACGACCTCGCGCGCGCCCGCGACGCAGGCGCCGGCGTCGCCCGCGAAGCCGAGGGCCTGAACGAGGGCCTCCGCCGCCCTCGCGCGTCCGGGCCAGCCCTTCCCCCCCGCGGCGAGCGCCTCGCGGAACGCCGCGGCGGCCTCGGCGTGGCGCCGCTCCGCCATGAGCCCGTCCGCCCGCGCGAGCGCGGCGTCCGCGGTCGAGAGGCGCCCGGCGCGGACCGCCCGCTCGCCGTCCGTCGCGAGCGCCGCCACCTCCGCGGCGGTCGCCGTGCCGGTCCAGCGCAGGACCGCGCGCTCCGCGTCGGGGTCGACGACGAAGAGGGTCGGCCAGGCGTCGATGGGGAAGCTCGCGAGGAACGCGGCGTTCCTCGGGTCCTCGGTGTTCACGTCGAGCCAGACGAACCGCCCGGCGAGCCGCGCGAGCCGCGCGTCCGGGAGGACGTGGGCGCGCATGAAGCGGCAGGAGGGTCACCACGGGGCCCAGACGTCCACGACGATCGGGACGCGGCGCGCCTTCGCGGCGGCGAGCGCGCGCGCCCAGTCGTCCTCGATCGCGCTCCGCCCGGCGCGGGCGGGGTCCGCGGACGGCGCGACCGGGCCACCGAGCACGAGCGCGGCCGCGAAGACGAGGGAGCTGCCGATCGACATGCTGCCGCTCTTAACCGCGCGACGCGCTAGCCGCTCCGGCCGAGCGCGGCGAGGGCGGTCCGGTACTGCTCCTCGGAGAGGTAGACCTCGAGCGCACCGTCGGGCAGCTCGAACCGCGCCGGCTTGCGGAACCCGGCGCGGGGCGGCTCGGGCGCGACGCTCCGGACGATCGCGCCCGCCGGGACCTGCACGAGCGCGCGCCCGCCGCGCGCGGCGGAGGCGAGCGCGTCGGCCGCGAGCGACTTGGGCTCGAGGGAGCGGCGCCGCACCGGCAGCGAGAGCCAGTACCCCGCCTGCAGCGCCACCGCGAGCCAGAGGACGCTCGTGCTCTTCCACGTGAAGACGTTCGCGAGGACGAGGATCACCGAGGCGAGCAGCCCGCCCGTGACGGCGCGGTGGAGGAGCTCCTGCCCCGGGCCGGGCTTGAGGACGACGAGCCCCTCCGGGCTCGCGTAGAGCTGACCCTTGCCCGAGCCGCCGCGAACCGGCTTCCCAGCCGCGTCCACGAGCATCGCGAGCACCATCCCGAGCGGCGTCGGTCCATTCATCGCAGCCATCGCGGCGACATTCTACACGCCGGCTCGGCGCCGCGGCATCCTTCCGCACATGACCGCGTTCGCGACCATCGCGACCCCGACCGCCGCCGCGCAGGCGAGGACGACGCCGCGCCAGCCCGCCGCCTGGAACGCGAGCCCCGGGAGCGCGGAGCCGAGCGTCCCGCCCACGTAGTAGCTCGTGAGGTAGAGCGCGCTCGCGCCCCCCTTCGCCGTCTCGGCGGTGACGTTCACGAACGCGGGCGCCACCGCCTGCGCCGTGAACGTGCCGAGGACGAGCACGACGAGACCGACGACGACGAGCGCGAGCGGGCGCGCCACGGTGAGCGCCATGCCCGCCGCCTCGACGGCGAGCCCGACCGCGATGAGCGTGCGCGGCGGGATGCGCCCGGAGAGCCGGCCCGCGATGGGCGAGGCGACGACGCCCGCGGCGTAGACGAGGTAGACGCTCGAGATGGCGGCGGTCGGGAGCGAGTAGGGCGGCGCGGCGAGGTGGAACGGCAGGTAGGTGAAGATCCCGATCCAGCCGAAGAAGAGCGCGCCACCGACGAGGTACGCGCCGACGAGCCGCGGATCGCGCAGGTGGCCGAGCATCCCGCTCCAGGCGGCGCCGAGGGCGCCCGGACGCTGCCCGCCGCCAGGGACGAGGCCGCGGGCGAGCAGCGCGGCGGCGACGGCGGTGAGCCCCGCGAAGAAGACGAACGGGGCGCGCCAGCCGAGGTGGGCCGCGATGGCGCCGGCGAGGACGCGCCCGAGGAGCCCCCCCACGACCGACGCGCCGATGACGCCCGCCACCACCGCCGGGAGGTCGCGCCCGCCGAACCGGTCACCGGCGTAGGCGACGGAGACGGCGGTCATCCCCGGCACGAACGTGCCCTGCAGCGCGCGGAGGACGACGAGCGCGCCGAACGTCGGGGCGAGCGCGCAGGCGAGGGTCGCCACGGCGAGGAGGGCCGTCGCCCCGGCCATGACGCGCCGGCGCCCGAGGACGTCGGAGAGCGGCCCGTAGAAGCTCGAGGCGACCGCGACGGCGAGCACGACCGCGGAGACGGTGAGCCCCGCCCGCGCCGCCCCGACCCCGAACTCGGCCGCGAGGACGGGCAGGATCGACTGCGTCACGTACATGTCGCCGTAGGCGGCGACGGTCCCGGCGTAGAGCGCGAACCGCTCGCGATCCATGCGGCTCAGTGGGCCGCCGCGCTCGAGCGGTCGTCGCCGCCCTCGCGCGGCGCCGGGGACGCGTCCTTCATCTTGAGCGAGAGCGACATCGAGAAGCGGGCGACCGGCTCGTCGCCGTACTTCGCGGGCACCGTCGCGATGACGTCGACCGGGATCGTCACCCGCTCGCCGCTCGCCGCCGCCCGCCTCACCGCGTCGGTCACCGCGCGGCCGTCTCGCGAGCGGAAGAGGACGTCGCCGTCGGCCCGCTTCAGGAACTCGGCGCGCAGCTCGCCGAAGACGAGCCGCATGTCGCGGTGGTGCGCCATGATGAGCTTCGCGGCCGGCAGGCCGCCGGCGAGGTCGGCGCCCGCGCACAGCGCGCCGAAGTACATCGCGCCGATGAGCTGGTTCTTCGTGCGCCAGCCGAGCGGGATGAGGATCGCGCACCCGTCGTCGTCGAGCTCCACGACGCGCGGACCCACGAACAGGAGCATCGGGATCCGCAGCCCGACGAGGCGGAGGAGCGCGGTCTCCTTGAGCAGCATCGGGTCCTCCGGCAGGCTCCCCCGCCCGCGCAGCCGGCGGACGGGCGCGGGCCATCATAGGGACCCGGCGGGTCCCGAGCGTCGCCCCGCGCGGGGCTTTATGCAAGGGCGACCGTGCTGGAGACGTTCCATCCCCTCGTGCGCCGCTGGTTCGAGCGCCGCTTCGGAGAGCCGACGGAGCCGCAGGCGCTCGGCTGGCCCGAGATCGCGGCGCGCCGCGACGTGCTCGTGTCGGCGCCGACGGGGTCGGGCAAGACGCTCGCTGCCTTCCTGTTCGCGATCGACGAGCTCTACCGCGAGGCGCTCGACGGTCACCTCGGCGCCGAGACCCGCGTCGTGTACGTCTCGCCGCTGCGCGCGCTCGGCAACGACGTCGAGAAGAACCTGCGCGTGCCGCTCGCCGAGCTCGCCGAGCTCGCGCGGGCGGAGGGGTTCCCGCCGCCGGACCTGCGCGTCGCCGTCCGCTCGGGCGACACGCCCGCCTCGCGCCGTGCGGCGATGGTGCGCGTCCCCCCGCACGTGCTCGTCACGACCCCGGAGTCGCTCTATCTGTTGCTCACCGCGGAGCGCGGCCGCGCCGCGCTCGCCACCGTCGAGACGGTCATCGTGGACGAGGTGCACGCCGTCGCGCGCGACAAGCGCGGCGCCCACCTCGCGCTCTCGCTCGAGCGGCTCGAGGCGCTCGCGCGCCGCAGGCCGCAGCGCATCGGTCTCTCCGCGACCGTGAACCCGATCGAGGAGATGGCGCGCTTCCTCGTCGGCACGGAGCGCGCCGACCGCGCGGGCCGGCCGCGCTGCGCGATCGTCGAGACCGGGCGGAGGCGGGCCTTCGACCTCGGGATCGAGATCCCCGGCGACGAGCTCTCCTCGGTGGCGTCGAACGACCTGTGGCGCGAGACCTACGACCGCGTCGCCGCGCTCGTCTCCGAGCACCGCTCGACCCTTGTCTTCGTGAACACCCGGCGGCTCGCGGAGCGGGCCACCCACGCCCTCGCCGAGCGGCTCGGCGCGGACGCGGTCGCGGCCCACCACGGCTCGCTCTCCCGCGCGCGCCGCCTCCATGCGGAGGAGCGGCTCAAGGCGGGGGCGCTCCGGGCGGTCGTCGCGACCGCGTCCCTCGAGCTCGGCATCGACGTCGGCGACGTCGACCTCGTCGTCCAGCTCGGCACGCCGGGCGCCCTCCACGTGGCGCTGCAGCGCGTCGGCCGCGCCGCGCACGTGAAGGGCGGGGTGCCGAAGGGGCGGCTCTTCCCGATGAGCCGCGACGAGCTCGTCGAGTGCGCGGCGGTGGTGCGCGGGCTGCGCAAGGGCGCGCTCGAGGCGATCCGCGTCCCCGACCAGCCGCTCGACGTGCTCGCGCAGCAGATCGTCGCGGAGGCGGCGGCGGAGCCGATCCACCTCGACCGGCTCTTCGCGCTCGTCCGGCGCGCCTGGCCCTACCGCGATCTCACCCGCCCCGTGTTCGACGCGGTCGTCGACATGCTCTCCGACGGGATCGCCACGACGCCGGGCCGGACGACGGCGCTCCTCCACCGCGACGCCGTGAACGGGCGCGTGAAGGGGCGGCGCGGCGCGCGCATCGCGGCGCTCACCGGCGGCGGCGCGATCCCGGATACCTCGCAGTACACCGTCCTCGCCGAGCCCGAGGGGCTCGCGGTCGGCCAGGTGGACGAGGACTTCGCGGTCGAGTCCGTGGCAGGCGACGTCTTCCTGCTCGGCAACACCTCGTGGCGGATCCGGCGGGTGGACGCCGGCACCGTCCGCGTCGAGGACGCGCACGGGGCGGCGCCCGGGATCCCGTTCTGGGTCGCCGAGGCGCCGGGGCGCAGCCGCGAGCTGTCCGAGGAGGTCTCGGACCTGCGCGAGGAGCTCGAGACCCGGCTCGACGACCGCGCCGCCGCGGCGCGGTGGCTCGGCGACGCCTGCGCGGTGCCGCCCGCCGGGGCGCGCCAGGTCGTCGACTACCTCGCGGCGACGCGCGCCGTGCTCGGCGCGATCCCGACGCAGCGGACTCTCGTCGCCGAGCGCTTTTTCGACGAGGCCGGCGGGATGCAGCTCGTCGTCCACGCGCCGTTCGGCGCCCGCACGAACCGCGCCCTCGGCCTCGCGCTGCGCAAGCGGTTCTGCCGCCGCTTCGACTTCGAGCTGCAGGCGGCCGCGACGGACGCGGGTGTCCTCCTCTCGCTCGGGCCGCAGCACTCGTTCCCGCTCGAGTCGATCTTCGAGCTCCTCTCCGAGTCCACCCTCGACGAGGTGCTCGCCCAGGCCGCGATCCAGGCGCCGATGTTCGGCGTGCGCTGGCGCTGGAACGCGACGCGCGCGCTCGCCATCCCGCGCCTGTTCAAGGGGAAGCGGATGCCCGCGCCCATCGCCCGCATGCGCTCGGACGACCTCCTCGCGGCGGTGTTCCCGGCCCAGGTCGCCTGCCAGGACAACGCGACCGCCGGCCCGGTCTTGCTCCCCGATCACCCGCTCGTCGCGGAGACGCTGCGCGACTGCCTGTGCGAGGCGATGGACGCGCCCAGGCTGAAGGAGATCGTCGGGCGGATCGGGGGCGGCGAGATCCGGCTCGTGGCGGTGGACACACCCGAGCCGTCCCCCATGTCGCACGAGATCGTGGGGGCGCGACCGTGGGCGTACCTCGACGACGCGCCGCTCGAGGAGCGGCGCGCGCGGGCGGTGGCGATGCGGCGGGCGCTCCCCGCCGCGGAGGCGAACGGGCTCGGCGCGCTCGACCCGGCCGCGATCGCCGAGGTGGAGGAGCAGGTCTGGCCGGTGGTGCGCGATCCGGACGAGCTGCACGACGCGCTGCTCGACCTCGGGATCCTGCCCGCGGCCGAGGGCGCCCCGTCGGCCCCGTTCTTCCCGCCGCTCCTCGACGCCGGCCGCGCCGCGCGGCTCCGCGCCGGCGCGCGCGAGTGGTGGGTCGCGGCGGAGCGCGTCGGGCTCGCCCGCGCGGCTGCGCCCGCGCTCGCGACGGCGGGCGGGACCCTCGAGCCCGACCTCTCCCCGCTCCCGTCCGAGAAGGTCCCGGTCGACGACGACGAGGCCGCGCTCGCGATCGTCCGCGGGTGGGTGCCGCGCGTCGGACCTTTCGCGGCGGAGGCCCTCGCCACCCGGATCGGGCTCGCGGGCGAGCGCGTCGCCGCCGCCCTCGTCCGGCTCGAGGTCGAGGGGCTCGTCCTGCGCGGGCGCTTCCTCACGGGCACGCCGTGGTCGGCCGAGGCGCCCCACTGGTGCGAGCGCTCCGTGCTCGCCCGCATCCACCGGCTCACGATCGGTCGGCTGCGCAAGGAGATCGAGCCCGCCTCGGCGGCCGACCTGCTCCGCTTCCTCGCCCGCTGGCAGCACGTCGCGCCGGGGACTCGCCTCCACGGGGCGCGCGGCTTCGCCGAGGTGGTCGGCCAGCTGCAGGGGTTCCACGCCGCGGCCGGCGCCTGGGAGCGGGACCTGCTCGCCGCGCGGATCGCCGACTACGAGCGAGGGCTG
>Ga0137368_10007864_pt1 | contig 11050 bp, 15 predicted proteins | sample SagtaG_13_FD_104917 | JGI IMG/M metagenome (GOLD analysis project Ga0137368, IMG submission 104917) | Vadose zone soil microbial communities from Sagehorn Ranch, Mendocino, California, USA - Sage1_L_100_16 metaG | ecosystem: Environmental > Terrestrial > Soil > Vadose zone | place: USA...
ATCGAATGTCGCATTGAACACGATGCAATGCGTGTGCAAGTGCGGATCAAGGGCGCGCGATGTGTCGTGCGTGAACAGCGCCGAAACGAAGTTTCCCGTCAGCCGATCATTCTGTGCGCCACCCGCCCGGATGCGAGTCGCAGCGAACACCTCGAATTCCCGCAACGCGGACCGCACAGCGCGCGCATGGGCTTCAAGAATCCTTTCGTCCCCGCCCAGGAATGCTGCGACAGAGACCGACTTTGGCGGTGAGAACGTGAAGTCGTAGAATATCCTCCGATTGGCAACGCTCTTGTTATCTTCCGTCCGCGTGGTGTTCAGTCGTTGCGTGAGCATCTCGCCCGTGCAGGGATTTTGATTCTCGCACAGCCGCAAGAAATCATCGGCTCGGACTTTCCCGGACAGTTCGAGTCTCTCCGCACCCAAGCCAATCCATTCGCCGGAAACCCGCTGGCCCTCATTGTAATAATCACCGACACAGAGATGTTCCTCAAAGTATTGCTCTGCGTTTTTGAGATTGTATTGCGTCGTTGCCGTGACCACGGAGAACACTCTGTCACCGGAACACGTCAAAAAAGTGTATCACCTACACAACGTCCATGATCCTGCTTTGGGCGCGACTTTGGCAGCCGTTCTGGTAGAAAGAAACCAGTCTTCGGCTTGCGGCCCATCCGGCGTTTAACTGAAGTTTGCATTGCAACCCGCGAAACAACAATTTGGTGACGATGTCAGAAACCGACGACGCTGCCGTGCGCCCTCATCGCGCGGATTGCTGACCTGCGTTTTGCTCGGATTGTTCTGCTTCAGTCAAATCGGTCTTGCCCAATCCAATGCCACCAAGACGGTTCTCGTACTCTACGACGGAGGCCGCGAGTTTACAGGGATCGGACTGATCGATCGCAATATCGAATCCACTCTGAATGAAGCTTTGACGAATCGCGTGATGATCTTCCGGGAGTACATGGATCTGACGCGAATCGGTCCGGCTAATTATGAGCAGGTTTTGCGAGAATTCTACCGCTCCAAGTATTCAAGCAACAGTCCTGACGTGATAGTGGCGGTTCGCGCTCGCCCGTTAGATTTTCTTTTGAAACACGGTAATGAATTGTTTCGGGAAGCTCCCATCGTGTCGGCCGCAATGGATTTGCGCCAAGTCAACGCCCGGAAACTTCCGGCCAAGCTCACAGGGAAATCGCTCCAGATAAGATACTGGCCGACGCTCGCACTTGCCAAAGCTTTGCAACCGGAAACTGAACAGGTGGTCATCGTGCTTGGTGCATCGGCCAACGACCGAGCCCTGGAGGAGCTGGTGCGCGATGAGCTTCGCGCGCACGAGCACGAGCTCAAGGTCACTTATCTGACCGGACTACCGATAGATGATCTGCTGGAGCGGGTGAGTAATCTCCCTCCTCGGACCGTGATTCTGTTTGCGAGCCTCGCGCAAGATGGTGCAGGGCGGTCGTTCCTGCCCACTGACGCGCTCGCCAGGGTTTCGCGCGCGGCAAAGGCTCCAACATACATTAACTCCGAAGACGTTCTGGATTGCGGAGCTGTTGGAGGCGATCTCATCAGCTTCGCGGCGTTGGGAAAGGACACCGCCAGGCTCGCGTTGCGAATTCTCCAAGGCGAGAGCCCGGCCAGTATCCCATTCACGCAATCTTCTGAGCGCGTAAAGATGCTGGACGCACGCCAGCTTCAGCGTTGGGGCATCCCTTTGGCACGTGTTCCTTCTGGCTGCATCGTCTTGAATCGCGTCCCAACCATGTGGGAAGCGTATCGCTGGCGGATTGTTGGCGGAATGTCGTTGATTGTCCTTCAAAGCGTTTTGATTGCGATGCTTCTCCTTCATCGAAAGCGTCGGCGGATGGCGGAACAGAATTTGCGAATCAGTCAGGCACAGAGGCAGGCTGCAGTATTGGAGGAACGAAACCGGATGGCCCGCGACATCCATGACACGCTCGCGCAGGGATTCACAGGCGTAATCGTCCAATTGGAAGCGGCCAAACTCGCTTTTGCCAATGGCTCTTCGTCTGAAGGAGAGGAACACAATCGTCGTGCCAGCGAATTGGCCCGGCAGAGTCTCGGCGAAGCGCGACGGTCGGTCAGAGCGCTCCGTCCAGAGGCGTTGGAGCATGGCGATTTGTGCGTCGCTTTGGATGGCCTGATCAAGCAGATGACGGCGGGAACGAGACTTCGGGGGGAGTTCACCACGCATGGCCAACCTCGCCAGTTGATGCCGTCCATTGAAGAAAACCTGCTGCGCATTCAACAAGAGACTCTGACGAATGCGTTAAAGCATTCCGGCGCGAAAGTATTTAAGGCCACGCTGTTGTTTGAAGAGAACGCCGTGTGCCTGGAAGTGCGGGGCGACGGTAGCGGATTCGATCTCTCGAAAAAGCACGATGGATTTGGACTGCTCGGAATTCGGGAGAGGGTGAATCAAATGGATGGCAAATTGACAATTGAAAGTGGGGCTGGAAACGGAACACGAATTCGCATAATCTTGCCCACGCGAATCGAATCGCGTGACCCTGTGTTGTGACAACCCCGAAGCTCACAAAGAATGGCATGGCCAAAGATGCTCAAGGCGAGCTTACGGCTGCGACCGTTGGCGGACGAAGCGCCCTGAAAGCGTCGAAGATACGGGTGCTGATTGCCGACGATCACACAGTCGTGCGCGATGGTTTGGTAGCGATGATTGGAAAATGGACAGACATGACGGTTGTGGCGGAAGCGCAGAACGGTCAAGAGGCCGTTGATCAATGGAAACGACATCATCCCGACGTTTCTCTATTGGACCTGCGGATGCCATTACTGGACGGGGTTGGAGCAATCAATCAAATTCGCGAACTGGACAGCGCTGCTCGAATCATCGTGCTGACGACTTACGATGGTGACGAGGATATTTACCAAGCCATCAGCGCAGGTGCGAAAGCGTATCTTTTGAAAGACGCTCCGCGCGACGACATCCTGAACTGCATTCGGAAAGTCCGCCGAGGTGAGACTTTCGTTCCGTCATCAGTCGCCGCAAAGCTTGCAGAACGGGTGAGCGGCCCTGAACTGAGCGAACGCGAGATGGTTGTGCTTCGCGCAGTGGCGACAGGACAAAGCAATAAGGAAATCGGGCGCACTCTCTTCATCAGTGAAACGACTGTGAAGGCCCATCTCAAGAGTATCTTCTCCAAACTCAACGTGCTCAGTCGTACGGAAGCGATTGCGACCGCATCCCGCCGGGGCTTGGTTCAGCTTTAGCACCTTGGGTCCAAGGCGGTGTATCTTCATCAGCGGCTCCCTCGAAAGTAGTAGTCGCCATCGACCCTTTTGAGTAACCGCAAAATCCCTCCTCTGCCCAATAGAATTCCCGTCAGTCTTTCGCGTAATCTGAAAGACGGAAAACATTGCGGAATCCAGTTTCACAGGTGAGTTCCTCAAAGCGTGAACGCATCACGAGAATGGCGGCGAAACGGAAGAAAACTATGAAAAGCACAGCACAAGAACAGACGACTACCGGGCAGAATCCGAGGGCCGGTTTAGAAGCCCTGCTCACGCCCGACAACTGCATGTTGATTCTGATCGACCATCAACCATTTCAGGTCGCGGGCCTGCGCAGTCATGACACCCAGACAATGATTAACAATGTCGTTGGGCTGACCAAATCGGCGAAGGTCTTCGGCGTGCCGACACTCTTTACGACGGTCCTTGAAAAGCAAGGTGGCTACCTCCTCAAACCCATTCAAGATGTCTTTCCCGACCAAAAACCCATTGACCGTACATTCATCAATACGTGGGAGGATGCGCGCGTCGTCGAGTGGGTGAAGAAGACCGGCAGGAAGAAAATCGTCATGGCCGCGCTGTGGACCGAAATATGTTTAGCAATGCCCGCTATCCAGGCACTCGGCGACGGTTATGAAGTTTACATCGTTACTGACGCTTCCGGCGGTGTGAGCGTCGAGGCTCATGAGATGGCCATTCAAAGGATGATTCAGGCAGGCGCGATACCAATCACCTGGATGGTCTTTGGATCAGAGCTTCAGCGAGATTGGGCGCGGACAAACACAGCTCCAGCCATCGCGCAGATGCTTGTCGAGCATGCTGGTGTTGTGGGCACCACCTTTGTTTGGGAGCAGCAATTGCTCGCCACGCCGAACACGCACTGAGCCCGGAAGCTATGAACAACTGTTGGGTATTTCTTCTCAGTTTTACTCTTTGTTCATCTGTTGTTGCTCAAAACACGAATGCGCCTGAAAAACTCGTCACGAAAACTATGAACGATCAAAAGAAAACCGCCGCTCTCTGGTATGAAGCATTCGAAAAGAAAACTCCGGAGATCCTCGACCGGATACTTGCCAAAGATTGGGTCGACATCCCACCGGCGCCGAACCAACCCGCCGGGCCGGCAGGTGCGAAACAAATTCTCGTTGAGCTCGGAACCACTTTTCCTGACCTGAAACTCAAAATCGAGGACATCGTTCAGGAAGGGAACAAGGTTGTCGTTCGTTCCACGATCACCGGCACGCAGAAAGGACCCTTGATCGGGTTTCCCACAAAGAACCGCTCCATGAGCATCCAAGCCATCGACATCCACGAATTCAAAGACGGAAAGATTGTCCGGACTTGGCACACCGAGGACTGGATGACCGGCCTTCACCAACTCGCTGTTTTCGAGAAATAACAACACGGTAAAATTGCTATGAAAAATACACCTGATGCGCTGGACGACTTCCAGGAGAGGGTCGTGCTGGTCACCGGTGCCGGTTCCGGGATTGGCCGGGAAGCAGCCCAGGCATTTGCAGCGCGGGGCGCCCTTGTGTATGGCGCGGACCTCAACGAGCGAGGCTTGAAGGAAACGCAAGACCTGATCGCCCAGGCTGGCGGAAACGTGCGAGTGGCACACGTTGATGTCGCGGAAGAGCAGGAGGTCGCAGCGTTACTGGCGCGAATCAGCGCAGAGGTTGGACGGCTGGACGTGGCGTTCAACAACGCGGGCATCACCGGTGGTGCCCACCGGATCGAGGATTATCCGGCGAGCGATTTCGAGAAGGTCCTTCGGGTCAATTTGAAAAGTGTATTCCTTGGAATGAAGTATGAACTGCCGTTGATGAAGCGGGGCGGCGGCGGGGCCATTTGCAACACTGCCTCCGTTGCCGCTATTACGGGTCCGGGCGGTATGTGCGCCTACGCTGCCTCTAAATGCGGTGTTCATGGGTTGACGCGCGTCGCGGCGATGGAAAATGCCGCGCATAACATTCGCGTCAACACACTCGCTCCTGGATGGACTGAAACTCCAATGGTCGTCGCGAATAGCGCTCAGAATCCAGGTTTTGCGGAACATGTTAAGTGGGCCATCCCGGCCAAGCGCGGCGGCCAAGCCAGCGAAGTTGCCGCCGCGGCCGTTTGGTTGTGTTCGCCCGAAGCAAGCTATGTATTTGGTCAGATGCTCGTCGTCGACGGGGGCATGACCATTGGCGGCTTCGCACCGTCGTAAGCAGAAGAGTTACAAAGGAAGGGATACGAATGAGCGATCTTCTTAAGGACAAAGTGGTGATCGTCACCGGAGCCTCCAGCGGCATCGGGCGGGCAATTGCAATCTCGGCTGCGCAGCACAAAGCACAAAGCCAAGGCAGTGATTGTATCCGATGTAACGGAGCGGCCGCGCGAAGGCGGCGGACCGACTATTGTTGAAGTCGAAGCTATGGGTGTCGCGGCACGTTTTGTCCGCACAGACGTGTCCAAGCATCCGGAAGTTGACGCCCTAGTGGACTCCGCCGCCGAGTTCAGCGGTGTGGATGTGATGGTCTGCAATGCGGGCATAACACTGCATTCAGATGGGCCTGACGTGGCCGAAACAGATTATCGCCGTCTTATGGCCATCAATCTCGACGGCGTGTTGTTTGGAGCACAAGCACCCGCCCGCCAGATGAAGTCGCGAAAAAAATCTGGGAGCATCGTCTTAATGGCGAGCATGGGCGGAATTCGTGGCGCAGGCATGACGGTCGCGTATTCCACCAGTAAAGGAGGCGTTGTGCTGATGGCGCGAGCGCTCGCCGATGCACTCGGTCCCGATGGTATTCGTGTCAATTCAGTATGCCCAGGGACGATCGACACTCATCTGCTACGCACAACGCCGGGCGTAGCCGAAGCGTCGGAAGCATTTCGGAGACGCACGCCGTTACGAAGACTCGGAAAGCCGTCCGAAATTGGCGACGCCGTTGTTTGGCTGGGGTCCGATTTATCGAGCTACGTCACCGGGATCGCGCTCTATGTCGATGGCGGCTTACTATCAGTGATTTGATCAAATGAACCCTTCGTTGATAAACCAAGCTGCCGCGGCGGTCGTGCGGCGCAAGGGCGAAAATGAATAATCAAAATACGTCCGGCGATGCAGCAAAAGCCGTTGTCCGCCGCAATACCGAGGAGGTGCAGGGCCGAGGAAACTTTGATGTGTTTGAGGAGCTCTTTGCCGAAGATTTTGTGGATCACACACCGCAGCCCAATTCCGGCACGGACAAGGACAGCGTCCGAATTCTATACCAAAGGCTTCGTGCTGCATTTCCAGATTTCCATGCGGATATTCATTGGCAAACGAGCGACGGAGAGCTTGTGACTACTTACAAAACTTATCATGGAACGCACAAAGGACCATTCCTGGGCGTGGCCCCGACGAATCGAAAAATTCAGTTTGAAACCGTGGATGTCATGCGAGTGCACAATGGCAAGATCACAGAGCATTGCGGCGTGGCGAACCTCTTCTCCCTGATGCAACAACTCGGGGCTTGGCCCGCATCACAAGGACAGACTGGCAGCTAACCAACCCCAAAGGAGTGGAGACATCCAATAGAGTTTGGAACACCAACAAGAAAAAATAGTATGCTTAGAATCGCAATCATCATCGGAAGCACGCGGCCCGGACGTAATGGCGAGGCCGATTTTCTCTTTCGCGAGTGGAACAACAAGGCCGCCGGCTTCGTTAGCTATGGCGGCATCGGCGGACCACGCGCGGTTGAGCAGTTACGCCTCGTGCTTGCCGAGGTGCAAATCGCCACTGTCCGCAACCAAGTGTTGCTCTCTTTATTTACCGACTTCGAGAACTTCAGCGTCTTCAAACCGGATGCCCGACACGAGAAGTCGGTGAATGCTGTGTTCGACCAGGTCATCAGTTGGGGCGGCGCATTGAAGACGCTGCGGGAAAAGGGGGCGTAGAACGCTGCCGGAATCTTCCAGGATTGGATTCGCGACAATTGGTTTCGCCGGATTGGTAAACAAACAATGGAAAACAGAGTTATGAATGCAATCAACGAAGTCCAAAACAAGGTAGCAATCGTGACTGGCGCTGCCAGTGGCATCGGCCGCGCGACGGTCGAACTGTTACATGCTCGCGGCGCTTTCGTCGTCGCCGAAGACATCAACCCAGAGGTGAAGGATGTTTTCAAAGGTCACGACCGCATCCTCCCATTTGTAGGCGACGTGGCCAGTGAGGATGCCGCGAAGTCGGTTGTGGCGCTTGCCGTCGAACGTTTCGGCAAGCTCGACATCCTCGTCAACAACGCCGCGACAATCATTTACAAGCGCGCGGTGGAAATGACGCTGGAGGAATGGAACAGAATCCTGGCCGTCAATCTCACCGGCGTCTTTCTCCATTCTCGCGAAGCGGTGCGCGCGATGATCCCGAACAAGAGCGGCGCGATTGTGAACATCGGCTCTTACGCGTGCTTCTTCGGCTTCCCAGCCATCGCGGCCTACTGCGCATCGAAAGGCGGATTGTCGCAACTGACGCGCGTGCTGGCAGTCGAGAACATCCAGCACGGCATTCGTGTCAACGCTGTGGGTGCCGGAGATGTCGTCACGAATTTGCTAAACCACTTCATGCCAAATGGACGTGAGTTTCTCGCCGAACACGGGAAGAACGCTCCGATCGGCCGCGCGGCGCAACCCAACGAAATCGCGGAAGTGGTTTCATTTCTGGCGTCGGATAGAGCGAGTTTCCTTGTTGGCTCGATAGTCATGGCGGACGGAGGTTACAGCGTACAAGTCGGCCCGACGGTGACGTGATTGGCGCTCCCCCTTGAACGCGACTGACTGCATCAATTATGAAATCGTATCGTAAACGAGATTATCCGCTGGCGAAAATCCGGCGCTACCTCGAACCCGGACCGATTGTGCTTGTCAGTTCTGCGTGGAAAGGGAAGACAAACATCATGACGATGGGCTGGCATATGATGCTTGGCTTCTCACCCGCGCTGTTCGGCTGCTACATCTGGGACGGCAATCACAGCTTCGAGATGATTCGGCGGAGCAAGCAATGCGTAATCAACATTCCCACAACGGACCTCGTGAACGAAGCCGTGGGCATAGGCAATTGCTCTGGGGACAAGATCGACAAGTTCAAGAAGTTCAGACTCACGCCAGTGCCGGCCGCGAAGGTTAGTGCTCCGTTAATCCAAGAGTGTTACGCCAATTTCGAATGCAAGCTTGCCGATGGCAACCTGATTTCCAAATACGGTCTTTTCATTTGGGAAGTGGTGAAAGCGCACGTGGCCACATCCCCCAAATATCCCGAAACGCTGCATTATCGTGGCGAAGGCGTGTTCATGGTCTCAGGCCGCTCCATCAGCCTGCGCAAACAGTTCAAGCCTCAGAATCTATGATGCCTTCGCTATTCACGAACAAAGTCCGGACGGCCGGCGCACTCGTCTCGAAGCCCACCACGTCGATTCAAACGCGCAGAGGCGTGGGGTGGACGCAGCGCCTGGTTCATTTTTGTTTAAGGAACGCAGACCGATTTGCCAACTCACGCACGCGTGCTAAACTCGACGTTAAGGTTGCTGTTTGATTCCATGAACTTTCACAGGAGGAAAACTGTATGGATGACCACGTACAATCGCGCCCATCTGATCCGAGTCGCCGCGCATTCCTGGGCACAATGGGAAGCAGTGCGGCTGCCATAGTCGTTGCTGGATGCGCAACTGACCACACTCCACAAAGCGGCTCGCTTGCAATGGCGGACCAGCCCAACCTCGAAGGCAGCGTCCCAATTACTTTGCGCATCAATGGCAAGGATCATTATCTTCGAATTGATCCGCGCACAACTCTGTTGGATTGCATCCGTGAAACCGTTGCTTTCACCGGGACGAAGAAAGGTTGCGATCACGGCCAATGCGGCGCATGCACGGTGCATGTGAACGGCAGACGGGTGAACTCATGCCTCAGCCTGGCCTTGATGCATGACGGAGAAGAAATCACAACGATTGAGGGCCTGGGCACTCCCGATGCATTGCATCCCATGCAAGCCGCGTTTCTCGCGCACGACGGATACCAGTGCGGGTATTGCACCTCGGGCCAGATCATGTCGGCGGTTGCATTGCTCAAGGAACCTTGCGGTCCCACTGATGCTGCCGTGAAGGAACTGATGAGTGGCAACATCTGTCGCTGCGGCGCCTACCAGAATATCGTGGCCGCCATCCAAGAGGTTCGCAAAAAATCCTAACCGCAACTCACAGGATATTCATGAAAACTTTTGAGTTTATACGGCCAGCAGATTCGGCGGCGGCAATCGCGACCGCCACCCAGTCCAAGACTGCCCAGCAAGGGGCGGACGTGAGATTCATCGCCGGTGGAACCACGTTAATGGACTTGATGAAACTCAATGTCGAAACCCCGGCGCGGGTGCTCGACATTAACCGTCTGCCCCTCGACAAGATCGAAGCAACCAGTGACGGCGGGTTGAAGATTGGTGCCACTGTCCGCAACTCGGATCTCGCTCACCACGAAAAAGTGCTGCGAGACTACCCACTGCTCTCTCAAGCCATCCTCAACGGAGCATCGGCCCAACTCCGCAACATGGCGACAACTGCGGGCAATCTCCTTCAGCGAACGCGGTGCATGTATTTCCGCGACGCAGCCATGCCCTGTAATAAGCGTGAGCCTGGAAGCGGCTGCCCGGCCATCACCGGCGCTAACCGAATGCTGGCCATCTTGGGGACCAGCGAACATTGCATCGCGAGTAACCCCTCCGACATGTGCGTCGCGATGGCAGCGTTGGAAGCGACCATTCACGTGCAGGGGCCAAAAGGTTCACGCGCTGTGCCGATTGGGGACTTTCATCTCCTGCCCAGAAATACGCCGGAGCGCGAAACGGTACTGGAGCCAGGCGACCTCATCACGCATGTGACACTCCCCGCGCCAGTCACGGCCAGCAAACATGTGTACCTGAAACTGCGCGACCGCGCTTCCTACGAGTTTGCGTTGGCCTCTGCTGCAGTGGTGATCACCGTCGCTGGCCAGAACGTGACGCGGGCACGTATCACTCTGGTCGGCGTCGGCACGAAACCTTGGCGCTCCCAAGAAGCCGAAGCCGCGCTCGTTGGCCAGCTCGCAAGCGGAGCGAATTTTCGAAAGGCGGCGGAGGCGGCTTTGAGCAATGCCAAACCGCAAAGCGAGAACGCATTCAAAATCGAGTTGGCCAAACGTTGCCTGACACACGCGCTGCAAATGGCGGTCACAAGTTGAATCACCAGAGGATTGAACATGCCAACGACACAAGAAATCCCCACGACGTCACCGATTGGTCGCGACACACGGCGGGTAGATGGGCCGCTCAAGGTAACTGGGAGAGCGCAGTACGCCTCCGACTTCCATTTTCCTGGCCTGCTGTACGCCGTGCCTGTCTGACCATGAGAACACCAACAACAGGCCAACTTCGCACCGCCATTGAGGTGCTGAAGAAGTTCGAAGAACGCATTGATAACCACGCCACCCACTCAACGATGCAAGTGCCGGACGCGCAAGTGGGTGACGATTATTCCGCGCGCATCGAATCACAAACCATTGAGCAAATTGCTCGCGTAAAGACTGTCATGGCGCAGCTAGAGAGCTGGCGAGACGAGTTGAAGCAAGAAACGAGGCAGCGTGTTACCCAACATGTTTAAGACAGGGCAAGCCCTACCCTTTGGTTTCACAAGGCTTCTGCGTCCGCGAATGAGTCGCGGAAGACACGCGGAACGTCCGCGAGAAATCTCTGTTCCATGGCCAGAACCCTGGCATGTCCACGACC
>Ga0137368_10007865_pt1 | contig 11049 bp, 10 predicted proteins | sample SagtaG_13_FD_104917 | JGI IMG/M metagenome (GOLD analysis project Ga0137368, IMG submission 104917) | Vadose zone soil microbial communities from Sagehorn Ranch, Mendocino, California, USA - Sage1_L_100_16 metaG | ecosystem: Environmental > Terrestrial > Soil > Vadose zone | place: USA...
TTGGGATTCTTTACTCATTTTTTTTAAAGTTGCTTCTTTTTGGTATCTTATATTATTTTTTGATCAACTTTCCGCTTTGCTATTTAATTTAAAATTTAAGTCTGCTTTTTGAAAAAATCAGTTTCCCTGACTCGCAACCGATTCTTTTTTTGCTTTTTTGGTTTAAAATATTTTTTTATGTCTTTTTGAATAAAATTTTAATACATTTTTTTTTTTTGTTTTTTGATTGTTTTTTTCCTTTTTTTTTTTTTTAATTTTTTTAGTTTTTATAATTTTTTTTATTTTTATTTTTTTTTTTTTATTTTTTTTTTTTTTTTTTTTTTTTTTTTTTTTTCTGTTTTTCTAAAAAAAGGAGGTATATTTTCATCTATCTTTTAAGGCCTCTCGTTTCTTGTCTCTAACTTAAGGTAAGGGCGGATTACCATCTTTATTTTGTAATTCCTTTTCAAAGATTTTTTTGTAGTATGTGAGTTGTTTCTTTGTATTTTCTGTGGCGATTATTGTTTTACTTTATTGTTTTAATTTGAATTTGTAATATTTAGTCTTTATTTGATAGGATATAAAGAGTTTTATTTGATAGGATATAAAGAGTGATGGTTAAGAAAAAAAAGGTAGTTTTTTAAACTTTAAAAGATTTAATACAAAAATTGGAAATGGGAACAAAATATTTGTTATGGATTTTAGCGGGAAAAGAGGGAAACTTTAAAGAGAGCTCTGCGCTTGAATTATCTTTAATTTCTCTAAATAGCCCCGAAGTTCTCTTTGATCCTAATAGTTTAAAGTGTAATAAAGTGTGTGTTACTCAGCTTGCTTATGAGATTGCAAACCAAACAGAAGGAATAGTGTATGAGTGTTTTGTTGATCTTCAGCCTAGCGTGGTACCAAAGTTCAACCGGATTATTAATAAAAATTTTCTTCTAAAAAAAAAAACTGCCCAAAGCATCAAAATAGAAAAGTACTTTTTGAGATTCATTCTTATGAAAGCTACGAAGGCTGATTTGTTACCTATTTCTTCTTATTCGAAGGTGAAATAGTTTAACTGTTTTCTTTGTCTCTCTTGCTTTCTTTCTCTAAAAATTGTAATATCTTTCGTTTGTTAAAAGCAGTTTTTAACTTTTTTTTTTGAGGCAAGTTATTTTGTTATAGTATACTGGTTGCAAAATAAGCAAGAATTAGCGACAAAGGTGATTTTTATTTTTTGTAAGGTAAAATTGGTCTGCACTCTGTTTTGTTTTGTCTACATTTATGTTTCTTTATGTCTTTAAATATTTCGCTTCTTTTACTACTATTTGATTATATTTTTTAGCTTGTGTTTTTTTTGTTATATTATTTTGGGAACGTGATTAAAGGGTAGTCATGGTGTTATATTTTGTTGTTCTGTGGTTAATTATGTTTGGTTAAATAAAACTAAGAAAAAAACTAAGGGAAATAAAAAAAAATAAAGATGCAACAGGGGAAATACAATTTTATCAACGAAGTTCATTTGGCAGGAGATATAATAAAAGTTGGTCAACAAGCAAGTTCACAAAGAGGAAGAAGATATCTTTTTTTTACTCTTTCAGTTCCGCGAAGAGGAAGAGGAAGCAGGCTTAGAAGAGATTCAATAAGTTGTGTGGTTTGAGAAGAAAAAATTGATTCCTTTGCTGATAAGATTAAGCAAGATGCACGGGTAGAGATAAAAGGTAATATAAATACTTACTCTCGTCAAACCCCTGAGGGAGAATATACTTCTGCTTATAGTATTTCTGTGAGAGAATTGAAAGAGGTTCCGCAGGTAAAGGAAGATAAAGAGAAATTGGCAGAAGGTGCGGAAAAAAGTACAAGTTGAGAAAAGGGAAAAAAGAAAGAAGAAGATTTTTGAGATAAGTTTTCTTCAGAGGAATAGTTAACTAATCCATCTGAAAGTCTGTTTTTTTGTTCGGCTACTATCTAGTCGTTCAAGAGCAAGACTTTCTAATCGTTAACATGAAATTGAGTTTTTGAATTCGAAAAGTAAGTAAAAAGAAAGTAAATTTTTAAAAAAAATGAAAACAAAGACGAGGTTAGAAGGAAGCACGAGGGAGAGAAAAAAGTGAAGGGGAAGATCAAAGTTGTCTCTAGTTTTTTTGCGACTTGGTAAAAAGAAGGTTTCTCTGAATGACCCGAAAGACTTACGTTCCATTTTGAGTATCTCCAATCTAATCTTTCCTCGTTTTTTAACTGGATTGAAGAAAAAGCAACAAACCAAGATGAAAAAGGCGGTTAAAAGGGCGAAAAACTTCGGAATCTTGTAACCTTTTTTGGTTTTTAGCTCTTACACATATTTAATCGTGTTCATCTTTCTAGCAGTTTAATCTTGATCTTGGTTTGATATAACCTTTTGTCTTAGAGCTAAAAAGAACAATGTTGGCAATAGAAAAGGTTAAATTATCTGTTCCTTTGAAAGGAAGTAAGAAAGGATCAGTTATATCAGTAAAAAGAGGATTTGCACGTTGGCTGGTCCAGAAGAACTATGCTGTTTTTACTCTTTCTCTAAAAGGGAAAAGAGGAGTAAAAGAGCAGTACGAAAAAGTGGAAAAAAGAAAAAAGAGTGAGGATTTGTCTTTTTCTGCTAAATTACAACCTCTCTTGGAAAATGGGATTCTTTTCTCTATTCCTTCTCAACAAATTGTTCAGTCAGAAGAAGGGGAAAAATTACGCTTTGGCTCGGTGAGAAAGGAGAATGTCATTTCTTTTTTGAAAACAAAATTTTCCTTTTTGACTTCTGAACGTTTAAGCTTGATCGGGTTTCATCCGATTCGTCGTCTTGGAAAATTTCGTGTGAATTTGCGAATTCATGGAAAAAAGGGGTATTCCTTTGATTTAAGGATAGAGAGACTAAAAAAGATCGAGCCTTAAAATTCAAAAGCCTAAGCTGGGTTAAAATTAGGTTGATTGATGTGAGAATTTTTTCATTTTCGTTTTTATTTATTTAAATCTGCGATGTTTTGGACGAAGAGTGATTTAACTAAAAAAAGCTGAGAATCCTCAGAGTTTGTGAAGACGAATTAGTAATTCCGATGAATTCGAAAAAAGTAAATAAAAAGAGTGCATATAGTGAATTTTGCGTCGTGGTCTCGCTTCTTTTTTTACCCAGAAGGCGTGCTAGCTTGCTTTTAGAGAAATTAAAAAGCTTTGAATTCTCTGTCAACATAAATCAATGGATTTTCAATTTGTCTTCCTCTATCTGACAATCTGGAGAGTATGAATTAAATGAATTAAGTCTATCAGGGTTGAGTAATTTATTTTCTGATTTTTCTCATGAAGAAGATAATAAATTTCTGGATAAGTTTATCTTTTTTCTTTCCCATTCATATCTTCATACCAAATTTCGTCGCGTTTTATGTTTACAAGAAGGTTTAATCTGGCTTATTCGACATTTTGAATACTTATTGGCTTCAGGGGCTCAAAAAACCCCTCGGGGAATTGAATTCATTAATTCTGTTTTTGATGAATCCCTTTATTTTAGTTGCATTATTGAATTTTATAGAGAAATAAATTCCCTTTGCTTACAAATAAGAGAAAAGGTTACCCAGAGGGGAATGAGCGGAAGAAGATTGATGGAACGGCTTATTGAGCAAATTTCTCGTAATCTAGAGACAAAGAGATTCGTCTTGACCGGGATCGAACAATTCGATTCGTTGATTGAAGGAAATTTCTCTTCACCAAGAGTTTTAGTGGTCGGATCCCGTCCTGGGGAGGGAAAAACCTCTTTTCTTATTAGTTCAGCAGCAAAACAACTAAAATTAGGAAAGAAGGTTCTTTTTTTGTCTTTTGAAATGTCAAAGAAACTGATTGGTCTCCGACTTTTAAATTCTCTTGCACAGAGAAAAATTTCTGCTTCGTTTCTGAGGCGAATTTTTTCGAATATTCGCCAAAAAAAGAAATTTGAGATTTTCCTTTCCCGAATGCCTTTAGAAAATTTTTTTATTGTTGATAGCTGCTTTCCTTCGCTTGACGAAATCAGCTCTCTGCTTACTCGTCTTTCTAGCATTTGAAGCTTTGATACCATTTTTATTGACTATTTGCAATTAGTTAGTTCTAAAAAGTCTCGAGATTCACGTCTCTCGTTCCACCATGATATCACTGAAGTTATGAATCAAATTGCTAAGTTTTCCAAGAAATTTAATGTTAATTTTGTTATCGCGAGTCAACTTTCGCGTTCAGTGGAATTTCGTGGTGGCGATCCGATGTTGGGTGATTTAAAAGAATCAGGATCAATTGAGCAAGTAGCGGATGCAGTTTTGTTTTTAAAAAAAAAGAAATTAGAATCTTCTTCTCCTTTTTCTGACTATTCTTCTGAGATTCTCTCGGAAAATAGGATGATTGTTGTTGAAGCTATTCTGGCCAAAAATAGATTTGGGTCTCTTTTGAAGAAAACACTTAGTTTCGACGCAGATATTTGTTCTTTCGATGATTTTGTAAAATCTTCTGGAATATCCTTTGCCAATACTGATCAAGTTGAATGGTTTGAAAAAAAATAGCGATATTCGGGGGAACCTTTAATCCTGTTCATCAGGGTCACACATATTGAGCAAAGTTTTTAAAGAAAGAGTTAAAGCTTAATGAACTTTGGTTTTTGGTTAGTAAGATTCATTTAACCAAATCCTTAACTGAACTTTTACCTCTAACTTCAAGACTAATTTTACTTAATGAATCGGCTCCCTATCCTTGGGTTCGTTTTAAGACTATCGAACGGGACAGAGATATTACCTATTATCAGTTGAGATTATTAAAAATTGCTTCCCCCCGTGTGGTTTTTTATTTTGTGATGGGCTATGATGTATACTATGATTTTAGAAGTTGGCGAGGTAGTTCATGGATTAGAAAAAATTATTCTATCTTTGTCCTCCCGCGAAGCAGGGTTTTAGCAAATTTGCCCTTTGGCCGAAGAAGTGTTGTGTTTTGTAGTTCAACCAACATAAGATTGGCTAAAGATATTGAATTTTGTCTATCAGCACCGGTAAAAAAAATTCTTCTGGATAGAGCTTGATTTTTTGATATTTGATTGTGGAATAATTTAGATTTTTTTCGCGTAAAACACTCTTTAAGAATTGCTTTTATTGCTTTGTTATTAGCTGATTCTCTTTCTTTTTTACCTTTTTCCCGGTCCGTTTTTCAGGCAGCTATCTTTCATGATTTTTCTAAAAAAAAAGCTGCAGAGATGGGCGGAAAAAATAGAAATCCACTAATTCATGCTGTCTTAGGTGCGCAGTGAGCCCGAAAAACTGGTTTCTCCTCTAGGGTTGTTAGCGCAATAGCTACTCATACCTCGCTGGATAAAATTGATCTTCCCTTGCTGAATCAGTTGATCTTTGCCGCCGATAAGCTTGAGAAGGAACGTAAATATCTTTGTTCGTCTTATCCTTTTACTTCAACAAGTTTGAAAGAATTTATTTGTTTTTCATTGAAGAAGAGGTTTTTCTTGTTAAAGGCAAAATCTTCATTATTAAATGAAAAGAAGTTTCTTCAGGTAATTGATAAGTGGTGCAATGTCTACAAAGTTTAAATTTGTCCTCAGAAACTTTTTTGAGTATATTCATAGGTAAGTTTGGGATAGGTTATAATTTTTTTGATTCTAGGAAGGATCCTTAGCTCAGGGGTTAGAGCATCCGGCTCATAACCGGACGGTCGTTAGTTCGAATCTAACAGGATCCACCAACATTAGTTTTTTGATCTCGTTTTTGAATTTCTTGGTCGTGTTTGTTTTGACATGGCTTTTTCTGAATTTAAAGTTAACAAAATGGAGCGGAACTGTTAAAAGGTGATAGATGTAACAATTATTCTCCGAGCGTTCGGAGGAGCTAGGAATATTCGTCGTATAGTTATTCTTACTCCTCGGTTGATATGGGTTACGATTAAGGGGTCCGCGCAGATGAAGGATTTGAAAAAAAAAGATGTCTGGGCCAGGATTTATTCGCGTGAAATTGAATTTATTCAAAAAAGTTCTCCTAATAAGTATGTTGTTCGTCTAGTGAAAAGAACAGCAGCAGGAGAAGTGATTTCTGCAAAAAAATCGGTTCTTTCGATTTTACAGGCAGTCGAGAAACTTAATCTCTCGAGGGTTTTGGTTATTTCTGAAGAGCTGTCTTCTGAGTACCTCCGAATACTTTCGACCTCCAAAACAAAAAAAAAATGGGGTCCTGTTAGATTAAGCGAGTGAATAGTAAAGGTTTTTTCTCCTATTATCCCGTTGGTAGTTATTGGCGGTTTTCTTTTAGGATTAATTTCATTTTTAGAATTCTTTTTTAAGTCTTCTTTTGTTGATGAGGGGAATGGGTTGCTCAGAACAAACTTCTTGACTGAGATTCTTGCTCTTTTTCGGTTGATTCCAAATGCAATATTTACTTTTTTACCTGTTTACGTGTGCTATCGGATATTTTTTATCAGAAAACAAAATACTTTAGTTGGATTAGCGGTTTCTTTTTTGCTTTTTGCTCCTCCATTACGATTTTTTGACTTTGGTCAATCAGGGTTACCTACTTTTCTTAGTCCTGGATTCGACATTATCGATAAAGGATTTTTTTTTACTCTTTGAGCGCAATTTAAATCTTTTTTTTCTCCAGAATGATCGGCTCATCTTGCTCCGGGGGTGTATTTTCCACCAAAAGTGGTTTACCACCGTCAAGTGCTTGCAGGAATAGCAATTGGGTTGATTGGAAGTAACCTTTTAGTCTTTTTCACAAAAAAGTTGCCTAAAGGCGTCTTTTCTGATTTTGCTGTACCTTTTCTTACTCTCTTTTTCTCTTTTTTGATAATGATTTTTTTTCTAGGACCAATTATCTTACTTTTTTCCTCTTTTTTTAGTTCCTTGATCGCAATTCTTCTTTTACGCCCTCCCTTCTCATATTTGGGTTCTGTTTTGTTAGGATTCAGCTATGAGCTGCTAGTAATTTTTGGTTTGCATCACCTTTTATTACCCATAAGTCTGAATATCCAATCAATAATGAATGCTGATTTAATTCCGGTAATTGCGAGTATTTCTTCTACTTGTCAAGCTGTTGCTTGTCTTACCGGCTTCTATTCTATGAAAACAAGACGTCAAAGAGTTTTCAGAGGTGACCACAAAGAATCTGAGGAAAAAGGTATTGTTATTGTTAACCGATTAATCGACAAAGAAAAAAAAAGTTTGATCTTTACAGACTCATTTCTTGCTCTGTTTGCAGGAATAACAGAGCCAGTGCTGTATCAAAGTAATCTTCGGAAGCCTTTTCTATTTGTATCTGGATTAATAGGAACAGCAGTTGCGAGCGTGATAGCAGCTCTGCTAGGAGTGACAGGGGTAGTTGGAGTGGAGTCAATTTTGTATTTCTTTAGTCTAGTGCCGAGTGTAATTATCAGACCTGTAATTCCCCAATTGCTAGGTTTTTTTGTTGCTAATATCTGTGGGATTTTGATTACCATACTTCTTGTTCTTCTCTTTTCGGCAAAAATTTTAGAATCGGGGAAGAAGAATAAGAGTTTATAAGTTTATGGATAGGCTTATATAGGTTTCAGTAACTCAGAAATGAATTAATTGTTAGAATACGTCCATAGGAATGAAAATTAAACAGCGAGGTTGGCGGAATGGTAGACGCGATGGTTCGAGGTGCCATTATCTTCGATAGATGTAAGAGTTCGACTCTCTTACCTCGCACCAAAAGCCTTCTTTCTTTTTTTTTTTATTCTTGCTGGATCCAGCGTTTTGAATGAATTGTCAACTTTTTGTTGGAGAACGAGGTATTAGGGGTTGTATTGAAAAAAAAAACGGGTATTTATCGGTGTAATCAGAGAGACTGGGCTATTCTTTTTGTTCTTTTGCTGAATGGATTACTTTTAGTTTTGACGATATGAGAGGTTAATGGGCCCGTAACTCAAAAAGGCAGAGTAATTTCTTTGCACGCAATAGGTTGTCGGTTCGAATCCGGTCGGGTCCACCAGAATAAATTCTTTATGATAAATCCCACGGAGACACGAGAAAGGGATAAATGGAGGTTTTTTTTCTTATAACGCTAATAGATTCTTATTCGTATTCGAATCGAGATGATCGCTAATACATTTGAAAAAAACATATTAAGTAGAAAAATTTTGTTAAGTATCCGTCAGCGTGATCTCGCGGTTTTTCGTTTTTTAGAGTCGAGTTCTAAGATTCTTTGTCCGGCTGAGACTTTTTGTTTTTTTTTAAAGGTATATTCCCGAAAACAATTTTTCTTTCAGCTTTCCTTTCTCAGTTCGTTTATTTTTAATCGTTCCTGGAGTAAACAGGTGTTTTCGTGAATGGAAAATAGATGAGCTCCTGAGTACCGTTGGATTGTTTTGGAAAAAAACTTTTTTTTAAAAGAACAATCGCTCAGATTTTCATTTTTCCTCGCTCCATTTCTTTTACTGGAACAAATGCATTCGTTACCTCTTACCGTTCTTTATCAAATGAAGAATTTTCTTGATAAGAAATTCGCTCTTTCAAAAGGATTTATTCTTAAAAATGATAGAAGGCTGGTCTGCTGAAATTATATTAAGTGATTATCTACTCTGCATGATCTTGTCGTTCCATTTTCTTTTTCTTGTCTGGATTGATGATACTTTAGGTTAATAGATTTGATAAAAACAGAGGAACCAATTCTATATTTTTCCGACAATCTTTCTTTCTCCCACGCTGATCTTCATAAAGGAAATATTGGATTTTCTTCGTCTGGAATGAAGGTGATTGATTGATCTGGTGTAACTGTAGCCCATTGACTTTTTGATATTGCCTCTTTTCTCACTGAGTCTTTGACGGGAGTTTTTAGAAAATATCGTAGTGTGTTTCTTAATCTGTATAATTTTAGTCTTGATGAAGCCAGAGTCTTAAAATTGCTCATGAACTACCACAACTTATTCTGATTTTATTGAGCTGAATATCTGATGAAAAAGTCTAAGGAACACGTATTTGAAAGAAGATTTATTTTCTATTCGAAAATAAGTCAGTTGAAGTTTCAGTCAGTGATGAAAGATTTACGTTTTTTTTTGGCAAAGAAGATTATTAAAAAAATACTCCAAAGAACTCCAAAATAATGAAAAGTTTCCATTGAGCAAAAATATATTTACAAAAAGTTTGATATTTTTTACTTAAAATAGTTCGTTGAAGTTCACTCGCTTTTTCTTTTTTTCTTAATTTATGTTATAAGTTCTCTCGTAGCGTCTTTAATTTGGTTCACGAACTTCGTCGGACTGTTCGCGGGATTACTTGGGTGAATAGGGAAGCTGCAGTTATTATTTTTGTGGAAGCAGTGATTTTATTTTCGGTAACAGGGGTATTTTTGTTTTTAGTCGAGTTGCTAATCTACCGTTTACTTACTTTGTTGATTTAAGACTGGTGTATTAATTGATATATTGAGTTCTTCAAGATAGCAGTTATCTGCTTGCATTTTTTTGCTAAGAAGAATTTTTTCACTGTTTTGAAAAGGCGAAGGTATATATATGGTGTTAACTTATAAAAAAAAGAAAGCTAGGAACCTCTTTTGGTATGCCTTTAAATACTACGGGAGAGCTCAATGGGGTGAGCGATTGGCAAAATTAATAGAAACCAGTTTAAATAATAGTCCTTTCAAGGGAGACTTTTCTCAAGTGACGTTGATTAAACGAAAGGAAAGAGTAAGCGAAGATTCTTCTTTATGGAAAGAAAAAGATATGTTTCCAGGTTACATATTTATTGAAATGGCGGATAAAAAAGAAATCATCGATTTTATTTTGTCTCTTAAGCTGCTTCAGCCTTTTATTGGTAAGAATACCTCTTTTCATCCTCTGTCTCTTGGTAAACAAGGATTGAGAGCTTCAGACTTGCTTGATGCTTTGTCAAAGCAACGCAGGGCCGAGAAAGAAGAGGAGTCAACGAAAAGACAGTGAGAAGAGGGAATGAAAGTGGTAATAACATCAGGTATTTTTGAGGGACGGAATGCAGAAATAATAAAAGTGGATGATGCTAATAAAGTTCTTTCTTTATTTTCTGTGGTGCATGGAAAAAAAGTAGAGATTGATGTTTCTGAAGATTCGGTTCGTCTCGTGTAAAAGCAAAGTAGTATTCAAGATCTAATTCAAGTTTAATGATTGAGCGCGAAATAGTAAAAAGTGTAATTATCTATGTTGTTCCCTCTAAGGTTAAACCGGATGCCCGGTTAGCCACTATAGGCGTTGCTCGAGTAATGGATTTGATTGAAGCTATTAAAAAAAAGTCTCTTAATATATCTCTTCCCTCCTTTTTAAAAAGTGATAATCTTCCGGTGTCAGTGAAGATAGATGTGTTTCGGGATAGATCATTTGAATTGAGTTTTAAAGGGGTTCCTCTTCCTTATCTTTTAAAGACTCTGGCAGGAGTCGAGAAAGGTTCTAAACGCCCTGGAAAAGATGAGGTAGGCGAAATAAAAAGGGCTGATCTTAATGTTTTAATCAACTTTTTGGTCGGTAATAGTTGGTTAGATACAGACGATCCTCATAAAGTTGAAAAATCAATTGCAGGGGTTGCAAAATCAATGGGAATTGTTTTGCTTAGCTAAGATGTTTTCTTTTTTATTTGTTTCTAAAGTCTTTTCCATTCTTATTTAATTAGCCAAGGCTGTATTTGTGATTTGGTGAATTTTTTTGTTAGAAGATTTTTTAAAAATCTGCTTTTGTTCTGTATTTTTCTTAAAAGATAAGAAGAAGATGGGAAAAAAATACGTCAATTTTAAAGAAAAGTTTGATACTGAAATTAGCAATAAAGATTTGAGTTTTAGAGATCTTGTTGACAAATATCTTCTGGTTCTTAAGGAAACTGGAACAGAGTTAAAGGACAGTTGAAGATTTACCGCCTCTTCTTTTCGGCATTATCGTAAGTCTGAACGTTCCAAAAGGCTTGTGATCTCCGACTTTGTTTGTTTGCCTCATCCCTGAGGTGTTCTTGATTCGCCGGTTGTTCTTGCTCATCGGATCGAGGAAGTACCAAAGGATCTTTTGGAGAGACTAAGTAATAATTTTGAAGGAAGAGTGGAATTTTTTTCAGAAAAGATTGTGAATGATTTAAAAAAAAAAAAAATTAAA
>Ga0137368_10007868_pt1 | contig 11047 bp, 9 predicted proteins | sample SagtaG_13_FD_104917 | JGI IMG/M metagenome (GOLD analysis project Ga0137368, IMG submission 104917) | Vadose zone soil microbial communities from Sagehorn Ranch, Mendocino, California, USA - Sage1_L_100_16 metaG | ecosystem: Environmental > Terrestrial > Soil > Vadose zone | place: USA...
GTAGTGCTTGACCAGCGCTTTGAGCTGGAACAGCAGCGGCAGGTTCCGCGGGCTGAAGTAGTCCGCCAGGCTGTAGAAGTTCCGTCCGACGAAGCGTTCCAGCGCGAGCCGGTAGTGGGTATGCCCCTCGACCAGGTAGCGCAGCAGGCCGTCGAAGCTGCCCGGCTCGATCGCTTCCAGCTGGCGCTGCATCGCGTTGAGGTCGCTGGTCAGGGCCAGCTCCAGCCCATTATCGAAACGCACCCGGTAGGTTGGGTCGATGCGGCGCAGGTCGAGCTGATCGTCCATGCGCGCGCCCAGGGCGGTGTAGGTCTCCGCGAATACCTCGGGCATGAGGAATAGGGTCGGGCCAGTGTCGAAGCGGTGCCCATTGCGGACCAGGCGGCTGCACCGCCCGCCGGGTGTACTATTCTTTTCGAGGACAGTCACCTGGAAGCCGCTGCGGGCGAGCCGGGCGGCAGTTGCAATACCGCCCAGCCCGGCCCCGATGACCAGAACTGTAGGACGTGAGCACATATTGGCCTCCTCTACACCCTGCCGAGTGCGTACATGCGGAACAACGCCTGTAAAAACTGCTGTGGCGGCAGGGTAGCGATAAAGAGCATGTTTTCCCAGAGCGATCCGGCCTCGTCCAGAAAGCGGAAGATGCGCTGCATGGGATTGTGCTGAAACAGCGCGGTGAAGATCGGGCCGATAACCTCGCCGTGGTGAGTCATGAGATCCAGCAGAATCGCATCGTACAGCCGGTAGCGACGCGAAGAAGGCGGCACAGCGAAGGGATGCCCGGTCCGGAGCAGCGAGCGGACGATCGCCGCCGAGTCGTCTTGGATGCGCATGAACGCATAGCCCGAGGTCGGTTTGACCCGGCCTCCCAGCGTGCCGATCGTCAGCACACGCCGGCCAACACGCCGTGGGAAGGGATAGTCGGTCAGCGGGCTCGCGCCGCCCTCGCGTGCCAGGATGCGGTAATCGGTGATTCCCAAAACAGTATGCAGATAGTCGTGCAAGGCACTCGCGTGGTCCTCACCTCCGTATCCGGGCGCCGTGCTGACGACATACTCCACCAGTGCCCGGCGCGTGGAGAGCGGCAGAACATAGAAGAAGCGCGTCGCCCCGCGCTGTGGGGTGCGGAAGTCGAGGAACGTCGGGGTCTGCGGATCGAATGCCTGTATCGGGGTTTCGATCTCCCAACCGTGAAAGCATTGCCGCAGAGAGTGATAGCGCATGGGATCGGGGGCGAACGTTGGCAGCCGGAAGCGACTATCGAAGACCCAGCGCGCCGCGTAGGTCTGCCCGTCGATGGTGACCGTCGCCCAGTCGCCGCCATCCTCGATCCGCTCGATGGTACCCCGGAGCAACTCCACATTCGGAAACGCCGCGAGCTGTTGCTGGGCAAAGCGGTAGAAATCGATTCTGCGGATCATCTGGTAACGGTACGGATACAGATCGACGATCTTCGTGTAGGTCGAGCTCGCGAACCGCAGTCGGCTCCACGAGCGGGAGACGATCGCGTCGAACCGAGTCGGTCGATCGGCCCAGAAGCACCAGGTGCGGTCATTGCGGTCCTTGGCGTCTTTGTCGACGATCAGGATCGAGCGGTCGCGCAGCGGGCTATGGATCATCTCGCAGGCCAGGCTCAAGCCGGCGGCGCCGCCACCAGCGATGATGAAATCATACATCTGCATACGCATCACTCCCTCGGCTGTGCCACCAGAGCGCAGGCAGCCGGCGCAGTTTCCCCCAGGCGCTCACGTGCGCCCGGCGGGTAAACACGTCGTAGTGGTGCGCTTCGATATCATCCAGAATCGCACGGTACAGCGTGGCCGCCGCCGCGACGGCCAGGCGACCGTCCGGATGCAACAGGCCGATACCAGGCCAGGCCTCGGCGTACAGGCGGCGATTGCGCGCGATCTGAAAGCGCATGAGCGCGCGCCAGCGGCCATCCACCCGTCCGGCAGCGACGTCGGCTTCGGTCAATCCATGGGCCGTGAGTTCTTCCGTGGGCAGGTACAGCCGCCCGGCGCGCCAGTCCTGTGCCACATCGCGCAGGATGTTCGTGAGTTGCAGCGCCACGCCCAGCTTGATTGCGTATGGGATAGCGTCTGATGATGCGAAGCCGATGATGTGCATGCTCATCAGCCCGACTGTGGCGGCCACGCCGTAGGCATAGATGGCCAGGTCCGCGAATGTGTGGTAGTGCTGCTGGTGCAGGTCGCGGGCCACCCCATCGATCAGCTGTTCGGCGTAGCGGAGTGGAATGCGATAGCGCCAGCGGGCATCGGCCCAGGCGGTGGCCACCAGATCATGAGCGGGCGGCGCCGGTGAGAACGCACGCCGCCTCCAGCTTGCCAGGGCCGCATTCGCATCGCCCGCCGGGCAGTCGACGAGATCGTCGGTGACGCGGCAGAACGCATACAATGCGCGGACCGCGCGCCGTTTGGCCGGCGGCAGCAGACGCGTCGCCAGGGTGAACGAGTGGCTGTGGGCAGCCGTCACCGCATCACAGCGCGCATATGCGCGCTCGAGTAGCTCTGGATCGGTCGCGTGGCTGGGGGCTGGTGCCACCGCCTGGCGCCCGGCCTCGAAGGCCAGAGGCAGGAGGTCCTGCTCCCAGCTCTGGGAATACGATAATGTCAACATACTGATATCCATCGCGCATCAACGCTCTTTGCATTCCACCGGGTGCGGCTGCACCTGGTTCACCGCGATCAAGGTCGAATCGAGGTCGCGCATCCTGGCGAGCGCCCCGTACACGGCGGCCCTGACCTGGCAGCGTGCCTAAAAGCAGGGTTTCGCTGTGCTCCAGGTTGGTGACCTCCAGGCCGGCCAACCAGTCCGACCGGTCGCGTTCTAAGTGTCCCGTGACGCGGATCGCATAATTCGTCGGACTATCCATTGTGCAGCCGTCTTCCGCTTCGGGCTGCGCATCGCAGCCGTGTGTGATCCTGCATCCATCGTAGCGCTAAACCAGGCGGTTTGTCCTCTATCGGATGATAGATTGGGGGTTTATTCTCCGAACACCCCACACTGAATCGCCACCAGTATCCTCTCCGGGACACTGGCGGCGGTTGGCAGCCTGCGCCGATTGGGGGCTTACACAAGCTTCAGCTCCCAGGCCGGCGCGATGGTTTGCACGCGATTTGGAGTGTTGAGTTTGCCATAGATGTTGTGAATGTGGGTCTTGACCATGCCAAACGCGACGATGAGACGGTGCGCGATCTGCTGATTGGATAATCCCTCAGTCAGGAGTCGCAGCCTGTCCAGCTCGCGCGCTCAACGGCTCAACTATTGTTAGCCGCACGAGTGCTGGTTGCCCGAACGATGGATGAGGCGGCCGGGCCACCCTCCCCACAAGATCGGTCATCCGTCCAGCGAGGATCGTGGCCCGCGGGTCTCAGCGCAACACAACGCCCGCCGACTTCAGCACACCTCCAACGAACTGTTCTGCGCCGTCGCTGGGCCGGGCACGATGAAACGCATGCTCACCCAGGACGGTGGCACCACACGCCTCGAGCATCTTGTCGAGTGCCCGCAGCGAACTGCGCGGGTTGAATGCGTAGGTGCAAAAGACACCAACCGGCTTACCCATCAATGGCGGAAGGTCGGGGACCCATTGTGCGGCTCCCGCCGGTCGCACGCCGAAGAGGATGAACCCCTGGACCCACGTGCCTACAAATAACACGTCGGCATCCTGCACATCTCCGGCGCGCACGTCCGCGACCGGCTTGACGACCACTTCGCCGCCCTGCGCACGCACCGCCGTGGCGATCGCCTCGGCTGTTTGGCGGGTATGGCCGCGTTGGCTCTCGTATGCAACCAGCACGTTCATCGCTTCCCTCCTTACGTTTTGGACGCAGCATAGCCGTAAACCAGCTGCGATGTCATCTATCGAAAGTTCGATCACGGGGTTAATTGAACGATCTGGCAATGACTGCCAACATCGGCCTTCGCCCCAGCGCGCTACTCGATATCGATCGCCTCGGCCGCGTCCCAGCCGTCGCACCGCGCGAATTCCACGCGAGTCGGTGTGATTTCGATCAGCACGCTGCAGGGGGCGCCCGGAGCGACCGCGAGTGCGAGCACGGCCGGCCACTCCGGATCTAACCACCAATTCGAACTTTCGATAGATGCCTTGCCAGCCGGTTTACGCGTATGCTGAGAGTGATGATTCAACCAGCTTCATGTGCGGTACAGAGGGAGGATTACGGCCATGTGGAGTATTGTGATTCGGATTGTGATCGGCATCCGCTTGATCGTCCATGGCTTTGCCCATTGGCAGATCACCACTGATCGTCGGCGCATAGTCGGCGCAGGCAGCCGCACCTGGCTTCGAACGAATGTGGGCAGCCCTGCCAGTGAAGGGTGTGCCTGTAATCGAGGAGATAAGCCATGGGCATGATATCGCCAGTGATTTCCGTCCACAGCAAGGAAATATTGGGCCAATCTCTGTTGCGGTATCGCAAGGTGTTCTGGATCGCCATTGCTGCGCTGATGGTTGGGCTGAGTGTGGTGTATGCACTCGTCATCCGGCCGTATCACATGCGCTGGGGCGCGACCGATAAGGAGGTTGCGATGGCCTTGCCCGGCGATACCTACATCGCTGCCACTGCCGAGGTGTCCACCCGCGCGCTGACCATTCACGCGCCGGCCTCGATCGTCTGGGCCTGGCTGGTGCAGACCGGGCAAAATCGCAGCGGCGGCTGGTATAGCTACACTTGGCTCGAGAACCTGTTCGCGTCGGACATGGGCGATGCCGAGCAGCTTGACCCACGCTTTCAGCACCTGGAGGTGGGTGACACAATCTTCTTCCACCCGATCGGTGCCACGAATCCCGTCATGGCCACAACCGTGCTCGGCTTTGAGGCGCAACGTGCGCTGTGGCTCGAAGGCGGCTGGTCGTTCGTGCTGCAACCGATCAGTGCGAACACCACTCGTCTGATCGTACGCTATCCGATGAAGCCGGATGAGTTCGTTAACCCGCTGCTGTCGTATGGAATCTTTGAACCCGCACATTTCGTGATGGAGTCGGGAATGATGCTTGGCATCAAGCGGCGCGCGGAACGCGGCCCGCAGCTGGGCAATGTCGACGTACGCTGACGAGACAGGAGGCAGGGCCAATGGCTCAGAGTAAACATGCACCACGGATCGGTTGGGGGCGCACCGCCTGGTACGGCGCCGAGGCCGGCCTTGCGCTCGCGTTTCTGTATGCGCTGGCCTTCATCGGCTACGCGAGCGTACGTTCGACGCTCAATCTCCTGGCGGCGCGGAATCCCGATGGCGGGCTGGCCGGAACTCTCGTCGCCACCTGGATTGCGCTGGCGCTTCCGGCCTTCGTGTTCGCGGCGCTCGCCGGCATCCTCGCGGCGATAATCGGTGCGCTGACCGCGCTCGCCCTGCGGGCGCTGTTATCTCGCATGAATGCCGCGCACACCCCGCGGCGCGCGATTGCGATCGGCGTTGGGGTGTGTCTGACCGTCAGCCTCACGCTGCTAGTGGTGCTGACGCAAGGGCTGGGTCTGACATGGACACCCGTAGTGGCGGCGACGCTTACCTTCTGGCTGGTCTTGCCACTCGCGACGTATGTCGTTGCCGGCGGCGTGGCAAGCTGGCAGGTGAATCGGATGATGGCAGCATAAACCAAATCGCGCAGTTCTAACTGGGCAATCGCACCACCGAGGAGGACAGTATGTTCGGGAGTTGGTTTCGGCGCCGTTCGAGCGCGAATGGCGCGGCAAACGGCAGCTATTCGCACGGTAACGACCACCTGATCGAGCTGCGCGAGGTGCTGAAAGTCTACGAGACTGCCGCCGGCAAATTTACTGCGCTGAAGAGCGTGGATCTTGAGATTGGCCGTGGCGAGTTCGTCGCGATTATCGGCAAATCGGGCAGTGGGAAATCGACGCTGCTCAACATGATCACCGGTATCGACCGGCCGACCTCGGGCGAGGTGCTAGTGGGCGATACCGCCGTCCATACGCTCTCGGAAGGCCAGATGGCCCCCTGGCGTGGGCGCAATCTGGGGATCATCTTTCAGTTCTTCCAGCTGCTGCCCGCGCTCTCGATCGTTGAGAACGTGATGCTGCCGATGGACTTCTGCGGCATGTACGCGCCGCGTGAGCGCCGTGAGCGGGCCATGGCACTCCTCGAACAGGTTGGCATGGCTCAGAACGCGCACAAGCTGCCCGCGGCTGTGTCGGGCGGGCAGCAGCAGCGTGTCGCAATCGCCCGCGCGCTGGCCAACGATCCACCAATCCTGATCGCCGACGAGCCTACCGGCAACCTCGACAGCAAGACCGCCGAGTCGGTCTTCCGCATGTTCGAGCAACTGGTCGACCAGGGCAAGACGATTCTGATGGTCACCCACGACCAGGATCTCGCCAGGCGCGTGACGCGCACGGTGATCATTGCCGACGGCGAGGTGATCGACGAGTATCTGGCGAAGGCGCTGCCGATGCTAAGCGAGGATCAGCAGATTTGGGCGACCCACAATCTCGAGACGCTTTCGTACCCGCCTGGCGCAGCGATCATCCACGAGGGGACTCCGCCGGATAACTTCTATATCATCACGAAAGGCCGGGTCGAGGTTGTCCTGCAGCAGTCCAGCGGCTCGGAGATCGTCGTCGCGACGATGGGAGTGGGTCAATACTTCGGCGAGATCGCGCTACTACGCGGCGGCACGCATAACGCCACCGTCCGCGCCGGCTTTGATACCGGCGTCGCGGTCGTCGTGCTCGACCGCGACGAGTTCGGTCGCCTGATAACTGAATCGCCGACCACCAGGGAAGCGATCGACCAAATCGCCGCCCAGCGCGCAGCCGAGAACCTCGCCGCGCGCCATGCCAGTGAGGAGGTGGTACCCCATGCTTAGCCCTCGCTGGCGAAAAATTCTGGGCGATCTGTGGGCATACAAGACCCGCACGGTGGTGGTGATTCTCTCGATCGCCGTGGGCGTCTTCGCCGTCGGTATGATCGCTGGGACGCAGGTGATCCTGACGCGCGATATGCAGGCGAGCTACCTGGCGATCGACCCGCCGGCCGCCATCCTTGGCGTTTCCACCTTCGACGACGACCTGGTAGACACGATCCGGCGCATGCCGCAGGTCGACGAGGCCGAGGGTCACGGAGGGCTGAGCGTTCGGCTGAGCATCGGGCCGGACACCTGGCGCACTTTGAATATCGCGGCTTTCCCCGATTACAACCACATCCGCGTGAACAAGATCACATCCGAGCAGGGCGCCTGGCCGCCACCCAAGCACGAGATCTTGATCGAGCGCTCGTCGCTCTCGCTGACGAACGCGCAGGTCGGCGACAGCGTAATGGTCGAACTGGCCGACGGCACACGCCGCTCGCTCCGCATCGCCGGTACCGCGCATAACATCAATATGCCGCCGGCCGCTTTCACCGGCTGGGTCGACGGCTTCGTCAGCTTCGACACACTGGAATGGCTGGGCGGGTCGCGCGATTACTCCGCGCTGTTTCTGACGCTCAACGATAAGTCTCTCGATCGCGACGGCGTTGGCAAAATCGTCAATCTGGTGCGGGATAAGATCGAGCGCGGCGGCTATGATGTCAACTTCGCCTACGTACCCATCCCGGGCAAGCACCCGGCCGATTCGGCCATGCAGCCGTTGCTGCTGATTCTGGGTGTGCTCGGGGCGATGTCGCTGCTGCTCAGCGGTTTCCTGGTGGTCAACACGATTGGCGCTCTGCTGACCCAGCAAGTGCGCCAGATCGGAGTAATGAAATCGATCGGCGCGAATACGCGCCAGATCGTGGGCATGTACCTGGCAACAGTGCTGGTGTACGGCCTGCTGGCCCTGCTGATCGCGGTGCCGCTCGGCGCGCTGGGCGCATACGGCTTCACCGAGTACCTGGCGCAGCTGATCAACTTTGATGTGATTGACTACACCACGCCGCCGAGCGTGCTGGCACTGGAAGTGGGCGCCGGGCTGGTCGTGCCGCTGCTGGCGGCGCTCTGGCCGGTGCTGGGCGGCGCGCGCGTGACGGTGCGTGAGGCGATCAGCAGCTATGGCCTGGGGCGCGGCCGGTTCGGCCAAGGCTGGCTCGATCGGCTGCTGGAGCGCGTGCGCTTTCTCTCCCGCCCGCTGCTGCTCTCGCTCCGCAACACCTTCCGCCGCAAGAGCCGCCTGGCGCTGACGCTCACCACGCTGACCCTCGCTGGGGCGACCTTCATCGGCGTGTTCAGCGTGCGCGAGGGACTGTTCCTGACTGCCGAGCAGAAGATTTTTACCTTCTGGCGGCACGATCTACTCGCGTTCTTCGACCGACCATACACTGTTGAGCTGTTGGCTCAGGAGGCGCGCAAGGTGCCAGGCGTGGTGCGCCTTGAGCCGATCGCCTACACGCATATGCGCCGGCTGCGCCCCGACGGCAACCAGAGCGACGACATCGGACTGATCGGCACCCATTACGACAACGACTTGATCAACGCAACCCTGATATCGGGCCGCTGGATCGTGCCGGGCGATCAGAACGCAATTGTGATCAGCACCGACACGCTTAGAAACGAGACCGATCTGAAAGTTGGCGACGACGTGGTGCTGAAGTATGGCGAGCGCGAACTGACCTGGCGGATCATTGGGATCTATCAAGGCGGGCTGTCTGAGGAGCGCGCTATCGTTAGCTACGACTATCTTACTGGTATTACCCGCCGGCCCGGTCGCGCGAGCTGGATACAGGTTGTGACTGATCAGCACGACCAGGCGACGCGCGACCGGGTCGTGCGCCAGCTCAACGAGCACTTCAAGGCGATCGGCATTCATATGAGCGGCTCGGAGACGCTCGACGATGTGCGCCGGATCATCGGCAGCCAGTTTGGTGTCATCGTGAACTTCTTGATGATCATGGCGCTGTTGCTGGCGGTCGTCGGTGGGCTGGGGCTGATGGGCACGATGAGCATCAATGTGCTGGAGCGCACTCGCGAGATCGGCGTGCTGCGCGCGATCGGCGCGTCGAACGGCGCAGTGCTGCGAATTGTGATTGTCGAAGGCGTGCTGATCGGCGTGATCAGCTGGGCGATTGGCGCAATTCTGGCCCTGCCGCTCAGTATACTGCTGAGCGACGCGGTTGGGGTGGCGTTTCTGCAGATGCCGCTGGACTTCGTCTTCTCGCTTGGCGGTCTGGCGATTTGGCTTGGCGTGGTGGTTATCCTTGCCGCGCTGGCGAGTTTCCTGCCGGCCTGGAATGCCGCGCGCCTGACCGTGCGCGATGTGCTGGCCTACGAGGGTTAGTTAAGAGTTAAGTGTTCAAAGTTAAGAGTTAAAGATGATTGATAGTTCGATACTCATAACTCTTAACTCTTAACTCCTATCAGAAGGGGTGTTCCAATGAAGCGAATGTTCCTTATTTCAATCCTGATCGCCGCACTTACCGGCCTGCTGGCGGCCTGCGGTGGCACCCAAGCCGAGGCGCCCGCCGTCCCATCCACGCCGGTCAAGACCGAGGACAAGATCATCGCCGAGGCGAAGGTCGTGCCGGCGCAGCGCGCGGCGCTCAGCTTCCCGATCGGCGGCACGATCGCAGAGGTGCTGGTCAAAGAGGGCGACGCAATTACGGCCGGCCAGGTGATTGCGCGGCTCGACCGTGCCACTAAAGCAGTGAACCTGAGCCGGGCCGAGGCGCAGCTCAAGGCGGCTGAAGCGCGCCTGCAGGATCTGACCGATGGTCCACGCCAGGAGGATGTCGACGCGGCGCAGGCCCAGCTGCGCCAGGCACAGGCACAGCTCAAGCAGACGCTTGGGAGCGTGACTCCTGAGGACATCGCCGCCGTCCAGGCGCAGATCGAGGCGGCGCAGGCAACCTTGGCGCGGCTGCGGGCGGGCATGGGCAGCTCGGATGTGCGCGCGGTTCAGGCACAGCTGCAGCAAGCGCAAGCCGGTCTTACCGCACAGCGTGACCAACTCTCGGCGGGCAAGACCAACGCCGAGCTGCAGCTGCTCCAGGCCGCCGACCGGCTCGTGCAAGCCCAGACGGCCTACTCGACCGCCAAGTGGCACTGGGAGCACGTTCAGGCCCACGGGACCGATCCGCTCAGTCCGAGCGTCCCCGACTCTGCGAACCCTGGCAAGACGAAGTCGAATAAGCTCAACGAAACCCAGAAACAACAATACCACGATGCTTTCGTCCAGGCCGAGCGCGAGTTGCACAGTGCCGAGCTAGCCGTGCAGCAGGCCCAGGTTGTGGCCCAGAGCGCGCGCCAGGCCGAGATCAATGGACTGCAAGGAGCCGAGGCGAGCATAGCGAGCGCTCAGGCGAACCTGGAGCGCACTACCAGCTCGGTGCTCAGCGAGCAGCTGGCGCAGGCACGTTCGCAGCTGGCGCAGGCGCGCGCGAGTTTAGCGCGGCTGCGCGGGCCGCAGCGCGACGATCAGATCGCCGTAGCACAGGCCGGCGTCGATGCCGCGCAGGCAAATCTGGCGCGGATCAAGTCGCCGCCCCAGCCCAGCGAGCTGACCGCACTGGAAGCGCAGGTCGATGCCGCCCGAGCCGAGCGTGACGCGGCGAAGCTTGAACTCGACCAGGCCGAGCTGAAAGCACCCTTCGATGGGCTGGTCGCCGCGCTCGACATACGGGTGGGTGAGACGATTAGCTCGAATGCAGAGGTGGCCCAGCTCGCCGACACGTCGGCCTGGCAGATTGAGACGACCGACCTGACCGAACTGAACGTCGCGCAGGTTCACGTAGGCGATCGCGTGGCGCTGACCTTCGATGCACTGCCGAAAGTCGAGCTAGCTGGCCGGGTGCTGCGAGTCAAGGAGTTGGGCGAGAATCACCAGGGCGATATCGTGTACCGCGCGATCGTCGTGCCCGACCAGGCCGATGCGCGCCTACGCTGGAACATGACCGCCTCGGCGGCAATCTCGCCATCCAGCACGACCGCTGGTGCGACTGATTCGCGGCCATAGTGCTGGCGGGCGCAGATTCGATCGGAGCTGGTGAGTCTCACTAAAGACGAAAGACGAAGGACGGAAGACGGCAACCATTCGTCTTTCGTCTTTCGTCCTCCGTCAAATGCGGATCAGATTAA
>Ga0137368_10007870_pt1 | contig 11046 bp, 12 predicted proteins | sample SagtaG_13_FD_104917 | JGI IMG/M metagenome (GOLD analysis project Ga0137368, IMG submission 104917) | Vadose zone soil microbial communities from Sagehorn Ranch, Mendocino, California, USA - Sage1_L_100_16 metaG | ecosystem: Environmental > Terrestrial > Soil > Vadose zone | place: USA...
AAGCTCGCGATCGCCGGTGGGCCGCTCGACAAGAGCTGGCTGCTGCTGCAGGCGCTGGCGCGACGCTCCGGCGTCGATCTCAGGCGGCAGGCGACCATCGTGTACGGGGCGCCGCCGCTGCTGTCCGAGAAGGCGCTGCAGGGCGAGACCGACGCGACGCTGACGTTCTGGAATTTCTGCGCCGATCTCGAAGGCAAAGGGTTCCGGCGCGCCGTCGCCATGGACGATGTCATGCGAAGCCTGGGCGCCAAAGGCCCGGTGGCGATCGTCGGCTACACGTTCGACGGCGTCTGGGCGGGGCGCAACCGCGGCGCGATCGACCGCTTCCTCGACGCGACCCGGCAGGCCAAGGAGATCCTCGCCGCGTCGGACGCCGAATGGCAGCGGCTGGCGCCGCGCATCGGCGTCACTGACGCAAAGGCGCTGTCGATCTACCGCCAGCGCTACAGCGAGGGCATCGTGCGGCGCTCGCTCGACGAGGAAGAGGCCGACGCGCGCGCCTTGTATCTGGTGCTGGCCGAGACCGGCGGCACCGAGCTCGTCGGCCCGGCGCGCGAGCTGGCGCCGGGAACGTTCTACCGGCCGGCGGCGGGGGAATGAACGTGGCGCTGCGACTGCTCTCGCTCGTTCTGCTCATCGCGGCCTGGTATGCGGGCTCGCAGCTCGCCGGCGCGCGGCTCCTGCCGGACCCGCAGACGGTGGCGCTCGCAATCATCGACGAAGCGCGCTCGGGGGCGCTTGCCTTGAATCTCGGCGCCACCCTCGCGCGCGTCGCGGTGGCGTTCTTCATCGCGATGCTGCTCGGCGCCGCGCTCGGGCTGGCGATGGGCCGCTCCCGCGTCGCCGACCGGCTCGGCGACCCGTGGCTGATCGTGCTGCTCAACCTGCCGGCGCTGGTGATCATCGTGCTCGCCTATGTGTGGGCGGGTCTCACCGAAACCGCCGCCATCCTGGCGGTGGCGCTCAACAAGCTGCCGATCGCGACCGTCACGGTGCGTGAAGGCGCGCGCTCGCTCGACCGCGCGCTCGACGACATGGCGCAGGTGTTTCGCATGGGGACCTGGACGCGCCTGCGCCACGTCGTCATCCCGCAGCTCGCGCCCTATCTGGCGGCGGCGGCCCGCTCCGGCCTGTCGCTGGTGTGGAAGATCGTGCTCATCGTCGAGCTGCTCGGGCGGCCCAACGGCGTCGGCTTCGAGATCGGGGTGGCGTTCCAATTGTTCGACGTCACCCGCATTCTTGCCTATGCTCTCGCGTTCATCGCCGTCATGCTGGCAATCGAAACGTTCCTGGTGCAGCCGCTTGAACGACATGTCGCCCGCTGGCGTCCAAGACCGGCTTGACAAAGACCGGCTTGACGTCGGCATCAAGCAGAAATCCTATCGCGCCGCGTCGGGGGGAAAGCTCCACGTGCTGGGCGAGCTTGCGTTCAGCCTGGGCGCCGGCGAGGTCGCCGCATTGGTCGGGCCATCGGGCTGCGGCAAGACCACGCTCCTGCGAATCGTCGCCGAGCTCGATCATGATTTCGACGGGAGCGTGCGGCTGCCCGCGCACGGCACGCTGGGCATGGTGTTCCAGGAGCCGCGGCTGTTGCCGTGGCGCACGGTCGAGCAGAACGTGCGGCTGGCCGCGCCGCGGGCGACCGATGCCGCACTCGATGCGCTGTTCCAGACGCTCGGTCTCGCGGCGCATCGCGAGCTTTATCCGGGCGAGCTTTCGCTTGGGCTGGCGCGGCGAGTGGCGCTGGCGCGCGCGTTCGCGGTCGAGCCCGATCTGCTGCTCCTCGACGAGCCGTTCGTGTCGCTCGACGACGCGCTTGCGGCACGGCTGCGCGACGAGCTCGCCGAGCTGGTCAATCGCCGGCCGATCACGACGCTGTTGGTGACGCACAATGTCGAGGAAGCGATCGGGCTCGCTGACCGGCTGCTCCTGCTCTCCGCCAGCCCGGCTCGCGTGCTTGCCGAGGTGGCGGTCAAGCGCCCGCGCGCGGCGCATACGCCCGACGAGCTCGCGGCGATGCACGACGAGATCGCGCGACGGATCAATCAGGCGCATTTGCGATGACGGCAAGCACCGAACGTATTCCGCCCTCATCCTGAGGAGCATCCATGCAAGTTAATTGACTTGTATGGATGCGTCTCGAAGGATGGGGGCGGCCCGGGATCTCGGGCGGCCTCACCCCGGCTGCGCGGCACGGCGGAGCATGCCGCGTTGCGGGTCGTAGCCGTGCACCGCCAGGAGAAAGAACACCACCGTCGATCCGACCACAACCGCCGCCGCCACCGGCTCGAACATGCCGTAGAGCGCGTAACGGATGAGCTCGACCGCATGGGTGAAGGGATTCGCCAGCGAAATGAGATAGAGCAGCTCGGAGCCGCCCTCGCGCAGCTTCCAGAGCGGATAGAGCGCCGACGAGAAGAAGAACATCGGGAACATCACGAAGTTCATGGCGCCGGCGAAGTTCTCGACCTGCCGGATATAGACCGACAGGAACAGCCACAGCGCGCCGAGCATCAGCCCGGACGCGACCAGCGCCGGCAGCACGTAGAGCCAGCCGCTCACCTCGAAGGTGACGTCGAACAGGATGCAGACGGCGAGAAACACGTAGCAGGTGATCACCGACAGCACCGTGCCGGCGATCAGCTTGCAGGCGAGCAGCACCCAGCGCGGCAACGGCGCGGTGAGCAGGAGCCGCATCACGCCCATCTCGCGGTCATAAACCATCGAGAGCGACGACTGCATGCCGTGGAACAGCAGGATGATGCCGAGCAGGCCCGGCACGATATAGACCTGGTAGGTGATATACGTCTTGTAGGGCGGGATGATCGAGACGCCGAACACGTTGTGGAAGCCGACCGCGAACACCGCGAGCCACATCAGCGGGCGGACCAGCGCCGACAACAGCCGGCCGCGCTGCTGCACGAACTTGACGATCTCCCGCGTGGTGACCGCGCGAAGGGCTTGTGCCGCGTGAACGATCTGCATGGTGGCTACCTGTTCAAACGACAGGGCGTTTCCGGCTCGTCGTCGCCGAGCGTGTCGAGCACGTTGCTGCGGGGCAGAAAGCCCTCGACCGGCTCACTGGCGGCCACCGCATAGGGCGTGGCCAGAAACACCGCCTGCCGCACCTGCTGGTCCCACGGCCGCACGCTCACCGCCAGCCCCTTGTAGCCGTCGAAGCCGGCGGCGCCGAGGATGAACTCGCGCTGCTGCTTGAAGTCGGCCGAGCGCGTGCGCAGCGTCGCCTGCACCACCATCTTGACCGCCACCCAGGCCGCCCAATCGGCGCCCTCCATGTGGCGGCCGCCGGTGAGCTTCTGGAAGCGCGAATTGATCTGCGGCGCGCCGTGGCGCTCCCAGGTCCAGTGCCAGGCCACCGGCTCGAGATCGATGCTGCCGACCACCGGCCGCGCCCGCACGGTGTGATACGGCACCTGGCGGACGAAATCGAACGCATCGTCGGCGACGAACACCACGTCGTAGTCGCGATTGATGGCGCTCAGCAGCGCCGGGTTGTTCTGCTCGCGCTCGCGCGGATCGGTCCCGGTCTTGAAATGCTGATGCGCCACGATGCGGGCGCCGAATTTTTTTACCGATTGCTCGAACGCCTTGGCGGTGACCGCGTCGGGCGGCAGCGGGCCCTGCAGGACCAGAATGTCGCGCCATTTGCGCGACACCAGATATTGCGCGAGCGCGTCCATGCGCATGGCGAGGCTCGGCGCCGTGTGCACGACCTCGCGCGCGCACAGCTCGCGGCGCAGCCAATCCTCCGGCGCGGTGGCGTTGAACAGCAGCAGGTCGCGGCCGCGCGCCGCCGCCACCAACGGCTTGAACGCTTCGGCCGGCGCATCGACGATGAAGAAATGGATGTCGCGGCTGGCAAGCGCCTGCAGCACCGCCGGCGCGATCGCTTCGGCCGATTTCACCCGGATGCGCTCGAGCGCAAAATCGATCTTGAGCACGCGGCTGAGGACCTGCGCCTCGTCGATCCCGACCTGCGCGCCCGCGAACGGATGGTCGCGGAGCTTGAGCACGATGCGCTCATAGGCCCTGATCGGCTCGTGGCGCGGATCGCCCTCGATGTCGACGAAGCCGACGGTCACCCGCGGCTGCGGTTGCGCTGGAGGCGGCGTGGGTTGTGCGATGGCGGAAGCAGCGGCGCATGCGAACAGCACGGCATGAAGCGCGACACGCAGACTGCGCCATGCATTTCCCCCCTCGTCCTTGTTGGGTGAACGTCGGACGTTTGGATGGCAGCCGGGCGGCAAACTCGGTCTGCTCCCTCTCCCATCCGAACTCGGGTAAACCCGAGTTCGGATGGGAGAGGGAGCACACCGAGTCCGTGGCCGCTTATCCCACCACAATCGGCTGAGCATTCTTACGCTAATCATCGATCACCACGCCCCAGGGAATGCGGCCGACCGGGATGGAAATCTTCGCCCGGCGGGTCTTGGCGTCGATCACCGTCACGTCGTCGCCGAAGCCGTTGGCGACGAAGAGCGTGGCCTCGTCGCGCGAGAGCGTGATGCCCCACGAGCGCTTGCCGACCAGGATGTAGCCCTGGATTTTCCGCGTCGGCACCTCGACCACCGCCACATGGGAAGCGTGGCCGAGCGTCACATAGGCGGTCTTGCCGTCGCGGGTCATGACCAGACCCACCGGCGTGACATCGGTCTTGCGCATGCCGGGCGGCAGGAACTCGATCTTGCCGGAGACGGCGAACTTCTCCCGGTCGATGATGTAGACCTCGCCCGACAATTCCGCCGTGACCCAGAGCTCCTTGCGGTCGGGCGTCGCCGCGAACCGGCGCGGCCGCGTGCCGACGACCACGTCCTGCGTCACGTGCCCGCCTTCGGCGTCGACGAGGTGGACGAGATCGCCGACCTCCGAGGTCACATAGAGCAGCTTGCCGTCCTCGCTGAGAAAAACGCCTTCCGGCTCGGCGCCGGTGGGCACCTCGTGCACGATGATGTTCTGGTCCATGTCAACGATCGACAGGGTCGAGGCCTCTTCGTTGGCGACGTAGATGCGCCGCCGCTGCTCGTCGATCGCGAAGGTCTCGGGGCTGGGGCCGGTCGAGAGCTTGCCGATCACTTCGAGCTTGCCGACGTCGATGATGTCGATCACGTCGTCGTCGCCGCAGGCGACGTAGAGCTTGCTGCGGTCGGCGCTGAAATGCATGTCGCGCGGGCGCCGCGACGTCTTGATGTCCTTCACCACCTTGTAGGTCTTGGGATCGATGACGATCAGGTTGTTGGTCTTCTCGTTGCTGACGAAGATCAGGCCGGTGTCCTTGGCCTGCGATCGAGCCGGCGCGGCAGCCGCGACCGCCAAGGCAAGGACGAAAATCAAGGCCCGCATGACAGAGACCACTCGTTGCGTTGCGGCTCGAGCGGTTTCCGTTTCCGATGGAATCGAAACCGCTCTCGCACTATGGCGTTTGACGCGTTTTCTGCGGCGAACCGGTTCCCACTTCGCCGGAAAACGCTATAGCGTACGCCGTATCAAACAAACCGGGCAAGACACAGGGACGATGGTCATGACCGAGCGCTCCGACGGGCAAACGACCGCGCCGGCCTTGCTGCTCGACAACGTGGTCAAGACCTATGGGCCGGTGCGGGCGGTCGATGGCGTCAGCCTGAAGGCCTATCCGGGCGAGTTCATCGCCTTGCTCGGCCCCAACGGCGCCGGCAAGACCACGCTGTTCCAGCTGCTCTCCGGCCTGTTCGTGGCCGATTCCGGCCGCATCGAGGTGATGGGCCACGACATGTCGCGCGACGCGGTGCCGGCGCTGGCGCGGCTCGGCATCGTGTTCCAGCAACCGACGCTCGACCTCGAGCTCTCGGTGACCGCCAACCTGCTGTTCCATGCCGGGCTGCACGGGCTCTCACGGCAGGTCGCGCAGGCGCGTATCGAACGGGAGCTCGCCCGCCTCGGCCTGATCGATCGCTCCCATGACAAGGCAGCGCAACTCTCCGGCGGCAATCGCCGGCGGGTCGAGCTCGCGCGGGCGCTGCTGCACGAGCCGCGCCTTTTGCTGATGGACGAGGCGACGGTCGGGCTCGACCCGCAAAGTCGCGGCGACCTGCTCAAGCTCATGCTGGCGATGCGCGCCGAGCGTTCGGTCGCGGTGCTGTGGGCGACACATCTGTGCGACGAGGTGCCGGACGCCGACCGCGTCGTCGTGTTGCATCGCGGCAAGGTGCTGGCGGACACGACCCCGGCGAAGCTTCTCGCCACCAGCGGCGCGGCCTCGATCGAGGAGGCGTTCTTGGCGATGACGGGGCGCCCGGCTGCATCCGGTTGATCCCTAGCAAGCAGTTGAAACATGTAATATTACATGTTACAAACCTAGAGCCACCACGGACGATGATTGAACGGTTCCGACATAAGGGATTGAAACGTCTCTTCGAGCAGGGCGACCCTAGGGGCGTGAACCGCCAACACGTGGAGAAAATCGAAAACATTCTCGGCCTTTTGGATGTTGCTGAGAGAATCGAGGATATGAACGTTCCGACCTTCCGGCTTCACCCGCTCGCTGGCGATCTGAGAGGCTTTTGGTCGGTGACAGTACGAGCCAATTGGCGGATCATCTTTCGTTTCGAGAACGGGAAAGCTTTCGACGTTGATCTTGTGGACTACCACTGAAGGACATGATGAAAATGCCCATGAAAAACCCGCCCCACCCTGGTCGTCTCGTGAAGGATGAAATCGAGGAACTGGGCCTGACGATAGCGGAAGCGGCGAATGGTCTCGGCGTGACCCGGCAGCAGCTCTACAGGATCATCAACGGCGAGTGCGCCATCACGCCTGAAATGGCCATACGCCTCGAAAAAGCCATCGGCAGCACCGCTGACGCCTGGCTGCGGATGCAGATGAATTACGACCTTGCGCAAATACGTTTGCGTGCATCGTCCATCAAGGTGAAACGGCTCGAGCCGAAAGTCGCCTGAAACCGGCTGACGTGGTTTACGGCACCTTCGGCGGCAGGGTCGGGACCGGCATGGGCGCGAACTCCACCCGCTGCGCCTGTTGCAGCAGCTGGAACTGCTCGAGGTCGACGGTGGTCAGCCCGGCGTCGCTGCGGCTTCCGGATTTCGACTGATCCTCCTTCTTGGCTTCCTTGGTGTCCTCCCCGTTGATGTCTTCGGCCAGGCCCTGCTGCGGCCGGCCCCGCACGATCTCGTCGCGCGCCTTGGCCGAGCGGTCGGCGAGCGGGCGCGAATAGGGCAGCCGGTAGGACCGCGGCACGCCGTCCGGCACGTTGTTCTCGTCCACTTCCTCGATCCAGAGATAGATCGCACCGCGATCGCCGGCCTTGCTGTCGGGCTCGACCACCCTGACCCACAACAACTGGAAGCGGGCCGGCAGCGGGCCGGTGCGCGGCCACCCGAGCAGGCCGTTGGTCGCGAAGAAGACCTCGACGAAGAACACCGAGGTCACCACGATCGCGGCCGCCTTCACCCACCAGGCAAAGCGCGAGGTCAGCCCGACCGTCAGCAACAGCACGCCGATGACCACATAGGCGAGGGCTATGGCCAGCACGGTCGAGGTCATCGGCTTTACCTGCTTCTACCGAGTGTCACTTCGTCGAACGGCGCACGCTGCGGGTCAACTGAATCAGCGACTTTTCGCGACGGTTGACGTCGATGACGGCACCGCCGTCGGCGACCCGGAAGCGCACCGCGGTGCGCTCGTGCCCGGTGTGATCGAGCAACAGCGTGTCGTAGTGCACGACCTCGAGGGCGGGATTGACCTTCTCCACCTTCACGGCGACCGGCACCGGCGCGGTGGTGGTGGCAAGATAGTGGTTGACGTTGACGGTGTACTCGCCCGGCACGATGCCGCGAATGCTGACCGTCTCCTGCCGGATCGGGCTCGAGATCCGCTTGCCGGCCACGACGATGGTGTTGTTCAACCCGCCGCGATCGTCGCGGTCGAGCACCATGAAGCCGGCCTCGCGCACGTGATACCAGACGATGTTACCGGCGGGGTCCTCGGCATAGAGATCGATGTCGTCGGGATGACTGTCGGGCCAGCTCACGGTGATCAGGAATTCGGCCTTGGTGTCGATCTTGCCCGACCTCGCCTCCGGATTCATCACCAGCAACGCGATGAAGAACAGGAATGCGACGACCTGCAATCCCTTGAACAGCATGACGCTGAAGGGATCGAACTTCTCGCGCGGATAGTTCCCGAAGCTGTCCATCGTGCTTCTGGTTCGCTCAGCCTACGGAGGACTTGTCCTGCGCAGCTCCACGCTTGTCCGCAGCAGCCCGCCTTCGGGCGAAGGCGAAGCAGCAGGCTCCCGCTCGAGGACGGAGACGACGAACACCTCGGTGAGGTCGGTGGCGAGCCCGAACAGCTTCGCGGTCGCCTCGTCGAGCATGTAGTACTGGGCCTGAACCAGAACCGAGCCGATCAGACCGGTGAGCGTCGTATACATCGCGACCGCCATGCCGTCGCTCATCAGGCCCATGGAGCTCTTCACCGAGGCGCGGTCCGCCGCGTCGAGCCCGGCGATCGGGGCGAGCATCAGGATGAACCCGATGATGGTGCCGAGAAGGCCGAGCTTCATCAGCGCATCGCTGGCGAACGCGCCGAGCTGATTGGGTCCCCTGAGCGCATCCGCGAGGCCGCGCAGCAGCAGCGTCTGATCGAGCCGGTGCGACCCTTGCAGGCCGGCCTTCAAGATCAGGTTGCGGATGTGTCCGGTGACCTGGCCGGGCGGCAGTCTCGCGCCGTCGGCCGTCACCACGTCGGACCCGACCACCCGGAAACCCGCCGTGCCGCGGCTCACCAGCGAGGACACGCGCTGGGCGCTGTCGAGCTCGCGCGAGATCGCGGCGGTGCGCACCAGGCAGTGCACGGAGATCGCCAGGTAGAGAACGGTGATGAGCGCCGAAATATAGGTCTTGTCGCTCGCCAGCATCAGGTGGAACAGCCCGTAGTGCCAGGCCACTACGAAGCCGAAAGCCGACGCGCCGGTGAACATCAACCAGCGCAGCAGCGGCAGGCGATCGGTGGGAAATTCGCGTTCCAAGAGGCGCATGGTCATCGCCGGACACGCCGATTGCGGAGGCTAGATCGTTGTTGCGTTTTCGATAGTGACGCAGGCGCGTTGCCTGTCAAGCTTGCTTCCAACCCCTGCAGGATCTCGCCAGTATATGATAGGCTCGACGACGTGGAGGATGAAAAGCCGCCATGACCGCCATGCAAAAATTCTCAACCATGGTCCTCGCGCTCGGCGTGATCTCGTCGCTCGCAATGGCCGAAGGCCGGCCGACGCGCTTCTGGAATCTGACGCGACATACGATTTCCGAATTCTACCTGGCGCCGGCCGGGACCACGAGCTGGGGCCCGAACCAATGCAAGAACGACAAGGACGGCACCGTCGATCCGGACGAACGCCTGCGGATCACCGGCGTGGCGCCCGGCGCCTATGACGCCAAGCTCGTCGATGTCAGCGGGCGCACCTGCGTCGTCCGCGGCGTCAAGGTGGAGGCCGGCGAAATCTTCTCGATCGAGGAGAAAGAGCTCACGTCCTGCACGCGTTGATGCGGTTGGGCGGCTTCCCACCTCGTGTCCCGGACGAGCGACGGCGAAGCCGGAGCGAAGATCCGGGACCCAGAGCCATACGCCGGTGTTCGCCGCACTAATATTGCGCTTCGCGATTTTTGCGCTGGGTCCCGGGTCTCGTTCCGCTCGGCGAAGACGCCTCGCTGCACTTGCCCGGGACACGGCCCATGGTTGGCCAGGCCGCCGGCCGATCGGGTCGGTTGCCGTGCCTGAGCGGCTGAAGCGACCGTCGGTCCAGCCATGCAGCGATGGATATTGACCGCCGATTGCGCCCGGGACTACGGTTATCGTTCGGACGGATTGGCGATCTGCATGCGCCAATGCAGCCTCGCCATTAACAGCAAGAATAACAAATAAAGCGCCGGGCCATCGCGCGCCGGCGTGCACGGGAGGATGCAATGAAAACTCTGGCTTTCGCCGGTGTTCTGACGAGTTCGTTGCTCGTGGCAACCGCCCTCACCCCCGTCGGGGCGGCCGACATGACGCATGAGCGTGCGCTCAACGCCCACAAGGAGCCGCACAACTGGCTGCTGCACCACGGCAACTACGAGGGCTGGCGGTTCTCGCAGCTCAAGCAGATCAATACCGACAACGTCAAGAATCTGAAGGTGGCGTTCACGGTCGCGCTGGGCGGCTACGAGAGCGGCGGCCGCTACAAGCACGGCAATCTGCAAGGCACCCCGATCGTCGAGGACGGCATGATGTACGTCACCGACGGGTGGGGTTCGGTCTATGCCATCGACGTCTCCAACAGCAAGAAGGCCACGATCAAGTGGAAGTTCGACCCCGGCACCGATCGCGCGTGGGCCGGCGACGTGGCGTGTTGCGGCGTCAACAACCGCGGCGTGGCGCTGTGGAAGGACAAGGTGATCTCGATCTCGCTCGATGGCCGGCTGTTCTCGCTCAACAAGGCGACCGGCGAAATGGTGTGGGAGCGCAAGGTCGCCGACCCGGCATTCGCCGAGACGCTGACGCTGGCGCCGCTGGTCATCCGGGATATCGGCATCATCGGCGTCGCCGGCGGTGAGTTCGGCGTGCGGGGATGGATCGATGCCACCGATCTCAATACCGGCCAGCAGGTCTGGCGCACCTACACGATCCCGGGCCCGGGCGAGCCGGGGCACGAGACCTGGAAGGACGGAAAAGAACGCTACAAGCACGGCGGCGGCTCGGTCTGGGAGACCGCCACCTACGATCCGGAGACAGACACCTTCTATCAGGGCATCGGCAATGCCGGTCCCGACTGGGATCCGGAATATCGGCCGGGCGACAACAAATGGGCGGCGAGCGTGCTCGCGCTCAATCCCGCCGACGGCAAGATCAAGTGGGGCTACCAGTACACCCCGAACGACCCCTACGACTTCGAAGAGATATCCGAGCACCAGATCATCAACGCCAAGGTCAACGGGGAGGACCGCAAGCTCGTCGTGCACGCGGCGCGCAACGGCTTCTACTATGCGCTCGACC